>Ga0308158_10000263_pt1 | contig 107158 bp, 95 predicted proteins | sample PhyBR2_FD_201038 | JGI IMG/M metagenome (GOLD analysis project Ga0308158, IMG submission 201038) | Phyllosphere microbial communities from UC Gill Tract Community Farm, Albany, California, United States - DLSLB.R2 | ecosystem: Host-associated > Plants > Phyllosphere > Unclassified | place... | reverse complement strand
CCTGTACCCGAGACTTAGGGCTGGCAGATGACGATGCACGGGTGAATCCGAATGGCGGTGCAATTGCACTGGGTCATCCATTGGGTGCATCTGGTGCGCGTCTGGTGACGACGGCTTTAAACCAGCTTGAACAGTCGGGCGGTAAGTATGCGCTGTGTTCGATGTGTATCGGCGTGGGTCAGGGGATTGCACTCATTATTGAGCGGGTTTAAGGAATAAATATGCCAGTATTTCACTTTAAAGACACACTAACGGCGCAGGATGTTGCTCTCAATTATGCAACATTCGGTCAGGCGGATCGTCCTGCACTGATCTTTTCAAATTCGTTGGGTACCAACCTGAGTATGTGGCAACAACAGGTAGCGTATTTTCAGGACAAGTATTTTGTCATTTGCTACGACACGCGTGGTCATGGTGCATCATCGACACCTGTTGGCCCTTATCGCATTGATCAGCTAGGTACCGATGTAATTGCATTGCTTGATCATTTGCAAATTCCTCAAGCTACGTTTTGTGGAATTTCGATGGGTGGGTTAACTGGACAATGGCTGGCAATACATTTTCCTGAGCGTTTTAATCAGGTGATTGTAGCCAACACCGCAGCAAAAATTGGAGAAGTTCAGGCTTGGCAAGCACGTGCGCAATTGGTGCGTGACCAAGGGTTAACGCCGGTTGCCCAAACTGCGGCAACACGCTGGTTTACGCCAGGCTTTATTGAAGACTCACCAGAAATTGTAGAAAAGCTGAGTCATGATTTAGCTCAAGGTAGTGCCGAAGGCTATGCCAGTAGCTGTGAAGCGTTGGCAGAGGCCGATGTGCGCCCTCAACTGCAACGTATAAGCATACCGGTACTGGTGATTGCTGGTGCACAAGATCCAGTGACTACAGTGGCCGATGGTCAGTTTTTATGTGAGCACATTGTACATTCAACACTTGAAGTGCTGGAGGCATCGCATATTTCGAATGTGGAACAGCCACAGGCATTTAATCATGCAGTCGAAGCAGTAATGAAGCGCTTCAATTGATTTGATCTTTTTGACAGATAGAGATTTTAAACCTTTATCTATTAATTTTCAAAACGCCGCGCGTTCATGCACGTGGCGTTTTTTTGTATATAGCAATCCGACCATACATCGAATTCGTGAATTTGACATCAAATGACAACTTTCGCGCTTTAGTGTCAAGTTTCTTTCTTCAAACTTGAACAATATAAGTCAAACAGCGATATATACATTCGAAAGAACATGGCCGGATTTGATTCGATTTCAAGTGTGCCATTTTGAATTATTTAAATACAGGAGTCATTCATGGTTACACGTTCAACCATTATGGATACCAATAGTTTCCGCGCAGAACATGCAGCCGCACTGGATGCTGAAACCCGAAAATTAACAGATAAACGCAGCCAAGTGCTCAGTGAGTCTTATCGATTATTTTATCGTAACCCTGTGCATTTGGTAAAAGGGCAAGGACAGTATCTTTGGGATGCTGCGGGCCATAAATATCTCGATGTATACAATAATGTAGCCAGTATTGGGCATTGTCATCCTGCTGTTATTGAGGCAGTGAATGAGCAGATGAAAATGCTCAACACGCATACACGCTATTTGCATGAAAATATTCTGAATTACACCGAGGAGCTTTTAAAAACAACACCAAGCGAAATTGACCGTGCCATGTATATGTGTACAGGTTCTGAAGCCAATGATTTGGCCATTCGAATTGCCCGTGAATATAGTGGCGGAACAGGTATCATTGTTTCGCAAGAAGCTTATCACGGCACCAGTGAGTTAACTTCAGGCTGTTCTCCTGCATTAGGTACTGGTCAGGCTTTGGCAGCTACAACTCGTTTGGTTCCTGCACCGGATGCATACCGAATTGCAGCAGATGATTTAGGTGATTGGTTTACAGCGCAAATTCAACAGCAAATCGATGACATGAACGCCAAAGGTATTAAGTTTGCAGGCTTTCTGGCAGATTCAATTTTCTCTTCAGATGGTGTAATGCCAAATCCGGTTGGGTTTTTGAAAAAAGCAGTAGATGTGGTTCATGCCAATGGCGGAATATTTATTGCCGATGAAGTACAACCTGGGTTTGCACGTACTGGAGACTCATTTTGGGGATTCGGTCGCCATGGTGTAGTGCCAGATATTATTACTACAGGTAAACCGATGGGCAATGGAATTCCGGTATCTGGTCTACTTGCCAAAAGCGATGTATTGGCAGCATTTAGCGATAATATTCCATATTTCAATACTTTCGGTGGAAACCCAGTATCGATGGCGGCAGCTCAAGCTGTTCTCAAGGTCATTCATGATGAAGACTTACAAGCACACAGCAAATATGTGGGTGCTAAACTTCAGGCCGAACTTAGCAAACTCATGGATATACATGAATGTGTGGGCGATGTACGCGGTGCGGGCTTGTTTATCGGATTTGAACTGGTGAAAGATCGTGACAGTAAATCGCCAGATAAAGCCTTGGCACTGAATCTGATTGAAGAATTACGTAATACTCACCGCGTATTGACTTCGGTTGCTGGCCCATATGGCAATGTACTGAAATTACGTCCGCCACTGGCATTTCAGGAACACGATATCGACTGGTTGGTCAGCGCACTCGATCAATCTATTCGTAAACTCAAAGATTAAAGCTCAGCTAATCTTTAAGCCTTATCATTCGATAAGGCTTTTTTTATCCTGCCTGAGCTGTAATTTCTGTGTGCTGCTCACGCTCATTATGCTGCTCAGTTTCACTTTGATGTGGTTTTCCATACAAATCGATATGCTGATCGCCCCATTCTTTTAAAGCAACTAAAATAGGCTTTAAGGTTTGGCCCAGCGCAGAAAGCTGATACTCAACCTTAGGCGGCACTTTCGGGTAAACCGTTCGAATAATGAGTCCGTCTTGTTCAAGCTCGCGAAGCTGATTGGTGAGCATACGCTGAGTTACATTTGGAATACGGCGCTTTAGCTCATTAAAACGTAATATTTTTTCGGTAAGTAAATTCCATAAAATTAAACTTTTCCATTTACCGTCGAGTAGGCCAATCGCAGCCTCGACCGAGCAGCCCGGATTACAATTAAAGCGTGAATGTTTTACCTTACTCATAACAGTATCCTTTTTGACACTATGTGCGAAATTTGTCTGTATATACGGTGATTAAGCTTAAGGTATGCTACCACGCAATACAACTGAGGAACGTCAAGATGAAAGCGGTAGGCTATAAAGAACAAGGTGAGATTACACGTCCAGATGCATTGGTGGATATCGAGATCGAGCAGCCCGTGGCGCGCGGTAAAGATATTCTGGTCGAGGTAAAAGCGATTTCAGTGAATCCGGTTGATACCAAAGTTCGCAAACGTGCAGCAGCAGAAGCAGGGCAGTGGAAAATTTTAGGTTGGGATGCAGCTGGCGTTGTGATCAGTGTAGGCGACGAAGTCACCGAATTTGAAGTAGGCGATGAAGTCTGGTATGCAGGTGATTTAACCCGTCCGGGCAGTAATGCACAGTTTCAATTGGTCGATGCGCGCATTGTGGGGCATAAACCGAAACGCCTTTCTTTTGCAGAAGCGGCTGCTATGCCTCTGACCACCATTACTGCATGGGAAATGTTGTTTGACCGTTTAAAAATTGAAGATCCAGTACCAGGTGGAGACCGAAGTATTCTAATTATTGGTGGGGCTGGCGGTGTTGGCTCAATCACGATTCAATTACTTAAAGCAAAATCAGATTTGAAAGTTATTGCGACAGCATCACGCGCTGAGACACAAGCGTGGGTGAAACAGCTCGGAGCGGATTACGTGATTGATCATTCAAAACCACTTAAGGCGCAAATGGATGAACTGGGTTTAAAGGCACCTAGTTATGTTTTTTCTACCAATTATACCGATCAATATATGGAGCAGATTGCTGCATTAACTGCACCTCAGGGGCGTTTGGGCCTGATTGATGATCCAGCCGAACTGAGCATCAGCCCACTCAAAACCAAATCGATCTCTTTACATTGGGAGTTTATGTATACTCGCTCAATGTATCAAACGGAAGATATTGCACAGCAGCGTGAACTGTTAAATGCAGTGGCCAAACTGGTCGATGATGGCGTCATTCAAACCACATTGACTGAGGTATATGGCAAGATCAATGCCGAAAATCTCAAAGAAGTGCATAGCCTGATTGAAGGTGGTAAAGCCAAAGGCAAAATTGTGCTTGAAGGGTTTTAAATCGAATCAATCAACAAATAGCCGGAACCGCTTAATTGCGTGTTCCGGTTGTATTAGTTACGCCATTGTCTTGGATTAACACCAAACCAGCGCTTAAATGCACGAGAAAATGCACTCACCTCTGAGTAGCCCAATAAAAATGCCATTTCGGAAATCGGGATATTTTTTTGTTTCATGTAATGCTCTGCAAGCTCACAACGCACTTTATCGACCAGTGAACTAAAGGTTAATCCTTCAAGTTTAAGCCGACGGGTGAGTGCACAGCTGCTCAAATCCAAATCGTGTGCAATTTTTTCCAGATTAGGTTCACCTGTGTTCAGTTCAATTTGAATATGTGAGCGCACTTGATCGGTTAGGCTTTGTCTGTGTACATGGGTATTAAGCAAGCGAAGAGTATCTAGAATTACGGTTAATAGCAGCGGATCATGATTGGGCATCGGGTGCTGCAAATCTTTTTTTGACAGTAAAATTGAGTTGAATGGCTGATCAAAATAAACAGGTGCGTTAAACAATTTGCTATGTTCTTGCCAAAACTCAGGTCGCGTATGCTCAAAATGAATTTCACGTGGTGAATAATGCCCGCCCAGCACGCCACGAATCACATTCATAAACATGCCTAAGGTCAATTCAGCATCTTGACGTCGGGTCAAGATCGCACCGTGATGCACCTGATAGTCTAAGCGCCAGCAATCTCCTAAATCGACCATGCGGTTCAGCGTGTCTTTCTGGTGCAAATAAAAGTGATTGGTCATGTTGACTAATGCGCTTTCAAGCGTTGCAGAGCATAGTCCGATGTAGCCAATTAGACCTAAAGATTTGGGTTGAAATTGCTGACCATAATGCAAACCGAAATTGTCACATCCTGAAAGTTCAGCGGCCTGTTCTAATACATGACAGTAATTGGGAAGTTGTAAACTTAATGTCGGACTGGCCAGTAACTCGGGATTGATACCACTGATACCAAAGACACGATCGACGTCTGCACCTTTGCTGCTAATGAAATCACTCAAGCCTGATGCAGCTGCTGACAACACGCCCTGATTGCACATGCTGGTGCCCAATAGTTGTGCCGTATTCATCTGAAACATGTGAAGATCTCACTTAATACCGATATATACAAGAGATGAAGCAAGATGCATACCAGCTATAGCGTAGTTTTTATATGTACGGCTAAAATTAAAAAACCTGCGCCGGAATGGATCAAGCACAGGTTAAAACATCACTCAGTGGATTGGATTTATTGAGATTTCAATGCTTTTGGTGTGCTCGATCCATAACTGATACTGTTGATTGACCCTGTAAATTGTCCTGTGTTTGCATCACGGCCCTGTAGTAAAAATTTCGGATTAGTCTGTCCATAGCTTTGAACAGCCAAAGCTGAAAACTTCCCAATATCTGTGGTGGGTTTGCGCAGACGATTTACAATCAGCACCTTTTTCGTATCTGTGAAATCCTGCATCATGTTTTGATCGCCTTCGCTGTCGCCAGCAATGAAGAGCGGCCCATAACCATATTTAGATACCAAAAATTTTTCAATTGTGCGCGTTTTGCCTTTGCCTTGGGTCTGATCATAACCTTTACGAAATTCAGGCAAAATGCGTCCTTGTGAATCTCGCTCAAGTTCCATGGCATAAGCATGGCTGTCTGGAATGTTAAAGCCCACGTTGGGATTAGAAATAATTTCTTTAATCACATCGATATATGAAGCCGAACACACATAAACATCGATGCCGTTATTTTGAAATGCCTGAAATAAGTCCTGCATTTCGGCATAAGGGCGTAAACCATTTTCCCACGTTACACTGACCACACCGGCCTGACCTTTTAAATCAGATGGGGATGTCCATGTCACCGGGCCAATGGGCTGAGATTTTTGCCAAGCAACTGTTTTTTGAACCAAATCACGTACTTCTGTTTCGGTCATTCCGGCAAATAAATAGGTTACCCATGGATAAGACACATCATGATCGAAAGTATCTCCAATAGCCGCATACAAATAACGCATTTTGCTGATAAAGTTTTGATATTGCGGGCTCGTTTGAATTTGCGCTAAGGATTGATTGCCTTTTAAGCCTGAATAGTGCGTATATAGCCATGCATAGCTTTGCACAATATCGGGTGCAATCTTGTCGATATTAACTGCTTGACCTTGGCTGTTATTGTAATCTGCAACAAAATTTTGCGTACTGATTCCCTTACGAATAATCGTATTGAGCTGTTCTGGCGTTACGGCAAATGCAAGCTGTTGAAGTTGATAGATTAATGTCGCTTCCTCAATATCTAAAAAAACCGAGGTATTGTCAAAATCAGTCACAATATAGGGCCGTTTTAACGGATTATAGTTAGGACTGTCTTTGCCGTATTGTGCAATTAATTGATTGAGCTGATCGCGATTAAACGCATCCCAGCGACCTTGTGCCAGATACTCCTGCTTGATCGCGGATGCCAACACCTGTGTATCGTGCTTTGGCATTTGGGCACAGCCTCCCAACGCTAAAACACCTGCGATTAAAGCTCCAATTCCGAGTAAATGCATGTTTCTTTTCATATCTAATTTAGCCCCAAATTACGAAATACAACTCAATTAAAAAACAGATAAAGTGAACAAGTGCTTTGTTTTACTTAAGCGTTGCTACGTCCGACTGGCATTTCACCATTTAAGTACTTCTTACATAAGCGCACGGTTTCATTCGACCACTGATCGCCTAAGCTAAGCGCCATTTCGGTATGTGCATGTGAACCATTCCACGCCATCATTTGAATGCGACGTTGCATAATAAATGTAGGAATCATGACGTAATCATGATTTTGAACATGACCTGTTTTTTCATAACCTGTTAGCCAGTGCTCTACCCATTGCGGTGCAGCATCTAAATGTTCATTAAAACTAATCGCGGCAGCCAGATCATGCATAAACCAGCTCATACCGCAGTCGTCAAAGTCAATCACACCAATTTGTTGATCTTGCAGTAGTAAGTTGGTGAGTCTTAAATCGGCATGAATCAGACCATAGCGATCTTCACCGGCACCGTACTGGCATAGTTCAGTTGAAATACGTGCAATCGCTTCTTCCACCACAGCGTGGTCGGCTTGATCTAAATGCGGTGCATGTTTCCAGTTACCCCAATGGCCTTGAGCACCGACCATGGTGTCATGATTCCACACAATTCGATTAAACTGTTCTGGGCGTTTCCAGCTTTTACTGTGTTGATGTAGTGCGGCGGTAATTTGTCCCAGTTGTTGAAAAGCGGTCGGATCGACATCGGTGGTGGGCATGCTGCCATTGACCCAATTGAAAAGCACTGCGTAGCGCGAAATGCCTTCGGCCAGTTTCAGGGTGATCACACGTTGACCATTCTGATCGGCAATCGCCAGTGGAACTTCGATTCCACTTTGATTAAGCGCATCTAACCACGCCAGCTCACTTTCGATATCTTGCAAGTGATGATAATTCGGTCGATGGATTCTGAGTGCGTATTTTGCCTGCGCTGTGGTCACTAAAAAAGTGGCATTTTCTGACTGACACAGGAGTTTAACTGAACCTTGATATTCGTTTGGATATTGCTTGATGGCTTGTTCTGCAAGAATTTGAAGCTGAACTGAGCTTAAAAATTCGTTTTGTTCGACCGTCATGATTCGACTCCTTCACTCTAATTTTAGATACATCGTAAGTACCGATTGGCCTGATCTTATAAAAGAAAAAATGAATCAACTTGACTTCAAATGACCTTGCTCACAATTTACGGTCAAGTTTTGAAATGGGCTTTTACGCAACATGAATGAAGTCGGTTGGATCAATAGAGTGATTGAATACAATGAAAGATTCAGAATTAAGCCTAGACAATGGCGCAACTCGTGATGTTGATTATTTTGCAAAACGCCAGCTCAAAAAGGGTGCAGTGGGCTGGTTATTATTGGTGGGTTTAGGAGTCTCTTATGTGATATCTGGAGACTTTGCGGGGTGGAACTTCGGTCTGGCTCAGGGCGGCTGGGGCGGTTTATTTATTGCTACGGTTATTGTCGCCTTAATGTACCTGTGCATGAGTTTGTCTATGTCTGAAATGTCGACCATGTTGCCTACCGCAGGTGGTGGCTACAGTTTTGCTCGTGTCGCGTTTGGCCCATTAGGAGGCTACCTCACCGGAACCGCTATTCTAATTGAATATGCCATTGCACCTGCGGCGATCGCGGTCTTTATTGGTTCATATTGTGAATCACTGTTTGGGATTGGTGGCTGGAGCGTTTACTTACTATGCTATCTGGTCTTTATGGGTATTCATCTTAAAGGTGCGGGAGAAGCCCTTAAAATCATGTTTGGAATTACCGCAATTGCCTGTGTGGCTTTACTGGTATTTATTGTGGCCATGATTCCGCATTTTGAAAGCGGTAAATTGTTTGATATTGCAGTCAGCAATAACGTTGGGGCCAGTGCATTTTTACCACTCGGTTATTTAGGAATTTGGGCAGCGGTACCCTATGCCATTTGGTTCTTTTTAGCTGTGGAGGGCGTTCCACTGGCGGCAGAAGAAGCCAAAGATCCAGTTCGTTCTTTGCCGCGTGGCCTCATTGGTTCGATGCTGATTTTGGCGGCATTTGCGCTATTGATTTTGTTTTTAAGTGCTGGTGCTGCGGGGTCAGATGCGTTAAAAGCCTCAGGTGCGCCTTTGGTTGATGCCTTGATTGCGGTGTATGGGCAGCATACATGGTTGGCCAGTTTTGTTAATTTTGTTGGATTGGCTGGGCTTGTAGCGAGCTTCTTTTCGATTATTTATGCATATTCGCGTCAGATTTTTGCACTTTCACGTGCCGGATATTTACCAAAAAGCTTGTCATTGACCAACAAAAACAAAGCACCTTTTCTTGCGATTATTATTCCGGGGATCATTGGCTTTTTGATGTCATTGACTCATGAAGGTGATTTACTGATTTTAATGGCTGTCTTTGGTGCAACCATCTCTTATGTGCTCATGATGCTGTCACATATCAAATTGCGGATTTCACATCCAAACCTTGCACGTCCGTATAAAACGCCGGGTGGTGTGGTTACTTCAAGTATTGCATTGGTTCTGGCTGCAATTGCAGTAGTGGCTGGGTTAATGGTCAATCCGAAAGTATGGTTGCTCACCGCAATGATTTATGTGGCTTTTATTCTGTACTTTATTTTTTATAGCCGCTTCCATCTGGTGAAAGGAACGCCCGAAGAAGAGTTTGCGCGCTTGAACGAAGACTAACCACATTTAAGTGAAACCCAAAGGCATGGTATCTACTGATTCCATGCTTTTTTTATATCTGTCGCCTGTACTAGAAGGTGTGTTTTTTTTAAAATTATGCTATTTTCGCCGCGCTTAGGTATTAATTTTTTTGCGATGCATAAATTGGGTGTGGCCTTTGGCCTTTTGGTGATCTTGTTGCAGAATCTTGTATTCTGGCAAGCGCTATTGCCTGTATCGATGCAGCAAAATCCGGTCTGCGTGGAAATTATGCAGATGACTGAGCACAGTGCAATGCATCATGATGCATCGCATACCACAATGTCTGCTGTCAAATCGTCTGCAATGTCATTACATAGCGATTTCAAAGCGGATCATCAGCATTCGATGCATCCAACTCTGGATTGTCATTTTTGTCATCTGTTTCATCATATTGCACCTACACCGACAACGGATATCACGCTGATCGAGATCGGTCAGGTTTTTAAATTGATTTTTTTATCGGCGATGGCATATATTCTCTTTTGCCTGCGCCGTCTTTTTCTTTGCCCGCAAGGTCGAGCCCCGCCTGTAAATCCTGTTTTGATCTAAATTCCGACATTTTTGTCCAATTTTTGTCTTACAGAGTTTTACTATGTCTAAATTTTATGTTCATCCACTTGCGTGGAGTATTTTACTTGCCCAGTGTTCAATGGTATCGGTGGCTTTGGCGGCTGAAACAGGAAATCAAGTTCAAACTGCGCAGCTTTCAACCTTGACGCTAACCGCAGAAAAGCAAGATGAGCGCCATGCATCTTCTCAGGCAATTACCCAGTTTAATCACGATCTGATTGATGTGCCGTTCACCAAATCGCATGTGTCCGAACAAGATATCAAAAACCATAATATTCAGCGCGTGAGCGATGCATTGGCCTTGGTTAATGGCGTGGTTTATCAAGACAGTTATGGCGGTGGCTTTTGGGACAATTACTCGTTTCGCGGCTTTAGTACCGACCCAAACATGGGCACGATTTACATGCGTAACGGCTTAAGCTCTTTAAGTGGTATCCATGCGCCACGCGATATGGTCAACATCCAGTCGATTGATTTTCTGAAGGGGCCAATGGCTGCCATGTATGGCCAAGGCGCAATTGGGGGGATTATGAACATCACCACCAAACAGCCCGAATGGCAACGTAAGAGTGAATTGACCTTAAGTGGCAGTACACTTGAAGAATACCGGACAGCACTCGATACTACTGGCGCAATGAATGATCAGCTTGCGTACAGACTGGGGCTCGCTTATGAAAACAATCAAAGTTTTAGAGATCAGGTCGATAGCCAGCATTATTATATTGCACCACAGTTGGCTTGGAAAATTTCAGATCGTACTCAGTTGAATCTGGATACAGAATTTGCCAAAAATCAAGGCGTGTTTGACCGTGGCGTACCGATGGTTAACGGTCAATTTGTGGTCAATAAAAAAACCTTTTTAGGTGAACCAAGTGATGGCGATATTAAAATCAACGACCAGATGTATCAACTGCGTCTGAATCATCAATTCAATGACGACTGGAACCTGACCACCGCGCTAAGTCATGAGCAGGGTGAGCGCGAAGGAACTTCAACTGAAATTTCATCGATTGCAGCCGATGGACAAACTGCAAATCGCTTTCGTCGCTATCGATGGTTTGATACCGAAACCACGCAATTTCAGGCAATTTTACGTGGGAAATTGAATACAGGAACGATCAAACACGAGCTGGTGGCCAATGTTGAAGCAGGGCATTACACCATCGACCAGCTTCAGCGCAGAAGTGCAGTGGGTGCTTCAAGTACGATCAATATTTACCAGCCTGTATATGGTGTAAATGTATTGCCACTCACGCGAGTAACCAAAAACAGTAAAGAAACTCAGGATATGCTGGGATTCAATCTGCAAGATCAGATTTTCCTGAATGATCAGTGGAATATATTGCTGGGCGGACGCTTTAACCGACTAGAGCAGCAAATTGCAGATTATCGAAGTAATACACAAAGCAAGCAGGCCTTTTCGCCGTTTACGCCGCGTGCTGGTATTAACTTCAAGCCCACCGATCATTTATCTTTTTATAGTAACTGGGGAAAATCATTTGAGCTAAATACGGGGTTAAATAAAAATAATCAACTGTATGACCCTGAAAAAACCACCAGTTGGGAAGTCGGTACTAAATATGAATATCTGCCACAAAGCTGGCTGGGATTCACGTATTTTGATCTCGATAAACGACATTTACTTACCGAAGGGATTACAGACACTTATGTGGACAGTGGCCGCGTGCAAAGCCATGGTCTTGAGTTTGAGCTACAGCATCAGGTCTCTGAGCATTTACGCCTTAATGCCAACTACACCTATACCGATGCCTCGGTGGTCGAAAGTGAAGTCGAAGCCAAAGGTGCACGCCTAAAAAACATTCCTAAGCATATGGCAAATTTAAGTGCGGATTATCAATTTAGTGCGTGGGGGAAAGATGCCGGTGTTACGGGCAGTATCAATTATTATGGCAAACGAAGCGCCAATTACATCGACAATGGCACCAGTTTACCTGAATTTACCACCGTAAATGTCGGGGCATATATCAAGCTCCGTCCAGATTTACGTGCCCAGCTCAATATCGACAATCTGTTTGATAAAGACTATTACGTTTCAAGTTATACCAATTACTGGGTACAACCTGGTGAACCACTCAAAGCAACATTGTCATTGAGCTGGAATTTCTAAGAAAGATCGGTCAGCGTTGTATGCTCAGGCATGCAGCGCTGTAAAATAATCATAATGAAATCAACTATTCGCTATCGTGATCAGATACAGATATGCATCCGCCTGAAATAGACATGCTCATTTTAAAAGCGTGATGCGCATTTTTTGCTCATTTAGGTGCGCCGAGCAGACTCATAATATGTTGAATTCAGCTTATATTTGATTCATATATTCATTATTTGAGAATTCAAATATCAAGAATTAATACGAAAAAATAGGCTTCGAGCACACCCAAATCTGTAAAAACTCAAGATATGTGATCAGATGCGTTGCAATGGTGCGTGTATGAATGAATGACTGCACCATGTTTGAAATCGTTGAACAGCGTTATGTTAAATAGAATGACTCGAAAAATACACACCGGCACGTTGCGCAGCACCAACAATATGTAAGCGCATGGCTTTTTCAGCGGCAGCTGCATTGCGTTGACTGAGTGCCTGTAAAATCTGTTCGTGTTCTTGAACAGTTTTATAGGCCAGATTGGGTTGTACAAACGGCAGGATCTGGCTTTGTTTCATCCAGTCAGTTTGATTTTTTAAGCTTTGAATAATGGATTGATTATTGCTCAATCCAATGATGAGCTGATGAAATAAAAAGTCGTGCTCGGCAGCTTCAGTCCAGTGATGTGCTTCAATTGCAGCTTTAAGTTGCTGAAAATGCTGGTTGAGGGTTTCGATATCATGATCAGAGATATATTCGCAGGCCAGAAGTGCGCTAAAGCCTTCTAAAATATAACGAAGCTGATAAAAATCTTTAAGTGAAATTTTAAACTGGATATTCCATTGCTCGACTGGCTGGCTTTCAAGCGCAGTCACATATGCACCTTTACCCGCCATAATGTTGAGCAAACCTAAGGCAGCCAAACGCGTGAGTGCTTCTCTGAGCGACGCACGGCTAATGCCAAGTTCCGACGACAATTCGCGTTGCGAGGGCAAAGCCGACCCCACTGGATAGATTCCGTTTTGAATCCGCTCATGAATAATTTCAACCGCTTGATCGGTCACTTGAGAACTAGAACGTTTAACGAGTGCAGTCGATTTCATAGAGCTTTGAGATTCAAGAAAATAATTGAACGAAAGATTCATTGGTATTATGCCATTTTTTGAGTTTTACTCGTTTTCCTTCAAAACATCTAGCCCAAATACTCATCAAGACAGTTAGATGCATTCATATGCTGCTTTTGTGCGCAAGTTTAGGGCAGATGTTTCATGTGCTCCTATTTCGCATACAAATTTTGAGCCAGTTTTAGAGCCGATATGGTGCTCTTTTTGTTGGCATAGCTCTTGCTTAATCAGAACCTGAGTATAAGCGGTTAGTGCGATCATTCGCATGGGACATTGCTCTACAGCGCAGGCTGTTCCTCTTAGGGGGACAAGACAGATTTTTATGCTGTCTTGAGAGTATGAATGATTACACAGGTATACTCCATTCTCCCTTTGTATGAATAGCTGTTATGGCTTTCACCTATTCATCAGGGAGTTCATCATGAACAAATATCATGGTTTAGGCAAATCGCGTTTGGCTGTCGTTGCCGCATCACTTCTATTTCTTACATCTGCTCAAGCCAACGATAAACTCGTCTTACAAACCACATGGTACGCACAGGCCGAACAGGGTGGTTATTATCAGGCTTTGGCTGAAGGCATTTATAAAAAGTATGGTTTAGATGTCACCATCAAGGTAGGTGGCCCGCAAATCAATAACATGACACTGCTTTTGGCCAAGCGTGCCGATGTGATTATTAACTATGATTTACAGGTGCTCAAAGGCATTGAAAGTGGTTTCCCCATTAAAGCGATTGCTGCGCCATTTCAAGTCGATCCACAAGGACTGATTACTCATGCCGATGTAAAATCACTGTCCGATCTTAAAGACAAAACCATTTTAGTCTCAACCAGTGGGCAAGCCAGCTGGTGGCCATGGTTACGTGGCAAATATAATCTCAACAATGCTCAAGCCCGCCCATACACTTTTAATATGCAGCCATTTTTAGCCGATAAAAATGTTGCACAACAAGCATATGCCACCTCTGAGGTGCTACAAGCCAAAAAAGCAGAACCATCGAGTAAATTTTTCTTGTTTGCCAAAGACGGCTATCCAGCTTATGGCGGTATTTTGGTCACCCGAAATGATCTGGTTCAAACCAAGCCAGAGGTTTTACAACGCTTTGTCAAAGCCTCAATGGAAGGTTGGAAAAGCTATCTGAAAAATCCTGCACCAGGCAATGCCCTCATTAAAAAAGAAAATCGGAATATGGATGATGCATTGCTGGCATTTGGTGTCGCGCAAATGAAAAGCTTGGGTTTAATTGAGGGTGGAGATGCCAAAACCATGGGGATAGGCGTCATGACCGATGCCCGCTGGAGTAAAACACGAGATTTCATGGTGCAGTCCAAGTTACTTAAGCCTCAGACTCAGTGGAAATCGGCATATACCTTACAGTTTGTACAGCCGAAATCCAATAAAAACTAAATATCTCATTGAGGTAGAAACATAAGCAAAACAATAATAGGGGGAACCTAACATGAATTCAGCCGTCTTTGTCTCTCAAAATCCAGAGCCACAAAATACTGTAGCACCAATGCTGATGGCGCGTGGTGTAGAAAAAGTTTATCCAAACGGCACACATGCGCTTCAACGCCTTGATGTCGATGTTCAGCGTGGTGAAATCGTGTCGCTTTTAGGACCCTCGGGCTGTGGTAAAAGTACACTTTTAAAGATGTTTGCAGATCTTGAACAACCCAGCGCAGGGCAAGTACGCTGGCATGGTAAAACTGATCTACAGTCGCAGTGCAAAATGGCCATGGTGTTCCAAGAGGCCACTCTCATGCCGTGGGCCAATATTGCAGAGAATGTTCGGCTTCCGCTCGATCTACGTCATGTACCTAAAAAAATCAGTCAGCCTAAAGTACAAGCAGCTTTAACTTCGGTTGGATTAGGAAATTTTGCTGCATCTTATCCAAAAGAGCTTTCTGGAGGCATGCAGATGCGTGCTTCTTTGGCCAGAGCTTTGGTGACAGAACCTGATTTATTACTCATGGATGAACCCTTTGGTGCCTTAGATGAATTTACTCGGCACCGCCTAGATCAAGATATCCGTACATTATGGGCAGAGCGAGATCTGACGGTCGTATTTGTCACACACAGCATTTATGAAGCCGTATTTTTATCTTCCCGAGTAATTGTGATGGGAGCTCGTCCGGGGCGTATTGTGGCGGATATTGCGATTGAAGGGCCGGCACAGCGTGATGACCACTTTAGAGCTTCAGAACGATTTATGACGCAGTGTGCAGAACTATCCAATATTTTGGAACAAGCAAGTGGAGGGCATCACCATGGTTAAGCCATTAATCGAACATCCACAAGTACGTCGGCTCTTGGCGCCGTTAACACTGGGGTTGTTGCTGCTGCTGGTGTGGCAAATTGCGCTTCAGCAAATGAACGTTCCGATTTATCTTATTCCCAAACCATCCGATATTGCTCATGCTTTGGTTGCACAAGCAGATTTACTGTTCGGTAGTTTATGGATCACCTTAAAAATTACCTTGCTGGCGTTTGTCTGTGCCGTGCTAATTGGGACTTTGATTGCATTTTTGTTTGTACAAAGCCGGGTGATTGAGGCGTGCTTTATGCCGTATGCCATTTTATTTCAAGTTACGCCAATTGTAGCCATTGCACCTTTGGTAATTATTTGGATTCATAATACTACATTGGCTTTAGTCGTTTGTGCCATGCTGGTCGCGATTTTCCCGATTTTAACCAATACCACGTTGGGGCTACGTAGTGTCAATGCTGGGCTGTTACATCTGTTTCAAATCAATAAAGCTTCACGTTGGCAGGTACTGCTCAAGCTGCGTGTACCCAATGCATTGCCCTATTTTTTTGGCGGGCTCCGTATCTCAAGTGGCTTGGCGCTGATCGGTGCGGTAGTTTCCGAATTTGTTGCGGGTACAGGGGGCAGCAGTGCCGGATTGGCCTATCAGATTTTACAAGCCGGATTCCAGCTCGATTTGCCATTGATGTTTGCCGCATTATTTTTAATTACCTGTACGGGACTGATTCTATTTATGCTGATGTCACTGCTCAGCCGTATCTTCTTGAACAAATGGCATGAAAGCGAGCAAGTCTAATGAATTATCTGATTAAAAATATACATGCCATCATGACCGGACAAGCCAATCAACAAGCACGATCTTCTGCAACTTCAATCCGCATTTCAAATGGCGTGATTACCGAGATAGGACATTTAAGGGCCCATTCAGATGAAACTGTTTTAGATGCGCAAGATGGTGTGGTGTATCCAGCGTGGGTGAATACCCATCACCATTTGTTTCAGTCTTTGCTTAAAGGTGAACCGCAAGGATTAAATCAAAATCTGACGCCTTGGCTTGCGGCAACACCTTATCGTTTTCGTGGCGCATTTGATGAAGATACCTTTCGACTCGCAAGCCGAATTGGCTTAATTGAATTGCTCCAGTCAGGCTGTGGTACAGTGGCCGATCATCATTATCTATACTGGCCAGACATGCCCTTTGATGGCGCCGAAATTTTATTTGACGAAGCGGATCGGCTAGGCATGCGATTTGTACTTTGTCGAGGCGGTGGCACACTCACCAGAGGGCTTGAAGCTGAGTTACCACAGGCGCTTCGACCTGAAAAATTTGAACACATGATGTACGATGTTGAGCGCTTGGTACAGCGCTATCATCAAGCCCAGCCCGATGCCTATAGACGAATTGTGATGGCGCCCACCACGGCACTCTACTCAACTACACCGCAGCAACTTCGAGAAAGTGCAAAACTCGCTCGCCATTTGGGTATTCGTTTACATTCACATCTCTCTGAAACCGTTGATTATCTGGATGCGGCAAAAGCCAAATTTAATTCAACACCAGTGCAGTTTTGTGCCGAGCATGACTGGGTAGGTGAGGATGTCTGGTTTGCACATTTAGTCAAGCTCTTACCCGAAGAAATCAAGATTTTGGGGCAAAGTAAAACCGGAATAGCACATTGCCCACAAAGTAATGCCCGACTGGGTAGTGGTATCGCCGATCTGGTCACGCTTGAAGCCGCAGGGATGGCCATTTCAATCGGCGTAGATGGTGCAGCATCCAATGAGGCTGCCGATATGTTGTCTGAAACACATGCAGCATGGATGCTACAGCGTGCCCGAAAAGGAATGCTGGCACAACCTAAATATGCAGGAGGTACTTTTGAAGGCGGTGCAGACGCTGCAACCATCGAAGATCTGATCCGCTGGGGTACGCAAGGCGGTGCACAGGTACTCGGGCTTCCCAACATTGGAACACTTGAGATTGGTCAACAGGCCGATCTGGTGATTTATAACCTCAATGATCCGCGATACATGGGATTACACGATCTTGCCATTGGCCCGGTAGCAAGTGCCGGACAAGCCAATATTCGGTATATGCTGATTGGCGGTAAAATCGTAATGCAAAATAATCAGATTCCCGATCTAGATTTGCATGAGCTAGCCTTTGAGGCACGTCAAGCCGTCAAAAAATTACAGGTTCGTGCAGAGCAAATGGCGCTCGCATCCTAATAAGTGCTGTAAAAAACAACAGCTCTCTACGGAGGGCTTTTTTATTTGATGCGGATATGTAGTTGATGCTTGAATCCAGTTAGTCAGCCGAGCTAGTCTTATTGGTATAGCGATAAATATATGGAAATCTTTATGATATTAAACAGCCACATTGTTGAATCAGATCATGCCACAACCAATGCACCTCTTGTGCTGTTGCACGGTTTATTTGGTAGTTTGTCAAATTTAGGGGTGATTGCGCGGGCATTAAATACCAATCATAAAATTATCCAGCTCGATTTACGCAACCATGGGGCTTCTCCACACAGTGCCGAAATAAACTATGAAATTATGGCGCAGGACGTGATCGATACATTGGATGAACTGGGTATTGCCGAGTTTTCCGTGATTGGTCATTCAATGGGCGGAAAAGTGGCCATGAAAATTGCTGGATTATATCCAGAACGTATTGCGCATCTGATTGTACTTGATGTGAGTCCTGTGGCCTATGAAGGGCATCGTCATCAGGCTATTTTAAATGCGCTGAACGCTGTTCGTGCTGAACCGCATGAGCTGAGCCGTAAACAAGCTACCGAGATCATGAAGCAGTATATTCATGAAGATGGCGTGATTATGTTTTTGCTGAAATCGTTTAATCAAGGCCACTGGCTTTTTAATGTCGATGCAATCGAACAACAGTATTCTCATATTGCAGGTTGGCATCCAATTCAGCCATGGAATAAACCGATGTTGTTGATTCGTGGTGGATTATCAGAATACGTCCTGCCCGAGTATCACGATCCAATTACAGCACAGTTCCCGCAAGCAGATATCCAAAGTATTGATGGTGCAGGTCACTGGCTGCATGCAGAAAAACCCGATGTTGTAATTGAGATGATTCAGGATTTTTTACATCAGCAAGGTGAGTCACGAACGCACTGAGTTGGGTGACGTCATGACTGCTGTAAACAAAAAGACTCGAGCTTCAATGCATCGAGTCTTTTTGTTTTACCCAATTTGTTAAAGTATTATTCAGGATCAGTCGCAGAATAAAATTTAACACCGAGCTTAATCCGATCACGTCCCTGACTCATCCGCCAGCGATTGGTATCGCGTAATGAATACACACAACCGCAGTATTCCTGCTGGTAAAATTCTTCGCGTTTGCTAATCTCTAGCATGCGCGTTGCACCGCCATTTTTACGCCAGTTGTAATCCCAATAAGTAATTTCAGGATAATGTGAGGCAGCGCGAACACCACAGTCATTAATCTGATTCATGTCTTTCCAGCGGGAAATACCGAGCGAGCTGCTAATCACTTTAAATCCATTTTCATGCGCATACAGGGCGGTACGTTCAAAACGCATATCGAAGCACATGGTGCAGCGTATCCCTTTTTCAGGTTCATTTTCCATGCCTTTGGCACGTGCAAACCAGTTGTCGGTGTCATAGTCGCAGTCGATAAAGGGAATATTGTGTTTCTCGGCAAATCGAATATTTTCCTCTTTGCGAATCAGATATTCCTTAACAGGATGAATGTTAGGATTATAAAAAAAGATCGAATAATCGATACCCGATTCAAGTAGCGTTTCCATCACTTCGCCTGAACACGGTGCGCAGCAGGAATGCAGAAGCAATTTATCTGCATTGTTAGGAAGTTCAAGTTTAATTCTAGGTTTATTCATCAAGTCGTAAAAAGTTATCGCTTTAAAGCCATATAATTTACTCGATTTCACCTTTAATAGCATGAGTTAAGTGTGATAGCATTTTAAATTAGATGGTTTTTATGCAAATGACAGATCATATAAAACGAACAATTAAGCTTTCGATGAAGAATAATTCATCTCTACCGACACATGAATATTGGCAATCTGATACTGGTTACGACCCTTACTTTTTGCCGTGTACAGTGCATGATCTGCGCGAGATACAAATGATGAAATACTGTCATCAATTTGCGGAATCATGGTCGCGACCCCAACACTTAAAGTCACCTGAGACGAAATATCGCTTGAGGGATGTTGAATATCGATCTTACGAATTACATTCATGAGGCGTTTGACCTGAATGAGTGCTTCAGATTCATTGGTCATTGGAAACAACAATAGAAATTCTTCACCGCCATAACGTGCAGCTAAATCGCCACTTCGTGAAGTGAGTGACGTTAAGGCCTTGGCAATTTCACGTAAACATTCGTCGCCTTTGATATGCCCCAACGAATCATTATACGATTTAAAAAAATCCAGATCGATCATCATGATGGTGATGGGCATACTGTGTCGAACCGCACGGCGCCATTCTTTTTCAAGCACTTCATCTAAATAGCGTCTGTTGGCTAAGCCAGTGAGTGAATCTTGCTGTGAAAGTGTTTCCAGTAATTCGGCCTGTTTAACCAGTTTGAGCCGATTGAGTTCAATAACGCAGTCACTTAAAAAGTTTTCACGATGCTGACGATCGGTAAAGTAGGCCAGCGCCATACCTAAGAAGCTGCTAAAGGTATACGTGCGATTTAAGTAAGTCCAATCAATCGAGATGTTTGAATTAATACTAATCGTAAAACCAATTAACCCACCGACCCAACCTGCAAACAGGGCAGTATAAAAACGAAGACCAACAAAGCCGTAAATAATAATCACGGCATACATCATTGATGCATGCAGTAAGGCATTGTTTTGACCGCCTTCTAGAATATTAATGAGCGTAAATGTGATGGCAACAGCGGCAGTCGAGCCGAGGCAAACATAGTAATCGAACCATTTATCAAACGATTTAAGAAAAGAGAGCAGCCAGGCACTGGTAATAATTACACCAACCCAAGCATAATTAATCAGCCAGAGTTTAATTTCAGATTGTGGAAGAACCTGAAAAATACCAAAGCTGAGTAAACTATATAAAATGAGAATAATCGGTGCACGAAAACGAAACTCATGGGCAGCCGCTTGTCGATATTGAGTGCGATAAACTTGTTCAAGTGTTTTAGGAAACCAGACAAAATTTAAGCCACGCGATAAAAGTAAGTCTATCTGCTCCTGACTTAAAATATTTGAGCCTTGTAACTTCATCGGCAGATCTCACTGTCTTAACGCAATCTCAAAATATTTTTTTAAAAGTGATTTAGATTTAAATATTGTATTCAAGTCATAATTATCATACGTTGAAATTTTAAGGATGAAAAGTAATATCTATTTTTTATATAAAACTTTATAAAACAATATGTTATTAAAATAATTATTTATTTGTAAAAATGTGAAATATAAATGTGAATGATTTAAAAATGATAATTGGTCATCATTTTTAAATAATATTAATTCATTATAATTTGATAAATTGTGTATTAAATCACATTATTATAAAAATTGATCTTTATTTAAATATCGCTTAAGAATTATAAAAAATAGTCAATTAAAATGAGATTTAATTCACACAAATGATTTGAAGACGTCTAGAAAAGTGATAAAAAATACAGTATTTTTCTAAATTGTATATTGTATTATCAATGCAGCATAAATGAGTTCACTGGACGAAACAGTAACAGGATTTTAAGAATGAGTGCTTATACAAAAGGAACAGCTTTAGAAATAACGTCGCATAGTCCATGGGCTCAGCAATTTTGGGACGAACTCATTCCGTATAAAGATCGCGTAAGCCAGCATCCGTTATTTCAAAACATGGCCAGCGGACAATTGAGTCTGGACTGCTTTCGTTCGGCCTTGCTTAATTTTTATCCTTTGGTCGCGCATTTTCCTTCTTACATGGCGCTCGGGCTGTCTAAAGCGATTGATTTTTCTGCTCAAGGTGTGACTGAAACCCGCAATTGGCTGATTCAAAACATTAAAGTGGAAGAACGACACCTAAATTGGTATCAAGACTGGGCAGGAGGCTTTGGCTTGAGCATTGATCAACTCAATCAAGTTCGTCCCCCAGTCGCCATGAATGCAGTCAATCATTTTTTATGGCATACCAATACCACGGGTTCTTTAGCTGAATGCCTTGCAGCAACCAATCTGGCGATTGAATGGGCGACAGGTGATTGGTCAGTTCAGGTCTATAAAGGTATACATGCATATATTGATCAGCCAGAAGTGAATATCAATAAACGTTCTCTGGCATGGCTACGTGCGCATGCGCATTACGATGATTTACATCCCTATGAAGCCATGGAGCTCATCAAACGATTGTGTGCAGATCAACCAGAATTGCAGCAAAAAGCTTTTCTTGCTGCAAAAGAAGGACTTGAATACTATGCATTGGCACTCGATGAGTGTTACAAACTGCAATCTAGAACTGCGTAATCACTTGATTTGATGCTGCTGAAGGTGCAAGCGCAGAATCCGACGTAACTCAAGCAATGCTTCTGGTGTTTCCTGAATTGAATGCCCGCCTTTAATAATTTTTTCAGATACAGCGCCGTCAAGATGGGCGCTGCTATACGGAACGATACCATCTGTAATTTGATCAGGTTCCTGACTTTTAGTAATGTTGCCCATAATTGAGTGAAACACGTAGCCTTTTGGTGGCACGACATCTTTAGTCAGTGCAATAAATTTAGATTTGTGGCTTAAATCACTTGGACCATTTTGAATGAGTCCACCGTTGATGCCATTGGTTAGGTCCTTGGCCTGATCGGTCGCATCGTTGGTGAGGGTGTCGGTCAGTGCGCCTAAAAAAGAGCTGGGCAGGCGAATAATTTTACGTGCTGCTAAAGTAAACCATCGGTCTGCATAATCTGTACCCCGGTGAGGTGCAGACATAAAAATTGCGCGGTCAAAATTTTCAATGGGTTGAATTTTAAAGCGGTTTAAAACATTTTGATCTCGCTTAAACCGTTGACGTTGATTGGTATTTAGCATCTTAAAGGCTTTATCTGATAAATCAGCCTTACTCACCAGTAATCGGCTAATAATGCCTCCCATACTATGACCAATCAGTACCGCATTGTGGTCTGCTGCATCTTGAGGGTTAAGTCCATCAAATGCTTGCTGTAACAACGCATAAATTTGATAGCGGCTTTCCAAAATTGGCATATTGGTCGAGTAAAAAATTTGCCAGACTTGATAATGCTCGCGTAGTACACGATCACCCATAATATCGTTGGTGAGCCCAATCCATGCCTCAGGGCTACTGGCCAATCCATGTACCAATACAATAATTTTTTTATTGGGATTATACGGTTCGAGCTTATACAGATGCGGCATGCTTAAACGTTGATCGCGATCCAATAAGCTTAAATAAGCCAAAATTCCAAGATTATTTTCCGCCAGCCATAAACCATAAGGTGCCGAAAAATTTGCTGCTAAGGGGTAGCTTTTCCCCGCGACCTTAATATTTTCAGTATTGTACGGATCATAAACTTTAATCACAAATTGAGGATTATTTAAAATCTGGTCGACATTCTTGGGCTTGATCTGAGGCTCGACCACAAGTGTAACCGCTAGATAGCGCGCGTCGTGAATATTTGGATTTTGTCCACTCTTAAAGTTGTAATGTAGCGGGTCGACAATATATTTTGAAGATTCTTTACGATTTGATGGCGGGAAAACTGCAACAAACTCTGATCCAAAACCATCTCGGCGATTAATTGTGCGAAGCCCCGAAAAGTTCAGGTTATAACTGGAAATAAACTTCTCAAGAGGTTGCTTTGCAAGTTGTGGAAAATCATCAAAATTAATACGGTAAGTATTGTCACCGAGTTGAATCTGGGTTTGTACTTGTTTTTGTGGATTGCGAAGCGCATACAACGTCACTTGTTTCGCAATGGCTTGATTATAGAAATCTCGAATTTGAACTTGGCGGTTATCAAATATTCGATCTTGCGGTTTTCTTTGTGTCAAAAATAAATAGGCATAACTATAGCGAATGCTTTTATCGAGCATATTCATTTGACGATCTAAACAGTTATTTTCCTGATTCGACAAATTTAGTTTTGTATTTGATTTAGCTGTAGAAGAAGGTGTTTTACAATCCGACGAGCGTTCAAGTTGCATCGATTTTGCCAGATATATTTCGCTTGCGGCAGACAAAAATTGCTCTTCACCAATTTGTGAAATTGTTTTGAGTTCTGCAATACATGCATCGGGGTCGTTTGTACAAACATTTGCTTCTCGGCCCGACATCGACAAGACATTCAGACTCGCCTCACTCAATGCATCTTGCATCAGAATACTATTGCGCTCATTGGCAATAGTAATATTTAACGCTTGCTGCTTTACGCTCACCACTTGGCAACCACTGAGTAAGAGGGTGAGGCTTACACTTAGTAGGCTAAGTCCTTTTAGCAATGATGGATTCGGTCTCATAGCAAATAGTTCTTTTTAGATATGGTGAGTCGGCACATCATAATATGTGCAATCAATTTGGATCAAATTGAAGTACAGGGTTCTAAGAAACAACCATAAAAATAGGCTGTTGGTCAGCCTATTTTTATATACAAGAGTGAAGTGTTACTTCGGTGCAACTGCCGGGTTGGTCATGACTTGCCACACATTCCAGCGACCTTGCTTTTCGATCTCTGTAATTAAACGATCTGCAACCTCAGCTTCGTCTGGATATTTGATTTTGTAATTTTTGAGCGTTTGGACCGCATTTTTCTTTTGCTCCATTGCAATATAGTTATTTGCACTGACCAAATACGCTTCCTGTACGCCGCCTTTCATGGCTTTTTCCAAATATGGCATTGCTTCACGTTGACCACCACCTTCAGATAAACCAAAACCAAACCAGAAATTGGCTTCTGGATCATTTGGATTCATTTTGAGTAAACGTTGAGCATAAGTCAGTGATTTGGTGGTATAAGCAGAACCTAAATCGAGGTTACGGCCAAGCACACTGGCTTTAAATGCACGAATCAAAACATCAAATGAAGCATCTGGATTGGCTGCTAAAGTATCAAGTTGCGCTGAAACCTGCTTTAACTTGCTTTCATAACCACGACGCTCCTGACGATCGGTAAAACGTGGTGGATAATGGCGAGCTTTACCTTCAACAAGCTGGATAAAGTCATCAATTTCGGTGACATCCAGTTCATTTTCACCAGCCAATGCGGCATATTTCATGCTACGCGTATTATTTTTAATTGTTGGAACAATCAGTTTATTGACATCGAGCACGATCGTTTGTGTCGGATCATCCGAACGTTTTACCACCATTTTTGTTACAGGTTGAGCTGCTGCTTCTTTAAGTGCAACTTCAAATGCAGGAGGTGCATCGTAGTTAAATGGATTTAATGAATAAAATGGCGGCGAAATATCCGGCTCGGTGAACACGTAAGGTTGTGTGCTTTGCTTATTTTCTTTGACAGGAAGAGGGCTACATGCGGTTAAAACTGAAGCTGCTAACATGGTGTATGCCAAAGGCTTAAACATCATAGAGTCATCCGTAAAATTGTTGTATGAATAAAAGATCGTTGTGTAGCCAGTCTAAGAAAACCTGAGCAAACATGCAATGAGTGCCGTGTTACAGTATTAAACTAAATGGTCAAGCATCACTCATCTTATGCTGTGCTTCACATTCACGTCGGACTTCTTCAATAATTTTAAGCTCTTCATCGCTAAATGGATGCTGATCATAGTTTTGTTTTTTAAATGTCGGATCAAGTGCAGTCAATCGCTTGCATAAAGTATTCATACGCACTTCATTTTGCTGAATACGGTCAAGCAGTACTTTCATACCTTCGAGTAAAGGATCGGTCTGGTCGCGAGTGGCTGCATAAGGTTCAAATCCAATACTTTGCGCATAGCTTTCACGGCGCATTTCTTCGGCATTTTTATCCAGATCTTTTTGAATAAATCGCGCTGCACTGCCTACTGCAGTCACACCCGCAGGAACAGGCTTGGTCACAACAGCATTTGAACCAATTTTCGCGCCTTTACCAATGATCAATGGCCCTAAAATTTTTGCGCCGGCACCGACCACTACACCATCTTCAAGCGTCGGGTGACGCTTGCCTTTATTCCAAGTTGTACCGCCAAGCGTTACGCCATGATACAGCGTGACATCATCGCCAATTTCGGCAGTTTCACCAATTACGACACCCATGCCATGATCGATAAAAAAACGACGACCAATTTTGGCACCAGGATGAATCTCAATTCCTGTCGCAAATCGGCTCAGAGAAGACAGCGCACGCGCAGAGCCTTTCAAGTCTTTTTTCCAGAGCTCATGTGCAACCCGATGCATGATCAGTGCATGAATACCCGGATAAGTCGTCAAAACTTCCAAGGTATTTCGTGCTGCCGGATCACGCGCAAATACGGCTTGAATGTCTTCTTTAAGCTGTTTAAACATGGGGCTGATCCTCATCCTGTTGTGTTTTTTTCCATTTGCCCTGACTGAGTGCTTGCACGCGGCTAAATACACCACGTAACAAATGATACTCCATTCGGTCGAGTTGAATACGCCCAAACAAACGGCGCATACGAAGTGGAAGCAAACGCGGATTTTGTGGATCTAAAAATTCGATGTCGACCAGCATTTTTTCAAAATGAGGATAAAATTCTTCCATTTGCTGATGAGTGACCAGTGGTTCATCCCAGTCCATTGCGACACCTTCTGCAACCTGCATTTGCGCATTTGTCATTTCAGGAGATGATGTGGTGACTCGTTCGAGTGCAGCCATTCGCATTTCATAGCACACCACTTGAATGGCTTGCGCTACGTTTAACACGCCATAGTCTGTATTGACCGGAATCGTGAGGTGATAATTGGCCAATGCCAGCTCTTCATTGGTCAGACCGCGATCTTCACGACCAAATACAATCGCAACTTGCTGTTGTTTATTCACCACGGCATCTATCGATAATTCAGCAGCCGGGCGTACATCGAGCAATGGCCAAGGAATGGTTCTGCTACGCGCACTGGTTCCAAATACAATATGACAATCTCGAATGGCATCTTCAAGCGTATCCACAATATGAATTTGCTCGATCAGATCTTGTGCACCTGCGGCAAGGGCATCGATATCGGGATGTGGATAGGTTTTGGGTGCAACCAATACCAGTTTTGACAGTCCCATGGTTTTCATTGCACGTAACGCACTTCCAATATTGGCTGGAAGCGTGGTATTGACCATCACAATTCGTACATGCGCCAATGATTGATTCACCAACGCATTGTCAGCATTATTCATAAAGTATCCGATTCAAATTTAAGAGTATTGAGAGACTTCTGCGTGATACAGATCCATTGCTTCATCCATCGACATATCTTGCGGTGGCTGGGCAATATTCGCTTTTACTGGCTCTGCCGCTTTGGCTGCTTTTGACTTCACCTGATATTCAATGTAAATCGCTTCTTTACCAAAATAATCGCGCAGTTTCACCAGTAGTTCGTCTAGTGGCGCAACCTTCCAGTTTTGCCCAAGCTGCACTTCTGCACTTGCGTAAGGCTGATCGATACACATGATGACAGGAATATGCTGGCACATATCAATATTACAATAAGGTAAAAGAATCTGTTGCAGATCGCGCGCTAAAGCAGGGGTCATCAAGTCGTCTGTTGGCTGGATGCGAATATGATTGGCACGTTTTTGACGAATTTCATTCAGACTAAATGCTTTGGTCAAGCGTGCCATCGGGCGGTCGAAGCCTTCGCGTTCGTAAATTTCGCCTTCAATCACCACCACTTGCTCAATTGCGACAATATCTTTAAAGCGCTGAAAACGTTCATGGTTACAACTGACTTCAACACGCGCAGTTCCGTCATCGAGCGTAACAACAATGCGGTTCGGGAAATTGGCAACGTCGAGTACCAGTCCAGCAAAGACCGTAGTGACTCCACGGCGCGTAGGTGTCAGTTCATTTAGTTTAGCTGGAATAAACGATTTCAATTCGGTACGATAAACATCAATCGGGTGGCCGGTCAGATACAAGCCCAAAGTGTCTTTTTCACCTTTTAAGCGAACTTCGTCTGACCACGGCTTAACAGGTTTGGCAGGTTTGCGCTGAACTTCTTCAACTTCACCAAACAAATCCATAATACCAGTTTCACGGTTTTGGCGTGCTTGCTCCGCAGCCTGAACAGCCTCAGGCAACTGTGCCATGAGCGTTGATCGTTCAATTTGTAGACAGTCGAGAGCACCGGCACGAATCAGCGCTTCAAGTGTACGCTTATTAATTTTTTTCAAATCGATGCGGTGGCAAAAATCGAATAAGTCGGTATATGGACCTTGCTTAATACGTGAGTCAATCACCGATTGCATTGCTTGTTCGCCCACACCTTTAATGGCACCTAAACCATACACAATGGTACGTTCATCACTGGCATGAAAATGATACAGCGACATATTTACAGAAGGTGGCATGACTTCAAGTGCGTTATTACGACAGTCATCAATCAAAAATACGATACTGTCGGTATTTTGCATTTCCGACGATAAAACCGCCGCCATAAATTCGGCAGGATAATGCGCTTTTAACCAAGCGGTATGATAGGCCACCAAGGCATAGGCAGCAGCATGCGATTTGTTAAAGCCATAGCCTGCAAACTTTTCCATATAGTCAAAAATATGGTTGGCTGTGGCTTCATCAATATCTTTTTGTGCAGCACCTTCAATGAAGATTTTACGCTGCTTGACCATTTCTTCAGGTTTCTTTTTACCCATGGCGCGGCGGAGTAAATCTGCGCCACCGAGCGTGTATCCCGCACAAAACTGTGCAGCCTGCATTACCTGTTCCTGATATACCATAATGCCATAGGTCGGTTCGAGCACACTTTCAAGTAATGGATGCAAATACTCAAACTCACCGCCGTGCATCCGGTGAATAAAGTCGGGAATCAGATCCATCGGGCCCGGACGGTAAAGCGATACGAAGGCAATAATTTCTTCAAATTTACTCGGTCGCGCTTCCTTCAGCATTTTTTTCATGCCGACGGATTCAAACTGAAACACCGCAGTCGTATTGGCGTTGGCGAATACCAAGTAGGCATCTTTATCGTCTAAAGGCACATTGGCAATTTCAAGCGGTGTCTCAAACTGGATGCGCTTATTGATATTTTGCACCGCATCTTCAATTACGGTCAGGTTTCGCAAGCCCAAAAAGTCGAATTTGACCAGACCGGCTGCCTCAACGTCATCTTTATCGTATTGTGCAACGCGGTTTGTACCATCGGCATCGCATAGGACTGCCGAGTAATCGGTAATTTTTCCAGGTGCAATCACCACACCACCGGCGTGTTTACCTGTATTACGCGTGATACCTTCAAGCTTAAGTGCCATTTCCCAAATTTCACTGGCATCGTCATAATCCGGATTGGACGGGTTGGTGACGATGTCTTTGAGTTGTGGCTCCATGTCGATGGCCGTCGCCAGATCCACCCCGAGCGGTTTGGTAGGCACCATTTTTGAAATACGATCGGCCAAACCGTACGATTTACCCAGTACGCGCGCAACATCCCGGATCGCGCCTTTGGCCGCCATCGTACCGAATGTCGCAATTTGCGATACTGCTTCACGTCCATAGGTACGAGAGACGTAATCAATTACTCGGTCTCGCCCTGCAATGCAAAAGTCGACGTCAAAGTCGGGCATTGAAACTCGTTCTGGGTTCAAGAAACGCTCGAAGAGCAAATCGTAACGAAGTGGATCCAGATCGGTAATTTTTAAACTATACGCCACCAATGAGCCTGCACCAGAACCACGGCCCGGGCCAACCGGAACACCATTACTTTTGGCCCATTGAATAAAGTCCATCACGATAAGGAAGTAACCCGGAAATCCCATTTTAAGGATAATGCCCACTTCATACTCAATACGTTCATCGTAAGGTTTACGAATTTCAGGCCAGTCTTCATCGCGCATCTCTACGGGATACAAATGATTAAGGCGCTCTTCAAGACCTACTTTAGACAAATGCTCAAAATAGGTGTCGATGGTAAAACCATCTGGAATTGGATAATCTGGAAGGAAGTAAGTTCCAAGCTGTAGCGAAACATTACAGCGCTGCGCAATGTAATAAGTATTTTCAAGTGCACTTGGAATATCTGAAAAGAGTTCCACCATGTCGGCGGTGGTTTTAAAATATTGCTCGGGGCTGTAAATTCGGGGTCTGCGGTTATCAGCAAGTACGTAACCATCTGCAATACAGACGCGTGCTTCGTGTGCATCAAAATCATCACGCTCAATAAAGTGAATATCATTATGCGCGACGACACCAACATGATACTTGGCCGCCAATTTAACCGCTTCACCAATATAATCTTCTTCACCCGGACGATCTGTGCGAGTTAAAGCCAGATAAACACGATTGCCAAATTTTTCTTGCCAGGCTTCAAGCAGCGGCTCTGCTTTTTGTGGATTGGACGAACACAACATTTTGCCAACATCACTGTTTTGTCCGAGCAATACAATAATGTCGTGATGTTGTTCCAAGATCCATTCTTTTTGAACACAAGGAATGCTGAGTTGCTGGCCTTCGATATGACCACGTGACACAATTTCGGTTAAGCCTTTCCAGCCTTCATTGGTCATGGCGAGCAAGGTAACTCGTTGGTCGGGCTCATTGAGCCGAACCACACTACCTAAGATCGGTTTGATGCCTTTACTTAAACACGAGGTGTAAAACTTAACGGCCGCATGTAAGTTAGATAAGTCTGTGAGCGCCAAAGCAGGCATATTGTCTTTGACAGCAGCTTTGATGAGATCAGGTATGCGAACGATCGATTCAGTAATCGAAAATTCTGAATGAATACCAAGATGAACAAACTGCATAGACCTATCCTTAACACGACCGCCAAATATTCTAACACGCTCTGTCTGAGACAGTTGTCTAATATTTTGGCATTAAAACATCTTCGTAAAGACAAATCAGATTATAAAACAAAAAAACCGATGTATAGACATCGGTTTTTTTGAGGCTAATTGCGCTTAGTATTGCCAGAACATACGCTGAATTTCTTTTGCGTCATTGGTTTTGGTCAGTGCAAGTGCAGTTAGCAGACGTGCTTTTTGTGGATTTAAGTCATGTGCAACCACCCAGCCGTATTTGTCGTCTGGTTGTTCAGCATTACGTAGTACAAAGCCTTGCGGTACACGTGATGAACGTACCACTTGAATGCCTTGCTCATCATGCAATTGCTTTAATGTTGGCACAATATAGTTACCTACAGAGCCATTACCTGTACCCGCATTTACAATTCCTTTTACACCAGCCTTGGCATAGGCAAGGTAAGCATCTGGAATCATTGAGTCAGAACCATATACGATTTGAACCAAAGGTAACTGGTCGCCTTTAATATTTTCGATATTAAATTCTGAAGCATTAGTATGGCGCTTAACAGAACTTCTAAACCAGTAAGGCTTACCTTCAACCAGTGTACCCAAAGCACCCCATTGGCTGCCAAAAGCATTGGTATGAATGTTGATTGCTTTGGTTACATCACGTGCAGCAAAGATCGAATCATTCATCATGACCAAAACGCCTTTGTTTTTTGCTTCATCAGATGAAGCTAGAGCAACTGCGCTATAAAGATTGAGCGGACCATCAGCAGAAAGTGCTGTAGATGGACGCATTGAGCCAACCAGTACAATCGGCTTGTCTGTATGAATGACTAAATTCAAAAAGAATGCAGTTTCTTCTAGCGTGTCCGTACCATGCGTAATGACGATACCGTTTACAGATGGCTTTTTGACAAGATCATTCACTTGGCGAGCAAGGGAGAGTAGTTCTTTATCGGTAATGCTTTCAGAAGCAATTTGTAGCGCCTGAACACCAGTGACATTTGCTAAATCTTTGATTTGCGGCACTGCATTGATGAGTGCATCGACTGGGACTTTTGCTGCTGTATATGTTGCGCTATTGGTTGAGCTTGCGCCAGCGCCTGCTATCGTTCCACCTGTTGCAACGACCACTACATTATTTTTTGCATATAGTGATACAGATGCTGCAAGAAGCGTTAATCCTAAACCGAATGATTTAATAGCCTTATTAATCATTTATGACAATCCTGTGTTTTGATCTTCCATCGAATAGCAATGTCTATGCCAGACATTTCGGCTATTATTTGAATTTTGATCAATTAAAGCATTGGCATTTTATTTTTTAAATTAAATTAAAAGAATGCATTAATTTTAACGAGAAATACATGAAGCTTGTGTATGTTATTTCGAACGTACTGATAAAAATAAAGTGAAAAAACAAAGTATTTAGCCTACAAAAAGTATTTTTGCACTAAATTGGAATGTTGTTGCTTTATCTTGGTGCGTAAACGGCTTTTTTATAAACCGTATAAAAAATAAAAAAGCAATGTCGAACTTCGACATTGCTTTAAATTTTCTTAATTAACGACGATTTGCTAAAAAACGAGATAGACGGGTAATTGCTTCTCTTAACTCATTTTCTGCAGGCAAGAACACCAGACGGAAATGGTCAGGAGTCGGCCAGTTAAAACCAGTACCTTGAACCAGTAGTACTTTCTCTGCACGAAGAAAGTCTAGCATTAGTTGTTCATCGTCTTCTACGGGATACATGTTTGGATCGAGTTTTGGGAAGCAATACATGGCACCTTCCGGTTTTACACAACTCACACCCGGAATTTCATTGAGCATTTCCCAGGCAATATTGCGTTGTTCGTATAAACGACCACTCGGGCGAATCAAGTCGTTAATCGATTGATAGCCACCTAGCGCAGTTTGAATGGCATATTGTGCCTGATGGTTGGCACACAAGCGCATTGAGGCCAGCATGTCTAGCCCTTCAATATAATCTTTCGCGCGTGATTTATCGCCTGTAATAGCCATCCAGCCTGAACGATAGCCCGCAACACGATAAGATTTTGATAAGCCGTTAAATGAAATGCACAACTGATCGCCAGCAAGTGCAGCAACAGACACATGTTCAATGCCGTCGTAAACGATTTTATCGTAGATTTCGTCTGCAAATAAAATCAGGTCATATTTTTTTGCCAATGCGACAATTTGTGCCAAAACATGACGTGGATAAACTGAGCCTGTCGGGTTGTTTGGGTTGATAATCACAATACCGCGTGTATTGGGTGTGATTTTACTTTCCATGTCGGCAAGATCAGGATACCAGCTATTTTCTTCATCACATTTATAGTGAATGGCGGTTCCTCCTGAAAGGTTTACCGCAGCGGTCCAAAGTGGATAGTCTGGCATAGGCACGAGCATTTCATCGCCGTCGTCGAGCAAGCCTTGCATAGCCATGACAATCAGTTCTGATACGCCGTTGCCGACATAGACATCGTTGACATGCATATCACGGATGCCTTTTTGCTGATAATACTGGCAAATGGCTTTGCGTGCAGGGAAGATACCCTTTGAGTCGGTGTAACCAATCGCATTAGGTAAATTTAGTGCGACATCATTAATAATTTCTTGTGGTGCTTCAAATCCAAACGGAGCAGGATTGCCAATATTGAGCTTAATAATTTTATGTCCCTGTTCTTCCATTTCATTGGCCGCTCGTAACACAGGACCACGAATGTCGTAGCATACATGCTCGAGCTTAGAAGACTTTTTAATTTCTCGTGGGGTTTGGGTCGTGTTCGTCATTTTGAGGGTCTCAGAAGGAGGAGGGTTCACTTTTGCATAACGATATAAATAGCTTTTAAATGTTTCAGTTGTAACCAAATCAAGATCATGCTGGTCTTTGAGTAAAGTCACAATTTTTTCATGCGTATAACCGAGCTGTTGATATTGTTTAATCACAGGCAGTAGGTTTTTAAAAATAACGCTCTTTTTTTGAGACATTTTTTTATCCTTAGCAAGAATGGACAAAGATTAACATGTATTTTGCTTACAATGAAGCATTGGTTACATAACTACTGCTTACTTAAAAAATAATATTGCTTACTTTTTGCTTTTAATTGAATTATACGTGTTTTGTAAATTGTGCATGAAACACTAGAAATTTTAGATTGAATGACGTAAATATAAGATTATCCTATTTTAAACAGCAAAATAGCTAGGGAAACTATCATGGGAAAACTCAACAAAACAGAACGAGAATGGCAAAGAGAGTTATCACCAGAAGAGTACCGAATCACGCGACAAAAGGGCACTGAGCCTGCTTTTACAGGTCAGTACTGGAATACAAAGCAATCGGGTACCTATGTATGTCGTTGCTGCGGTGCAGAATTATTCTCTTCAATCACTAAATATGATAGTGGCTGTGGCTGGCCAAGTTTTTATAAACCGATTAACACCACCGCAATAGAGGAGCATGACGATTTATCGCATGGAATGGTTCGAACAGAGATTGTTTGTCATCACTGCGACGCTCATTTAGGGCATGTTTTTGAAGATGGACCACAGCCGACAGGATTGCGATATTGCGTAAATTCGGCGTCATTACAATTAAAAACCGACGAGAAGAATGATGAGGAAACTTATCCATGACCAACCTTTATCAATTTGAAGCAGATTTACTTGAGGGAGAGACGAAGTCACTTGCCGATTATCAGGGCAAAGTACTTTTAATCGTAAATACTGCAAGCAAATGTGGTTTTACGCCACAATTTGCTGGTTTAGAAAAAATTTATGAAAAATATAAAGAACAGGGTTTTGAAGTTTTAGGTTTTCCATGCAACCAGTTTGGAGGGCAAGATCCAGGTTCAAATCAGGAAATTGGCTCATTTTGTCAACGCAATTATGGCGTAAGCTTCCCGATGTTTGCCAAGGTTGATGTTAAAGGTCCAGAAGCACATGCGATTTTTCGTTATCTTACCCGTGAAGCAAAAGGGATTTTGGGCAGCGAAAATATCAAATGGAACTTTACTAAGTTTCTTGTTAGCCGTGACGGGAAGGTGTTGAATCGTTATGCACCAACCACAAAACCAGAAAGCCTAGAAGAAGATATTGAGAAAGCTTTGGGCAATGCATAAGTTTAATGCTTGGCTTTTTTAATGTTGAATCATTCAAGTAATCTGTTCTGGTCAGATGCTCGCATGCCTTATGTGGAAACGCGTAAGGCATGTACCAGTCGAACTTGCTACAAATCGCATAGTCATGAAACTTTTTCGATTGGTGCTGTTGATGCCGGTTTTAGTTGCTTTAGTAGTGCCTTTCATCAATTCGAGCGCTTAACTCCAGGTAGTTTGGTGATTGTGCCAGCATTTACAGAGCACTCGTGTAATCCATTACCCAATCAGGACTGGAGTTATCAAATGATGCACTTAGATGCATCGTGGCTTTCAGCTCTTATTGAAGAGGGTTTATCGAATAGCATCGAACAGAAAATACCTGTTTTAAAACCTGAAATTATTCGAAAATCTGAAGTGTATCAATCGTTCTGCAAAATGAATGAGACACTATTTAATCCAAATTTTACTGTTTTAGAAAAAGAGCAACAATTAATAGACACGCTCATTCAATTTATTTTCCCTTCAATGTCTTGGCGGTTTTTACACAATAAGCAGTATTTAAGAGCGGCTTTAGATGAATTGATAAATCTTCTTAACCAGCACCAAACCTTTCTTTCCCTTGAAGAACTTGCTCAGTCGAGTGGATTGAGCCGCTTTACAATCATACGATTATTTAAACAAAATTTAGGGTTAACTCCACACGCATTTCAGTTGAATCTTCGTATTCATCAAGCTCGACAAGAACTTAAAACAGGAAAGTCAATCACAGCAATTGCTTATGATTTAGGTTTTAGCGACCAGAGCCATTTTCATCGGGTTTTTAAGCAGTTCGCTGGTGCGACGCCTAGACAGTATCAACTATCTATGACGCGCAATTTTATACAAGATAATACACATCTAAATACTTAATCTCGTGTTGATGATTTATTGCGAGATACCTTGTGGAACTGTTTATTGCGATTGCGCTCACTCACTTTATTGCCTTACTTTCTCCAGGACCAGATTTTTTTCTCATTTTAACAACGCTATTGCGCCATAATCGAAATGCAGCCATTTTAGTCTGTTGCGGAGTAGCGTTGGGAAATGCGGTCATTATCGCTTTGGTATTTATTGGATTACAATTACTAATCAATATCGATAAAAGTATTCTCGTAGCCATCAAATGGATCGGTATTTTATATTTATTCTATCTCTCTTATTTATGTATCCGTTATGCCAAATCACCGTTGAATTTGAGACGTGAAAATAATTTACACATCCGTAAGGAAAAAATACATTTCATCAAAGGTGTTCAATCTAGCTTAGTTAATCCAAAAAATATACTTTTTTACAGTAGCTTGAGTATTTTAATAGCTGAGCAGTTTGATTGGTATGAAAAACTTTCAATTTCAATCTGGATGGTAGTGGTCGTTTTGGTTTGGAACCTTTTTTTGGTTCGAATGTTGACGTTCGATCAGTCATTAAACTTTTTACAACGGAATTCTTGTAAATTGTATTATCTATCCGCTGGAGCATTTTGCATTTTTTCAATACTTTTGATTGGTTATGTATAGCTCTTTTTTGAGTTTAGAGATGTGTACTCTAAGAATCACAATAATAAAGGGCATAATTAGAAAATATGAGAATGAGTTTTATTTAATAATAATTCTTTTAATTATTGTTATTCTCATTTAGTATTTGTGTAAATTTTTCTCCCTGAGTCAGCCATGCGAAAAATCAAACCTTTGGTCATGCTTATGGCCTGTGTATCTGGTACGCAAATTATTCATGCTGAAGTACAAGCTTCACTAGATGAATCTCAACAAAAATCCACAACTGTAACTGCACTTGAAACCATCCGCGTGGTCGCAAGTGCAGATGCATCGGCAGATGGTCTTATGGAGGCTTATGCTGGAGGTCAGGTTGCATCGGGAGGGCGAATTGGTATTTTTGGAAATCAAAAAAATTTGGATACGCCGTTTAGTCTAAGTGCCTACACCAATCAATACATTCAAGAGCGTCAAGCAAAGAGTGTTGGTGATGTACTTAAAGCCGATCCAAGTGTGCGGGTGGGGCGTGGCTTTGGAAACTTCCAAGAAAACTATTATATTCGCGGTTTTAATCTTGGCTCAGATGATACGGCGTATAACGGCTTGTATTCTATTTTACCACGCCAATATATTCCGACTGAATTGTTCGAACGTGTGGAATTACTAAAAGGCGCTTCTTCATTTTTAAATGGGGCGATGCCAAGTAGTGGTGGTATTGGGGGGGCAATAAATCTGTTGCCTAAACGTGCTGGAAATGAGCCTTTAAATCGTGTCACGTTAGGAACCGATTTTAATGGAGGGTATGTTGCTAGCGATGTAGCCCGACGTTTTGGACAGGATCAACAGTTTGGTGTGCGAGTCAATACGGCTTATCATGGTGGTCATACCGCGGTTGATCATGAAAAAAATACGTTAGGTTTGACTGCGATAGGGCTAGACTATCGAGGTGAGCGTTTGCGTCTATCGGGCGATATGGGATATAGCAATAATAGACTAGAGGCGACTAGACCCAATGTAACATTAGGTGCTGCTGTAACGAGTGTGCCTTCTGCGGTTAAAGCATCAAGTAATTATGCGCAAAAATGGACTTATTCAAATGAAGAAAATTATTTTGGAAGTTACCGTGCAGAATATGATCTGACTGATGCTGTTACTGCCTATGCAGCCTATGGTTTTCGTTATGGTGAAGAGCGTAATAGCTTAGCTAATCTTACACTGAGTAATGCAAGTACGGGTGATAGCACATTTTATCGGTTTGACAATGCTCGGGTAGATATGGTCAATACAGGAGAAATCGGCCTACGTACCAAACTGAATACTGGCGACATATCGCATCAATTCGTACTTGCAGCATCGGCATTTCAATTGAATTCCCGTAATGCCTACATTATGGATTTTGCGAATCAATATACCAACAACTTATATATGCCAGTGCAATACGATCAGCCACTTGCAACATCGCCTGTATATTCTGGAAATGAGTTGAATTCACCCAAACTGACGACACGTACACGGTTAAGAAGTATTGCAATTGGAGACAACCTAAAGGCACTTGATGATCGACTTAATCTAATGTTTGGTGGGCGATATCAAACGATTATGCAAGATAATTATGCGTATAATAATGGGGAAAAAACCGCCTATGATGAAAGCAAATTTACACCAGTATTAGGTGTTTCATACAAGTTAACACCAGAAATTTCGGTGTATGGTAATTACATTGAGTCGTTGGCCAAGGGTTTAAGTAATACCAATAATGGCACCACAACTACATTAAAGCCATTTGTTGCAAAACAAAAAGAAATTGGAACAAAGTATGAAAATGGAACTTTCGGTGCAAGTTTGAGTCTATTTGATATCAACAAACAGCGTGCTGTTATTCAAAATCAGGTATTTAGTGATGCAGGTGAATATGTTCATCGAGGTGTTGAACTTAATACTTATGGCAAAATTACCGATGCAATTACTGTATTAGGCGGTGCAACATGGATGCATGCCAAACAAGAAAATACAGGGTCGATTGCTTATGATTCAAAGGATGAGGTAGGTGTACCTAAGTTTCAGGCTAACATTGGGGCGGACTGGAAACTACCAATTGCAGCAGATATTTCGCTTAATGCCCAACTGGTTTATACCGGATCAAGTTATGCAAGCCTAGACAACACACTTAAGGTGAAAGACTGGACTACGCTCGATTTAGGGGCAATTTACAAAACTCAATTAGGGCAAACGCCAACCACATTTAATTTCAAAATCAATAATGTCTTTGATCAAAACTATTGGGCATCGGTAGGTTTGTACGACAATATCAATAGCAGTTCCAATACCAATAATGGTTATTTGGTTGCCGGATTGCCACGTACATTTATGCTCAGTGCAAGCTTTGATTTCTAAGAAAAAAGCCTCTCAATAGAGAGGCTTTTTTTAAGCTTGATTGATTATAAAATTTTCTTTAATCGTGCCACAACTTGTTCACATTGTGCCAGATCTGCGACCAATGCCATACGTACATGATTTTCACCCGGATTACCTGTTGAAGTATCACGCGAAAGATAACGACCTGGCAAAACCTTGATGTGGGCTTTTTCCATCAGCATTTTGGCAAAGGCTTCATCGTTATCGACTTGCAACCAGTAATAAAAACCCGCATCAGGCTTTTGAAGCGGTAGCAAACCGCCTAATTCTGACTGAAACATGTCGAATTTCGCGCGATATTGCTGGCGGTTTTCTTCAACATGTACTTCATCGTTCCATGCGTAAATAGAAGCCAATTGATGTTGAACCGGCATTGCCGCACCATGATAGGTACGGAACTGTAAATAAGGCTTGAGCAATGCTGCATCACCCGCCACAAAACCAGAGCGCATACCCGGTAAATTTGAACGCTTGGATAACGAATGGAAAACGATACAGTTTTTATAGTCATCGCGCCCAATTTCGGCACATACTTCCAATAAGCCGACAGGTGGCTGGTCAAACCAGAGTTCTGAGTAGCATTCATCTGATGCAATCACAAAATTATACTGATCTGACAGTTCAATCAGTTTTTTAAATTTCTCTTTTGAGAGTACTGCACCTGTTGGATTTCCAGGTGTACACACAAACAGCAAAGCTGTTTTTTCCCACACTTCGGCAGGAACGGCATCAAAGTCACCTAAATAGTCATTTTCTGCTGTACAGTTGATGAAATACGGTTTTGCGCCGGCAAGTAAAGCTGCACCCTCATAAATTTGATAAAAAGGATTAGGCATGACCACATAAGGTGCTTCGTCACGATTGATCAGCGCCTGTACAAAAGAAAAAATTCCTTCGCGTGTACCTGTGACCGGTAAAATCTGTGAGTCTGCACTGATCTGGTTTAGTTTAAAACGACGCTGTAGCCAATTTGCAATACTGTCACGTAGCTCTGGCAAACCTTTACTGTTTGGATAGGTTGAAAGATGATTAAAATGTTCCACGATTGCTTGTTTTACAAAAGCTGGTGCAGGATGTTTTGGCTCCCCAATCGATAATGGAATTAAAGGGAGGTCTGCGGGCGTAATATCCTTAAAAAGGGCATTCAGCTTTTCAAATGGGTAAGGGTGCAGTAAAGACAAGCTAGCGTTCATGAAACAGTTACCAGTAAAAATATTAATGTTGAATCGCGATTTGGCTCGAAGCCTCATCTAGTGCAGATTTTAGTTGCGCTGCAAACAGAGTGGCTTCATCGGTGGTCATCGGTTGGCCATCTTTTTTGGTGACAAAGAAAATATCCTCAGCGCGCTCACCCAGTGTCGCAATCTTTGCTGAATGAATATCTAGTCCTTGCATCATAAACAAGCCACCTACACGAGCCAATAAGCCCGGCTGGTCAAGCGTTGAGATTTCCACCATATTTTGTTGCAGTGCTTCATTGAGTGTGACATCTACTGTATTTTCAATGTCAAAATGGCGCAATTGACGCGGAATACGGCGCTGCATTAGTCCAGGATATTTATCAGATTGACTCAGTGCCTGCACCAAAGCCGATTTTACAGTGTGCTCCCGGTCTGGATCGGTGAGCAGGGTGCCAAAACGATCTAAGACCAAGTAAGTATCTAAACTAAATGCTTTGGTGGCAGTAATAATCCGTGCATCTTGTACATCCAGATTCATACGATCTAACACCGCCACAGTGGTGGCAAAAAGGTTAGGCTTATCTTGTGTATAAATAAAGATTTGTACCGCGTCTTGTGCAGATTGGCGGTGTGCACGAAGCAACACCAGTGGTGCGGAGTTATCGCCGTGAAGCAAAATAGCACGCGTATGCCACGCGATTTCATCTGCTGACTCTTTGAGGAAGTATTCATCACCAAGCTCTTGCCAGACCCGTTCGACTGCATCAAGTGAAAACTCATTGACCAGTATTTCACTCGCAGTAAACTTGGTGTCTTCAATCAGCATTTGATAGTCGACTGGGCGGCCCAAACCTGAACGAATCACATCACGTGAATACGTGTATAACTGACGCATTAATGAGGCGCGCCAAGTATTCCAAAGCTTTGGATTGGTGGCATTAATATCAGCGACGGTAAGTGTATATAAGTAGTCAAGATGTTCCATGTCACCGAGTTTTTCAGCAAACTCTTTGATAACATCTGGATCTGAAATATCTTTTTTCTGTGCAGTGAGCGACATTAACAAGTGGTTTTGAATCAACCATGCGACCAGTTTGCATTCACGTTCGGTGAAACCATGCGCTCGGCAAAATTCGATCGCATCTTCTGCACCCAATTCACTATGATCACCGCCGCGGCCCTTGGCGATATCGTGAAAAATAGCAGCCAGATAGACAATATCACGACGTGCCAAACGCTGGAATACGGAGCTTACCACTGGAAAGTGTTGTGCAAATTCAGTTTCTTTGAATCGATTAAGATTACGAATCAACAATAAAGTATGCGCATCGACCGTATAGATATGAAATAGATCGTACTGCATAAGGCCCATGATTTGACCAAACGCAGGAATATAATTACCCAAAATTCCATAACGTTTCATATCGACCAGTGTGTCGTATAGGCGGTATGGCGAGCGGATAATGGCCATAAACAGGGCTTGATGCGCTGGATTGTCTCGAAATTCTTGATCAATACGCTTTGCGGCCATAATTAATAAGCGCAAGGTTCGCGCACGAATTCCTTCAATTTCTGGGCGATTGGCCAGCAAATAGAAAAGCTCTAAAATAGCACTCGGATTCTCAGAAAAAACTTTATGATGCTGAACGGCAAGTTTTTTGTCTACGAGCTTAAAGTTTTCATTAATTTCTTCGATTTTACGCTCGTAATTGGGAAGTCGAGGCGTAATCACTGATTCATTAAAATAAGCCAATAGCATTTCATTGAGTGTAGAAATTTGCTGAGCAGTGCGGTAATACCGCTTCATAAATTGTTCAACCGCATAGTTGGCTGGCTGACCTTCTAGGCGGGTATACCCAAATTTGGCTGCAATTTCACGTTGATGATCAAACAGTAGCCGGTTTTCATCACGTTTGCTGAGTCGGTGCAAGTGATGACGAATTTCCCATAAAAAGCTTTCTGCTTCCTCAAGAATCTTGAGTTCGTACTCGGTAATAAAGCCTAAATGCACCAAATCATAGATCCGATTCACACGGAAATGGCGTTTTGCGATCCATCCAATTTGATTCATATCGCGAATGCCACCAGGTGCATTTTTAATATCAGGCTCAAGGTTGCTTTCGGTGTTATTGTGCTGGGCATGCCGTTTTGCTTGCTCTGCCATTTTGGCATCGAAGAAGGTTTTGTCGGTCCAGGTTTGTGAAACAATTCGGCGGGGCCATTTAGCTAAATCTGGATTACCGGTAATAAGTCGCGCTTCAATCAGCGTGGTTGCAACGGTCAGATCATTGGTGGCCTGTTCAACGCAGTTTTGAATAGTACGAACGCTGGTGCCGGGTTTAAAATTGCCTACATCCCAAAGCGATGAAATAAATGTCGAAATCTGTTTTTCTAGCTCTGGATCAATTTCATCTTCTGCCAAAATCATGATGTCGACATCGGAGTAGGGCAGCATTTCCTTTCGGCCATAGCCACCCACTGCAAAAAGCCCCAAACGTGATTGATCAAGTCCGGCATGTTTCCACAAAAATATCAGGGCTTCATCAATCAGATTAGATCGTGCAATGACGACATCACGAATGGAGTGTCCATTTTCATAATACTCCTGAATCTGCTGTTCGACATCTGCACGCCATTGATTAATTGCCTTGATATCGTGATGACTGGTGACATAATCCAGCAGCGGTGAAGTAATAATCATAAAAATGGACTCATATTAAATTGAATGATTATTCAGGAAGTACAACATGAACCTGATCGGCTGCTTGCTGTGCCAATGTGCGAGCTGCGTCAGTCGTTTCAGCGCGTGCAGTGGCAACACCCATACGACGACGTTTAAAGCCTTCTGGTTTACCAAAGAGGCGCAAATCCGTATCTGGATGCGACAGTGCTGTATTGAGCTGATCAAAACTTAAATTATTTGCATCTGTACCTGCATAAATCACGGCACTGGCCGCTACGCTGTGGCGCGCTGTGTTTACAGGCAGCCCTAAAATGGCACGCGCATGTAATTCAAATTCGCTTTGAAATTGTGAAGCAAGCGTAACCAGCCCAGTATCGTGTGGACGTGGTGATACTTCGCTAAACCAGACATGATCACCTTTGACAAACAGCTCAACACCGAAAATACCGCAACCGCCAAGTGCTGTGGTGACTTTATTTGCAATGCGTTTAGATTCTGCTAGCGCCGCATCTGTCATTGGTTGTGGTTGCCAGCTTTCAACATAATCACCTGCGTCTTGGCGATGCCCAATCGGGTCACAGTAATGTGTTTCGATTTGGCCTGTTTGAGGGTTTTTGGCACGTACGGTGAGTAGGGTAATTTCAAAATCAAAATCAATTTGAGATTCTACAATCACTTTGCCCTGATTTACCCGACCACCGGTTTGTGCATATTCCCATGCAGCATCGACTTCTTCAAAGCTCTTAACTCGTGATTGACCTTTACCGGATGACGACATGACAGGTTTTACAAAGTTTGGATAACCAATGTCATCGCAGGATGCCCTGAAGCTTTCTAAAGATTCGGCAAAGCGGTAGGCTGAGGTTGGTAAACCTAATTCTTCAGCAGCCAAGCGTCGAATGCCTTCACGGTTCATGGTCAGGTTGACTGCTTTTGCCGATGGAATAACGGTTGCAGTTTGATTACGCTCAATTTCAAGCAATACTTCAGTGGCAATTGCTTCAATTTCAGGCACGATCAAATGCGGTTTAACGTCTTCGATGAGTTTTTTAAGTTCGACCGGATCGGCCATATTGAGCGTATAGGAATAATGCGCTACTTGCATTGCTGGTGCATGATCATAACGATCTGCCGCATGAACTTCGACACCAAGACGCTGTAATGAAATCACAACCTCTTTACCAAGTTCTCCCGAACCTAACAGTAACACTTTAAATGCAGAAGATTGAAGGGGAGTACCAATTGTGACGCTCATGCGAATCATCCATGCAAGAAGTAGGGCTTTTAAGCATAACAGAACTTTTACTGGATTGACGCCTTGATTCACATAAATTAGTGACTTTTGTTGTCTAATAAATAATCTAATAAAATGAGCAAATTCAACACTAAATTAAAAAATAGTTCAGACGTTTACTTGATAATTTAATTTCAGTTCATCAGCAGTTTTTCCTCGAATTCCCCAGTTTTCTTGTGGTGTCTCAAAAATAGTGATTTCAATATCCTGTGGGGAAATTCCGCTCTCAGATTCAATGTTCTTAAAAATGTTATTGATCAGTTGTTTTTTACTTTCAACATTGCGCCCGCTAAACATCGAAATTTCAATGATGACATATAGATCGCTTCGATCTGAGGGATAAATAAAATCTTCTTTTTGAATTTTAATAAAGCGTTGAAAGCATTTTTCAACAGGATATTGCAGTGCTTCGACAAGTGCGTCATGTATAGCTTTTGATAATTGAGATCGATATTTATCGATTGTATCTGCTAGAGCATAGATTTTAATTTGAGACATAAAAATAAAAAGACCTTGTTTTAATTCAGCTAAATGATTGATCACATATTGATTTTTAAACCCTATAAGGTCTTAGCTTGCCTTGCAAGCGTATGTAATTGCAAATAAAAAATCAATGATTGAGTATTATCGCTGAATTCACTAGCATAGAGCCGAATGTTCAGATGGATAATCGTGGATAATGATCTCAACGCTTAAAACTTCTGGTTTAATTTCATGTGTTTTATTTGGACTGGTTGTGTCTGGTTGTAGCCAAGACCATACATCAGGTTCAAAAGAAAAAGTTGAAATTAAAGCTGCACCAAAATTGACCAATGATGCAACAACCTATGCAAATGAAGCGTGGAAGCTGATCAATCAAATCGATCCTATTGTTTATGATGGCAAAAAAGATGAGATTGAAGAGCAGGTAAGAAAGCCATTGCGTAAGCTTAGTACCGACTGGCGCATTAATGTCAAAATGACTGACTCAGTTACAGAGGGCAAGTATGCTTTATGTCGCAAAGCACTGACTTCACTGGATACATGGTCACGTGAAGTGATCACGGGTAGCTCCACACTTGCGCAGCGACAAGCTGATTACGAGCGAGACAAAGCACAATGTAAAGATGCGATAGCTAATCCTGCATTGGGTAATACAGATCCGAAGCGATAAACGATATAAATAAAAAAGCGAGTTGATCTCGCTTTTTTATATTCAATATGTTGATTAAGATTTGGTTTTTGCTGGTTCAGTTTTAGCAGGCATTGCCGTTGTCATTGGTTTGCTTTTTTCAGCCATCATTTTCTTGTCGGTTTTCGCGGCCATTTTTTTACCGCTAACTGCTACACATTTTCCACCTTTATGGTGTGGGCCAGTTCCGCCTTGTAATTCAGTGCCTTTAGGACAAGCAAAAGCGGTGGCACTTAACATCGCGAAAGAAGCCGCAAGCAGTACCGTTGAAATCTTTTTCATTGTATATCTTCTATTCATGGGGCGTTAGTGCCTGTTTTTGAGCTTAATCTGTTTTATTCATAATTAAATTAAAAATTTGTTGATCAAAAGATAAGTTTTCTTGTTGTTTATTTGTCTTAATTTTGCTTTTAATATCAGGTTAAGCTTCATCACGTTTGATGTGAAGTTGGCTTTCAAATACTTTATATTTGTTTGTCAAAAAGTTCGCTTATACATAAATTAGATACGTTCATGCAGCGAACGTATTCGCTACATGAAAGTAGTTTACTATCAATGACCATCAGCTTGCTTTGGCAATTTCGATCACTACTTTGCCTTGTGTTTTGCCGTGCTCGGCCTGATGCAAACCATTTTCCAACTCATCCAGTGTGATCACATTTTGAATCATCGGGTCGAGTTTGCCATTTGCCATAAGGGTAGCTAAGAATTCACCACCAGCAGCAATATCACGTAGATTTTCATCATCGCCTTGTTGATAGGCAAAACCTAAAGCCACTTCATGAATTGAAATCGCTTTGGTAAAAGAAGGAATTGGATTCTGATCAATCCGACCTGATACCGAAATCAAATGACCGTTATGACGCAGCACTGTTGCAAGTTGTAGAGACGTTTCAGATGAAATCAAATCAATCACCGCATCCACACCGCGACCTTCAGTGAGCGCATGAATGCGTTCAACAATGTTGTCTTGTTTGTAATTGATGATGTGGTCGGCACCAAGTGCTTTGATGCGTTCTGGTTCGCTAGAGGCAGTAGCATACACTTCCAGACCCATGAGCTTAGCCAGTTGCACAACAAAACCACCGACACCGCCACCCGCACCATTCACCAAAATTCGCTGACCTGCATGAAGTGGTGCCTTACGATATAACGCTTGCCAAGCGGTAATACCGGCACATGGAATAGTCGCGGCCGCATTAAAATCAAGCTGTTCCGGTATTGCACTGATACTATTTGCATCAACCACAACATATTCTGCAAAACCACCCCAGCGCCATAAATTGGTTAGACTGATGACTCGGTCGCCTTTTTTCCAAGTGGTAACGTCATGCCCTACAGCATCGACAATACCAGCAGCATCAATTCCCAAAATATGGGGTAACTGAAGAGTTGTACCGTTTTTGGCAAACTTGTAGTCGACCGGATTAATACTCGAACTCATCACTTTAATACGAACTTCACCAGCAGCGGGTTCGGGTATCTCGATATCGGTTTCCACATGCAGCGTGTAAGGCGTTCCGACTTGAGTTAAAACTAATGCTTTCATGTGATTTTCCTCGGTCTTAAGTAGTGACTATCATTCATTAAAATTCTCATGGGAGTAGATAGCACTCCATTAGAGTGCTTTTTCAAGAATTTGACGACTGATTGCCAAAGTCACATCACTGTGTTCGCCCAAAGCGGTCATACCATGATGCTCAAGTTGAGCCACAACCTTGTCGATTGCTTCATGACCTAAGTCATAATCGCCAAGTTGAGTTGGAATTCCCATTGCTTTAAAAAATGCTTTGGTTTGCTCAATGGCAGCATCAATACGCGCTTGCTCTGATCCTTCACGGATCTGCCATACACGTTCTGCATATTGCAGTAACTTGGCCGCTTTACTTTCGCGTCTTACACTTAGGTTTGCTGGCAATACCACGGCAAGTGTACGTGCATGGTCAATCTCGTACAGTGCGGTGAGTTCATGACCGATCATATGTGTCGACCAGTCTTGCGGGACACCTGCACCGATTAGACCATTCAGTGCAAGGGTTGCTACCCACATTAAATTAGCGCGTGCTTCATCGTCTTTTTCAGCGCTTAAAACACGTGGACCAATTTCAATCAGGGTTTGTAACAATCCTTCGGCCATTCGATCCTGAATATAACCGCCTGCCGGATAAGTCAGATATTGCTCCATGACATGGGTAAAGGCATCGACCACACCATTGGCCAATTGACGCTCTGGCAAAGTATAGGTTTTAAGCGGATCAAGAATTGAGAACTGCGGAAATACATGGGTACTGTTAAAAAACAGTTTGTCTTGAGTTTCACCACGGGTGATTACAGCGCCCGCATTCATTTCAGAACCAGTAGCCGGTAGCGTCAGTACACAACCAAATGCCAGTGCTTGTTCTACGTCGGCACCCTGATTTTTAAGGATGTTCCATGGTTCGCCCGTGTACAAGGCTGCCGCTGCGATAAATTTGGTACCATCAATGACAGAACCGCCACCCACAGCAAGCAAATAATCAATATCGTTGCTTTTGATTAGCTCTACTGCGCGCATAAGTGTTTCATAGCGTGGATTTGGTTCTACACCACCAAATTCCTTTACAATACGGTGCCCTAACACATCACGAATTTCTTTGAGTGTTCCTGTTTTTTCCGCACTTTGTCCGCCATAAATCATCATGATGCGCGCGTCGGAAGCAATTAACGTCTCAAGCTGTTCGACAGAATTTTGACCAAATACAATTTTTGTTGGGTTGTAAAATGTGAAATTTTGCATGGATATTCCTCTAGATTTTAGGTGAGTGTTGGGTTTGAGTAGCAAGTGCTTTAAGTAACGATTGGGCGAGCGCATGGTCTGAATATGGGTTTTGACCCGTAATCAGTTCACGGTCAATCACAACATGTGGTTGCCATGCCTTGGCAAACTGCATATTGCCGCCTGCTTTTTTCATCGCGTTGGCTGGGTAATAGCGTAATTTGTCGCCGTGAAGTGAGTTTTCAAACACGTGTTCTTCTTCATTCGAGAAAATGGTCATTTGATAACCATGATAGATCCAACCCTCAGCATTCATTTTTTGATTTTGGATCAGTGACTGTTCAAATGCCTTAGGATCTTTTTGCGCAGCTAATAGGGTAATCGGGCCATGACAAATCGCTGCAGTTGGTTTGCCCTTGCGATGAAAGTGTTGCAGGGTGGTACCCACCATCGGATTATTCGCTAGGTCAATGATTGGTGCATGTCCACCCGGAATAAAAATAGCTGAATAGCGATCAAGCCCTTGTTGCATCACATCTTGTAATGAACGTACGTTCTGCGCTTGAGTCAATTGTTCAGTCAATTTTTTGATTCGCAGCATTTCATTGCGATTTTTTCCAAAATAGAGCGGATCAATCGAGCGGATGTCTGGCTTGGGTACATTACCTTTTGGGGTGACAATTGTCAGGGTGTATCCTGCTTTGATGAGGGCATCGGCTGGCACACCAAACTCATTGACATAATAACCCGACGGAAATGATTTCTTTCCTTGTAAAGGAAGCTCGGTTTCACTCGAGAGTAACACCAGAACTTCACCTTTAGATGCGGCGTGCGTGAATGATGTCGCACCCATCAGCAACAAGGCAAAAATACGAAATAAACGTGACAGAAACATGTTTTCTCACTAACCAAATACGTTGCAGTTATTTCAGCCTTAAATCAGGCATCTTTTGTAACTGCAACTTTATTAGAGTGATAAATAAAGATAAATTAACCGAATGGTAATTTATTTATTACATCAGAGAATAAATGCGACATTTTGATTCGGTCCAATTGGCCAGTATAGAATTGTTCTGTAAAGCGGCAGAGCTGGGAAGTTTTACCGCTGCGGCAGAAGGTTTGGGCATTACACCGGCTTCAGTCAGCCGTTCTATCGGACGCTTGGAAGCAAGGCTCGGTGTGCGCCTTTTTGCGCGAACTACACGTAGTATTAAGCTAACGTGTGAAGGGGAGCTTTATTATCAACACTGTCAGCAGGCACTGGAGCAAATTTCAGAAGTAGAGCGCATGATTACAGGCGATCAGCACAGTCCAAGTGGTACATTAAGGATTAGTGTTGGAACACCGTATGCTCATTATCGGCTTCTGCCTCTGCTGCCTAAATTTCAGGCAAAATATCCACAAATTGAAATTGAGCTAAATATCTCCAATCGAGTCATCGATTTTGTGGAAGAAGGTTTTGATCTGGCCATTCGTTTGGGTATTCCCAAAGACTCCCGACTCATTGCGCGTACGCTTGAAGATGCAACCTTGGGCGTTTTTGCTGCTCCTGAATATTTACATCAATATGCGGAACCTAAAACGGTTGCAGCGCTTGATCAGCATCAGTGCATTCAGTTTATTCTGCCCAGTACAGGCCGCGCCATGCCATGGATTTTTAAAGATAGCCACGGCAATGATTTCAATTACGGCTTTAAAAGTCATCGACGGGTTTATGATGATGTTATGGGGTGTTTGACATGGGCAAAAGCAGGAGGTGGTTTGTTTCAGATTTATCACTTTATCGCACAACCAGCAGTTGAGCGCGGCGAATTGGTTGAGGTACTTACCACTTTAACGCCTAGGACTCGTCGCTTTTCTATTTTGTATCCACAAAATCGGCACATGTCTGCAAAAATCCGTATATTTGTAGATTTTTTAATGCAGGAAATTGCAGCACTCCAGCATCATGCATCATGAAAATTTGCATAGCTAAGCTATTCTATTACGCCTTCTTTTAAATTGAAGCTATAAAAGCTGGACTGCATGATGTTTTATTGCATTTTGAAGCAGCATAAAACAAATCGCAATCCAGCACAGAGGATCAATCACTCATACTAAACGAAGAATTAAAATTATCAGTCCTGTGATTAAAATCAAAATACCAAGCAGCAATCGAAACACATGAAAAAGGGGCATTTCATACAGACCTGTTGTTGTGTACAAATGAGTTAACTCCTTATTTCAATGTATCCTGATAGCGATGATTGACTTCATCCCAATCAATCACTTGATAAAATGCCGCGATATATTCAGGGCGACGATTTTGATACTGTAAATAGTAAGCGTGTTCCCAAACATCAAGACCCAAAATAGGCGTGTTGCCATGCATGAGTGGTGAGTCCTGATTGGCGCTGCTTTCAACCACCAGCGTTTTTTGTGGTGTCACACTGAGCCATGCCCAACCACTACCAAAGCGAGATAACGCGGCTTTGGTAAAAGCTTCTTTAAATGCATCAAAGCCACCTAATTGTTGTCGTATTGCATCGGACACAGGGCCATGGGGTTCACCACCACCTTGAGGGCTCATGATCGTCCAAAACAGACTGTGGTTGGCATGACCGCCAGCATTATTGATCACGGTATGTTTTAAATCGCTTGGCACCTCATGCACCTTTGCAACCAAATCTTCAACTGACAGTTTTTCCCATTCAGTGCCTTCAATCGCAGCGTTGATATTATTGATATAAGTTTGATGATGCTTGGTGTGATGAATCTGCATTGTTTTGGCATCGATATGCGGTTCAAGTGCGTCATAGGCATAATTCAGTGCAGGTAAGCTATAGGCCATGGAGTGTTGTCCTTTGAGATATTTTAAGTCGTTCTTTCCATGTGAGTTTAGGCGATGGATTAGAATATGTAAATATATTGATAATGATTATCATTGTAATTATTATTTAATAAATGTTTGTAAATTTAAAAAAGGCCAGCATGAGCTGGCCTTTTTTGAACGAATATTTTATACGTTAAAACGGAAATGCAGCACATCACCGTCTTGAACAACATAGGTTTTACCTTCAAGACGCCATTTACCCGCTTCTTTGGCACCTGCTTCGCCGTTGTACTGAACAAAGTCGTTATAGGCAACACATTCTGCACGAATAAAACCTTTTTCGAAGTCGGTATGAATCACACCGGCTGCTTGAGGTGCAGTCGCACCTACTTTTACGGTCCATGCACGTACTTCTTGTACACCGGCAGTGAAGTAGGTTTGTAAACCAAGTAGGGCATAACCTGCACGAATTACAACATTCAGGCCTGGTTCTTCCATTCCCATAGCTTCTAAAAATTCGGCACGGTCTTCATCTTCTAGCAATGAAATTTCGGCTTCAATCTGATTGCATAGCGGCACGACAATCGCATTTTCTTCTGCTGCTAATTTTTTAACGGCATCAAGATGCGGGTTATTTTCAAAGCCATCTTCAGCAACGTTCGCAATATACATGGTTGGTTTTAAGGTCATCAAACCAAAGCCACGAATCAATTTACGCTCATCATCGCTTAAGTCCGCTGCGCGTGCTGGCTTGCCTTCATCTAACAATGGCTGAATTTTTTCTAGCACGGCTTTAGTTGCAAGTGCTTCTTTATCACCACTTTTTGCAACTTTGGTCAAACGTAGCAAAGCTTTTGCTACAGTGTCTAAATCTGCAAGTGCAAGTTCGGTGTTGATGGTGGCAATATCGTCTAGCGGATCGATTTTACCATTCACGTGAATGACGTTTTCATCTTCAAAACAACGTACCACGTGCGCAATTGCATCAGTTTCACGAATATTTGCCAAAAACTGGTTACCCAAGCCTTCACCTTTCGATGCGCCCGCAACCAAACCAGCAATATCCACAAACTCCATTGTAGTTGGAATAATACGTTGTGGTTTTACAATTTCTGCAAGTTTATCTAGGCGTGCATCTGGAACAGGAACAATCCCGGTGTTTGGTTCGATGGTACAGAACGGGAAGTTTTCTGCTGCAATCGCTGCTTTGGTCAATGCATTAAAAAGCGTTGATTTACCGACGTTTGGTAGACCCACAATACCGCAATTAAAACCCATGAAATGACTCACAAAAAGTGTAATGTAAAAATTGAGGCTGATTTTACATGAAAGCCATGACAAAGTCAGGTCATGGCGAAGTGTGAATCATAAAGAAGTTTAGATTTTGCGTTTATCGAGCTGGTTGGAAAGCGCATCACCTGTGGCTTGTATTAGCATCACCAATACAATCAAAACTAAAATAACGGCAAACATAATGGTCAGATCAAAACGCTGATAGCCATAACGATAAGCGATATCGCCTAAACCACCTGCACCAATTGCACCTGCAATTGCCGAAGAATTAATCATGGTAACCACAGTAACGGTAAAACCCGCCACGATGCCAGGCATGGCTTCTGGTAGGAGTACATGCCAGATGATCTGTTTGCGATTACAGCCGATGGCCTGTGCAGCTTCAATCAGGCCCTGATCGACCTCGCGCAAACTGACCTCGGAAATGCGCGCAAAGAAGGGGATTGCAGCTAGTGTAAGTGGAACAACAGCCGCCCACACACCATAACTGGTACCGACAATCCAGCGGGTTACTGGAATGAGCGCCACCATTAAAATTAAAAACGGAATAGAGCGGGTAATATTAATGACCCAGCCAATGGGCTGATTAATTTTAATAGAAGGATAGATCCCATGTTCAGAGGTCATCACCAGTAAAACGGCGAGTGGTAAACCAATCAAAAATGCCAGTAAAGCGGATACGCCTACCATCAGTAAGGTATCCAGTGTACCTGTAAGCAATAAATCAAGAAGTTGGTTGTGCATAGCCAATCACCTCCACATCAAAAACAAAATGAGACAGTTGTTTTAGTACCTGCGCATCAAAAGCTTGCTCTGGTATGGCTAAAATTAATGTACCAATTAAGTGATCCTGAACAGTATCGACATGGCTCTGGTATAAAGAAGTATGTGACCCGAGTAATCTCAGTAAATCTGTTAAGTTTGGGGGATGCTTAAGATCGGTTTGATAACGAACTTTAATGATTCGATGCGTTAAGTGATCTTGTGGCGCTTCATAAAGCGTAAAAGGTAAATTGAGTTGTTCAAGATTCAGCAGTTCTTGAGTGATTTTTTGCTTTGGATTTGAAAAAACTGACCAGACTAAACCAGACTCTACAATTTCCCCTTGATCTATAACCACCACTTGATCACAAATTTCACGAATGACCTGCATTTCATGCGTGATCAGCACCACCGTAATGCCTAAATCCCGATTAATCTTTTTTAACAAGGAGAGAACAGTGGCGGTACTTTCGGGATCTAACGCCGATGTGGCTTCATCACAGAGTAAAATTTCAGGATGATGCACCAGCGCTCGGGCAATCCCGACACGCTGCTTTTGCCCACCGGAAAGCTGTGATGGATATTGCCCGGCTTTATGTGCCAAATCGACCAAGCCCAAAACTTCATCGACGCGGCGTTGAATTTCTGCTTTATCTAGACCTGCAATTTTAAGCGGTAACGCGACGTTGTCCCACACCGTTTTAGCCGACATCAGATTAAAATGCTGAAAAATCATGCCAATTTTCTGACGCAGATGAATGAGCTGTGCGTGGTCAAGTGTGGTTAATTCATCTTGATGAATTTTAATAGAGCCAGAACTTGGTGTTTCTAGTCCATTTAGCGTGCGTAACAAAGATGATTTTCCAGCACCACTTTTTCCAATCACGCCTAAAATTTTGCCTTGTGGAATATCCAGATCAATGGCTTTAAGCGCCTGCACAGTCTGGCCATTCGATGTATAGGTTTTATTGAGTGCACGAATCTGAATATGTGGCGGTGAGAAATCGACCTGTGATCCAAAACTAACCATGATTAACCTCCTAGACCCAACCTGGGAACCAAAGTTTTGGTCCAATGTCTTCATCAATGGCTGCTTTTACCGCCGGTGAATTTTGATAAATCTCAATAAATTTTTTCAGCTTACCGTCTTTATCTTCATAATCATCTCGGACTACAAACAAGATGGCATAACGTTTATTGGTTGTGTCGTCTAAAAGTAGGGCACTATTTGGATCGGCTGTTTTAGCCAAACGCAGATAGTGTGGATAGCCAAATGCCAAGTCGACATCATCAATTGCACGTGCAGTTTGAGGACCTTCAACTTCAATAAATTTCAGATTTTTTGGATTAACTGTGATATCACTTAGTTTAGACAAGTAATTGTTTGGATCTTTAAGCTGAATCAGTTTGGCTTGTTGCAGTAAGAGCAAAGCACGCCCTTGATTGACTGGATCATTCGGAACCACTACACGTGCATTTTGCGGTAGTTCATCCAGTGACTTATATTTTTTTGAATATAATCCGACGTGAGATGCTGCGCCAACACCAAAAGCTTTGAGTTTATAACCACCTTCTTTAATTGCATTGCTTAGAAAAGGCTGATGTTGAAAGAAATTGGCATCAATGTCGCCATTATTTAAAGTGATGTTTGGCGTATTCCAGTCGGAAAACTCGACCAGCTTGACATGAATCCCTTGTTTTTCAGCTTCTTTGGCTGCCGCTTGCAGCGGGTGAGCAAAAGGAGGGCTAATACCGATCACTAACTCTTTATGCTGACTTTGTCTATTCTGATTCCAGATTACAAGTCCAATAATTAAAACAACAAATAATGCCCCAAGAATAATGAGTTTTTTTGATGAAGATGACTGTGCCATCGAAGACTCCAAGAATTATGCTGTAATTTTTTCGTGTTGATTTAAATTGAATGAATGTGTAGAAGGTGAACATCGATATTGCTCGACGGGATGCGTCGATGGAAGCAAATCGCCGTGTCCTGAAATTTTTTGACGTAACGAGCCTTCGTTATATGCAGTTTTAAAACGGCCTCGTTGTTGCAGCTCAGGAATCACGTATTGAATAAAGTCATGATGTGACTCTGGTGCGACGGTACGCGTTAAATTGAATCCATCTACGCCGGTTTGATCGACCAGCTCAATCAGTCGCTTTGCCACGTCTTCACCACTGCCAACAATCAGTGGGTAACGCCCACCTAAAACGTGTTGATCTTTTAAATCCTGAATGGTGATTTGTTGGGTTTTAAATTTTTCATTTACCGAAGCGATGCTGTTACTTTTTTGATAGGGAACCACCTCATGATCGGCATATTTCGATAGGTCGATACCGACCGAACTTGCATAATGGGCAAGCCCAGCTTCGGGAGAAGCATAGCGACGATACTCCGCCAGTTTATCTTGTGCTTCAGCCGTTGTTTCGGCAGTGACCACGGTAATGCCGACAAAAATCTTGATATCGTCTGGATGGCGCCCATGCTGTTTGGCGCGCTCACGAATTTTATCGACATTTTGTTTGATCTTGTCGGGTTGGTCGCCACCAATAAAAATGCATTCGGCATGAGCAGTTGCAAAGGCCATTCCTCTTGAAGAGGCGCCTGCTTGAAACAACACTGGCGTGCGCTGCACCGAAGGTGCAACTTGAAATACACCTTCACTTTGATAAAACCGCCCAGAGTGATGAATCGAATGTACCTTGTGTGGATCTGTAAAAACCCGATGTTGTTTGTCCTTGAGCAGTGCATCGGACTCCCAAGAGCCTTCCCAGTATTTGTAACAGAGTGCTAAAAACTCTTCTGCCTGATCGTAGCGCAGATCGTGATCTTTAAGCGCAGACTGCCCAATTAAGCGTTGCGCACTATCAAGATAGCCTGTAACAATATTCCAGCCAATACGCCCTTGCGTGAGATGGTCGAGTGAAGCAAAGCGCCGTGCAAACTGATAGGGCGTTTCGTAGCTCAAATTCACCGTAACCCCAAAGCCTAAATGTTGTGTGACGGCTGCCATTGCCGAGACCAACGTCGTTGGGTCGTGGCTGGGGAGCTGAATTGATTCTCTTAACGTGAGATCGATATTGTTTTGATAAACATCATACACCCCTGTGATGTCGGCTATAAATAAGCCATCAAATAATCCGCGTTCGAGTGTTTGTGCCAGTTCTGTCCAGTAACTCAGCTCATTAAATCGATGCGACTGATCACGCGGATGAGTCCATAAACCATGATTGATATGGCCGACACTGTTCATGTCAAAAGCATTCAGTAAAATGTGTTTGTGTGTTTTATTTGTCATTACAATGTCCCTCGTCGTGGAGGAAAAATTTGATTCAATGCATAATTGCCAATAAAAAAGTATTTCCAGCGCGCAGCATCATGTAGCGTGTGTACCCGTGCATTACGCCAAAAACGGTCGAGTCCATCTTGACGCTGACTACCACGACTCCCTGCAAGTTCGATCAGTTTCGAACTGGCTTTAAGTGCGGTTTCAGTACTATGCGCTCTGACCTTCGCAACCGCCAATGAAGCTAATGCAACATGCTCTGCTGTGGTGTCTAAACGTGCCGTATCGATTGATTGAGCTGCACGTTTGAGTAAGACTTCACTTGCTCTTACATCAATTGCAATACGTCCAACATCGTAAATGGTGAGTGGGTCCTGAGCCGCGTTATCAACATTTGAATCAATCCAAGGACGGGCTTGATGAACGCGCTTTAGCGTTTCTTCGAACGCGGCACGGGCAATTCCGACTTCAATCGCGGCATGCATGATTTGTGCAAAAGGGCCAACCAGTGTCGGGTGATCAAAGGCTACATCAAAGGGAATAACATCGTCATGAGCAACAAAAACACGATCAAATTTTACCGCACCACTGCCTGTCACACGTTGTCCAAAGCCACTCCAGTTATCAACAAGGCTCAATCCCTGACTTTCACGTTTTACAAAAGCCAAATATTCGCGACCATGCGCATCTATGACCAAAGTTGGAATGCGATGTGCAAATAAACTGCCTGTGCAATAGAACTTTTCACCCTGAATCAAATAACCATTCTCGGTGGCTGTAATCGTTGTATGTTTCTGAGCCGCTGTTCTGGGTTTAAATTCTGCAAGTGCATTGCCAAAACGTGCGCCTTGCAATACTTCTTTATAGAGCTTCTGCTTTTGTTGCTCGGTACCAGTATTACGAAGTACCTCAAGGGCATAGAAGTGATTTTGAGGAATCTGTCCAATCGAGCCGTCAACGCTACTAAACAGTGCAATGATTTTTGCCACTGTCAGGCTAGAAACATCTGCACCGCCAAAGCGTTTTGGTACGGTAATTGCCCAAAGGCCAGACTGACTAAATTGCTCAATTTCCTCAAAAGGCAAAATCCGCTCGGCATCACGTTGCACACTTTTTTCTTTAAAACGCTCACTCAATGTGGTGGCAATTGAAAGTGCCTCGGCATCGTCTCGGATAATATGTGCCTGTGTGGAGTTTGATGAATTAAAAGATGCGATTGCTTGATAAGATGTCATGAAGCTCTCCTTAAATCCATGCATGACGTGCAGGGAAGACGCCATTGAGGTAATAGTTGCCAATCGCATGGATTTTCCAGCGCACAGGATCATGCAGCGTATGTACACGGGCATTGCGCCAGTGCTGATCTAAATTGTGCTGACTTAAACTGGCACGACTACCACCAAGTTCGAGTAATTTTTCAGAGATAGTTAGTGCTGCATCATTGGCATAGACTTTGGCTTCTGCCACCAAAATAGAGGCGCGGGCAGCCTGTGCATCCGTCACTTCGAATTGTGAATCCAGTTCATCCAGATACTCGGCAGCATCATCAAGTAATGCTATCGCGGCATCAAGTAAGACTTGAAGCTTGCCTGTTTCCTGAATGGTGAAATGTTCTAAACTGGCTTTTTCAACATTGGCATCGATAACTGGGCGCGCTTTTTTTACCGCTGATATAAGATCAGTAAATGCAGCTTCAGCAATTCCGACATCGATTGCGACTTGCATCAGTTGCGAATAGGCACCTCTATAATTTGGAGCTTGTGTCAATAAACGCTCATCAAAAATAAGTGCAGGATCGATGTGTACTTGATTGAGTTTTATCGTGCCACTTGCGGTAGTACGCTGACCAAATCCATTCCAGTCATCTTCAATTTCGATCCCATTTGTAAAGCGATCAACCAATACCAGAACCACATGACCTTCTGGGTGAAGGGCTTTAATTGCCAGCCAATCTGCAAAAATGCTACCCGTAGAATAAAATTTTTCGCCGTTTAAGACCCAAACTTCTCCATTTTGTATGAGCGTCGTATGAACGGTTTTACTGTCTTTACTCTGGCGCTCAGGCCCGCCGTTGGCGAGGCGTTTACCTGCCAGTATTTCGCCAAATACACGTTTTTTTTGTTCTTCATTTCCCATTAAATCAATTAAATTTAACAGGCTGATTTGATTTTGTGGGATTTGGCCAACATTAGAATCGGCTTTACTTAAAATACGAAACACCTGAGCTAAAGTTTTATTTGATACAAAAGCACCACCGTAACGTTTAGGAATTCGAATACCGCCAAGGCCTTTTTGACTCAAGTGTTCAATTGCCTCATACGGCAAAATACGTTGTTGATCTCGTATGTTTCGGTTTACAAGTGCTTCATCAGCAACTTGATAGGCCGCGTTTAATGCTTGTTGGTCGTTTTTAAGAATGTGAACCGAGCGTTTAGATAATGAACTTAACTCAGACATATTGATACCCTTATTTGATATCAATACTTTAGGTAAAATTCTGTGCTTTTTTAAACGATGTATTTGTCAAAACTAATCGATAAAAATGCTAAGTTTTATTTCAGCTAAGAAAATCACTTTTTCATATTTAACAAGTTTTTTAAATTCAATTGCTTATATTAATTCATCTATTAAATTACATCTTAAATATCTATTTTTATCGATCCACTTCATATGCTTTGAATAAAAAATCATAGTTTTCATATCGCGGCAATAGGTGATTTAGACAGAGATTTGGCACAAAAAGTACATTGTTTTAAAGCGCGCTTAATTCTAAAGTAACAAGGCAAAACAATGTTTTTTACATTTGGTTGACTAAAAAAATAATTTGGAGTTTTTATGCGGGTTTTATACCAGTTCCCTTTGTCTCATTACTGTGAGAAAGCTCGCTGGTTACTGGATCACAAAGAGCTTGATTATGTTGCTCATAATTTGATTCCTGGTTTTCATCGTGCGTTCGCACAGTTAAAAACAGGTCAAAATAAGCTACCCATTCTAAAAGATGATGCAAGATGGATTGCTCAATCGACTCCGATTGCACTGTATCTTGACGATACTTACCCTGAACATTCCTTGCTGAGAAAAGATCCTGCACAACGACGCGCAGCCTTAGAAATTGATCAACTTGCAGACGAGCTTGGGATTCATGTTCGCCGTTGGTCATTGGCACATGCGTTGTCTTACAGTGATGAACCGATTGAAATCATGATGGGCGAGCAGGGCTACTTGCGACAATTTGAAAAATTTTCAAAACCAATTCTTAAGACGCTGGTCAAAAAAAGTTACGAACTCGAACAAGATAAAGTTGCCCAGTCTAAGGCGCGTCTAGATGAGCTTGTACTACTACTTAATGATCGTTTAGTCGAAAACTACGGACGCTATATGGTAGGTGATCGTCTTGGATTAGCTGATATAGCGGTATGTGCCATTTTGGCCCCTTTACTGCATCCAAATGGCACACCTTGGGAAGTGGAAAATACTGAATTTCATTCGCCCGAACTCGATACCTACAAAACCTACCTGCTAAGTTTGCCTTTGGGGCAATATGTACAGCGAATTTACGAAACCGAACGAAATGCCAGAGTGGATTGGCGTGGTATGTAATGCCAATCCAAAAGGGCACATCAAAAATAACGAATTTCAAATAAATTAAAGATTTAAATGTTTGAATACAAAATCAATAATGTTTTTGTATTCAAATACCTGCGCAGTCATAATCTAATTTTTTAGCAATTAATAAGTTTTAATTAACAATGAATGAAATTTATTTTCATTATTTTATTTGGTGATGATTGTTTTTTAGATATTTCGTTCACTTTATATGCAAAAAATGCATAGATTCAAAATGATGCATGTAGAATGTTGCTGGCACTAAAAAGATGCAAATAATTTAATTTAATGTGATTTAAATCACGTTTTTTTGAAAATAAAACTTTAAAAAAAAGATTTTGGCGTTAAAATAATCTAAAGCAATCAAAGCTAAGACTAAAGTCTAGCGAAAAACTGTATGAAGTGCTTTCAATTAGGATAAGAAAGCATGTAAAAATAGTGGAATCGGTCGATGATAAGCAACAATTAAAAGTTGGCTTGATAATTGCTTTAAATGAAAGGAGAGCTATTTTTTAGGTAGGTTGAATAATATACAGCTTTCTTAAAATTTAGCGAAATATAATCAAGGAGTTTTTATGAAACATTCTGCAACCTCACTAATTGTATCGGCATTGATGATTTGTACAGTTGGAGGGGCAACTCAGGTTCAAGCTGCGGATACTTTGGCTAAAATTAAAAGCAGTGGAAAAATTATTATTGGACACCGTGAGTCATCGGATCCTATTTCCTATGTTGTCGCAGGTAAACCAGTGGGTTATGCGGTAGATATTTGTAATGCTTTCGCAAACGACATCAAGAAAGAGCTTAAAATGCCGAATTTGAAAGTCGAATACAAAGCAGTTACATCGTCTACACGTATTCCAGAACTTCTTGCAGGCAATATCGACATGGAATGTGGTACAACCACTAACTCCAAACAACGCCAACAGCAAGTAGGATTCTCTACAAACTACTACGCAACAGAAGTGCGTATGGCAGTGAAAGCAAATTCAGGTATTAAGAGCTTGGCTGACCTGAACGGTAAAGCTGTCGTGACCACTCAAGGCACAACATCAGACAAATACATCAAAATGAATGAAAAAGGTCAGTCTATTAATGTGCAAAACATTTATGGTAAAGACCACGCAGACTCATTTTCAATGATGGCATCTGGTCGTGCAGCAGCATTTGTGATGGACGACAATATTTTGGCTGGTTTGATTGCAAAATCATCTAACCCGAAAGAATTTGCAATTGTTGGCCCTGTATTATCTTCTGAGCCATATGGCATCATGATTGCAAAAGATGATCCGAAATTCAAAGCGGTTGCGGATCGCACCGTAACTGGTATGTGGAAATCAGGTCAAATGGATAAACTTTATAAAAAATGGTTCCAGTCTCCAATTCCACCTAAAAATACCAATCTGAACATGGCACAGAGTGCTTCTTTCAAGAAATTGAAAGCACATCCGACTGATGAAGGCATTTAAGCCCTAAAACTCTTTTGATTTGCAGCTAACCATTTTGCATACAGTAACTTGCGTACTGTATGCATGCTGTATTTTTAATATTTTAAAAAGGGGCATTTATGTCAGTCGGCTCACTAAACTGGACTGTATTCTGTGCTGAATCGAACGAATTTAGTGTCGAAAAAGCAGCTTGGGCGGAATCGGTCTGTAAAGCGATAGGCAGCTCAAGTTATTCTCAATACGCCGATGCACCAACATGGCTTCAAATGTTAGGTTCAGGTGTTTTAACCATGATATGGACTGCAATTGCTGCATTCTTTATCGCATTCTTTTTGGGTTCTTTACTTGGAATTATACGTACCTTACCTAATAAGCCATTGGCTTTGATTGGTGATACGTACGTTGAGATTTTCCGTAATATCCCACTGATTGTTCAACTTTTCTTTTGGGCTTTCGTTTTTCCTGAACTTTTACCAGCCACACTTAGCTCTGGGAGCGGAGAAGTTGTTGCCGGCGGATGGTGGAAAAACTTGCTGAATGATCATCCTGCGGTTATTGGTGTTTTTGCACTCGGTTTATATACTGCTGCGCGTGTATCAGAGCATATTCGTGCCGGAATCAACACGGTATCACGTGGCCAAAAATTTGCAGCATCTGCAATGGGTTTTACCACAGGCCAAAGTTATCGCTATGTGATTTTACCCGTTGCTTATCGCACGGTATGGCCGACGATTACGTCTGAAGCAATGAACGTGTTTAAAAACTCAGCCGTTCTATATGCGCTAAGTGTACTCAATTTTTTCGCTTATACCAAAACCATGCGCGAAGAAACGTCTCAAGATATTATTATTTTGATTCTTTCAACGCCTGTATACCTGATCATCACTTACACCATCAAATTTATTATGGCGTGGATTGAAAAACGTATGGCAGTTCCTGGCCTAGGTTCGGGAGGGAAATAACCATGGATTTCAGTCTTTTACAATCTCCTGATGTTATCAATGCACTTAAAGAAGGTTTTGTTTTTACCTTAACCGTTACAGTGCTTGCGATGCTAGGCGGTATCATCATCGGTACACCTTTGGCCATGATGCGTCTATCGAATAACGTTGTGGTAAGTAACTTTGCTAAATTCTACGTGGATCTATTTCGTGGTATTCCACTGATTCAGGTTATTTTTATCTTTTACTTTTTACTTCCAAAAGTATTTGAATTCCAGTCTGATACGTATTGGGGACCACTGTTTTCGAGTGTCATTACGTTTGCAATTTTTGAAGCTGCGTTTTTCTCGGAAATTGTGCGTTCAGGTATTCAATCCGTTTCGCGCGGACAGGTCAACGCAGGTTATGCACTCGGTTTTACTTATGGTCAATCGATGAAATATGTGGTGTTACCACAAGCATTTCGTAACATGCTACCTGTACTGTTGACCCAAACCATTATTCTTTTTCAGGATGTGTCATTGGTCTATGTAATTAGTGCACCAGACTTCTTAGGTCGTGCCGACACGCTTGCCAATACTTATGGTCCTGAAACAAAAGCAACCTTTTATTTAATTGTAGCAGTGGTTTATTTCTGTAGTTCGTTCTTACTTTCAAGACTTGTAAAACGATTACAGCAAAAAATTGCCATTATTCGCTAATTGGAGATTTTAAATGCCAATGATAGACATCCAACATATCTCTAAATGGTATGGTGATTTCCAAGTACTCACTGACTGTACAACCAGTATTGAAAAAGGCGATGTGGTAGTAGTATGCGGACCATCTGGTTCAGGTAAGTCAACATTAATTAAAACCGTAAATGCATTAGAGCCAATTCAAAAAGGCGACATTTTTGTTGATGGTACTTCTTTGCGTGATCCAAAAACCAATCTTGCAAAATTCCGTTCGCGTGTGGGAATGGTGTTTCAGCATTTCGAGTTATTTCCGCATATGACTGTGCTTGAAAATTTGACTGTGGCACAAGTTAAAGTTTTAAAGCGCTCGAAAGAAGAAGCTCGCAAAAAGGGATTGGGATATTTAGACCGAGTAGGGCTTTTGGCACACAAGGACAAATTTCCAGGTCAGCTTTCTGGTGGTCAGCAGCAACGTGTTGCAATTGCACGCGGTCTTTCAATGGACCCAATTTGTATGTTGTTTGATGAGCCAACTTCCGCACTCGATCCAGAGATGGTGGGTGAGGTGTTAGATGTAATGGTTCAACTCGCTAACGAAGGAATGACCATGATGTGTGTGACACACGAAATGGGCTTCGCGAAAAGAGTTTCAAACCGATTAATTTTCATGGATCAAGGCATGATTCTTGAAGATTGCCCAACATCTGAGTTCTTTGGTAATCTTGATGCACGTCATGAACGTGCCAAATTATTCTTAGACAAGATTCAAGCCATGCATTAATCTGCTTAAAGCACAAGCATTAAAAAAGCCCAGTCAAGTGACTGGGTTTTTTATCTATAAAGTAATTGTGCCAACCTTAAAACAGAATTTTGTTCGCAACTTTAATTTGATTGCAGCTTTTGATCGCTTAGCCAAAACATAAATAAAAATATAAGCGTAGTTAAGAGATTTGATTTGAGTATTAAAGCGCCCATAACCTATACATGAGATAGATGGATCAAAAGACAGTTTAGTTGCAATGATACGTCTTATTTTATAAGTAACTTGATTATCTTTATAGTTTCGTTTTAAAGCGTATTAAAAAACCCTGCATATGCAGGGTTTTTTTAGATGCTTGTTTAGCTTAAATTAGAAGCTATACTTCGCCATCAAGTTAAGACGCGAGTAATCGCCTTCTTGATCTTGGAAAGTTTTACGTTGGCCATAAGTATATTCAACACCTAAATCCACGTTTTTCGTAGGAGTGTAGAAACTGTTTACAATAACGTTATAAAGCTGTTTGTTTAATGTCGGAGCTCTTTCTGCAAAAGAGTTATCATCTTTGTACCAGATTGCGCCAGCAGCTAATGTTGAACGTACTTTCGGTGACCATTTGTGAGAATAACCAATTAAGCCCGAGTTAAATTCGCTTTCATAAATTGAAAGATCTGTAGCGTTTGCAGCTGCAGTTGCATTATTTTGGTATGCAACATAAGCAGAGTTGCCATATAGCAAGTAACGATTATCGCCTTTTACGTGGTAATAGTTCGCAAATACTGTATCAGCAGGTGTTAAGCTATATTTACCACCAACTCCGATACCCCAACCAAGCTTGGTTTCATCAACATCATCATTCACAGAAATACGGTTTTCATGGACTAAACCATGAACTTGTACTAACCCTTTCTTATCGGCGGTAGTGTAGTCATATCTTGCTGTCAAAGCTGGTAATCTATTACCTCCAGAAGTATTAGTTTGTTGTACTACTGCACCACCACTATTTTTGAAAACTGTAGTAGCTGAAGCGCTATTGATATTATCAACATCACCACCTTCAACTGCTAATAATACTTTTTGGTTGGCATCGATTGGCTGAGTGTAACGTACTTGTACAGTACGTGTAGAGCCATAACCCATAGGGCCGTTAAAGTCGACTGTTTCTGGTGCTGTGTCAGTGTTAACAAAAGGAGATGTGGTTTGACCAACTAACCATTTTCCAAGAGAGAAGTAAGCATGACGAACACGTAGCGAACCATTACCGTTGGTTGTTCTTGAACTACTGTCTGCTGCAATACCGCCTGCAAAGTCAGCTTCAATTTTACCTGTTAACTCACCTAGATCTGTCGGGCGAGAAAAGTCGAAACCAAAACGAGTTGTCGCTGCAGAAACGTTAAGACTGTTTTTGGTAGCATTTGCTGAATTTAACGGAACAGAGTTAGTATTGTTGTTAATGTTTGGTGATGGGTTACCTTCGAAGTCATAAGTTGCATCTCCACGGATGCTACCGTAAAGTTTAACTTGTGTTTGACCATCAGGTAATGTGAACCAGCCTGGTTTTGCATTACTTGGTGCTTTCGGTGCTGGTGCTGCGGCAACCATTGGCGCTGGAGCTGGTGGTGGAGCCATCACGACAGGTGCAGCTTTTTGCTGTGTAGATAATTGTTGAACCAACTGTTTAAGTTCATTGACTTCTTTACGTAAAGCATCCACTTCAGTGTTGCTCGCTGCGTAAGCAGGAATGGCGAGAGAGGATAGCCCGATAGTACCCATGCTAAGGGCTAAAGTTTTAAGTTTATTCACGATAACTCCGTTAATTATTAAAAAAAGTAAAACTTACTTTTGGGATTTACATAACAAAAAGAATGCCAATTCCTTAAAAATTGTTAATAAACGTTCCCTTTTGTCTAAAAAAACTACTTCAATGTAGCTTCGCTTAATAATCCTGTATTTTATTGTTACAAGTCAATATTACTAAGGTCTAAAAAGAAGCAATATTTTGAAATATTTTACTTAAAGCACAAAAAAGATACTTAACTTTACACTTTCAGGTCAAGCATCGTCTTAGATGAAATTTTTACAAGCTCGTTCGATTTTTTTATATGTAGTTTTCACTGTAAAGTGAATGTATTTTTTGAGAATGCTCAAAACTACAATACAATGGCCAGAAGTCATTAAAATCATGAAAGATAAGTGGGGAGCAGTTATGGAGCTTGATCGTTACGACAAACAGATTCTTGAGATATTGACCCATGAAGACCTCAACCTGAATGAGTTGTCAGAACGGATTAACCTCTCGGTCAGTTCAGTGCATCGACGGATCAAGCATTTAATTGAATCCAAAATCATGAGTAATCTCAAGCGTGATATTAATTTTGTTAAGCTTGGATTTTCTTTACATATTTTGCTTCAAGTTTCTTTAAGCAAACACGATACTGAAACTTTTGATAAGTTTTTAACTGAACTTGAGGATATTCCGGAAGTCACCAATGCGTTTTTGGTCACAGGGCAGAGCGCAGATTTTATTTTAGAACTTGTTGCGCGTGATATGGATAATTACAGTGATATTTTGCTACGCCGGATTGGTAAAATTGATAATGTCGTAGCCTTACATTCAAGTTTTGTGATTAAAGAATACAACGTCTTTAATTGTTATAAGCTACTCAATAAAGTTTAAAAAAAACGCACCTGTGCGGTGCGTTTCATATTATTTAGGCATCAAGTTGAGCCAAAACTTCGTCTGAAAATTCAACGTTTGTATAAACGTTTTGAACGTCGTCCAGATCTTCAAGCATATCGATCATTTTTAAGATTTGTTTCGCTTGGTCGATATCGGTAATTTCAGCTTTGGTCGATGGACTCATCACCACTTCTGCATTGTCCGATTTCAAGCCTGCTGCTGCAAGTGCATCCTGAACATCACCAAAGCTCTCTGGTGTTGTGATGACCAAAATACCATCTTCTTCCACTTCGATATCTTCAGCGCCTGCTTCGAGTGCGATTTCCATGATTTTGTCTTCTAAACTGACATCTTCAAAGCTGATTTCACCACGCTTGGTAAACAGATACGAAACCGAACCATTAGTCCCCAAATTACCGTTGGTTTTACTGAAGCAGTGACGAACATCTGGTACTGTACGGTTAAGATTGTCTGTCATGGTTTCGACCAGAACAGCAACACCACCGACACCGTACCCCTCGTAGGTTACTTCGTTCAGATCATCATTGTCTTCACCGCCAGCACCACGCTGAATCGCACGGTTGATCGCGTCACGTGTCATATTTACAGATAAAGCTTTTTCAACGACCGCACGTAAACGAGGGTTGCTGGCTGCATCACCACCGCCTAGTTTTGCTGCAGTTACAATTTCACGAATATATTTTGTGAAAACTTTAGCACGGCTTGCATCTTGTTTTGCTTTACGATGCTTGGTGTTTGCCCACTTGGAATGACCTGCCATGTTGAAATATGCTCCTTACAGATTGGTACCATTACCAGATCAAATGTTTGCAATTCTATCATAAGCATATTTTTTGAAGAAAGTGCCTGATGATAGAGAAAATAATCGATTGGTCAGATAAAAACGTAATAAATACAGCTTTGATCGTTAATTTGATTGTTCTGGAATACAGATATCTAAGCCGACTTTTTCTTTATAAAGTGCCTGAATAAGCTTAAGGTCTGCTTCAAGATTTTCTGGATAAATTTTGCCTAAAATGCCGCCTTCTTTAGTAACAGGGTTGGCATACATCAACACAATTGGAACATTTGCCGCACGCGCGATGTGCCAGAAACCAGTACGAATCGGTTTGCGTGTAGAGCCGTCTTTTGCTCGCGTTGCTTGAGGTGCAATCACCAGATTAAATCGATCATTTTGCTCAAATAGCTTGACCATTTGCGAGACAATATCTGATTTTGAATGGCGATCAACCGCAATACCGCCGAGTTTTTCTAAAAGTGGTTTGAGTGATCCTTGAAAGAGCTCTTTTTTAATCAGCGTGTGAATTTTAATTTCTAAAATTTCAAATAAAGCAACTGAGAGTACAGCATCAAGATTAGATGTATGTTCAAATCCAATAATGACCTGCTTATTTTCAAGAATCTCTGGCTCAATGTGATAGCTCCAGCCAGACAATTTAAAAATCATTTTTGCAATTTGCTTTTTCATAAAACTCACGCCCAAATCAGTGCGCATAGTTTAATGTCGTTAAGGTGAAAGACAAGAGATTTTATCTTAAAGTTTGAACACCGAGTGTAAACACGCCTCAATTACAAATAAGACATGAATAGACTCGGTATTTAATGTTTGTTTATCCAAAATCACTTTAGAGTGATCTACTGACTGAACTATTAATATTTAAATTTGACCGTAAAGTTAATTTGACGTGGATCACCCAAGGTCACCATATTGGCATTGAGTAATCCTGCATAATAGTCTTTATCAAACAAATTTTTAATCGACAATTGCGCGCCCCAGCGTGTTGCTTCGTAACCTGCTTCGGCATCGTAGAGTAAGTAAGATGGTGTGTGTACATCGAGTCCTTTATACGATTTTGAGCTTTCACCTCGAATGCCAGCACCGACGAACCATCCCGATGTTAAATCAGTCAGATAATAACGTGATGAGAGACTATAGCTATTTTGAGGGACATTATCGAGTGCTGCACCTACATTGCTCGCAACCGAATCTTTGGTAATTTTTGAGTCAAACATATGGCTAAAACTGGCTGTTAATCGCATGCGCTCAATGACGGTGGCACTGAGCTCTGCTTCAATACCACGGGTTAATTGCTCGCCATTAAGCACGTAAGCAGATGTATTATTCGGGTCGCTGACTGCAACGTTTTGACGACGTAAATCGTATAAGGCCAGACTCCCTTGAATCAACTGGTTCGGGCTTTGTAGTTTTACACCGATCTCAGCCTGCTGACCTGTTTCGGGTGCCAGAATGCTGCCATTGACATCGGTACGCGTATTCGGAAGAAACGACGTGGCATAACTGGCGTAAGGAGCCACGATATCATTAATGCTGTAGAGCAGCCCCACATTTCCGGTAAACTTGTTATATGAGTTTCGGTCGGTCAGTCCTTTGGCTGCAATTCCCGACTTTGAAACATTTTGCGTTGATACCTCGGCCCAGTCTTGACGTCCTGCAAGGCTGAGTACCAGTTGATCTGTTAGGTTAATACGATCACGCACATATAAACCGCTATAGCGTAAACGGTTAATATCTTCGGTACTATTTGTTGCTACATATTTAACTGCTTGCCCATACACAGGGTTGTAAACGTTTAAACTTCCTGTGGTATATCGATCATTGATATAATCGTCTTTTGACTGCATTGCATCGATACCAATGCTGAGATCATGCTGCATACCCAGTAAATTAAACGCGCGCTGGAAGCTGTTATCTAATGAGTAAGTCAGCGTATCATGACTTTGATAACGCCCGTTATTGGTTCGATTGAGTGTGGTATAAGCAGGTGTGGTATTGACCCAGAAGTTTGTACCGGTTTGTGTAAACACAACCCGACCAGTCGATTTTAGTTGCTGAACCGCTGCATTTTGATTAAATGTCCAGCCGTTATCAAACTTGTATTTATAATTCCAGCCAGTGCGGTAAACATCTGCTTCATATCCACCAAAAGTTGGCTCACCTAAATATAAGCTTCGGTCAATCGCGCCATTCGGATTGGATTTTAAGGTGCCAATCACTGGTAAACCTTGTTGACGTAAATATTCTCGATGTTGATAGCTGGCAATCACCGATAGTTCGGCTTTATCGCCCAAATCGAAATTATAAGAAGGCGAGATATAAAAGTTTTTAAAGTACACATAGTCGGTTGGATCGTCTTGATCGGAAACACGACCTGTCAGTCTGAATGCACCTTTTTCAGTTTGCTTTGGCGCATAGTTCAAATCAAATGTGGCTTGTTTGAAGTTGTAGCTTCCGTAGCTCAGATCAGCAGTTGCAAAATTTTCGGCTTGTGGACGTTTCGTCACTAAATTGACCATGCCACCTGGTTGCACCAATCCAAAGTTCACAGACGCTGGCCCTTTAATGACCTGAACTTGATCCATACCAGATAAATCGACCGCAACACCATCTAAGGGTGACTGGCTTTGTCGAAGTCCATCGATATACACTTGATCAGACGAATTTTGACCACGAATAATAAAATCGTCCCATCCTCTACGCCCTAAATAGCCAGCACTGACCCCAGCAACACCATTGATGGCTTGTGAAAGTGTAGTTGCTTGCTTTTGATCGAGTTGTTCTCGCGTAATGACACTAACAGATTGCGGGGTTTTAAATAACGGTGCATCAGATTTCAGTGCTGAACTTGCTTGGGTTGCAGCATATTTTTTCTGGTTCGAATCTGCCTGTAATGAAATAGTGGGTAAAATATTTGAAGATGTAGCAACATCTGATTGCGTTATTTCTTCTGCCCAAGCACTTGTAGATAAACCCGTAAAAAGAACGATATAGATTGCATGCGATAAACAATTCAATTTGTGCATGATGATGCTCAGGCAGTCGCTGTTAAAAATGATTCTTATTATCTTTATTTCGATTTGATTAGCAAGCAGAATTTAAGAGTGATCTTATATTTTTAATTTGAAATTAAAATCTTAGAATGAGATAGATTGCTTTACATCAACCACCATCCTAAAAGACCCCCTAAAAAAACCACCAACCATACCGGAAGTCGCCAAACCATCAGTGCAAGGAGCGCAAGAAGTGCCAGACTAAAGTCTTTTGAGGTATAAATACTATTGGTCCAGATCGGTTGATACAAAGCTGCCAACAGCAGGCCCACCACGGCTGCATTAATTCCTTTGAGCGCAGCAATCATCCATGCAAGATCACGAATACTTTGCCAAAAAGGTAAAATGCCGATAAGAAGAAAAAAAGATGGACTAAAAATTGCCACAATACACAAAATACCTCCTAGCCAAGGCGTGATCATGTGAGGCATCGAGGCGCCTAAGAAGCCAGCAAAAGTAAATAATGGGCCGGGCACCGCTTGAGCCAGTGAATAACCGGCTAAAAAGGTATTTTGCTCAATCCATCCAGTTGCGACGACTTGGGTGTTTAATAAAGGTAAAACAACGTGCCCACCACCAAAAACCAATGCCCCAGTACGATAAAAGGCATCAAAAATCGCAAGGGCTGGGTTTGAAAACGTAAAACTCAGCACAGGTAGCGCAATCAGTAATCCAAAAAATAGGATCAATCCAGTGAAACCAATATGACGAGAATTTGCTGTCAATACTTGTTGTTTTTCTGTGCTTTGCGATGATCTGAAAATCAATGTACCTAATATTCCCGCCACAATAATCACCACGAGCTGAGTCCAGAGCGAGGGAAGCATTAACATCATGAATGTGCTTAAACTCATGAGGGTGATTCGGGTTGCATCTGGGCATAAAGTTTTTGTCATTCCCCAAAGTGCTTGTATCACCACCGCTACAGCGATAATTTTCAAGCCATGCAAAATACCAGTAAGTTGCATGCTTTGCAGATGATCAAAACCCAGTGCAAATGAAATTAATATCATGGCTGAAGGGAAGGTAAACCCTAGCCAGGCAACTAAAGCACCTTTATAGCCACCGCAATAGTAGCCAATTGCCATACCCACCTGACTACTGGCTGGCCCAGGTAAAAACTGGCACAATGCAACGGTATCTGCATACTGAGCATCGTTTAACCATTTACGGCGGATGACAAACTCATCACGAAAATAGCCAAGATGCGCAGTCGGACCACCAAAGGAGGTGAGTCCTAAGCGCAAAAATACAAGAAAAATTGTCCAAAGTGACTGGGTGGAGATCATCATAGGCATCTGTGATACTGATTATTTTGAATCTAAAGTATCAGAAAGCGTATGAAAGCATCATGAATATGCATGATGATTTGTTTTATTTCAAACGAAACCAGTAATCCAGACTGACATAACGCCCACCGCCCAATTTGATTAGTGCAAGTAGCATGATCAGATAAGTGACTGCAAACTCGATTCCATTATTTAAAATCACAAAATTTCCACTTGAGGTCAACCAGTCATAATTGCCATGTTCGGTCAGAATTTGTCGTGCTCGCTCTAACTTTTCAGCTGAAGCAAGTACCTGAGCATTTGCAAAAGGCGCCGAAGGATCGGCAATTGCTTGCCAACCGTTTGGCAAATGAACAGTCAAGATTGCAACCAGCATGATGATGATCAAGGGAATGCTGATCCAGCGAGTGAATATACCTAAGCTCATACAAACTGCGCCAGCCAATTCAGTTGAGGTTGCAAGTGCAGCCATGACATAGGGGAAGGGCAAGCCCAATCCCCAGTCAGTATTGCCAAACCACTCTACAATATTGCTAAAGTGCATTAATTTATTTGTCCCTGCCATCCAAAAGATCGGAACTAAATACAATCGCAGTGCCAATGCGGGTAAGCCATCAAACGGTGTGCTCGCTTTTTTTACAATTAAATAGAGCTGATTGATTTTTTTTGTATAAATATTCATCATTTTTTCACATCCGATGCGATTTAATTCACATTAGTCGAAAGGATCTCGATTTTCTTACATAAAAAAAATTTTTTTTAATGTGTAATAAATTCAGATGAACTGCGTCTAACACCAAGTACACCCCGTACACACAATCAAAAAATGTAAAAAGGAATCGATCATGAACAAATTAAACTCTATGACCACCGTGACTGCGCTGTTGGCTTTGTCTGTCCTTGGCCCAACTCAGATTGCAACAGCTGCAACCTCATCTTCTACGGAAACCCATGCCAGTAAGGCAGCAGATGGTAAGTGCGGCAGTGCTAAATGTGGTGCGGATCATGCCAAGAAAGGGCATAAGTCGGCAGATGCAAAATGTGGTGCAGATAAAAAAATGGCAGATGCAAAATGTGGTTCTAAATAAACCGATCAGATATGTACAAGATCGGCTCATTCAATGGATGGGCCGATCTTGATTTGGATAAGGAGCTTGCTCATGATTGAAACTTCACACGTTGGGCTCGGTTTAAGACGAGAGTTTATCGATGATTTTTTAAGTGCAGCTTATCCGCCTGATTTTATCGAAATTGCACCTGAAAACTGGATGAACTTTGGCGGTCGACACGCAAAACTTCTTGCGACCTGTGTTGAAAAGTCTCCTCTTGTTTGTCATGGTCTTTCTCTCTCAATTGGCGGGCCACATCCGCTCAACCTTGAGTTTATTTATAAAATCAAAGCATTTTTAAATACTTATAATGTCAGTATTTACTCTGAGCATTTAAGTTATTCTCATGATGGCGGATACTTATATGACTTGTTACCCATTCCAATGACTCAAGACGCTGTTCGTTATGTTGCGGAGCGTATTTTACGTGTGCAGGATATTTTGGGACAAAAACTGGTCATTGAAAATGTATCGACTTATTTAATGCCCGGTGCTGAGATGACCGAAGCAGAATTTATTGTAGAAGTAATCAAGCAGGCGGATTGCGAATTACTTTTAGATGTAAACAACGTATACGTGAACAGCATAAATCACGGCACTGATGCTCAAGCGTTTATTTGTGCGATGCCTCAAGACAAAATACGCTATTTGCATATTGCAGGTCATGCGCAAGTAGAAGATCATCTGATCATTGATACACATGGTGATGCGATTACGGATTCTGTATGGCAACTTCTGGCGTTTACTTATCAACAATGTGGAATCAAGCCAACATTATTAGAACGGGATTTCAATATTCCGAGTTGGGAAGAACTCAATAAAGAATTAAAAAAAATTAAGACCATTCAAGCCATGGAGAGTGGATATGAACCAAATTCAGAAATCATTTCAGCACACGCAGCAGCAATTCTGTAATTGGATTCGCCATCCACATTCTGATTTGGCTAGCGTTTACGATCATGAGCGCATGCAAGTGTATCGTGATTTGGTATTTAATAATATTAGCTCGTTTATCAATCTGGTTTATCCGATTACGCGCAGATTATTGCTCGAATGTCAGTGGCAAGCACTATTACAGGATTTTGTCGCAAATTCGAAATGTCAATCTCCGTACTCAAACGAGATAGCGCTAGAGTTTCGTGAGTATTATTCTCATCAAGCTCATCCCATGTTTAGTCAATATCCTTGGCTAGCCGAGCTTCTACAATTTGAGTGGCTTGAATTGTATTTAGACACTTTGGTTATCGATCAACCGGTATGTGTAGAACCTTATCAATGGCAGCTAAAGCAGGCTGTTTGGGTTTTGGTTTATCAATATCCTGTATATGAATGGACACTCAATACACAACCGAATGACATTCAGCTTGCACCTGGTGTGATTATGGTATGGCGTGATGAAATTGATCAAATCCGTATAGAGCGATTATCGCCGTTATTTGGATTGCTCATCGAACATCTGGTCGAACACGGTGGCGCTATGCAAGATACGCTTCATGATTTAATCGTATCGATTTTGGGAGATCAGCCTAATGACGTGGCTGAAAACCAATTAAATGAACTGAAATCGTTACTGCTTAAGTTTGATTTGGTCTCCATTTCTGTGTCTAAGTGAGAATTCTTCATGACCATAGCTGCGTCGACTCAAGCGGATCACATTACTGATCAGTTGAATGATCCTATTTTTCTTGCCGATCTTAGACATCAAATGATTAAGTTTGCCGTGTTACAGATGTCTTCTATCCAAAGTGCCGAAGATGTCGTGCAGGAAGCGCTCATCAGCGCACTAGAACATGCCGCTTCGTTTTCAGGTCGGTGTGCGTTTAAAACGTGGGTATTTGCAATTTTAAAAAATAAAATCATCGACTTTATCCGTAAGCAATCACGCTTGATCAGCATGACAGATTTATTCGATGATGATTCTGAAAAAAGCATCGATACATTGTTTAATGACAAGAATCACTGGCATGCACATGAAGCACCACAGGCATGGCCAAGTCCAGACCAGATGCTTGAACAAGAAGACTTCTGGGTAATTTTTGATGCCTGTCTCAATCATTTGCCTGCACAGCAAGCACAAGTGTTTATGCTGCGTGAAATGATTGAGCTAAGCTCACAGGAAATTTGCAATAAGCTAGGGTTAACTATTTCAAATTTTAATGTATTGATGTACCGCAGTCGAACACGCCTAAGAGAATGTCTCGAAAATAAATGGCTTTTAAAGGAGGAATGTTCATGCTGACCTGTCGAAAAGCGACTCAACTACTCTCGGAAAAACAAGATCGTTCACTTGCATTAAATGAACTTACACATCTTCAATTACATTTATTGATGTGTATATCCTGTCGCCGCTATGCAAAACAAATTAAAGTAATTTCAATATTATCAAGTAAATTTAAACAATTAAAAGATGATGAATTAAATAATGATTAATTTTAAAAATCGTGAAGATCATTCATGTTTTATGACGCTTTTTTTGTGGCTTTGGTTTAAAGTTTAAAAAATATAAAAATTGAATTAAATTAATATCATGATAAATATGGGTAAAAAAGAATAGTTTGATTTTTTGTTTTGTAAGTTATTGGTTTTAATATGATTAAATTTAATAATTTAAATTTTTAGAATTTATCTTTATTTATATTTAAAATGTGCGAATGATTTTCATTTAATCAAATATTTTGTATATGAATAATCCAAATTTTACAATAAAAATTATGTGAAATCAGACTGCATAGCAAATACTTGACTTCATAAAAATATTGATTTCATCCGTTATTTTTCAAAATGATCACATAATATTCACATTCTCTCCTATATGTTAATATGGTCCCTCATAATGATTTAAAACAATGTAGGGATAAAAAATAAAGTAATAACGATGAAATTAAATATTGGTCAAGGAGATAGCCAATGAACAATCGTATCGCACTAGCGATGGCATTAATGGGGTTAAGTGCTTGTGCACTTGCATCCAGTCACCGCGAAGCTCCATCCATCACCAAAACACCTAAAGTAGATGCCACCGATTTTTATATGTTTAAAAGCTATGAAAGTAATCGGGGCGATTATGTCACCATTTTAGCCAATTACCAGCCACTTCAAGATGCTTATGGTGGTCCGAACTACTTTGCTTTAGACCCTAAAGCGCTTTATGAGATTCATATTGATAATAATGGTGATGCACAAGAAGATATTACTTTTCAATTTAAATTTGATCAGGAGTTAAAAGATCTACAAGTACCTGTAGGTGGCAAAAATATCTCTGTACCATTGTCAAATATTGGAAAAATTACCAATGATGGCAGTTCTGCTCAAAATACGGCTGAAACATATACCGTGACCATGGTCAAAGGTGATCGACGTAAAGGCGATCGTAACGTGTTGGGCTCCTTTAAAAAACCTTTCGATAATGTGGGCGCAAAATCAATTCCCAATTATCAGTCTTATGCCAATAGTTTTGTGCAAAATATCAACTTTGGCAGCTGCGGATCAGGCAAAGTATTTGTCGGCCAGCGTCAAGATCCATTTGCAGTCAATCTTGGCGAAGTTTTTGACCTTGTGAATATCAAGATTCCTGCTACGCAGCTTGCACCATCGGGTGTGAATGCTGAAGATCAGGGGCTTAATACCATTGGCAATAAAAACGTGACGACCATTGCACTTGAAGTGCCACAATCATGTTTGGTGTCTTCGGGTGAAACAGTAATTGGTGGTTGGACCACAGCCAGTTTGCCTCAAGCGACCTTACTTAACCCGACTCCAGAGAGTAATTTGACCAGTGCATCTAAAGTGGGTGGGGCATGGACACAAGTTTCCCGTTTGGGTATGCCTTTGGTCAATGAGGTGGTGATTGGTTTAAAAGACAAAGACAAATTCAATGCCAGCAAACCAGTCAATGATGGTCAGTTTGCCGATTATGTTACCAATCCAACATTACCAACATTGATTGAAGTGTTATTTAAAGACGCTACAGGCGGTGCCGTGGTTGCGCCAACCAATTTCCCACGTACCGATCTGGTCAATGCATTTTTACTTGGAGTACCGGGTCTGAATCAGCCTAAAAACGTGAAAGCCTCTGAAATGTTGCGCTTAAATACTGCAATTGCAGCGCAAACCAAAGATAAGCAAAATCGTTTAGGTGTGATCGGTGGAGACACCAGCGGATTCCCGAATGGTCGCCGTCCGGGAGATGATGTAGTCGATATCGAGCTACGTGTTGCGATGGGTTTACTATGTACCATTGATGGTGTGAACACCGCAGTGGGCTGTAAAGCGTCGGATGCGAAAGCAGGTACGATTGGATTTACCGACGGTGCATTGCAGTCACCTCAGCAGTTTGGTACCACTTTCCCGTATCTTAACACTCCAGTTGCGGGTTCACCGTTCAATACTGCCAGTAAGTAATGAGGAGTCATTACCATGAAAAAAATAGCCTTGATGTTCATGGTTGTTTGGGGATTGAGCGGTTGTGGTGGCAGTGGAGATGATCATGCTTCTAATAACACCCAAACGCAAAGCGATCCTGTGTTACGAGAAACTTTGACGTTAACCAACCAATCACAAAGTAGCTTTAGTCAGTCTGAGCCTAAATCTCTGAAAGATATTTCAGAAGCTTCGATTGATAACAAAGCAGAGCCGCTTGCAGTTAAATTTTAAGGATTTGCGCCCTAGGTGTTGAGCCTCGGGCGTATTTAAGAGGGATACCCAATGTTGATGCGTAAACTATCGTTCGCCATAATTTTAATGATTCCTGTAAGTTCGATTTATGCTCATCCAAAGCACCATCATAGCTATAGCGGTAATACTGAAAAAAACCAACATGCCAAAGCCACTTATAGTGACGCAACGCGTAATCAAATTGTGAATGTATTACTTGAAAATGCCTACGCCAAAGGTGACGGTGATTCACTCGAAAAAGCTGAACAATTGATGCAAAAAAGCAATGATCCATCAGATCTTGAAAATCAGTTGTTAAATACCCGCATAGAACAAGCGAATCATAATTTTTCGGCTGCAGAACAGCGTTTAAAACAGCTTTTAAAAACTCAACCCAACAACAGCGATGCTATTTTACAGCTGGCCAATATTTACCGTTTGCAAGGAAAATACAGTGCGTCTACCCAGTTATGCCAACAGCTGACGCAGCCTGAAGTCATGCTTTATCGTGCAGGATGCGAGTTGCAGGTTGATGCAATGACAAAGTCTTATTCACAGCTTAAACCTCAAATTGATCAGCTTCTTTCGCAAACACCACGTATGAGCCGCGCAGATCAACAATGGTTGGGAAATATCTTTATTGAACTTGCCACACGGTTTAACGATCCGGCACTTGCAGATAAATCTATGTTATTGCTGCAAACCAATAACTTACCCAATACATTAGCAAAAGCGAATTGGTACATCGCACAACATCAGTATCAAACCGCACTGAAGCTTTTAACACCTTACCGCTATCATGACGGTGCGATGTACCGCATTATTTTGTGCAAACAAAAACTGAATGATCCAAGTGCCCAGACTGATCTCAATGAGCTAACCCAGCGCGTACAAGATTTACTCGACCATCATGACCATATTCATCTACGTGAGCAGGCACAGTTTCTCTGGATATCTAAAAAATACAACGAAGGACTCAAAATCGCGGCTAAAAACTGGGATATGCAACGAGAAAATGATGATTTTGAAGTGTATGCAGCACTTGCTATCGCAGCTAAAGATACTGATATTTCTAAAAAATTACTAACTTGGAGTGAAAAAACTGGTTATCAACATCCAGAATATATTCCTCAATTACAACAGATCGTGAATCAGTCATGATGTGAAAATTTAAACTAAACCAGCCTATAAAAACTTAAAAATAACTGACTTTATAAATGAGATAAACATCATGAACAAAACAATGTTAAGCGTATTACTGCTGAGTAGTTCGGGGTTTTATACCAGTCAAACGGTCTGGGCAGGGGGAGAGTACATTGCCAATTTACCTACCATTACCATGCAGGCATCAGGCGATAACATAGATCCTTTAAACGGTGCATTTACTGCATCTCAAGGAACAATTACACAAGAGCAGATCGAAACGCGTCCTTTATCTCGTCCGGCTGAAGTACTTGAAACGATTCCTGGCGTCATTGTGACGCAGCACAGTGGTTCCGGAAAAGCGAACCAGTATTTTCTACGCGGTTTTAATCTGGATCATGGTACAGACTTTGCCACATCAATAGACGGTCAACCGCTTAATATGGTGACACATGCGCATGGGCAAGGTTATACCGATCTCAATTTTTTAATTCCAGAACTGATTCACAATATCGATTATCACAAAGGTGCAACTTCTGTGGATGATGGTGATTTTGCCTCTGCTGGAACAGCAAAAATTTATACCCTTCATTCGCTGGAGCGTCCATTTGCACAGGTAACATTGGGTAATCATGATCTACTACGGTTTTTAGGTGTTGGGCATGTAAAAATAAGTGACGGTGAGCTAATTGGTGCCTTTGAAAATCAAAGCAGTGACGGGCCTTGGACAAATCCTGAAAATCTGTCTAAACAAAATCTCTTCTTAAAATATTTTAAAGGCGATGAAGATCAAAACACATCATTTGGTCTTCAGCATTATCAAGCAAAATGGGACGCCACAGATCAGATTCCTGAACATCTGGTTCAAAATGGTCAGCTTGATCGTTTCGATAGTTTAGACCCTTCCGATGGTGGAAAATCTAAACGCACAGCATTGTGGTTCAATCGCAATCAGCGTACAGATCGTGAGTTTTCACAGTTTTCAGCCTACGCGGTCCGTAGTGAACTGAATCTTTTTTCAAATTTTACTTACTTTTTAGATGATCCGCTGCGTGGCGATCAGTTTGAACAAGCTGAAAAGCGCACCTTACTGGGTTTGAAGTTTCAAAAGGGATGGAGTGATCGATGGTACGATAAAGAAATGCTCAATATTGTCGGGTCATCTCTTCGTTATGATGACATTGATGGTCTGGGTTTACATCAAACTCAAAATCGTCAACGATTTAATACAATACGTGAAGATGATGTCAAACAAACCACGCTCGGCGTTTGGGGGCAAAATCAGATTGCATGGCAACCTTGGCTACGCTCAATTATAGGTTTACGTGGTGACCTTTATCATTTTAATGTGAATTCGGATCGAAATGAAAATAGTGGCCGAAAAACAGATCACATTCTGAGTCCGAAATTCAGTTTGATTTTAGGGCCATGGAAAAATGTCGAATATTACATCAATTATGCCTACGGATTTCATAGTAACGATGCAAGGGGCGTTACGACAAAGCTCAATGTAGATCCGCGTGACGCAAATTACTTACAACCACTTGATTCGGTTTCACCACTAGTACGTACAGTGAATAAAGAGCTGGGTTTAAGAGCACATTTGATTGATAACCTCACCACAACACTGGCATTATGGCGCCTGGATTCTGACTCTGAACTACTGTTTATTGGTGATGCGGGCACCACTGAGCCTAGCCGGCCCAGTAAACGCCAAGGGATTGAGCTGAGTAATTTTTATCAACTCAATGATTGGGTGATGATTGATATTGATGCGGCATGGTCAAAAGCGCGCTTTAAAGATAGCAGTGAAGAGGGCGATTTTATTCCCGGAGCCATCGAAAAAACGCTTAGTGCGGGTATAAGTTATAAATTGAATGACCAATGGAGTTTTGGCGGTCGTTTACGGTATTTCGGCCCTCGAGCATTGATTGAAGACAACAGTGTTCGCTCGGACTCATCGACAATCGTTAACTTACTAGCCAGCTATCAACTGAATAAAAATATCTTCACACAAATAGAACTACTCAATGTATTGGATAAAAAGGTGAATGATATCGAATACTACTATGCATCGTGTGCTACTCAAGATTTCAATACTGCGGCATGTGCGCCTGGTTCTGCTGAAAGAGAAGGAATTTCAGATAAACATATCCATCCGAGTGAAGGGCGTAACCTAAGATTCACCTTAAGGTATTTATTTTAAATCGCTGGGGAGTCAGCTATGAGACTTCATGACCAATCCAAGATTTCGCCTGTTGCTTTATTTTTCACTGCAATATTGCATATTGGATTGGTCGTGTTTGTTGTTTCTCGTCCAGTTGAGCAAACGCCAGAAATCAAAAAAGGTATGAGTGTTGTCTTCATGCCAACAAGTGCTGTTGAACAAAATGATTCGTTGAGTTTTAAATCCGCCGTCAAAATACCACCCATGCCAGAAACATTGATTGAAACGTCTTTTGGTCAGTATGATACGCAGAGTTTGGGGCAAACAGCCCAGTTAAATGTGCTGGAGTTTAGCCAAGAGGCAACAAAGGGAAATCAAGCAATTGATCCTTTACTGGCGGCCCAGCTTAGAGCCAAACAAGCCATTCGTCGTGCTAAAGTCACTTCAGATCAATATCAGTTGAATCCTGAAAAAATCGATCCCGCTTTGCTATCACAATTAAATTTAGAGCCCAAGCATCCCGATACATCACACGTTAAGAATGTTCAGGCGCCACAAAATAGTGAGCTTGCCCAGATCATCGAAATATATCCCTTTATAAGCGATCAAATAGAAATTGAGCAACTTACTCAAGCATTAATGAATCAGCCCTATACTCAAGAACAGATTTTTCAAGAGAATCAGTTGAAACAGCAAATTTTGAGTAAAACAGAGAAACAAATACTTCAAAGCTTTGCTCAACATATCGATGAACTCGTTTTCCTGATTTTACCTTCACAGTCTCGCGTTATACTGGTTCAATATACTGCCGATTTAATTCCCTCCGACGATGTTCAATCATTTTTAAAAACGCTCGATATTGAGCCACTCATTCAGAATAAAAAAGCTAAACCCTATCTGGTGAAAGTGAATATCAACGAGTTGATGAACATCACAACACAAAACGGTGTTTAGCTTTTTTTGTTTATTGCATGACCTATCGAGAGTAGGGCTGCACCTATTTCTCACTCTTTTGAATGATAGGTAACCAAGCCTATTCAAATCACGCGATTGAAAAGATCAAATCACCATGCCATTTCATGACCTTGAAAATCAATAAATTTGTGTTGGTTGCTGCCGATAGAAGCCTGTATTACCTTTACCAGTCCCGCAGTACTTTCTTTGACCGTAACAGGCGCTTGGCTCCCGCCCATCTCTGTTTGAACCCAGCCCGGATGTAAATTCAACACACCGATATTCAGCGGAATCGCCTCATTTTGTGCAAAACCACGGCTGATACTGTTTAAAGCGGCCTTGCTGGCACGATACAACTCCATACTGCCATCGTCATTGAGCGCAACACTGCCCATTCTTGAACTCATAAATGCAATAAGGCTGTTTGCTTTCATGAGTGGAAGGAATTTTCTGGCAATGGTCACAGGTGCAATGCTGTTAACCCAAAACAGGTCTACAATTTCATTTGGCTGTGATTGTTCGACGCGCTGATGTTCTGGCCCCGCTATACCAGCAGACACTAAAAGCAGATCTATTGAACCTTCTGAATATTTGCTGGTGATCATATTGGCAGTATCTAAATGACTCAGATCTAGCTCAGCCAATTCCAGTTGGTCTGGATATTCTGCAAGTAATTGTTTGAGGTCATCGGGTACACGAGTTATATCTCGAAGTGTCGCAATAACGCTCCACTGCTGAAGAAGTAATTCCCGAACCATTCCTAAACCAATTCCTCGTGAAGCACCCACGACAATAGCACGCTGATTTTCTTTCATTATGACTTTTCCTGTTCGATTTTGACCGCGGCTTGCCAGCTTGGCAGTAAACTCAAGCCCTCAACATAGCGTTGAATATTTGGATACTTTTTACCTTGTTGCATTTGATGAACTAAAGCATGTAATCCAAAGCCCATCATAAAGTCAGCACCAGTTAAACGCTGATCAACAAAGTACTTTTTATCTGCCAAATAGTCATCTAAGAAACCAAAGACTTTTTCAAACTCAACTTGCGTATAGCGTTCTAAAAATACCAATTCTGTACCTTGCTTTGTTTCCATTGCATTAAATGTTTTTAACAAAAATGGCAACATGGCAGAGCTTTCAGAAAAATGAATCCATTGCAGGTAATCTGCATAGAGATCTTCACTTGAATCGGGTGCTAAATGTGGTGCAAGTTTGGCAATTAAAAGCTCAACAATCGCACCAGATTCTGTAATCACTTTACCATCCCATTCTATGACCGGTGATTTACCTAAAGCATGGATTGATTTTAACGAATCTGGAGCTAAATGCGTATTCAGATCACGATAGTAGCGTTGTAACTGATACGGCTGTTGAATCTCTTCAAGTAACCATAAAATACGAAAAGAACGTGATTGATCTAAATGATGCAGTGTAATCATAAGGCTTCCTTATTAGAGTTTGACCACGACTTTGCCAAAGTTTTCACCCTTTAACATGCCATTGAAAGCGTCAATCACGTTATCTAAACCTTGCACCATATGTTCTTTGTATTTGATTTTACCTTTTTTTAGCCACTCAGACATTTGCTGATTAAATTCAGGGTACTGGCTACCATAATCATCAAAAATAATGAAACCTTGCATGCGAATTCGTTTTTTTAATAGGGTAGAGATAAAACCAGGCAGGCGATCTGGCCCTTGAGCTTGTTCGGTCGCGTTATATTGAGCAACTACGCCACATAAAGGTACACGTGCAGCCGAGTTAAGTAATGGCCATACAGCCTCAAAGACTTTTCCGCCTACATTTTCGTAATAGATATCTATTCCATCAGGAACAGCCTGTTTTAATTTCTCTGCGAAATTTTCATCACGATGATCAATACATGCATCAAAACCGAGTTCTTCGACAGCATAACGGCATTTTTCCGCTCCGCCAGCGACACCGACCACACGACAACCTTTAAGTTTACCAATCTGTCCGACTGTTGCACCTACGGGGCCAGTTGCAGCGGCAACCACTAAGGTTTCACCTGCTTTAGGTTGACCAATGTCTAAAAGCCCCATATAAGCGGTAAAGCCAGGCATTCCTAAAATACCTAATGCCCAAGCGGGATGTTCGGGCTGCATGCCCAAACTTTGACACGCCGTGCCATCTGAGATCGCGTAAGCCTGCCAACCATTTCCAGAAAGAATCCATTCACCTTCTTTAAACTTTGAGTTTTTAGTGGCAACAACTTGACTCACTGTTCCACCAACCATTACGCCACCAATTTCGACAGGTGCCGCGTAAGAGGCAGCATCACTCATACGACCACGCATATACGGATCGAGTGATAGATAAACGGTTTTTAACAAGATTTCGCCTTGTTTAAGCTCAGGAACCGGAACTTCCTCAATTTTGAAATCACTATGTTTTGGTTCACCGACTGGTCTTGCAGCTAAAACAATACGTTGATTGGTAATATTGTTCATTGATTTAACTCCATATTCTGCATAAGAAACACTTCTATATAGAAATTAGAAATATTGATTGATGACCTTAAAATTGATTGTAGGTAAGTTATGATTAAAATCAAGACGACTGGTCTATTTTTTAACAATAGAGAACATAATTGATATGAATCTGTGAATTTTGATTACGTATGAGACAGACTCTGACATTTCAAAAAAACTTCTTTAACGACGAAGTGATTTATCGTATTTGGTTTTTTCTCACAGTAGTTGATTTATTAGAATTGAAAAATGGAAGTGAAACACTTCCATTATAGTTTTACACAAAAATACTTATATGAAATTCAAAAGTCTTTTGTGGCGCATTCAGATTTGTTTTGACGAGCTCAAATCATTTAAATGCCTATTGAAAGAGAAATCGCCATTTCACTATCTTTTAAAAAAATAAACCCACAATTTTTTAAACTTTAACTCACTGACTAACACGCCCAATAAAACTAAAATACCTCCAAAAATCGATAATATTGATAGTCGCTCCCCAGCCAAACGGCCAAAAATTGCAGCCCATACAGGTTCTCCAGAATAGATAATTGCAGCTTTTGATGGATCTACCGTACGTTGTGCCCAATTCATTGCGAATTGAATTAACGCGCTCGCACATCCTAATGCACCGACAATCAGGATAAACTGCCACGAAAGATTAGGAATGTATTCCGATTGGCTAAAAGGAATTGCTACGAAACAGGCAATGGAGGCCACAACAAGCTGAATAAACGTTACCTTGCCTAAATTCACTTTACCCGCAAAGAATCCAATTAAAATAATCTCCATGGCAATTCCGATCGCACTGCATATGGTCATGACCTGTCCGTAACTTAAATCTATTTGAGACATACTATTCCCGGTAAGCAAAAGCAGACCAAAAAATGCCAGTACAACTCCGATCCAGATATTAAACGCAGGTACTTTTTTAAAGAAAAGAAAAAGCAATATCGGCACAAAAGGGACATAAAGCGCCGTGAGGAATGCCGACTCACTACTTGTGATCGTTTGCAGGCCTACCGTTTGAAATACATAAGAAAAGGCGATAACGATACCAATGAAAAAACCCGCAATCACTTCTTGACGGCTGAAATTTTTGAGCTGCTGATAAGACACCAGAAATAGAACAGCTGCCGCGATACCGAAGCGTGTACCTACAAAAAAAATTGGTGAAGTAAAGTTCAGAGCATAATGTACGGCTAAAAAAGTACCGCCCCAGAGAATTGTAATGAGGATCAATACAATTTCAGGAAATTTTGAAGACGAAGTGATTGACATAGTGAAAGACCAACAAAATGTGCAATATATTACCCATTATTGCATTAAATTATTTTTTTGTGCAATATACTGCTCAAAACATTCAATAGATAGCGTATGACCAACAAGGTATTAGAGTTTGTAGGGCAGAATATTAGGCATTTCAGAGAAAAAGCCAGCTTGAGTCAGGTTGAATTGGCAAATTTAGCCGGATTAAGTAGGCGCACAGTGATAGCTCTGGAAAGTAATCAGATGAATATTAGCTTGGCTAAACTCGATGCAATTGCATCTGCTCTTAAAATAGACTTTGTAACGCTTGTAAGTGATCACGCTCATGATCTTCCAAAATTAACGAATGTCTTGGCTTGGAAAGGCAGTCAACCAGAGAGCTATGCAACTTTAGTGGGTGCAATGCCATCAAAACATCAGACAGAAATGTGGGTATGGTGTTTGGGTACAGGGGAAAAGTATGAAGCAGAACCCGATGCCGATGGATGGCATGAAATGATATGGGTGTTGGAAGGCGAGCTTACTCTTCAAATTAACGATACAGCGCATATTTTAAAAGCAAATGAAAGTTTGGTATTTCCAAGCTCTACTCATTACACCTACATCAATTCAGGATTAAATACGGTTAAATTTATCAGGAATGTAGCGCATTAATTTTGTGAATTTTTTGACTGGCAGTATTTGTTTGGCTTTTACGAACAATGCTGATGCATTTATTGTTTATATCTTAAATATCTTTGCCATTTGAGCCTAAAATAGTCAAGATTATTCGAAAATTCAAAAATTAAATAGAGATTATAAAAATTTTTTAAATGCTTAAATGAGAAGCGTTAGACAGTATCAAAAATAGCGTTATCGCGTCTAAATTTTTAATGCTTAGTTTCTAAAATTAAAAACGCCTTGTAGTGATGAGCTTAATTTAGGAGTATCTCAGCATCTATTTGGTACATTGTGGACCGGCAAGCACAAGCAGTGATTCCACCAAGAAAAAATGCGAAGTTATCGAAAGATAAAAAGACGGGCTCGCTAAAACGCAATAAGTTGCTTCAAACAGTTAAGCGTTTAGAAAGAACTATTTGGAAGAAATGGTCAGGCTATCACTGGTGGAGTCTAGTTGAAACCAACATATATTGCATGAAATTGCTAAGGGATAAACTCAGTGCGAGAAATTTTCAAAGCCAAGTCAATCAGATTCATGCACGAGTAGCAGTATTAAATAAATTTACAGACTTAAGTAGACCACATACCCGAGTTGTAACTTTACGTACCTCTCCACACAATCTCAACACAATATTGGCAGAAATTTGAAACTAAGTTTTAACAATACCAACTGTCACTAATTTTGTTGTAGTTAAAATGAACAAACACTTTCATCTTAAGCTTTGTGTGTTGGGGATGAGTGCAGCCATGCTTATGGGTTGCAAAAAAAATGCTGAAGAAATTCAAACTGAACAGCCACCAGCGGTTGTCAGCGTTTTTACTGCACAGCAGCAACCAATTCACCTTATTGAAAATCTACCTGCACGCGTAACAGCGTATCGGATTGCCGAAATTCGTCCACAAGTCGGAGGAATTGTGGAAAAGGTATTATTTACACAAGGTTCTGATGTCAAAGCAGGTCAGTCTTTATTCAAAATTAATTCCGATATCTTGCAAGCAGATGTAGAGAGTAATCAAGCTACATTACAACGTGCTCAGGCTGAAGTGATACGTTTAAAATCGCTTTTTGGCCGTTATGAACAATTATTGTCAAGCCATGCAATTAGTCAGCAAGAATATAACAATACTGAGACAGCTTATCATCAAGCGAAAGCCGATGTTGCTCAACTAAAAGCAGCATTAACCAGACAGAAATTAAACTTAAAATATTCTACGGTCACAGCACCTATTTCTGGTCGTATCGGTCAGATTTTAGTGACGGAAGGTGCATTGGTTGGTCAAGCAGATACTAAAGCGATGGCTGTCATTCAACAGATCAGTCAAGTTTATGTCGATGTGAAACAATCTATTAGTGAATATGAGAAATTACAAGAAGCGTTACAACAAGGAACAGTATCCGATGTGCAACCTCAAGTCGTTATTTTAAACAGTCAGGGCAAGCCTTATCAGGCAAAGGGAAAATTACTGTTTTCAGATACTAATGTTGATCCTGATACCGGTGATGTCACAATCCGTATTCTCGTCAACAACAGCCAGCAAGAACTTCTACCGGGTATGTATGTGCGGGTCAATATCAATCGTGCTGTAATTGACAACGCGATTTTGATACCAGAACGAGCAATTCAACATGATATCAGTGGAAAGACCAATGTTACGGTTATCAATTCACAGGGACAGGCTATTGTTAAACCTGTTCAGTTAGGGCAGCGTTATCAAAGTAATTATGTAGTAACCAGTGGCTTGAGTGCTGGTGAAAAGGTCGTGGTTGAAGGTGCGGAACGTATACAGCCAGATCAGAAATTAAAAATTAAAATCTGGCAACCATCTGTAGCTACCTCTGAAAAAGGAGCACACTAAGATGTCTCAGTTTTTCATTCGTAGACCAATTTTTGCTTGGGTGATTGCACTATTTATTATTTTATTTGGGGTATTGAGTATTCCTAAATTACCCATTGCCCGTTTTCCAAGTGTAGCACCGCCGCAAATCAGTATTACCGCAACCTATCCTGGGGCGACGCCTAAAACACTCAATGACAGTGTAGTCACATTGATTGAGCGCGAGATGTCAGGGGTTAAAAACTTACTGTATTACAGTTCAACATCGGATAATTCAGGAAGTGCAACCATCACGGCCACCTTTAAGCCTGGTACAGATGTTGAACTTGCTCAAGTCGATGTACAAAACAAAATCAAAGCAATTGAATCAAGGCTGCCACAGTCGGTAAGGCAGCAAGGATTGATGGTTGATGCTGCATCATCTGGTTTTTTGATGATTGTGGGACTTAATTCTTCAGATAATCGTTACTCTGAAGTTGATCTGAGTGATTACATGGCTCGCTTTGTGATTGAGGAGCTTAAACGGGTCAATGGCGTAGGTAAGGTTCAAAATTTTGGTGCAGAAAAGGCGATGCGTATCTGGGTCGACCCTGATCGCTTGGTTGCATATGGACTTAGTATTAAAGATGTCAATACAGCCATTCAAAATCAGAACATTCCGATTTCTCCCGGTCGAATCGGAGATTTGCCTGCATCAAAAGATCAGCAAATTACCATTCCATTAACCGCTTTAGGTCAGCTGGAAAATATCGAACAATTCGAAAATATTAGCCTCAAATCAAATAAAAATGGGGCGAATGTAAAATTATCGGATGTTGCTCGAATTGAAATTGGTGCGCAGTCTTATAATTTTGCCATTCTGGAAAATGGTAAACCTTCTACAGCTATTGCCATTCAAATGAGCCCTGGTGCCAATGCAGTGAAAACCGCTCAAGGGGTTCAAGAAAAACTCGATCAGCTCAGTCCTTCTTTGCCACAAGGTATGAAATTTTCTATTCCATACGATACAGCTCCGTTTGTAAAAGTATCGATTGAAAAAGTAATTACCACTTTGCTAGAAGCAATGGTTCTTGTCTTTATCGTGATGTTTTTATTCCTTCACAATATTCGCTATACCCTCATTCCTGCGATTGTTGCACCAATTGCCTTACTGGGAACCTTTTCAGTTATGCTGATCGCAGGGTTTTCAATTAATGTGTTGACTATGTTTGGCATGGTGCTCGCCATCGGAATTATTGTGGATGACGCGATTGTGGTGATTGAGAATGTTGAACGGATTATGGCAACAGAACACTTGTCTCCTGTAGAAGCGACCTCAAAAGCCATGACCGAAATTACCAATCCCATAATCGGGATTACCTTAGTCTTGGCTGCGGTATTTTTACCGATGGCATTTGCTGCAGGCTCTGTGGGAATTATTTATCGTCAATTTACCATGACTATGTCGGTTTCTATTCTGTTTTCAGCATTCCTGGCGCTGACATTAACGCCTGCCTTATGTGCAACGCTATTAAAACCTATTCGTGCACATCAAGAGAAAAAAGGATTTTTTGGCTGGTTTGATCGAAATTTCGAAAAACTGAATAATCAATACGAAAAAATACTGTTTCGAGTTACCCAGCATGTTTTACCTGCGATGCTCATTTTTGTTGGCATTGTGGCTGTACTGATCTTCAGTTTTAAAATGGTGCCAACGGCATTTATGCCAGAGGAAGATCAAGGCTGGTTTATGACTTCCATTCAGTTGCCGGCAGATGCCACTCAGCAGCGCACTCTTAAAGTGGTTAATGAATTTCAGCAATTTCTTAATCATGAAAAAGGCATTAAAGATAATATGGCGATTTTAGGATTTGGATTTAGCGGTTCAGGTCAAAATACTGCCATGTTTTTTACCAATCTGACCGATTTTAAAGAGCGAACGATCACTGCACAGAAAGTTGTGAATAATGCCAATATGGCCATGACCGATAGCTCAGAAGGGCAAACAATGTCTGTTTTACCTCCTGCGATCGATGAGTTAGGAACATCGTCTGGTTTTACTTTGCGTTTACTAGATAAAGGCAACATTGGTATGGATGCTTTGATCAAAGCACAAAATCAGCTCATTACACTTGCTACGCAAAATAAAAAACTTACTGGCGTATATGCTGAAGGTTTACCGGAGGGGAGTACGGTACAGCTAAAAATTGATCGTGAAAAATTACAGGCATTATGTGTCAACTTTAGCGATGTCACGGATATTATTTCGACTTCTATGGGGTCTATGTATATCAATGACTTCCCCAATCAGGATCGTATGCAGCAAGTGATTGTACAGCTAGATGCCAAATCTAGAATGAGTATTGAAGATATTGGTAAAATTAAAGTCAATAGCCAGAGTGGTAAACTGGTATCGATGGCTGAAGTGATCACACCTGTTTGGCAGCATGCCCCTCAGCAGTTCAACCGTTACAATGGTCGACCGTCTTTAAGTATTACGGGGAGTCCCGCAACAGGATTTTCTTCTGGGCAAGCGATGCTTGAAATGGAACGTCTCATTACGCAACTGCCTAAAGGTGTCGGTTATGAGTGGACGGGAATTTCTCTCGAAGAAAGACAGTCTGAAGCACAGACCACATTCTTACTGATCTTATCGATGCTGGTGGTGTTTTTGGTCTTGGCTGCACTGTACGAAAGCTGGTCAATTCCTTTATCGGTGATGTTGGTGGTTCCTCTTGGCATGGTCGGGGCGTTTATCGCGGTGATGGTAAGAGGCATGCCCAATGATATTTTCTTCAAAGTGGGCTTGATAACCATTATTGGTCTATCTGCAAAAAATGCGATTTTGATTGTTGAGTTTGCCAAAACATTAAGACAAGAGGGTATGGGCTTGGTTGAGGCAACCGTCGCCGCAGCAAAACTAAGATTACGTCCTATTTTAATGACATCTCTTGCATTTACCTGTGGTGTAATTCCCTTGGTAATCGCAACAGGTGCTAGTTCGGAAACGCAAAAAGCCATTGGTACAGGCGTGTTTGGCGGTATGATCAGCGCCACCATTCTGGCAGTCTTTTTTGTTCCTGTGTTCTTTATTTTTGTGATGAACATTGTAGAAAAATTCTCTCAACGAAAACAGTCTCACAAGTAGTTCATGTCCAATATAGTCATGAGATAAGGCGTGTCCGCTTTATCTCATTGGATAATGTTGTTGAGTATTCAAACGAGGTTGATGTAATGCAAGTAAGAATTGAAACATCACGATTGATTTTGCGAGCATTTGAAATTGAAGACGCAAGTGATTTGCTGGCTTATCTTTCTCAGCCGAAAGTAAATTGTTTTATTGACGAACAAATTTTAAAGATTGAACAAGCGATTGAAAAAATAAAAACAAGACAGCAGAGTAAAGATTATCTTGCAGTTCAGTTAAAACAAACCAATCAGGTCATTGGGGAGCTATTTTTTATTCATGAAGAACCAGATACCTACTCTGTAGGATGGAACTTCAATACAACTTTTCATGGCCAAGGCTTTGCCTATGAGAGTGCTGATGCATTCTTAGATCATCTTTTCAAGCAGCTTAATGCACGAAGAATCTACGCTTATGTCGAGGAAGATAATCATGCTTCACAAAAACTGTGTGAACGGTTAGGTATGCGTAAAGAAGGATGTTTTGTCGAATATATTTCTTTTGTTCAGCATGAAGATGGAACGCCAAAATACGAAAATACTCTCCAATACGCCATATTGAAAAAAGAGTGGTTAGATAAAACTAGGGTTTGAGAACTTTATTTGGCGCTATGACTTTTTTAAGAGAATGGTAAAACAGCTACCACCTAAATCTGTTGATGTCGTATAGGTGATTTGTCCTTGATGTGCCTCAATAATGGCGTAAATCACTGCAAGCCCCAGACCAGTGCCGCCTTCCGAGCGTGATCGAGATTCTTCTAAACGATAGAAGGGTTTGAATAAGTGTTCGAGGTGCTGCTCATCGATACCTGGGCCTTGATCTTCAAGCATCAAAATCCAATGGTCTTGGGTTGTTTTGGTTGTAATGGAAAGTTTGCCAGCGTCCGCATAACGTGAAGCATTAGAAAATAAGGCAATCAACACCTGTTCCATACGTGTTACATCACATCGCGCTGTTTCATGGGTCAAATTAAAAACTACATGCAATCCTTTGTGTTCAAAGCGATCTTGAAACATTTGAAAGCACTTAAAAATACTGTTCTGAAGGTTTGTTTCTTGGACATCTAAACGAAATTGTTGGTTTTCAACCAAAGTCAGCGTACGTAAATCTTCAACCAAGTAAGATAATCCTTCTACTTGACTGAGCAAGCTTTGATGTAACTGCGGATCTGCTTCAAAAACACCATCGACTATTCCTTGTAATCGACCCTGTAAAATAGTGATCGGGGTGCGAAGTTCATGTGCAATTGCCGCATTCCAAAGAGTAGAGTTTTTGACTGAGATCTCGAGCTGATTGGCCATGGCATTAAAATTCTGGATTAATGACATAAGTTCATGTGGAATGTGTGCTTGTTGCTGTTCAATTCTTAATGAAAGATTTCCTTGCTGGATTTGTTTTACGACATTGGCCAGTGCATTGATGGGCTGAGTGTAACGTTTAGCGTATCTGAAAGCTAAAAAAGTGGATAGCAAAAAGCCCGTCAACACGACCAAAAAAGTCCACAGATAGTCTACTGAAGTAAAAGAAAAATTATCAGGGCAAGCGTTCTTGAGATCGAGTAAACCTTTTTCTGTTGCCCAGCCATAAACCAAATAACCTAAACCAAAAGAGAAAATAGTTATTCCCAGATTCAATACGCTCATCATAATCAGTAGTTGAGCGCTAATACCAATCGAATTTTTATTCAGTTTAGTTCTCATGATTTTGATCTAATCGGTAGCCTACACCACGTAAATTGATGAAATATCCCAAAGCGCGTTTTTGTTCAAGCTTTTTCCGTAAGTTACTGATATGGCTGTCTACGGTACGATCAAGTGTCGTTTTTTCGGGCATGCACTTCTCAATTAATTCAGTCCGGGTAAATACCTTATTCGGACTTTGCAGCATCAACTTTAGAATATTAAATTCAGTCAGCGTGAGATTCAGCATCTGCTTTTGATCATGTTGAAGGACATACGCCAAATGTTGTTCAAGATCAATTTCAATGGATTTATAGTTCAGATATTTCTTTTGTTGCTGCTGTAAGGTACTGCGCCGTAATACGGCTTCTACTCGAGCAATCACTTCATTCGGATTAAAGGGTTTCACCACAAAGTCATCGGCACCCATTTTTAATGCCATAATTTTATTGTCAAAATCGTCCATAGCGGTGAGCATAATCACAGGAATATTGCTGTACTGTCTTAAAACGGTTAATACTTCCCAACCATTTTTTTTTGGCAGTTTAATATCTAAGATCACGAGATCAATAGCATGGACTTTTAATAATTCTAGTGCTTGTTGACCTTGTATAGCACGGATTACATGCATATTTTCTTTTTTTAAATATCTTTCAAGAATATCACCAATGTCAAAGTCATCTTCGACTACAAGAATGGTTTTATTGGATAAATCACAGGAATGATAGGATGTGTTCAAGGGAATACCGAAGCGTACTAAAATTAAGGTCATGAATGTTTTTTAAAGTATAGTGATTTTATAAAAATGTCTAATCGGATAGCGGATATTTTTATTAGTTTTAATGGCCATCTAACAACTTTTAAGCGTTCTTGATGAACGTTAATGAAATAGAAATAAAAGCACTGAATTTGAGATTTACTTGAATCGCAAAGACCTATAACTTGGATATAAGTAAAAAATGATCTATGAAAAACGTCTAATGTATAAGATAGAATTAGATAAATTATATCAAAAACTTGATCAGATATGCTCTGATCAAGCTCGCTTTAACCAATAAACTTCAAGATTAACTGAATAACTGTTGCATTGATAAGATCCACAAAAAATGCGCCGCAGAGTGGAACAATCAAAAAGGCTTTATGCGACGGACCATACATATTGGTAATTGCTTGCATATTAGCAACAGCAGTTGGTGTTGCACCCATCGCAAAACCACAATGACCTGCTGACAGCACCGCAGCATCGTAATTTTTTCCTATAACTCGGAATGTTACAAAGGCTGCATACAGTGCAATCGTTAATGTTTGCGCACCCAAGATCACAACCAGTGAGCCAGCTAAATCAGTTAATTGCCATAATTGCAGTGATACCAATAATCAAACCAAAGGTTGCACTGGCCATACCTAAAGCTAATGCACCTTGAATACCATGTTCAACTTCTAAGATTTCTCCCCATGCACCTGCAGTACCATGGCCACCAGTTAATGTAATTGAACCAGCAATCAAACCTATAAGGGGATCAATTCCTAATAGTGTAGCCAAACCTATTCCCACAAAATCTTGTAGAATAATAAAAGAAGCAACACACATTAAGAAAACCACTAAACCCATTCCACCTTCACGCAATTTCGAAAAGTTTGCGCTCAAACCAATTGATGCGAAGAAAATGAGCATAAAACTTGTTTGTAATTCATTACTTATCGTGATACTTAGCCCCTAAATATTATGCAAAAACATAGATATAATAGCGGCAACCAAACCACCTGCTACAGGTTCAGGAATGTTATAACGATTTAAGAACTCGATTTTGTTGACTAGAAATCGCCCTAATAAGAGAACGATTACAGCCGATATAAGGGTATAAAATGCATTAAATGTTATTTCCATTTCTACCGTCCATATTATTTGGATTCTGTTAATTTCATTATTATGATATTCGGTTATATAGTCTAAAGATTAGGTAAATGCAAAAATACAATAAATGTAATACAGTAAAATCAATGAGATAATTAGTTTTGATCAGATTCAAAGCTTCAGCTAGACCAGACATAAAGAAAAAGCTTTATGCTTTGAGGAGTTCAGATAAATGCGATGTCCTAAATTTTATCTTTTAGGAGTAGTCCAATTTCTAATCTGGAATAGCCACGTTCCTTAAGGATCAGAACAATAGCTTGCCTATAGTCATCAGAAATAGACGTCTTATATTTACTTATTAGTTCTAATTCAGTATCAAGTTGAAGGTCATTTTTTAAGATCAGGACATTCGTAGAAATTTTATTGAATAAATTTAGATTAAACATGTGGGCGTGCTCTATGTGGGCATTGCAGCGGCCCGACTGCAACAATTACCTGCCTTAGCATTGCTAGACACCCACCAATAATCATTACAAATAAAAAGTAGATCTGCAAGTATTTACTCATATCGCTAAGATTGAGTTTACCCGAAGAGGCGAAATACAATATTAGGCTTGACAAATAATGAGCAATTTCAGCATATTTTTCTGAATAAATACAAACATAAGTAGAGGAAATAAATGGATATTCTGTTTTCAGAGTTTTTAGATAAACCGGTGTGGATGTGGTTATTTTTCATTGTCATCGTTCTTGTCTTACTTGTTCTAGACTTAGGGGTATTACACCGTAATGTTAGAGAGATTGGTGTGAAAGAAAGCCTAGGTCTTTCAGCATTTTATATCACTCTAGGTTTGTTGTTTGGTGCATGGGTCTGGTGGTATATCGGTCCCACAGCAGGACTCAACTACGTTACTGGCTTTGTTATTGAGAAATCACTGGCGATGGATAACATATTTGTCATTGCCATGATCTTTACCTATTTCTCTATCCCTAGAATTTATCAACACCGGGTTTTATTTTGGGGAATCATCGGCGTTATCATTCTTAGAGCCATAATGATTGGCTTAGGCGCGACCTTAGTGAGCCAGTTCTCTTGGGTACTTTATATCTTTGCTGGCTTTCTCATTTTGACCGGAATAAAAATGTGGCTGAGTGTCGATAAACAGTATGAGGTTGGAAATTCACCGATCTTAAACTTTATCAAAAAGCGCTTTAGAGTGACAGATCAACTTCATGCAGAAAAGTTTTGGGTTAAACAAACCGATCTAAAAACAAATAAATTAGCATGGTTCATGACTCCACTATTTTTGGCCTTAATCATGATCGAGTTTGTAGATTTGATTTTTGCAATTGATAGTGTACCTGCAATTTTTGCGATCACCACTGATCCTTTTATTGTGTATACGTCTAATATCTTCGCCATATTAGGCTTAAGAGCGCTGTACTTTGCTTTATCGGCTATGGTAGATCGCTTCCACTATTTGAAATACGCTTTAGCTGTATTACTGGTTTTTATTGGTTCAAAGATCTTTATCGCAGATGGCCTGGGTATTGCTAAAATTCCTCCAGCACTATCACTTTCCATTACCTTTGCCATTTTATTTATCGGTATCATGTATTCATTATGGAAAACCAAGAGAAGTGAATGAGGATCGATTTTATTTGAATATCTAAAATTAAATAGAGATTATAGAAATTATTTGAATGCTTAAATGGGAAGCTATCAACATCATTAAAAATGGTGTATAGCTTCCAAATTTTTAATGCTCTGTTTCTAAAATTAAATATTTTTCTGATTGACTCGTTTCGACAGCTCTTCCGCAGTTTCAACACGTTCAGAATAACGATCTGTTAAATATGCGGACTGTCCTCGAGTTAAAAGGGTAAATTTATACAACTCTTCCATAACATCTACAATTCGAGAGTAATAAGATGAAGGTTTCATACGTCCTGACTCATCAAATTCTAAAAATGCTTTTGGAATAGAAGATTGATTTGGGATCGTGATCATACGCATCCACCGACCCAGAATTCGCAATTGATTGACTGCATTAAATGACTGTGAGCCACCACAAACTTGCATCACTGCAAGAGTTTTGCCTTGAGTTGCACGGATAGCGCCAGCTGCTAACGGAATCCAATCGATCTGCGCTTTTAAAATCGAACTCATAGCGCCATGTCGCTCTGGTGAGCACCATACCATTCCCTCAGACCAAGCTAAAAGCTCATGCAATTCTTTAACTTTGGGATGTGCAGCATCGCTGTCTTCGGGTAAAGGAAGTTCTTTGGGATGAAAAATTTTTACCTCAGCACCGAAGTGCTCAAGAATACGTCCTGCTTCCAACACTGCCAATCGACTGTATGAACGTTCTCGATTTGAGCCATAAAGCAAAAGTATACGTGGTGGATGATCCAATGCTTTGGCTTGTACTTTTTCTAAAGTTGGTTGGTCGAGAAGATTTATATCTATATTTGGGAGAGACATCGAAATTACACCTCAGCTTTGAAAAACTTCTTTTTAAGCCATAAAGATACGCTGACCAATGCGATCAATACGGGAACTTCAACCAAAGGTCCGATCACTGTCGTGAATGCCACAGGAGAAGCTAAACCAAAAGTTGCGATTGCCACAGCTAGCGCTAATTCAAAATTATTTCCCGCAGCGGTAAATGAAATTGCAGTAGTTTTAGGATAGTCATTTCCCATCCATTTACTCATAAAGAAGCTAATGAAGAACATCACAATAAAATAAATCGTCAATGGAATTGCGATGCGTAATACATCCAGAGGTAAGCTCACCACATCGTTTCCTTTGAGGCTAAACATCGCCACAATCGTAAACAATAAAGCAAGTAAACTGAGCGGGCTGATCTTGGGCAAGAAGACTTGTTGATACCAAACTAAACCTTTGGCTCGAACAAATAAGAATCGAGTGATAAAACCGAGTAAGAACGGAATTCCTAAATAAACCAATACCGCATGAGTAATCGTCCAGAAATTAACATCAATAACTTGACCTGCAACACCAAAATACGGAGGTAAAAAAGTGAGAAACAGCCAAGCATAAGTACTAAAAAATAGAATCTGAAAGATACTGTTGAAAGCCACCAATGCGGCAACATATTGATTATCGCCACAGGCCAGACCATTCCAAACCAGAACCATCGCAATACATCTTGCTAAACCAATCAGGATCAAACCCGTCATGTATTCAGGGTAGCTCTGCAAAAAAATAATCGCCAAAGCAAACATCAAAACAGGCGCAATAATCCAATTTTGCAACAACGACAGAGTTAAGGTTTTTTTATCTTTAAATACTTGCGGTAAAGCAGCATAGTCCACTTTGGCAAGCGGTGGATACATCATCAAAATCAGTCCCAACGCAATTGGAATATTGACTGAGTCAATGCTCATTTTATTCAAAGAAACAGAGACCTGCGGAAAGAAAACGCCAATACCGATTCCTAATGCCATGGCAATAAAAATCCATAGCGTAAGATTACGATCTAGAAAAGACAGTCTTTGTCGAGCCATGATGTTCTCATTCAATATTTGAGATCTGATTAATCGCTGCGATCAATTCAGTACGCGTCATATTTGTGCTATCTAGTGCAAACAAAGCATCCAAACGACGATGAATATGTTTAACCGTCACTTGGAATGCTTGTAGTTTTTCTTCTTTTGGCAAATCTAAATGTGAAGGATCAGCCAAGCCCCAATGTGCTTTAATCGCTGTACCTAAATACAGTGGACAAGGTTCTTGCGCTGCTGAATCACAGACTGTGATCACAACATCTGGCTGGTATTGCTCGCAGTCATTAATGGTTTTACTCCATAATCCATCAGTTGAAAGACCCATATTTTCTAGGGTTTCGATAGTGAGAGGATGGACCTGTCCTGATGGTTGGCTGCCTGCACTATAGGCTGTCCAGCCTGCCGGAGCCCGATGATTAAACAGCACTTCAGAAAGGATACTGCGGCAACTGTTTCCGGTGCATAAAAACAAGAATTTCATTGGTGCTTACTCGCAATGAGTTGGGATGGATGATTGAGTATTGACTAAATTGATAGAGTGATCAGACAGATTTGACAGGATATTCAGAATATCCTTGGCCCATTCTGGAAGGTTCGGATTTAAGCGGTAATACACCCATTGTCCTTGTCTTTGATCCAGTAAAATGGAAAGGTTGCGAAGCAGGGCTAAATGTCTGGAAATTTTTGGTTGACTGAGTTGTAAATGTTCTGTCAGTTCACACACGCAGACATTGTGCCGAGCCAAAATCAACTTAAGAATATCGAGTCGAGTCGGATCGGAAAGACACTTGAAGAAATCAGATTGATTCATACGTTGTCGATTAAATATTTGATATTTCGAATATACGCATATGCATATATGAATGCAATATTTTTTAGCATTCTATTGAGTAAAAATTGAATAAATTTGAATATGAATGATCAATGTGAATAAAACTTAAATAAAGCTAATTTTAAAAAGACTGAACTAATTGCAAATATATTTTGACTTCAAACTTCGTCAATTTCAGGGAGGATCCGCTAATAGTTTAAACAAGCAAAATTATAAGCTCCATATTTATTCCCGAGCAGACTGATACGGCAATCAATGAGTAAGATGGTGAGTACATGTAGCATTTAGATTGTTGCTTTAACGTTATCAAACCGTATCATATGCAAAAAAGTACTTAATTCTCAGATACTATCTTAAAGTCTATAAATATCATTCACAGTTTTTGCATTTTTTAAAAATACGAACTAGGAAAAATACAATGAGCAGAAAATCCAATAAGGACAATGCCAAGATCACACAATTCGAAAATGAAAGTTATGTCGATCCTAAAGGGAAGACACTTACGAGTTCATTGGGTGTTCCTGTATCCGATAATCAAAATAGTTTAAAAATTGGCGATCGTGGACCAACGTTACTCGAAGATTTTCTACTACGAGATAAATTAATTCATTTTGATCGTGAACGTATACCAGAGCGAGTTGTTCATGCTCGTGGCTTTGGTGCACATGGTTATTTTGAAGCGTATGAGGGAAATGAGAAATGGACGAAGGCTCAGTTTCTTACAGATACAACTCATCCGACACCAATATTTACCCGCATTTCAACAGTACAAGGTGGGCGTGGATCAGCAGATGTCGTCCGAGATGTACGTGGATTCTCAATTAAATTTTATACGCAAGAAGGCAACTATGATTTAGTTGGGAATAATATTCCGGTATTTTTTATTCAAGATGCGATCAAATTTCCTGATTTTGTTCATGCTGTTAAACCTGAAGATCCAAACGAAGTTCCTACAGGGCAATCTGCACACGATACATTCTGGGATTTTGTTTCTTTAAATACTGAAACCGCGCATATGACGACTTGGGTCATGTCAGACCGAGCTATTCCTCGTAACTTACGTTCTATTCAAGGCTTTGGTGTACATACATTCAGATTGATTAATGCGCAAGGCAAAGCGCATTTGGTTAAATTTCATTGGACACCAAAACAAGGCGTCGCTCAGGTTGTTTGGGATGAAGCATTGAAGCTAAATGGTAAAGATCCAGATTTTCATCGCCGTGATTTGTGGGATGCAATTGAAAATGGAAATTATCCAGAATGGGAACTAGGAGCCCAAATTTTCACTGAGGAAGAGGCTGCTCAATGGGATTTTGATGTATTAGATCCGACAAAACTTGTGCCTGAAGAGCTAGTACCGGTAACGCCATTAGGTAAATTCGTACTTAACCGTAATACAGATGATTTCTTTGCTGAAACAGAGCAGGTTGCATTTAGTCCTGCAAACATTGTTTCAGGAATCGATTTCAGTAATGATCCTTTACTTCAAGGGCGTTTATTTAGCTATACAGACACGCATCTCCACCGATTAGGCACAGCCAATTTCAATCAGATTCCAATCAATAAACCTGTATGTCCATTTCATACTAACCGACGTGGAGGTTTTGCCAACCATGAAGTTTACAAAGGAAAGGCAAATTATGAGCCAAATTCAGTAGATGAAAATTGGCCACGTGAAGCTGATCAAGACAAAGGTGCATTTAGCTCTTATCCAGAACCTGTAGAAGCAAGCAAATTGCGTGTGCGTCCTGAAAGTTTTGCTGATCATTTCTCTCAAGCTACGCTTCATTACAGCAGTTTAAAAAAACATGAACAACAGCATATAAAAGATGCTTATGCATTTGAATTATCAAAAGTACAAGATGAAGCGATTCGTCAGCGAGTTATCGATCGAGTTCTAGTGAATATTGATAAAGATCTTGCCACATATGTTGCAAATGAACTCGGCTTGGAGCCATTAATGCAACCTGAAACAGATCAGCAAAGTCAGGTGAAAATTTCTGAAAAACTGAGTATCGATGCTTTTAAAGCACCGGATATTAAACAACGAAAAATCGCAATCTTGGTACATAATGGCGCAAATGCTAGTTCGGTAGATGCAGTCAAAGCATGGGCTGAAGGTGAAAATGCTGTTGCGGAAGTTCTTGCTCCAAGTGCAGCTCCAGTTAAATCTAAAGATGGCAAAGAGATTGCAGTTGATGGTCGCCAAAATGGAGAACCATCTGTCACTTATGATGCTATTGTCGTGATTGATGGAGATAATTTAGATACTTTTAAAGCCGATGGCGTAGCAAAATATTATGTTTTAGAAACTTATAAGCATCTGAAACCCATCTATTTGCTTGACGATAAAAAGTCACTTCTCGATTATTTTGGTATCCATCAAGATGATGCTATTTTCATTAGTGAGTCTTTTAAAGATCAACAGGATAAATTTAAATTAGCCATACAGAATCACAGACTTTGGTCTCGAGAAGATGTAATAGCAAGCGTTCCAGTATAAATTTAGGAAAAAGTCTAGAATCAATATTGAGTTCTAGACTTTTTGGTTCTCATCACATTGTAGGTCGTAATGATCTCAATTAACTCAATCTGCTTAAACAAATTTTGAAAAACGATCGTGATAGATACTATCTTTGGGGATCAGTTCAAGCAAACGTTGCACGGCATCGACTCGCTCTGGTAAATAACCGATAATTTTTAGTAGTTGATCTACATCCTGTAGTTGATAAATTAAATAGCTTAAACGAGCATCAAAACTTTCTCTCCATGCACAAAGATAAGGACTTTCAGTTTTAGACAGAAAACTTCCTTTATATAAAGAAAAAGTGCTCGCTAAAAATCCGGCACTTAAAGAATGTTCAGCTTTTAAAAAATCACATTCAACTTCACAAGTTAATTTATATACTCGGGAATCAATGCAGTTAGGCAACAGATTACGTAATTGAGATAATTCTGATTTAAGCGTTTTGACACTGACGTCTCGATCGCCATACAAAGCATAATGTAGCTCATCCAAACTGATACCTTTTGGACGTAGAACCAGAATGCATAAAATTTCAATTTGGCGATGAGTTAACACTAGGGGTGTTTGATTAAATATAATTCTTGGTGTTCCTAATGCATGAATATATAAAATATTTTTTTGTTGAGTTAACAGCGATTGACGTACTAAGTCGGCACAACGCTCAACAGCTAAAACCCCCAAAGGCGTGTGTTTTTTATACTTGGTCGATAAATTAATAACACCGTGAAAATGATTAGATACTGGATCAATAATAGGGGCTGCATAGCACACCCAGTCTCGTACACTATTCATCTGATTTTCATGAGAATGTACACAACTCGAACGATGGCTATTGAGCGCCATACCGATGGCATTTTTACCCACAGCTTGAGTAGACCAGTGACCTCCTTCAACAAAATTGACTTGTTCTGCAGACGATAACATTTTTCGACTACTCCAAGTCCATAGTAATGTACCTTGATGGTCAGTTAATCCTATTGCCATTTCGGAGTCATAGGCGATTTTTGACAGTTCATCACAGGTTTGGTGTATAGATCGATCAAATATAGAATTATGTTCTTCATCACGCAAAAGAAGAATCGGGGCTGCTTTTACATCAATCTGATTAACTAGATGTGTTGTTTGTAAAGCTGAATTTATTTTTTCCAAATGATTCATTCCATATTCCTTTATGGTTGAGCAACGTATTCGCTTGAGTAAAACTATTTATTATTCCGACACCGCCTATATCAACACTCTATTGGGTTAATTGATTTGCAGACATTTATTTCCATATGAAAAACTCTAATAGGAAAGAATTCTTTTTTCTATCGAATTTTAGTAAGTTTTGACCATATAGTTTTTTACTCAGGTTGAATCCAATTTCATCAGTCATTTCGATTAAGTTGGTCAGATAGTTGCTGTCCGTAGTACTGCTTTTCAGCAAAGTAACTCGATCTGACCAATGGGCCGCTCCAAATATTTTTAAATTTTAGGCGCTCTCCATGGATCTGATAATGTTTAAATTCTTCTAAGGTAACAAAGCGGTGAATGGGGGCATGAGATTTAGAAGGCTGTAAGTATTGACCAATAGTGACATAGTCTACTTGGTAATCTTTTAAGTCATTTAACAATACAATTACCTCTGCCTCCACTTCTCCTAAACCCACCATCAATCCGCATTTGGTGGGAATGTCTGGACAATAGTGTTTGAATTTATTGAGTAGATCCAATGAATGCTGATAGTCAGCGCCTGGTCGCATGGCTTTATACAGACGCGGAACGGTTTCAATATTGTGGTTAAAAACGTCAGGTGGATTTTGACTCAAGATTTTAAGCGCAATATCAGCACGGCCACGAAAATCAGGAACTAAAATTTCAATCAAAGTATCTGGGCTGGTTTCACGAATTTCTCGAATGCAATCAGAGAAGTGTTGTGCACCGCCATCTTTTAAATCATCTCGATCAACCGAGGTGATCACCACATACTTTAATCCTAAATTCTTAACCGTTTCAGCCAAATTCTTTGGCTCATGAATATCTAAAACTTGAGGACGACCATGAGCTACATCGCAAAATGGACAACGTCGAGTACATATATCTCCCATAATCATGAATGTTGCTGTGCCACTGCCAAAACATTGCGGCAAATTAGGACAAGCTGCTTCTTCACACACCGTGTGAAGCTTTTGTTGTCTTAGTAAATTCTTGATCATTCGAACTTCTTCAGGCTGACTCATTTTAGTTCGAATCCACTCAGGTTTCTTTGGCGTAATTTCTGTTGCAACAATTTTAATTGGAATACGTGCTATTTTTTCAGCGCCTCTTAACTTATTTCCAGTTAATATTATGTTATTTAAATCCATTTTAAATGCTCCATTATTTAAAAATAATTAATATAAATCCCGATCTTCATTCGCTATTTTTATTGCACCAATAATATAAAACTGGGCAAAAAACATATCATATAAAATAAAGGTTGGTTAAAGGTTTGTTTTGGCATGTATATGAATAATATAAAAAAATTACAATTTTTTTGATTGTTTAACCTTTTGTTTTTTATGTTGATCTTACTGATTTAAAAATTAATTTTTTTTAGTCTAATATAAAATTAGAGAAAAATATTCTTATATAAATATACGGTTTAAAAATCTGATTATTCAATTTTGGATTTCTTTTTTAGCGTAATCAATAAGGAATAAATATATGCAGTTAACGGAAGAGCAATTGCTAGCAGCATACAAAAGAATGCGTGATATTCGTGAATTTGAGGATCGGCTTCACGATGAAAACAATACAGGTGATATCCCAGGATTCATTCATTTATATAGCGGTGAGGAAGCAGTTGCTGTAGGTATTTGTGAAAACCTAACAGACAAGGACTTTATCACATCAACACATCGTGGTCATGGACACTGTATTGCGAAGGGGTGTGATATCCACGCCATGATGTTAGAGATCTTTGGCAAAGATGAAGGCCTGTGCCGTGGTAAAGGCGGCTCAATGCATATTGCAGACTTAGATAAAGGTATGCTTGGTGCAAATGGTATTGTGGGCGGCGGCCCACCTTTAGCAATTGGGGCTGCTTTAAGTGCCAAAACACTTAAAACGGGTGGTATTGGTTTGTCGTTTACAGGCGATGGTGGTTCAAATCAGGGTTTAACTTTCGAAGCTATTAATATGGCGGTGGTGTTAAAGCTTCCTGTCATTTTTGTTTTTGAAAATAACGGCTTTGGTGAAGGCACGGCACATGATTATGCTGTAGGCAGTAAAGATATCGCAGGCCGAGCAGGAGGCTTTGGCTTACCTGCTGAAAAAGTAGATGGAACAGACTTTTTTGCTGTGTATGAAGTCGCACAAAAAGCCATTGAACGCGCCCGCCGTGGTGAAGGCCCGAGTGTGATTGAAACGATAACCAACCGGTTTTATGGACATTTTGAAGGTGATCCGGGGCTTATCCGTTCTAAAGAAGAGCTGGATTATGTGAAAGAACATAAAGATCCATTGAAAATATTCCGTGAAAAAGTCAAAGACAAAATTGACGAAGCCAAACTCGATGCGATAGATGCTCATTCTAAAGCCAATGTAGACGATGCCGTTGTAAAGGCACGTGCAGCTAAGTACCCAGAAGTTTCTCAGTTACTTACCGATGTATACGTCTCTTACTAAAGGAATAGTAGAAAAATGCCAAATAAAAGTTATCGAAACGCAATTAAAGAAGCAATCGAATTAGAAATGCGCCGAGATCCAAGTGTTATTGTGGTTGGTGAAGATGTTCGTGGTGGACATGGCGGTAAAAATACCGATGACAATAAGCTGGAAGGTTTTGGCGGAGTACTTGGCGTAACCAAAGGCCTATGGACTGAATTTGGCTCTGAACGAGTCATTGATACGCCAATTACAGAATCTGCGATTATCGGTATGGCGGCAGGTGCTGCTGCTACAGGTTTAAGACCGGTAGCAGATTTAATGTTTATGGATTTTTATGGCGTGTGTTATGACATGCTTTATAACCAAGCGGCGAAATTCCGCTATATGTTTGGAGGGAAAGCCAAAGCACCACTCGTTGTACGCGGCATGATTGGTGCGGGTTTTTCCGCTGCAGCACAGCATTCTCAATCACCATATAACGTGTTTGCGTCGGTACCTGGTTTAAAAGTGGTGGTGCCTTCTAGTGCTTACGATGTCAAAGGATTATTGATTCAAGCCATTCGAGATGATGACCCAGTGGTCTTTTGTGAACACAAAATGTTATACGACATTAAAGGCGAGGTACCCGATGAAGCCTACACCATTCCTTTTGGTGTCGCAAATTACACCCGTGAAGGCACAGATATTACAATTATTGCCTTAGGCCTGATGGTACATCGTGCCAATGACGTTGCCGACAAGCTTGCAAAAGAAGGCATTTCGATTGAAGTGGTTGATCCTCGTACCATTTCTCCACTAGACGAAGATGGCATTTTAGAGTCCGTAGCTTCAACAGGTCGGGTGGTGATTGTAGATGAATCTGCCGCGCGTTGCGGTTTCGGACACGATGTGGCTGCACTTATTGCCCAGAAAGGCTTTCATTATCTTAAAGCACCAATCGAGTTAGTCACTCCACCACATTCACCCGTACCATTTTCACCTGTATTAGAAAAAGAATGGCTACCAAGTGTAGAACGCATCGAGCAGGCTGTACGCAAGACGTTGGAGGCTTAGGATGAGCGAAATTAAAACCTTAGAAATCCCAAAATGGGGTTTGTCCATGGAAGAGGGCACAATTGCCCAATGGCTGATTCAGGAAGGTACGCAATTTAATAAAGGACAGGAAATTTGTGAAATTGAAACCACAAAAATCGTCAATGTTCTGGAAGCACCTTTCGATGGCTTGCTACGAAAAATTATTGCTAAAGATGGTGACACACTAATTGTAGGTGGAGTCATTGCAATTTGTGCAGACGCTCAAGTTTCCGACGCAGAAGTTGAAGCATTTGCACAGTCCTTAAGTGGAACACCTGCGGTAACTGAAAATAAAGCGGTAACAGCAGTTCCTGAAAAAGTAGCTGTAGCTCAAGTTGGAACCAAAGTACAAGCTGTTCCTAAACAGAACAGTGTTGGTAATGGATCAAAAGCGGTGACTCAGGGCGGATATTCTATTCCTACTGCGTTACAAGGCTACCAGCAAAACAATGATATTTTTGCAACGCCGCATGCCTTGAAATTAGCTCAAAAGCACAATGTAAACTTGTCTCAGATTACGGGTTCTGGGCGTGAAGGTCGTATTAGTGTTCAAGATATTCAGACTGCAGTTCAAGCTGCTGGTGGTTCATGGCTAGATGTACGTCATCAAGCCAGTACCAAGGCCGCTAAATCTAAAGCAGATGATAGTCATGTTTTGGCAACACCTGTTGCCCGCCGCTTGGCCAAACAATGGGACATCAATTTGCATGATTGCCGTGCATCGGGTTCACGTGGACGAGTCTGCAAGGAAGATGTTGAAGCTGTCTATCAACGTGAAAACCCTGTAAATGCTCAACATGATCATAAGCAACCGACAGAGTCCGCACAATTTACCACTGTAGCGATGAATGGCATGCGTAAAGCAATCGCTTCAAGGTTACAAGCGGCAAAACGCAATGCACCACATTTTCGCTTAACAATAGACCTAAATGTTGAATCAGTTCAGGCTTTGCGTCAGCAAATTAACAATACGGTGCCGCAAGTCAAATTGTCTATCAACGATATGCTGATTAAGGCTGCTGCCGCCGCACTGATCAAAGTTCCGCAAGTTAACGTTCAGTTTGATGAAGAAAATCAGCAGATTTTACAGTTTGAACAAGCTGATATTTCGGTTGCTGTGGCCATCGAAAACGGACTGATTACACCAATTATTAAAGCAGCGAACCGTAAATCTTTGGCGCAAATTTCCAATGATATGCGTGATCTGGCGACACGTGCCAAAATTGGAAAATTAGCACCTGACGAGTTTCAAGGCGGTAGTTTCAGTATTTCCAATTTGGGGATGCTGGGTATTCAACAGTTTGATGCCATTATTAACCCACCTCAAGGTGCGATTCTGGCCTTAGGTACAGCAGAAAAACGTGCTGTCGTCGAAAATGATGAGATTGTTGTTCGTGAAATGGTGACAGCGACTTTATCTTGTGATCATCGTGTCATTGATGGTGCGTTGGGTGCTCAATTCTTATCGGCATTGAAGCAGTTTGTCGAAAATCCTGCATTAATTTTGGTGTAGGAGGAATAGCCATGTCAGATACACGATTTGATCTTGTGGTTATT
>Ga0308158_10000261_pt1 | contig 107619 bp, 62 predicted proteins | sample PhyBR2_FD_201038 | JGI IMG/M metagenome (GOLD analysis project Ga0308158, IMG submission 201038) | Phyllosphere microbial communities from UC Gill Tract Community Farm, Albany, California, United States - DLSLB.R2 | ecosystem: Host-associated > Plants > Phyllosphere > Unclassified | place... | reverse complement strand
CGCGAGAACCGGCCGCAGCTGAAGAAGCCGATCACCGCCGAACTCGGCGGCGTCTCGCCGATCATCGTGGTGCCGGGCGACTGGACCGCGGCAGACCTCACGTATCAGGCCGAGCACATCGCCACCATGCGCCTGCAGAACAGCGGCCACAACTGCATCGCCGGCCAGGTCGTCATCATGTCGAGCGACTGGGCTCAGGCCGACCAGTTCCGCGCCGAGCTCCGCCGCGCCTACGCGAACGCACCCGAGCGACCGATCTGGTACCCCGGCTCGCCGTCGCGGATGGGTCTCGCGGCAGACGCCTATCCCGACGCGCTCGTTCTCGGCGACCGTGTGCTCGTCGAGATCGGCGACGGCGACGATGCGGGCGCTCTGCAGCGGACCGAGTACTTCGCCCCGGTGCTGGGAGTGGTCGCCGTTCCCGGCTCAGGACAGGCCTTCCTCGACGCCGCCGTCGCCTACGCGAACGACGAGCTGCAAGGCACGCTCGGTGCGAACCTGCTGATCGACCCGGCGACCGAGAAGTCGCTGGGTACGGGGTTCGAGCGGGCGATCGCCGAGCTCCGCTACGGCTCCATCGCGATCAACGGCTGGACCGCCTTCGGATTCATCACCCCGACGCTGACCTGGGGCGCGTTCCCCGGCAGCACGATCGGGGATGTCGGCAGCGGAATCGGCGTCGTGCACAACGCCCTGCTGCTCGACGATGTGGAGCGCTCGATCATCCGCGGGCCGTTCCGTCCCTTCCCTCGTTCGCTGCCCGGGGCCAACGGAGGCGGGCGCCTGACGATCCTGCCGAAGCCGCCGTGGTTCGTGTCGGCGCGCACGGGCGCCGAGGTGAGCGAGGGCCTCACGCGATTCCGCGCGAACGGTGGTGCCGGCCTGCTCGTCAAGACGCTGCTGAAGGCGCTCCGCGCCTGACCGCCGTCGCCTGAACGCGTTTCGTCTCGGGCGCTGCGTGGTTCCTGAGCGAGCGAAGCGAGACGAAGGGCTCCCTCGCGGGGCGACCGGGACCGCCCCACCTGCGGGTCGTTGAGCGAGCGAAGCGAGACGAAACGTCGTGCGCCGATGCCGAACCCGGAGAACGCGTTTCGTCTCGGTCGCTGCGCTCCCTCGCGGGTGACCGGTAACGGGTCAGCGCTCGGCGAACCGATCGGTCGCCGCACGGAGGGCGCGCTGGATGCCGGGTTCGGCGGCCGAGTGCCCGGCGTCGTCGACGACCACGAACTCCGCTTCCGGCCATGCCCGGTGCAGGTCCCATGCGGTCATCATAGGCGTGCACACGTCGTGCCGCCCCTGCACGATCACCGCGGGGATGTGGCGGATGCCGTCGACCCCTGCGATCAGCTGCCCTTCCTCCCACCAGCCGCGATGGACGAAGAAGTGGTTCTCGATGCGCGCGAACGCCGTCGCCTTGCGCGCATCGGACATCGCCTCGATCTGCTCGGCATCCGGCACCAGCGTCACGGTCGAGGCCTCCCACGTCGTCCACGCGATCGCGGCGGGCTCGTGCACGGCCGGATCCGGATCGAACAGGCGCCGGTGATAGGCCTCGATCATGCGCGTGCGCTCGAGCACCGGGAACGGCGCGACGTACGCCTCCCACAGATCCGGGAAGAGCGCCGCAGCACCGCCCTCGTAGAACCACTCCAGCTCCTCGCGGCGCAGCGTGAAGACGCCCCGCAGCACGAGTTCGGTGACCGCCTCGGGATGCGCCTGCGCGTAGGCGAGAGCGAGGGCGCTCCCCCACGAGCCGCCGAAGACCTGCCAGGCCGTGATGCCGAGGTTCTTGCGCAGCAGCTCGATGTCGGCGATCAGGTGCGCCGTGGTGATGTACCTGAGGTCGGCATCCGGTTCGCTCGCGTGCGGCGTGCTGCGTCCGCAGCCGCGCTGGTCGAGCAGCACGATCCGGTACGACTCCGGGTCGAAGAACCGCCGCTGCCACGGTGAGGTGCCGCTGCCCGGTCCGCCGTGCAGGAAGACGACCGGTTTGCCTTCGGGGTTGCCGCTGACCTCCCAGTACATGCGGTGGCCGTCGCCGACGAGCAGTTCGCCCGTCTCGTACGGCTCGATGGGCGGATACAGCGCATCCAGATTCATCGTCATCGATCCTCCAGATCAGACCTACTCAGCCCACGCTACTGGGGCCCGAGCTGATCCCCCGGCAGCGTGAACGTGGCGCCGCAGACGTCGAGCCCGTTCGCGTAGCCGTTCGCGAACCAGAACTGGCGCTGCTCGCTGGTGCCGTGCGTGAAGCTCTCGGGGTTCACGAAGCCGCCCGACTGCTCCTGGATGTGGTCGTCGCCGACCACGAGCGCCGCGTTGAGCGCGTCCTTCCGCTGCGCTTCGGTCGATGGCTGCAGATACGGGACCCCGTCGGCGTCCTTCTCCTCGGACATGCGCGCGATCCATGCCCCGGCATAGCAGTCGGCCTGCAGCTCGGTGCGCACGCCGTTGCTGTCAGGGCCGGTGCCGTTGTTGGGGTACTTGTCCATCGTGCCGGTGATGTACTGGATGTGGTGGCCCCACTCGTGGCCCACGATGTAGAGCTGAGCAAGGTCGCCAGCGGATGCTCCGAACTGCTGCTGCATCACCTGGAAGAACGTCGGGTCGATGTAGACGGTCTGATCCGGCGGGCAGTAGAACGGACCGACGGCGTTGGATGCTGTGCCGCACGCGGTCGTGGCCGAGCCGTCGACGACGACCATCCCCGGCTTCACATAGCCGGTGACGTTGTCCTCCCAGAACGCGTTCAGTGCGACTTCGGCCCCCGCCATACGGCAATCGACCTTCTCATTCGCGTCCTGACCCGTCTTGCACTCCGTCAGACTCGATTCCTCGGGCGCGCCTGCGCCGCCGCCGCCTCCGCCGTCTCCCGAAGGGATGAGGCCGGTCAGGTCGATGCCCAGCAACGGCCCCGCGATCAGCGCGATGATTCCGAGGATTCCGACGCCGCCGGCGCCGGCCACGACGGCTCCCCGCCCACGCCGGCGAGTCGTGTTGGTCGAGATGTCCGCATCGGGATTGAACGTCATGGATCGAGGGTACTCCGGGGCGCACGCAGTCGTAGGCTCTGAGTATGACCACGACCATCACGATCACCGGGGCCGGCGGACAGATCGGCTACGCACTGCTGTTCCGCATCGCGGCAGGAGATCTCCTCGGAACCGACGAGAAGGTGCGTCTGCGACTGCTCGAGATCCCGCAGGGCCTCGGAGCCGCGGAGGGTGCGGCGCTCGAACTGCAGGACGGAGCCTTCGATCTGCTGGAGGACGTCGAGGTGACCGACGACGCGGCCACCGGCTTCGACGGCTGTGATCTCGCGCTTCTGGTGGGCGCGCGTCCGCGCGGGCCGGGCATGGAGCGTGGCGACCTGCTCGCGGCCAACGGGGGCATCTTCGGGCCGCAGGGCCGGGCGATCGCCGAGAACGCGGCATCCGGAGTGCGCGTGACCGTCGTGGGCAACCCGGCCAACACCAATGCGCTGATCGCGGCCGCAGCCGCCGAGGGCGTCCCTGCGGAGCGCTTCAGCGCGCTCACGCGGCTCGACGAGAACCGCGCCCGTGCGCAGCTCGCGCAGACGCTGGGGATGCCCGTCGGCACCGTGCAGCGGGTGCCGATCTGGGGTAACCACTCGGCCACGCAGTTCCCCGACATCTCTCACGCGACCGTGGCCGGCCTGCCGGCATCCGAGGCGCTGGCGAAGATCGTCGGAGACGTGCCCACGTGGCTCGAGCAGACCTTCATTCCTCGCGTGGCGAAGCGCGGAGCGGAGATCATCCAGGTGCGCGGGTCCTCCTCCGTCGCCTCCGCGGCGAGCGCCGCGATCGACCACGTCCGCGACTGGGTGCTCGGCACCGACGACTGGACCTCCGCCGGCGTGGTGTCGCACGGCGAATACGGCGTGCCGGCGGGCCTCATCTCGTCGTTCCCCGTGCAGTCGGTCGACGGTCAGTGGCGCATCGTCGAAGGGCTCGAGATCGACGACTGGGCTCGCGCGCGGATCGACGCCTCGGTGGCAGAACTCGTCGAAGAGCGCGACGCGGTGCACGCCCTCGGCCTGCTCTGATTCCGCCTCGCTCTCCGCAGCCCGCGTCGGCGTATCCGGGACCTCTCCCGGCAGGGCAGAATGGATGCCGGAGGTGCGCGATGAGCGAGACGAACGAGACGGCGAAGTCCACGGCATCCGTCGACGACGCCCTGACCAGCCCCCTGCACCTGCCGCACGCCGCGGCCGAGTGCCCCAAGTGCTTCACCGAGCTGCAGCAGAACCGCGACTTCTGGTCGGCGCGTCCCGACGGGTCGCGCCTGGTCGGTCTGGTCGTTTCGCGCGAGGGGATGCCCTCGGTCGTGGAGCAGCGTGACGATCTGACGCGCTTCGGAGTGCCGATCGAGGGGTTCCGGCATCCGGCTCCCGACATCCTCGAGAGCTGGAGCGACCGCATCGCCCGCCTGATCGCGACTCTGCGCACGGGCGACGTGCTGGTCGTCGCGAACATCAACGCCCTGGGCCGCGATGCGGAGGAGGGCAGCCGCGCGGTGGCCGAGCTGCGCCGGCACGGCATCATGGTGAAGGTGCTCAGCCACAACGCCCGGCATCTGGCCGACGCCTCCCGCTGAGCCCGCTGCGGCGTCGGGCCCGCCGAATGGCCCGGGCATGACGAAAGCCGGCTGCCATCCCATAGGGACGACAGCCGGCTCACACGCTCATCGCGTCAGTGGCACCGGGGTGTCACCAGCGGTTCGTGTTGCGGTTCTCGTTGGACTGGCCCTCGGCGGAGTCGGACGAGACCTGACGACCGATGTCGTGCAGCAGCGCCTTCATCTCGGTCAGCGCGGAGTTCCACTGCGCCTTCGCCTGGATGTACGCCTCGGATGCCGAACCGGTCCAGTCGGCCTGGAGAGGCTTGAGCGCGTTCTCCATGTCGTTCAGCTTGGTCTCGATGTTGCCTGCTCCGGCGACGAGGTCGGCACCCGCGGTGTCGACAGCGCCGAACTGCATCTTGTAGCCATTGCCACTCATGATCTGTATCCCTCCGGTCTCAGCCGAGACGGCCCTGGTACTTGGCGTGAGCCTGTGCCGACGTGTCGTCGGTCTGGGTGTATGCGGACTGCGAGTCGCGCAGGTTCTGCTCGAACGTGTCGAGGGCGCTCGTGATACGGCGCGACTTGTCCTGCCACGCCTCGAACGTCTGCTGGAACTGAGACGATCCTGCGCCCTGCCAAGCCGCGTTGATGCCGGACAGCTTGCCCCGGATCGCGTTCAGTTCACCGATGATGTCCGTCTTCGAGCTGTTGACGATGCTGGCACCCCGCTGCAGGGCACCATCCGCTGCGGAAACTTCTCCGGCCACGGTCACCTCCTGGTCATAAGGGCTGGATCGCCCCGATTTGGTTCAGCCCCTGGAAGGGCCGTGACGCCGATGCCCGGCGACAAATAACACCTTACGGGTCTCGTGCAACGATGCCCATGGGTAGCTCTGCCCACCTCCGTCCCCCGGCGGACTCGGCGTCCTAGAGGTGCGACGACGGCGCGTATGCGAGCTGCATCGTCTGCACTCCGCGCTCGCGCGTGATCACCTTCGCGCGTCCGGGGACCGCCGGAGTCGCCTTCACATTGCCGATCAGCGGCCCCTCGTCGGGGCTGCCCGACAGCAGGATGCCGGGCACCGCGAGGTCGCGCAGCGTCTGCATCACGGGCTCGAACGTCGCACGGGAGGCGCCGCCGGAACGGCGGGCGAGCACGAGGTGCAGTCCGACATCCGTCGCCTGCGCGAGCAGCGGCTGCAGCACGGCGATGGGGTTGCCCGATTGCGTGTTGACGAGGTCGTAGTCGTCGACGAGCACGTACACCTCGGCGCCCGACCACCAGGATCGATCTCGCAGCTGCTGCGGCGTGACGTCGGGCCCCGGCAGCCGGGTGCGAAGGTACTCCGCGAGACCGCCCAGCTCTTCAGAGGCCTGTTGCGCGGTGGTGAAGTAGCCGGCGAGGTACTCCTCGGGGATCTCCGACAGCAGCGCACGCCGGTAGTCGACCACGAACATCTGAGCGCTCTTCGGAGTGGTCGTGCGCATCACCTCACGGGCGAACGTGCGCAGGAAGCTCGACTTTCCGGACTGGCTGTCACCGAACACGTACAGGTGCGGGTTGCGGCGCACATCGAAGGCGCTGGGAGCCAGCGCCGCCTCGTCGACACCCAGCAGCACCTGGTTCTGCAGCGGCGTGCCCGCTGCGAGCTGCTGCAGTTGCGACAGCTCGAGCATCTCGGGCAGCAGACGCAGCTTGGGTCCGCGCGGTCCCTTCCATGCGGCGTTCACGCGCTCGATCAGGTGCTCGACGCCCTCGCTGAGCGTCTCGGGGTCGCCCGAGCCGTCCACGCGCGGCAGCGCCGTGAGCATGTGGTGCTTCGACGGCGCGAGGCCGCGCCCCGGACGTCCGAGCGGCACGTTGGCGGCGACCTTGCGGTCGATCTCCGAGTCGCTCGTGTCTCCGAGGCGAAGCTCAAGCTTCGATCCGAACGTGTCGCGGATCGCGGTGCGGAAGTCCATCCAGCGCGTGGTCGTCGCGATCAGATGGACGCCGAACGTGAGCGCACGGCCCGCCAGCGCCTGGATCTCGAACTCCATCTCGTCGAACTCGGCGCGGATCGTCGGCCACCCGTCGATCACGAGGAAGACGTCGCCGTACCCGTCGTCGGCGCGGCCTTGCGCGCGCAGGCGGCGGTAGGTCTCGATCGAATCGATCGCGTTCGACGTGAAGTAGCGCTCGCGGGCGTTGACGATGCCCACGACCTCCTGGAACATGCGGCGGAGCACGTCCGGCTGGTTCCTGCCCGCGACCCCGGCGACGTGCGCCATCTTCGAGAACGGCACGAACGTGCCACCGCCGAAGTCCATGACGTAGAACTGCACCTCCTGCGGAGTGTGGGTCAGGGCGATGCCCGTCACCACGCTGCGCGCCAGGGTGCTCTTGCCGCTGCGCGCGCCGCCGACGATGGCGAGATGGCCGCCCGCGCCAGTGAGGCTCATCACCAGGCTGTCCCGACGCTGCTCGAGAGGCCGGTCGACGATGCCGAGCGGAATCGTCAGCGGTCCGGCCTGACGCCAGCGGGGGGAGATCAGTCCCAACTGCGGGTCTTCGACCAGGTCGCCGAGCATCTCGTCGAAGGTCGGCGGAACATCGAGCGGGGGGAGCCACACCTGATGGGCGGGCATGCTCCGGCCCTTCATGAGCGACACCGCGATGTCGAACGTGACTCGCTTCTCGGGAGCCTCGACCCCTGCGAAGCCCTGCGCGGGCGCCTGCTCGTCAGGAGTCTCCTGCGCGATCACGGGAGCCGCGGTGAACGCCCGCGCCTCGATCGCCCGCACCGGCTGCGCGCTGTCCGCGGCCTCCGGCGCCGCCCCCGGCTTGCGCCGTCGAGTCTTCGGGGGTGCGGAGACGTACGCGGCGCGGAACTGCGTGAGCGTCTCGGCGTCGGATTTCAGGATGCCGTGGCCGCCGCCGCCGGGGAGCGTGAACGCGTCGGGAACGCCGATGACGGCACGGGAGTCGGCGCCCGAGAAGGTCTTCAGGCCGATCCGGTACGACAGGTGGGAGTCGAGGCCTCTGAGCTTGCCCTCCTCGAGACGCTGCGTCGACAGGAGCAGGTGCACCTGCAGGGATCGGCCGAGTCGACCGATCGCGACGAACAGCTCGGTGAAATCGGGCTTGGCCGACAGGAGTTCGGAGAACTCGTCGGCGACGATCAGCAGGGCCGGCAGCGGCTTGAGGTCGGTGCGGCCGCCCTTGCGCGCGGTCTCGTAGTCGGTCACGTTCGCGAAGTTGCCCGCATCGCGCAGCAGCTCCTGCCGACGCGTCATCTCACCCTGGATCGCGTCCTGCATGCGGTCGACGAGAGTGAGGTCGTCGCCGAGGTTCGTGATGACCGCGGAGACGTGCGGCATGTCAGCCATGCCGGCGAACGTCGCTCCGCCCTTGAAGTCGATCAGCACGAAGTTCAGCGCCTCGGACGAGTGCGTCATCGCGAGCGACAGCACGAGAGTGCGCAGCACCTCGGACTTTCCCGAACCGGTGGCGCCGATGAGCATGCCGTGCGGTCCCATGCCCTGCTGCGCCGATTCCTTGAGGTCGAGGATCATGGGCTGGCCGGTCGTGGTCAGACCGATCGGCACCCGCAGTCGATCTCGCGCCGAACGCGGCTTCCAGGCCAGCTCCGGATCGAAGTCGCGCACGTCGGGCAGCGCGAGCAGATCGGTCAGCTCCGCGCTGATCGTGCGGGTCCCGCCTGCGGCATCCTCGTCCTGCGCGCTCTCGCCCAGGCCCGTGAGTCGCCGCGCGACGGCCTCGGCCGAGGCGATGCCGAGGAAGTCGGCGGATGCCGAGACGGTGCCGACTCCACGTCGGGCGACCGTGAGCTTCGAACCCTCCTCGCCCTCGAGGATGAGCCGGATGGTGAGCGGATCGGCCAGCTGGTCCCATTCCCGGGCGATGTCGATGACGGTGACGCCGTCGACGCCGCCTTCTTCGGTGAGAAGGTTCCCGGGCGGCAGCTCGACGCCGTCGGTGATGACGACGACGTGCGGAACGGCTCCGCCGCCGCGGCCGCTCACCGGGCCGCGCGAACGGAGGTCTGCGACCAGGGGCTCGACGTCGGCCCACGAGGAGCCGATGCGGCGAGCGCCGCCCACGGCGTCCGTCCTGCTGTCGGACTGCGCGTGCGGCAGCCACTTGATCCATTCCCAGTACGGCAGCTCGACGCCGGAGGCGACGACGGCGATCTGCAGATCCTCCGGGGCGGCGAACGTCACCAGGTGCGCGATCATCGCCCGCGTCAGGCCGCGCGCGCGGATCACGTCTCCGACCAGCTCGATGCGGGCGCAGGTGCCGATGTCGAGCCCGAAGGGCAGATCGGGCACCTGATCGTGTGTGAGGACGAAGCGGTGCGCTGCGGACGCGCTGACCGGGTCGAGCTGCGCGAGCGGCGGAATCGGCGCTTCGTCGAGCGTCATCGCGAGCGCCTGGGTCGCCGTGCCCACCCGCGTCACCAGGAACTGCGGGTCGCCGACCGGCCGCTCCCAGACTCGGGACCCCTCCTCCACGATGAAGGGCAGAGACTCGGGCGCCGGCAGCATCCATTCCTCGTACCGTCGCTGACGCGACGCGACCTCGCGCACGGCCTCGCGCGTCTCGGCGAGATATGCGAGGTACTCGCGGCGGGTGTTCTCGACGTTCGCGGAGTGCTGCGACTTCTGGCGCCACATCTGGCCGCCGACCATCGACAGCGCCATGAACAGGAACAGGCCGCCCATGATGTACGTGCGGGTCGCGTCGCCGCCCTGGGTGAGGGAGAGCACCGCGACCGATCCGAGGCTGCCCACCATCGGCAGGGCCATCATCAGCGTGTTCGACGCGCCTTCCGGCTTCGGGAGCTCCGGTGCCTGCTGCAGGGTGAGTTGGCCTCCGGCCGGGGGTTTCGGCGCACGGCGATTGCTGATCATGCTCACGACTGGCCCTCCTCGAGTCGCTTACTATTGTGTCAGGATGCCGAGATGAACCGGTATCGGAGCTGCAGAACTTCGAGGGGCGGGGATGTCAGCGAAGACGATTCGCCTCACCGTGGCCGACGCGCACGGGCGGCACGATCTGGTCGTCGCCGCTGATTCGACCGTGTCGGAGCTGCTCGCGGTGGGCGGTGTCGATCTGCGGCGCTACGTCGGCATCACGACTTCCGGGGCGGCCATCGATCTCGACAGCGAGGTGTCGGTCAGCCCCGGCGACGGCGGCGTGATCTGGCTGTTCGATCGCACCGAGACCGCTTCCCGTGCGGAGTCGCCCGCGAAGACCAGCTCTTCCGACGGCCCTCAGCATCACCCGCTTCTGCTCGCGCTGCTCCTCATGATCACCGCGGTTCTCGTCCTGTGCGCTGTGATCGCACCCACCCCTCCGATCGTGTCGGCATCTGCGGTGCTGCTGCTCGCGGGCGCCGTGGCGCTCCTGACGCGACCCGTGAGCGACTCCACGATCTACGTCGCCTTCGTCGCCCCGCTGCTCGGCTGCGCCGCCGGCGCCGTGGCGCTGGCCTCGTTCCGAGACGCCGGCGGCATGATCGCGGCGGGCGCGGTGGCCGGTGCGACAGTCGCGTGCGTACGCCACGCGCAGGCACGGGTGAGCGGGCCCGTGCCGACCGCCACGACGGCGGTCATCGCCATGCTGTGGTCTGTACTCGCGGTGGTCGACACCGCGGCGTTCCTCGCCGGAGTTCCCGCCGCGACGATCACGGCCGTGCAGCTCGCGTGCGCGGTGCCGCTCTTCCACTACCTGCGCGCAGCGGCGCTCGACGTCGACGCGCACGACCTGATCGACATCCCCTTCGTCATCCGCGACGCCCAGGGCCTCCGGTTCGAGACACCGGTCGAGCCCTCTCCCGTGCACGCGGATGCGGCCGCCACGCAGTTCCTGCTCGCGCGTCGCCGCTCGGAGGCGGGCATCATCTCAGCGTGCGCCCTCGCCCTGCTGTCCGCCCTGTACGCGGTACCGGCGGCCGTCGGCGACTCGGTCGAGACGTGGTGCGTGCTCGGCGGGGCACTGGGAGCCGGCTGCTACTTCCTGCTCACCTCGCGGATGCTGCGCAACGGACTCGCCCGCGCCGCGGCCCTCGCGACGGGCGCCGTCATCGCCGCGCTCGCGGCTGGCGCCCTGATGGTCTCGTTGCAGCTCAGCGCCCTGCTGGTCGCGCTGATCCTCGTGCTCGCCGGAGCGGTCGTCGGATGCCTGACCGTTCCGCTCGCTCGCGACTGGCGGTCGCTCGGCTGGTCCCGCACCGGCGACATCGTCGAAGGCGTGCTCCTCGCCCTGGCTCCGGCAGCGCTGCTGTACGGCTCCGGGATCGCCGGACAGATTCTGGAGGTCTTCTCGTGACCATCTCGCCCCCTGCTGCCCCGCTGCGTTCCCAGGCCCGGCCCGCGCGACCGCGCGCGACGTCGTCGACGGGTGCGCGGGCCACGGCGGGTCAGCGTGCCGGAGCGTACCTGATCGACGTCGCGATCATCGCACTCGTCGGAGCCCTGGTCGGATTCGCCACGGGCTCTCTCGTCCTCGTCGCGGTCGCCGTGATCGAGCTCTGGGTGATCGGCTGGATCTGGGAGGGCCACACCGGCGCGACTCCCGGAAACCTGATCTGCGGCATCCGCACCGTGCAGCGAGACGCGGACGTCAGCGTCGGCGCCCGCGGCCTGTTCCTGCGCAGCCTCGTGCTCGGGCTTTCGCACATCGTCCCCGTGCTGCTGCCCGTCGGTCTCACCGCGTCTGGACTGCTCGACGGCCTCGCCGGCGCGCGCGTGATCGACGTGCGCAAGACGCGGCTGCAGGCGGCCGGCGGGGTGCGCCGTGGTCTCGACCTCGAGGCGCGCGTCACAGGTGCCGATTCTGCGACGAGCGTCATCGCCGCGCAGCCTGGCGTCATCACCCAGACGCCGCTCACGCCGCCGCCCGCCCCGGGGGTCATCGCGCAGGCGCCGGGCGCGCAGGCATCCCGAACCCCTCCGCCCGCGGCACAGCCTCCGGTCGCGCAGGCCGTGCCGCAGCCGCCCGCGCCCGACGTCGTGCCGCTCGTCGACGCCGGCGTCCCGGTGTTCCAGCTCGCCGACGGCACGGTGATCCAGGCGACAGGCTTCGGCTTCATTGGCCGCGCACCGCGTGCCCCCGAATCGATCCCTGACGCGATCCTCATCCGCGTGCCCGACGGCACCCGTTCGCTGTCGCGGACGCATGCGGCGTTCGGCATCGAGGACGAGCAGCTCTGGGTGCAGGATCTGGGTTCGGCCAACGGCGCGTCGGTGCGCCATCTCGGCGGCAGCGTGACCGAGCTCGCTCCGCACGTCCCGAGCTTCCTCGTGCCCGGAGACGTCCTCGTTCTCGGCGGCGACGCCGAACTCGCCTTCCAACGCGTGGCCGTACGGGGAGCCAGACCGGCGGTCGCCTCCGCCGAGTCGCCTGCGCAGGCCGCACCGGCACCCGCAGCAGCCGAGGAGCACGCACAGCCTTCACGGCCTGTTGCCGAACCGGTGCCCGCCGCTGCGGCCCCGACCGTGATCGCGCTGCAGTTCCACGACGGGACGACAGTGCCCATCCACGGCCTGGGCTACATCGGGCGCGCGCCTCGTCTGCCCGAAGGAGAGCATCCGGATGCCGCGCTCATCGCCGTGCCCGACGGAGACCGCTCCGTCTCGCGTACGCATGGACGTTTCGGCATCGTCGACGGACAGACCTGGTTCGAGGATCTCGGCTCGGGCAACGGCTCGTCTCTGCGCACCCCTGACGGTCGTTCCGGCCCGATGACTCCGCATCAGCGCTTCGGCCTGCTGCCCGGCATGGTGCTGCAGATCGGCGACTGCGTGATCCGGGTCGTCACCGTCTGACCGCGTGCGCCTCAGGCGCGTCCGCTCCGACTGCACGCGAAAGCCGCTCACCCGCAGTGCGGATGAGCGGCTTCGCATGCGAGGGGTTGGTTACCAGCCGAGCTCTTCGCGTCCTTCCGACGTCGAACGCCCCGCGTCGCCCGCAGCGCCGATGTCGGGCACCACGTCGTCTTCAGGCTCGACCTCGAATGCCATCAGGTCCTTTCCGCGTCGACGGTTGCGCTTGTCTCCGCGCCCGCCGGCACCGCCGCCGGCTGCGGCACCTCCGGCCATGACTCCGCCACGGCCGCCGTTCGCAGCGCCGGGCTGAGCGACCACGCCGGATGCTCCGGCTCCGCCCACGCCGCCTGCGCCGCGCAGACCGCCCGCGCCACCCGCACCGCCGAGCAGGCCAGCACCACCGCTGAGCCGATTCGCGAGTCCGGCACCGCCCACGACGCCGGCGGCACCGCCCGCAAGGCCGGCGCCTCCGGCGAGACCGTTCAGGCCACCGCCGACCGATCCGGGGCCGGTACCGCCCGTGCTTCCTCCGGGGAAGCCGCCATTGCCTCCGGGGCCGACACCGGGAACCTCGCCCCCGATGTTGCCATCGACGTTCGGGTCGTCCGTGCCATCCGTGCCGTCCGGGCCGGGGAATCGCGGGTCATCGATACGGGGCGGGTCGTCGACCCGCGGCGGGTCGTAGATGATCGGCGGACGGCCGATCGTCCCGCCGCCACCGCCGTCGGTTCCGCTTCCCGTCCCGCCAGAACCTCCCGAGCCCGATCCGCCGCCGACGACGCCCCCACCGGTTCCCCCGCCGCTCAGTCCGGGATCGTCGACCTGCTGATTGCCACCGGGATCGTCGCCGCCCGAGGGGTCGTCGCCCGGCTTGTGCTCGTCGTACTCGCTCGTCGGCATCCCGTCGATGATCTCCTGGAGACGCAGATCCAGGGCGACCGCCATCTTGCGGGCTTCCTCCTCCTGGGCCTCTGCGGCCTGGTCGAGGTAGTACTGCTGCGCCTGGGCCGGCGACATCGTCACACCCGGCGACACCTGCACAGGGCTCTCGGTCTTGGCCGCCATGTCGATCGTGTTCTGCTGCTCGGCGGAGAGACCGGAACCCGGGAGGCCGGCCGTGCCGTTCGCCGTCTGCTGCAGAGCCTCGTTCGCGAGGTCGATCGCCTTGTTGAGCGCGACCTGGTACTCGCCGAAGCTGTCGAGGTCCTTGCGGATCTTGGTGAGGGCTTCTGCGACCGTCATACCGAAATCGCCTTCGAAGCCCTCTGTGCGCGCGGCCTTCTGCACACCGGCAGCCACAGTGGCGATGGCTGTTGTCGCCACCGTGCGCTGAACGGCCTGCGCCCCGCGGAAACCATTCAGCGCCCAGTTCGATCTGTTGATCTGCAAGCGTCCGAGACGCTCGACATTCTGTCCCATGATCTCCCTCTCAGACCGCGATGGGCTTGTTGACGGTACCGACGGCCTTGTAAAGCAGAGTCTGATACGCCGTCTTCTGATCCTCGTCGAGTTGAGTCGTCTCTTGGATGGCCTTGTCGAGGTTCATGCTCGCGTTGTCGAGATCGGCCTGAATGGAATCGAGCCACTTGAGCGCGGACTGGTACCTCGACGTCAGCGCCGCGACCAGATCCACGGACTTGCCGTCGGCTGTCCACAGGGTGGGGGTCTGCCCCTCCGCAAGGTGCGCCAACGTGGCCCGCGAGTTGTCCAGCGTGGTCCGCGCCTCCTCGATGAGGTCGATCTGGCTCTTGGCGGTGTCTTCGTCAATCCCGAAATCCGGAACGATCTTGATCATTGCGTCCCCCTCCGACGTTCCTGAGCATCACGATAATAGCCCGCCGGCCCGCGCGTTCTCCATGGGGAGAACTCCCCATGGAGAACCCCCGACAGTCCCCCGCAGAGCGTCACGCAGTTGCACCTGGGCGACGTCAAGCCTCTGGGCGGTTCACTGGGGATCGCACTCGAGTGTGGCTTCCAGGACCGCCTGCTGCAGCGCAGGCCCCTCCGAACTGTCCACGTCTTGGCCGTCCGCGGTGGCGCGAAGAGTCTCATCCGACAGATCGGAGTCGTAGAGGTACTGCCCCACGCACGGGTAGAACTCGGGCATGTCGTCGTACGTCGTGATACCGCCCGCTCGCGCCAGGACGGCGAGGCCTTCGCCGATCTCTTCGGGCGACGGCCGCCCCTCGCTCACGTCTGTGGTCGGCTCATCGGACGGCTGCTGCGACGTCGACGGGCTGTCTGTCGGCAGAGGCGGATCCACCGGACCCGGAATGCTCGCCAGCAGCGACACGACCAACACCACCGCACCGATCACCCCACCCACGACCGACAGGATCATGCCCACGATCGACGGCCACTTCACCGACCCCGTCTTGAACAACCCGACCAGCGACACCACGAACGCGGCCAGCAGCACCACGACACCGACACCGAACGTCACCGGAATGCACGCGAGCACCGTGCCCAACACGGCCAACCCGAGCCCCACGAAACCCAGCACCGGAACCACACGCACCGCACCCGAAGCCGACCCCGCAGCGGCCGCATGCGCAGGAGCTATCGGACCCGACGCCGCAGAACCCGCACCGTCGACGGGCGCGAAATCATCCGTCCACCGCGCACCATCCCACCAGCGCTGCCGCCCCGAACCGTCGTCATACCACCCAGCCGGCATACTCATCCGCGCACCCTCCTCGACGCCTCCGCTCGCACCATGCGAACATCCATCCTACGGTTGAGGATCGCAGGCGAACGTCGCAGCGGAGATCGCCTGCCCCACGGCCTCCCGCTCCGGACCCGTCACGTCCTGACCGTCTGCGATGAGCTGCAACGACTCATCCGACACGTCGGAGTCGTAGAGGTGCTGCCCCGCGCACGGATAGAACTCGGGCATGTCGTCGTACGTCGTGATACCGCCCGCTCGCACGAGGACGGCGAGGCCTTCGCCGATCTCTTCGGGCGACGGCCGCCCCTCGCTCACGTCTGTGGTCGGCTCATCGGACGGCTGCTGCGACGTCGACGGGCTGTCCATCGGGAGCGGCGGGTCAACCGGACCCGGAATGCTCGCCAGCAGCGACACGACCAACACCACCGCACCGATCACCCCACCCACGACCGACAGGATCATCCCCACGATCGACGGCCACTTCACCGACCCCTTCTTGAACAACCCGACCAGCGACACCACGAACCCGGCCAGCAACACCACGACACCGACACCGAACACCGCCGGAATGCACGCGAGCACCGTGCCCAGCACCGCCAAGCCCAGCCCCACGAAACCCAGCACCGGAACCACACGCCTAGGCACCGCCGACGTCATGGGCGTGGTCGCCCCAGGTGCAGACGGAGTCGACCGCGCCGGATCGGCGTCGAGATCGGGCGCATAGTCATCCGTCCACCGCGCACCATCCCACCAGCGCTGCCGCCCCGAACCATCGTGATACCACCCAGCCGGCATACTCATCCGTGCACCCTCCTCAACGCCTCCGCTCGCACCACCTTACGATCGCGAGCTGAACCGCACGCGATGCCCCGGCGAGGCCGGAGGGATCAGGAGGCCGCGCCGACGAACGCGTCGCGTGCGAACGCGTCGAGAAGATCCAGATCGTCGGTCGTGACGATGCGCGCTCCGACGGCGTGCTCGACCAGGCGCGTCCGGGCCGCGTCGGGCAGCTCGCCGGCAGCGTCGCGTTCCAGACCGCGGACGCCGTGTCGAGCGAACTTGTCGATGAGACTGGCGACCCGGCGCTCGAGCTTCTCCTGCGACCAGCCCAGGCGGCGGGCCACCTCGTCCATCGAGGGCAACCGCGTGGAGCCCGGCGCGTTCAAACGGAGCATCGGCTCCGCCAAGGCGGTCAGCATGATCTTCTGCATCGGCGAGAGCAGGCCGGCGACGCCGTCGTCCGCTGCCGAGGTCCACGATGCGGACACCTGGTAGAACGGGGTCTCGGCCAACAGGGTCAGCTCGTAGGTGGTCTCACCCGCCGTGAACATCACGACAGTCGAATCGAACACCAGCGGCATGGATGCCCCGGGGGCGAGCCACGACTGCGCCATCCCGTCAGCGGAGGCGACCGAGGCGGTCAGCCGTGAACCGACGTTGGACAGTCGCCAGATGCCCTCGTGCTGAGCGATCTCGAGAAAGCGACGATGCACGTACTGGTTGTCGGCGATCGAAAGATCTGCGCCTCGGCCGATCACGAACGTCGCCCCCGCGGGGATGCGCTCGCGCCGACCGTCGAAGTCGATCACGAGCGCGCCTCCCGACGCAGCTCCCGCGCCGTCGATGCTGCCGAGCTCTGCCGTCGTCATGCTGCTGTGTGGCGGGGCCAAGCTCCGCCGGGGAACGCTCCGGCGGAGCTGAGCTCACTGGTCACCGTGGTCATGAAGTCGGCGGCCGCCTGGTTGGCGGTCATGATGATGTCCACCAGGCTCACCACGTCGGCGATCATCGCGACGATCTCAGCGATGATCGTGACGACCCCGCCCGGCGCACCCCAGACGGACACGATCTCGGCGATGCCGAGCCCGACGCCGATCGCGGTCATGAGGACCGAGATCGAGAAGTTCACCCAGAAGTCGACGATCGCGTCCGCGAACGTGTTCAGCTGCTCGTCGACCATCTCGCACTTGGCGTAGATGCTCTCGGATGCCGGATTCTGCAGTTCGACGCGTGCCGCGTAGGCGTCGTGCGCCGCTCCCGTCCAGTGCCCGGTGCTGGGCAGCGCCGTCAGGACGACCGTCGACGTGGCCACCGTGGCCGGGGTGCCGACCGTCTGCACCCAGCTGGTCCCGGTCTGACGGAGCACTGCCGGGTTGCCGACGAAGGCGAAGATCTGCGTCGTCTGCTGAATCGCCTCGTTGACCTTCTCGAACATCCTGCCGATGAGCTCGTTGATCTTGTCGATCAGGTCGCCGATCAGCGGGATGTGGCTGGCGAGCTCGAGCACGCCGTTGATGATGTCGATGACCGAGTTGGTCCGATCGAGGATCTCGTCGAACTTCGATGATGCCCGGTCGACATCGCCGGCGTTGTCTCCGCCGCTGTGAGAACCCGTGCTGCCATGCGAACCCGAGCCGCCGTGCGAACCCGAACCCGAACCACCTCTGCGAGTGCTAACCATGATGCGTCTTTCCTTCAGTCGTGAGTTCGGGGATCAGCTGCTGAGCCGGGTCTGCCAGGCCGGTGCTGCCACCGGCTGGTCGCGCATCGGCTGGGCGAAGGCCTCGAGCGGGGATTGCAGGTGGACGCCCTGGTCGCCTTCGCCCTCTGGCGTCGGGGTCGGCTGCCCGTCCGTCGGCACCTCGTCACCGCTCGGCTGCTCCGAGACGTCGGTGTCGGTGTCGGACGCCGGACCATCACCGGTCTCACCCGTGCCGTCCGTCTCGCCGCCGGTCTCACCCGTGCCGTCCGTCTCGCCGCCGGTCTCACCCGTGCCGTCGGTGCCGCCGGTCTCGCCAGTTCCGCCGTCGACGTCTCCGTCGACATTCGCGTCCGTGTCCACGCCCGCATCGGTGTCGACCTGCGCGTCGTCGGCGATCTCGACATCTCCTCCGTGATCGAGCCCAGTGGCGTCGTGGTGAAGCTCAGCGGCCTGATCGCGCAGCTCTGCGGCCTTGTCGCGCAATTCGGCGGCGTCCTCGCGAGCATCCGTCATCTCCTCGATGGCGTCGTCGCGGCTCTCCTCGAGCTTGGCGATCTGCTCACGGATCTCCGCGGCCTCGGCGCGCTGCGCGGCAGCATCGGCGCGAAGCGCCGCCGAATCCGTGCGCGTCTGCAGAGCGGCGTCCGGATCGCCGGCGGCCTCCTGCTGCTCGGCCTTCAGATCGAGCTCGGTCGCCCGGTACTCGGTCTCGGTCGCGCTGCGGTCGAGCTCTGCCGCCTGCTCCTCGAGCTCGTCGATCTGCGCATCGAGCGCCTCGGCCTGCTCCTGGGCCTTGTCCGCATGCTGATCGGCCTGATCGGCCTGCCTGTCGAGCGCGTCCGCGCGGGCGTCGAGCTGGTCAGCCTTCGCGTCGGCTTCGGCGCGCGCCTCGTCGTCGCCGGTCTCGCCTTCGAGCGATCCGTCGACCCGAGGGTCGTCCACCGAGGCGCTGCCACCACCGCCGGTTCCGCCGCCACCGGTTCCCCCACCGCCGGTTCCGCCGCCACCGGTTCCGCCACCCCCGCCGCTGTCGGTGGGTTCCGTGTATTTCGTATCGACGTCCTTGTCCTGCGCACCCTTGGACGCCTGATCCGTCTCGTCATACGCGTTCCCGGTCAGACGGAGCGACTCGGCGAAACCGGTCAGCGCCGGCGGCGCCGTACCGAGGAGAGCGACCATGGTCGCCTGGAAGTCGTTGTACGCAGCCGAAGCCTGACCGCCGATGAACGAGAAGGCCGCGGGGTCGATCGTGAGCCCCTGGGCCGCCGACGTGATCGACGCGTACGATTCCGATGCGGCCTCGAACTTGCCGGCATCCTCGTAGAGGTACTGGGTCTCGACATCGACCTCTCCCTCGGCGCCGAACGACGACGCCGCAGGCTGCGCAGGCGGAGTCGGGAGCACCGACTGCCCCTGCGTGGTCGGCAGCGGCGTCGCGGTCGGCGTCTGCAGACCGGGTTTGTTCACGCCCCCGCCTCCACCGGTGCGGAGCAGGTGGTTGACCGCGCTCACCGCCTCGTCGAGCGGGGTGGCCGCGTCGATCACGTTGCCGAACGCACCGATGACGTCGCCGTCCATGACGTTCTCGCCGAAGTCGATGATCTCGTCGACCGGATTCACCGCGTCGAGGACATCGCCGAACGCATCTCCAAGTCCCATAATCGTTCTCCCTGCCTCAGCGGATCGCGCCCATGCGGCGCATCAGCTCATGGGGGTTGTGCGCGATCTTCGCCAGCTGCTCGATCGCGGGGAAACCCTCGTACTTGTTCTCTCGTTCACGCGCCGACATCGCCATCACGTTGTTCATGGCGCGGACGATCTCCTTCTCGATCACCTCGTCGTTCGTGTTCCGCACCCAGCGCTCGTCGACGTGGACGGCGGTGATGGTGTCGCCCTCGCGCGTGACCGTCACGGTCTTGGCCGCGTTCACCCCGTCGCGCGCCTGACGGGCGCGCTGCGCGCGGTGTGCGAGGAAGTCCTCCTGCTCGGCGTCCGCTGCCGCGTACATCTCGCGCAGCTTCTCCCGGCCCTCGATGCCCCACGACGAGCTCGGGTCGCCCAGCCGAACCGGCTCGGGAGCGGGGATGGGCGTCGCTGCGCCCTGATCGTCGGCGCTCTCGGTGTAGGCCTTCATGAACTGCCCGGCGCGCTGCCCGACGGCATCCTGGTAGCACGCGCTGACTGCCGTGCCGAGGGACTCCTCGCCGATCGTGTCGCGCCAGTCCTCGTCGAGGACCAGCGACTGGACGGAGCCGTTCGCGCCGAGCGTGAGAGCGACGGCGCCCTTCTCGTCCTTCGCGGTGATCGCAGTCAGCTGCTCGGATGCCGTGGCGAGCGCACGCAGTTCGCGCTGCAGCTCACCGGCCGTCTGCCGCAGCTCCGCCATCAGACGGTTGGCGTCCGCCATATCCAAGCTGACCATGAGCTCCTCTTCCGTAGACCGTTGAGGCAATCCTACGAACCGGTGCACGATGACCATAGGGGGAGAAGTCCCCATGCCTCACGGCCCGCGGTGGCTCCAGCCCGCCGACGCGCGCTTCGCCCTCCCGCGTGCGAGCAGCAACATGGTGACCGATATAGTCGCGGCTGCGCCGAAGCCCCATCCGACGATCTCCCGCGCAGGATCGAGCGGATCGGCGTCGGGTTCGACTGAGATGGTCCGGGTCGCCTCGGGCGCGGGCTCGGATGCCGGGTACGCCGGCGACTGCGGGCCGGGAAGCGTTCCGTCGTCGACCAGTGCCAGCGCCTCGGCGGGGCGAACCTCGCCCCACCCGACGGTGTCGCTGCGCTCCGCCGGGGAGACGCGCATCGCCGACTGCGTGAGACGGAACGCCCACTGGTCGGGGGACTCGGCCGGGTAGCGGGCAGCGACGAGCGCCGCGGCCCCCGAGACCACCGCCGTCGCGTAGCTCGACGACGCCGAGTCGCCGTTGAACACGCAGTCGCCGCCCGAGATGTAGGCCGAAGGCATCGACTGCCCGGGTGCTGCGATGTCGACGTGCGCACCGGCGTACGACGAGTCGGCGCTCCACGTGCCGTCCTTCAGCACCGCGGACACCGCGAGGGCCCCTGGTAGCTCGCCGGGGTAGAAGTGCGCGGGATCCGGGCTGTCGGCGTTCGCGGTGTTGCGGTTCCCCGCGCTCGCGATCACGAGCGAGCCGCGTGCGTGCGCATAGCCGACCGCATCGGCGTACAGATCGGCCGACTGGTCGTCGGACAGCGAGACGTTGATGATCTGCGCTCCGTGATCGGCCGCCCAGCGGATGCCTGCCGCGACCGAGGCCGCGGTGGGCGCCACGAGATCGCGCGAGGACTGCCCGTCCTCGGGCGCGGATTCGAAGGCGCGAACCGGCATGATCTTCGCCTGGGGTGCGATGCCCACGACTCCCGACCCGTCCACGGGCCGCGCCGCGATCAGACCGGCGACGGCCGTGCCATGCCCGAACAGGTCGTCGTCAGCAGGCGCCGAACCGTCGCCGAAGGTGCTGGCCCCCGGCACGAGAGCATCCGCCAGATGCGCGTTGCCGGCCTCGACGCCGGAGTCCACCACGGCGACCGTGACACCGCGTCCACGGCTGAGCGACCACGCGTCCTCCAGTCCGAGCCGCTCGGCGAGATAGCTCTCCGCCGAGACGAAGACCCGGGATCCGGGCGTGCACTGCTGTCCCGCGTCGACGATCGGGGCCGATCCGGCATCCGCCACGGCGGTGCGGGAGCCGACCGCGCCTGCCGCCCCCAGCATCGCGATGATGCCGACGACAGCCGCTGCGCCCCGCAGAGTGCGCGGGCGCATCAGTTTCCCTGCCCCGACGCCGTCCTCTGCGCGATGGCGCGACTGAGCGCCGGTCCCTGCTCGAGCAGCTGAGTCCAGGACGCGGGCACGGTCACCGACTCCTCGGTCGAGTACCCCAGCAGGGCCAGGTCCTCCGCCGTCTCGACGGGGAAGTAGACCCCCGCCTCGGAGACGAAGCCGTAGGTCGCGCCCTCGCCCTTGGTCCGCGAGGTGATCGCGGCTCCGGCTCCTGGCATCACGCGCGTCCCCGGCTCGAGATCATCGGGGCTCGCCGCGACCGACACGACGGGACCGTCGGCGGTGGGCGTCATCTGCAGGCATGCGGTCGAGCCGTCGCCGGAAGGCGCGGGGGCGTTCTCGGGCCAGTCCTCGGGAACGGCGTTCGAGTTCACGTCGGCGAGCTCGGTCGCCTCGGCGACCGTCATGACGACCGGGTCCACCCCGACATACGCGGTGAGGAGCTGTCTGGCGAACGGGGTGGCCGGCACGAGCCGTCCGTCGCCGTCGGCGATGTACTCCTTGACGACCTTCCCGTCGACCTGCGTCTGCACGGCCTGACCGACGACGAGGCCAGCGGCTCCGGCATCCTCACCCAGCTCGCTGCCGAGATCGACCGCGAGGGGCGATCCGGGTGAGACGAGGTTGAGCCAGAGCGCCGAGACGGTCGGCACGGACTCCACATCGTCGATGCCGAGGAACACGCTCGCGACGACCGCCACGTTGTCCTCGGCCACGGCGTATCGCCGAGAGCCCTCGACGAACCAGTACCGGTCGCGATCGTCCTTCACGAGGGCGCCCTGATCGACCGCGCCGACACGATCGCCGAGGAGCCGCGTCGAGATCTCCAGCGGACGGTCGGCGGCGACGCAGCTCAGCCAGGCGTCGCCGTACTGCCGGTCAGGTGCCGGAAGGTAGTCGGGCGCGCCGTCGATCCCGACCGGCGAGGGGTCGCGAGTGATGCCGTCGAGCTTGTCGGCCGGCACCGAGGTGATCTTCGCCGAGCCGACGAGGAGCCGGGCGCTGGCGAGGTTCTTGACCGGGTACAGGGTGCCGTCGAGCGCCACGTAGCGCGACCCCTCGCCCTGCACCACGATGATCGCGCCATCGCGCCAGTCCTTCGGCAGCGTGCCGGTGAACGTGCCGATCAGCAGCGAGACGATCACCGTCAGGATGGCGAGGGCGACGCTGACCACGACGCCTCGGAGCGGCTTGCCCGGAGGCAGCTCACGTCCACCGGGGGCGCCGCTGACGAACGCCCTCTGGAGACGTCGGCGATTGAAGGCCTGCGCCTGCAGCAGCTCGGATTTGGATGCCATGGATCAGAACCAGCCTCCGGCGATGATCGCCAACGGCAGCAGCAGGGCGATCGTGGCCCATTCCGCGAAGTCGGCGAAGCGGGTCAGCCCCAGTCGCGTCTTCGGATTCAGCAGCACCACGACGATGATGCAGACCGCCACCGCCGCGAGGCCGATCACGAGGCCGCCGATCCACTCGGGGTGCGTCATGATGGCCGTCACCACGCCCATCGCCACCCCGGAGAGGACCCCGGCGGCGACGGCCACGATGTCGAAGCGGGAGTAGACCTGCCGCGTCCCGAGGAACATCCCGATGTAGGTCACCGCGCACAGCAGCAGCCCCCAGAACCCGGAGCCGACGACCGGCACCGTGGCCACCAGCACGATCACGCAGAGCGAGATCCGCAGCGACACCTGATACCGATGAGCGCGACTGTAGAGCTTCGCCACTTCTGCCGGGGAGATGTGCGTCGGGGCGTCGTAGACCTCGCCCTCGTCTCGCGCCGAGACGACGCGCAGCGGCACGGAGGCCAGCGCGACCCACGGCGCACCGAGTCCGGCGATGCCCGCGATCGCCATCGCCGCTGCGAGAGTCCCCGCGACCGGCGCACCGAGCCACGTGATGACGGCGCCGATCACCAGGAGCACGCTGCCGACCGCGAGCGGGATGAGTCCGTACTCGCGCAGGCTCTTCAGCGCGAGCAGCGTGATCACCCCGAACACGAGCATCGCGGCGCCGCCGATGACGAGCGGCAGACCCCACGGATCCGCGCCCGTGAGCAGCGTGTAGCCGGCGGCGCCGGCGTACACGGACGAGACCAGGGCCAGCGACATGGTCGCCTGCTGCGGCGCGCCGGTGCGCGCCATCACGAGTGCGCAGATCAGGATCACCACGGCGGCGGCGCCGGCTCCCGCCGGCGTGACGATCGTGCCGGTGTCGACCCACGCCCACACGGCCGGCAGCAGGCCGAGCAGGAGGAGCACGGATGCGACGACGGTGGCGGTCGTGACCGAGTTCTGCACCGACCAGGCCGGCGCGTTGTGCTCGACGGCATCCGCAACGGCTTCGACCAGATCGTCGTAGCGCTTGGCGAGCGCGGCGGACGCCCCCTGCTCGAGGACGAGGAAGTCACCGTCCTGCACGCCCTGAGCCGCGAGCGTGCGGTCGCCGTCGAGGGCCTGCCCGTCGGCCTGGACGAGACGGAAGCCCGAGGACGCGGAGTGGCTGTCGAGCATGCGAAGACGTCGCGTCAGCGAGGGGAGAACCTCTGCGACGGGCACTCCGCCGGGGACGCCGACATCGATCCGCTCGGATTCCCACTGCACCGACAGGCGCATGAGCTGCGATGATGCGGCAGCTGTCGTCTGAGGCGACATCGATCCCCCTGCTTCTCATTGAACACGCGCGTTTCACACTATCGCGCGCACGGTCTGCCTCCGGTGCGGTGGTGCGGGCTACGCGTCCTCGTCGTCTTCGGCATCCGCGACCGGCGCGTCCAGCAGCGCCAGGTCGTCCTTGGTCACGAGCCTGCTCGACACGGCGTACTCGACCAGCCGGGCCTTGCGGTTCATCGCGAGCCGGCCCTGACCGCCGCGCATGCCCTGAACGCCGATGCGGTCGAACTTCTCGCACACGTTGTCGAGCTTGCGGTTGAACCGCGTGCTCGTCCACCCCAGCCGCTGAGCCGCCTGAGCGGAACTGGGGATCTCGCTGGCGCCGGTGCCTTCGCGCTTGAGCGCGGGCTCGGCGAGCGCGAGGATCAGGAGCTTCTGACGCACGGTCAGCGGCACGTGTCCGATCGTCGACTGCCCGCCGTCTGCAGCGCCGCTCGAGTCGATGCGCAGCGTGGGGGCCTGGGAGTGGATCGTGAACTCGTACGTCACGGGCCCCGCCGTGAAGACAACGGTCGTCTGCTCGAACACGATCGGCAGCCGCGCCCCCGGCGCGAGCCAGGCGTTGACACCGCCCGACGAGTCGGTCACGGTCGCGGTCAGTCGCGCCCCGACGTTCGACAGCCACCACAGGCCGTCGTTGTGAGAGATCTCGAGGAAGTGGCGGTGCAGGAACAGGTTGTCGTCGTCCAGCTCCAGGTCACCCTGGCGGCCGACGTAGAACGGCTCCTCCGGTTGCGGCGAGTAGTACTCCCCCGCGAATTCGACTGTGATGTCCATCAGCCCACGCACCCCCTGACCGGCTCGGGCGTGGAACGCCCGTCAGCCCTCTTGATGAGCACCTCGATGCAGGTGCGCCCCGTCCGCTCCCCCTCCAGGGTGGCGTCCGCCTGTTCCACGATATGCGGTTCGCCCGGTCCGTCGAGTGTGACCTCGTACCAGATGTACGTGTCGCCGTCTTCGGGCGCCGGGTTCGTCCAGGTGAATGCGACGATGCCGCCCTCGTTGCTGCCCGTGACGTCTTCCGGTGCCGGCACGATGCCCGCGAGCGGATCCTGCGGCTGCGGCTCTTCCGTGGTCGGCGCCGGCGTCGGCACGAGAGCGCCGGTGAGACTGCTCGCGAACACGATGCCGCCGACGAGCAGCACGACGCCGATCACCGCGATGAGCCATCCCCACCACGGCATGCCGCCCCGCGGGCCCTGCTGACTCTCGAGTGCGCTCGTCTCGGCCGCAGGCGCCCACGGGGCATCGGGCTGCCCCGGCATCTCGGGCACGACCACGGCAGGCGCGCGCAGGGCCGTGGCGTCGTCGTCGATCGGCGGCGCGACGGGCGAGCGGTGCTGAGTCGCCGCGAGGTCGTCGGTCAGCGGCGGCCGGTCGAAGCGCGGAACCTCGACCGCTCCCGCACCGGGCTGCTTGCGCAGGGTGGTGGCGGACGGACGCGTCGCCGTCGGGCTGTCGGGGTTGATGGAGCGGACGTCGCGGACACGGGTGAGGCCGTCGCCGTCGTCGTCGAGCTCCTCGGGTGCCGGATGCTCGTCGACGATGTCGATCGGGGTCACCGAATGCGACAGCTCGATCTGCACCTTCTGCAGCGCACGTGCGAACGCGACCGCGCTGGGGAACCGGTCTGCGGGATTCTTCGCCATCGCACGCTCGAGCACGCGCTGCAGGCTCTCCGGGGAGTCGGGGCGGCCCAGGGACGGGAGGGCGGCCCGTTCGATGCGTTCGATGAGGTCGGCGCTGGAGTTCCGCTCCCCCGGGCGCTCGAACGGCGATCGACCCGCGAGCAGCGTGTACAGGGTGGCACCGAGCGCCCACACGTCCGTGCGGGGGCCGCTCTGCGGCGGCTCGGCGAACGATTCGGGCGGCGACCACGGGATCGACATCCCGGATGTCTCGCCCGCGGCCTCGGTGGTCGAGGCGATGCCGAAGTCGGTCAGAGCCGGGCGGTTGTACTCGGTGACGAGGATGTTGGCGGGCTTGATGTCGCGGTGCAGGACGCCTGCCCGATGCGCGGTCTCGACCGCACCGGCGACCTGGATGCCGACGCGCAGCGCCTCCGCGACCAGGAACGGCTCCTTGCGGGCGCGAACCTGGAGGTTCGGCCGCGGGCAGTACTCCATGACCAGGTACGGCCTGCCGTCGCTCGCGACGCCGGACTGGTAGATCGTCACGATGGCCGGATGCGCGGACAACATGGCCATCACGTTCGCTTCTTCTGCGAACTCCTGCGCGGCCTGCGCGGACGGGCGGTCGGCGAGAAGGACCTTCACCGCCACCCGGCGGCGCGGCATCTGCTGCTCGTAGAGGAAGACGTCCGCGAAGCCCCCGGTTCCGAGAGGCTCCAGATAGGTGAAGCCGGGCAGCTGCGGCGGCGGCGACGGGCGTCGGCTCACGAAAGGGCCTCGAAGGCGATGGTCACTCCATCTCCCAGGTCGACGACGTCACCGGACAGGACGAGAGTCTGCTCCCCGGGATGCAGACGAACGGGGTCGGCGCCGGGGCGCAGCAGCGTCGAGCCGTTGGTGGTGTGCAGGTCGATCACGACGACGGACCCTGCCTCGGGGCGCACCTCGAGGTGGTTGCGGGAGATGTCCTGCTGGGGGCTCTCGACGGCGACCAGATGCGGCATGCTGTCGCCGCTCGCGCGGGTCGAGCGCGGGCGACGACCGATGATCACAGTGCGGTCGAGCTCGACCACCTGCCCCGTGGAGACCCGGATGCGGCCGGCGGAGCCGGGCACGACCGGGATCACCTGGGTCGCGGTCTCGTCGGAGGTCGACCGCCGCTGGCGGAGCGCCGCGAGCTCGGAGGATGTGATGGTCGCTCCGTCGTGATCGCCGAGCTCGGCCGCGGGCAGCGGCGGGATCACGGATGGCGCCGCCGGCTGCTCGGATCCGGAATGCAGCGTCTCGCCGAAGAGCTGCTCGAACTCGTCGATGTCGCTGGTCGCCGCGTCACCGGACGGGGCGAACGTCTGCGCGGGCGGCTCCCGGGTGTGCTCGTCGAGACCGTTGTCGTCGGGCGACGGCTCCTCCCCTTCCAGGTCGTTGAGCGAGGGAGCGCCAGCGACCGAGTCGAAACGCTCATCTCCTGCCTCGACGTCGGATGCGGGCGATTCGTCTTGCTCCGCTCGCTCAACGAACGGAGGCTCCTCGACCGCCGGCACGGGCGTTTCGTCTCGCTCCGCTCGCTCAACGGACGGAGGCTCCTCGACCGCCGGCACGGGCGATTCGTCTTGCTCCGCTGGCTCGACGAACGGAGGCTCCTCGACGTCGGATGCGGGCGATTCGTCTTGCTCCGCTGGCTCGACGGACGGAGGCTCCTCGACTGCGGGCGCGGGCGATTCGTCTCGCTCCGCTGGCTCGACGACCGATGTCTCGGCCGCGGGCGCATCGGGCACGTCGTCGACATGCGGCGCCGACGGCACCCCGAACAGGGCGAGAACCGGCGCGGGCCCGCCGCCGAGAGCCGCGGCCGAGGCACCCGCCTCGATCTCGTCGATGCGCGGTGCCGGACCGAGGACGGCCACGATCGGTGCGGCGTCGCTGGTCTCGAGCTCGGCGCTCACCGCGGCGGCGCACACGATGCCGCTCTGCACGGGCAGAGCCGAGGCGGCATCCGTCTCCTCCACCGTGATCTCGATGCGCGTCGCACCGCCGATGAAGCGCTCGCTCCAGGTGGTCACCTCGGCGCCGGAGAACTCGTACGCGGCATCCGTCCCGCAGCTCACGCGGGCGACGACGCCGCCGCGCAGCGCGATGCGGACGTCGGCTCCCTCCGCCACGGCGGCGGCGAACGGCGGCAGCGCGACGAACGAGCCGCCCGCCGCGGTCGTCAGCACGTCGACGACGCTCGCCAGCGTCTTCTCGGTCGGAAGCCGCTCCCACAGCCTGGCCACGATGTCGCTGGGCACGTCCGGCGGCAGGGCGACCAGAGCGCCCGGCATCACGATCAGGTACCACTGCCCCGGTCGATAGATCGTCTGCATCAGCGAACCCCTCCTGCTGCCTCACGCGGACGGGTGTCCACGTCGATGTCGTCTGTCTCCCGCGGAGCGCCCGGTCGCGATGCCACATGCACCGCGTCGACGATCACGACGGTGATGTTATCGCGCCCGCCCGCGAGCAGCGCCTCGGCCACGAGCTCATCGGCGGCCTGCTGCGGGTCGGCCACGGTGGCCAGGATCCCGCGGATCCGCTCATCGCCCAGTTCGGATGTGAGCCCGTCGGAGCAGATCATCATCCGGTCGCCCGGCTCAGCCGGGAACAGCCAGTAGTCGGCGTCCCCGGTGCTGCTCGCTCCGATGGCCCTCGTGATGATGTTGCGCCGGCGGTCGGTCGCGGCGGTCTCGGTCGTCAGCTCCCCCGCCTCGATGAGCTCCTGCACGACCGAGTGATCGACCGTGATCTGCTCGAGCTCGCCGTCGGCGAGACGATAGGTGCGCGAGTCGCCGATGTTGATCGCCAGCCAGTAGCCCATTCCGTCGACCGAGGCGACGACGACACCGCTCAGCGTCGTGCCCGCCCGGCCGTTGCCGGTGGTCGACAGGTGCTCGACACCGTCGCGAGCCCGCTCGAGCGCGATGCGCACCTCGTCGAGCTCGAGCGACGAGCGGCCGAGGTACTTCGAGAACTCCTCGATCACGGTGGCGCTCGCGCGTTCGCCGGCTTCGTGCCCTCCCATGCCGTCGGCGACGACGAACACGGGGGCGTCGGCGAGGAAGGAGTCCTCGTTCAGCGCTCGTCGGAGCCCCGTATGCGTCGCCGAACCGGTCGCGACGACCAGCGCCGGCTTCACGCGTAGCCGCCGATCACGACGATGCGATCGCCGATCTCGATCGCGTCGCCCAGGCGCACGGGCACCCGCTGTCCGGACGGACAGGCGATGCGCTGACCGTCGCGCACGATGGTCATGCCGTTGGTCGAATGCCGATCGAGCACCCAGCCGCCGGATACGTCGGCCGCGGCCTCGAAGTGCGTCTTCGACAGCGACAGCGTCTCGTCGCGAACCGTCACGACCGCGGCCCCGGGTTCGGGGGCGGGGTTCCGTCCGAAGATCGTGCGGCGGCTCACCGTCATGCGCACGCCGTCGTCCCAGGTGAACACGAGGCCGTGCCCGGGCACGCTGATGCGCGTCGCCTCGATCTCGGCGTCGTCGTCATCGAGGGAGGCCTCGGCGGGATCGGATGCCGGCGCCGGAGCGATCGGCGCTGGCGCCGTAGCGGCGGGCGGGGAAGCAGGTGCGGATGCCGGCGGCTGCCCGGCGTCGCCTGCTCCGGAGCGCGTCCACGACGCAGCAGGAGCGGGCGCCTCGGGAGCGGCAGTCTCCGGAGCGGCAGTCTCGGGCTGGGTCGGCGTGCGTCCCTGGATGACGGTCTCGTACAGCTCGGGATCGAGATCCGCGGCATCGGGCTCCGGCGGGTGCACGATCGCCCCGGCCGGCGACGCACCGGGGACGTATGCGATCGGCGAGGCGTCGCCGGCGGGAGCAGGCGGCGCCACGGGCGGCGGCGTGGAGGCGGCCGGTGACTGCGGCGTGGGCGGCATGTAGGCGGATGCCGGCGGCGTGGGGGCCGGCGGCACCTGCGCGCCGGCAGGAGCCGGGTGCGCCGGAGGCGTCGCGGCGGGCGGCTGACCGAGCGCGGGCGGCGGCACGGGTCCCGGAGGAACGATCGGCACGGGCGGCACGCCGTGCGCGGGAGGAACCGGCGGTGCCGCCGGCGCGGGAGGTGCGTTCAGAGGGGCCGGAGCACCGGAGGAGTCCGCGAAGGCGAACCCGCCGCTGGGCGGCGCCGCGAAGCCGCCCTGGACGCCGCCGGGCGACGGGATCCCCGGGATGCCCGGCGCCACGGGGATGGCCGTCGTCGCGGGGGCCGGAGCCTGACCGGTGTTCGGGGACGCGGCGGGGAGCGGACTCCTGCGCGCGTCGAGCACCACGGCCTTCGCCACCCGGTCGTGCCACCCCTGAAAGCGGCCAGAGCTGTCGAACAGCGGCGTGAAGTAGCCGACCACGATCCAGCCCGACACTCCGAACACGATGTTGCGCAGCAGGGCGCGACCGAACCCGATCGGCATCCCGTCGTCGGCCGACGCCAGACGCACCCCCTGTGCGCGCATGCCGATGGATCCGGCCCTCGACTGCATCGCCGTGTACACGAGCAGCCAGCCGAGGAGCACGAGCAGCAGCACTCCGTAGCCGATCGACATCGTGAGGAGCAGAGCCTCCAGCGAACCGGAGTTCGCCGCGATCACGCCGACGATGACCCCGCCGATGATCGCGACGGCTCCCGCGATGAGCGCATCGATCAGGTACGCGACCACACGCCGCGAGATCGGCGCGATGCTGTCGATCGCTGGCTCAGTCATGGGGTCTCGCTCTCGCCTGAGGTGGACGTCTTCGTGCGGGTGCTGTTCTTGATCGTGCCAGGTTCACGGCCGACCCGCGCGGCGGCAGCGTCCTTCAGATTCTGCATGCCGTTCGCGACGGCGGTCCCCCCGATCAGCGAACGCAGATTGAGGCGGGCGCGCAGGCGCTTCCAGAATCCGGCCTCCTCGCCGAGGCTTCCGACGATCCCGTCGACCTCCGCCCAGAACTCGTCTACCTGCTCGGGCGTGGGGTCGGAAGGGCCGAACACCTCGGCGTCCGCGCGGTCGGCGAGTGCGGTGACCGCCGGGATGGGGAGAGCTGCGGCGAGCGTCGCCGCCTCCTCCGCGCGGGTGCCGCCGGGAGCGAGCCGCGCGCCGTAGTCGACCGCACGGTCCGTCAGCTCGTCCCACCCCCCGGTGATGCGATCCGCCGTGCGTGCGGCGTTGCGGCGTCCGCGGCGCTTGGCGGCCTTCCAGGCGCCGACGACGATGAACGGCGACGCGATGAGCGCGACCACGCCCAGCACGCTGCCGCCGATCGCGGCGATGATGCCCAGCAGGGCCGCGATGTTGAAGGTCTCGTCATCGCCCTTGCGGTCGTCGGGAAGGGTCGGCGGCAGATCGACCGGCTCCTGCGGCGGGGGCGGAGGCTGCAGCACCTGCGGCTTCGGATCGACCTTGGGCTTGGTGTTCTGGTCGTTCGGGACCTTGTCCTCGGGCGGGGTCGGGTTGAACGTCACCCAGCCGATCTTCTCGAACGCGACCTCGACCCATGCGTGCACGTCGTCACCCGTGGCCGCGAACTCGGCGTCCCCCTGGCGGTCCTCGTCAGGGTAGTAGCCCATGACGACTCTGGCGGGGATGCCGACCTCGCGTGCGAGCAGCGCCATCGCCACCGCGTACTGCTCGTCGTCGCCGATCATCTGGTCGCCGCCGATGAGGGTCGAGATGCGCTCCGACGTGTGCCCGGCCCGCGAGAGCACCTCTCCCTCCAGACCGTGGCTGAAGAAGCCGCCCTCGGCCAGGAAGGTCTCGAGGGCCCGCACCTGCTCGATCGGCGACTCCGCCCCCGCCACGGTCTCCGCGGCGAGCGAGGTGAGCTCCTCCGGCACGTTGCTCTGCTTGGGCAGCGCGACCTTCTCGAAGTCAACGTCGGCGAGCTGCGTGTCGTCGACCTTCGCCGGGATCACGGTGTCGACCGTGTACGTGTCGCCCTTCGTGAGCTTCGAGGTGACGACGGCGGTGCCCGTCTCGGTGTTGTAGTAGCCCGAACGTCGCAGTTCTTCCGCGCGCTTGCCGGTGAAGTCGATCTCGGAGACGGCGCCGGCATCCGGCATCCACACCCCGCTGTAATCCTCGATCGCCACCTTCAGGGTGACCGGGACGCCCTTCGCCTCCGGCGACATGTTCGACCGCAGCGGCGCGAAGGCGCTGGACGAGCCGGGGCCGCCGTCGGTGACGTTGTACACCTGACCGTCGAACTGATCCATGACCGCGATCCGGATGCGTGCGCCCTTGGGAAGTCCGCTCACCGTGAACAGCGTGTCCTCGGCCTCGTCGCGCACGTTCTTGCGGAACGCCTGCAGCGGGCTCGGGTAGTCGTGCACGTTGAACGGAGGGATCACGACATCACGGAACACGTGCCGCGGCTGGGCGGGCTGGGCGATCGCGCTCGAGGCGATCCCCGCACCGCCCGCCACCGCGAGCACCGCGACGCCCGCGAGCAGCCGGCGCATGCGCATGTAGGCGGCGCGTGCCGGATCGACCTCGCTCACCGACACCGCGGCGTTCTGGGGTGCCCACAGCTGACGCAGCGCGAGCCAGGCGATCGCGACGATCGCGAAGACGAGACCCTGCGCCACGGGGAAGGCGGGCTCCGGCGTGCCCAGCACGATCGCGAGGATCAGCACGAGGCCCGCGGGGATCAGCGCCCAGGCCACCTGGCTCAGCCGCAGAGCGAGGGATGCCGTGGCCACGGCGCCCACGAGAGACAGCAGCAGCGGCACGATCAGGTGCCCGTCTGCGGCGGCGACCGGCGCCACCGTCGTGAGCATCTGCTTCCACGAGGTGACGGTGCCGAGGGCGAGCCGCTGCAGCGTGTCGAGCGTCGGCACGAATCCGAGGAACGCGGTGTGGGGCAGGGCGAGAGCCCCGCCGAACACGAAGTACGCGGCGAGAGTCAGCCCCGTGATGATCAGGAGGCCCCATCCGCGCCAGGCCGAGACTGCCGCGATCGCGAGTCCCAGAACGATGCCGCCGATCACGGCGGTCAGGTAGGACGGCCCCGCGAACGTCGTCCAGAATCCGGTCATCGCGACGGCGACGAGCACCGCGGTGACGCCCAGGTCGAGGATCCAGCGGCGCAGCGGCAGCGCCGCCGGTGCTGCGGTGGCGGTGAGGGTCATGCGAGAACTTTCTGCAGGGCGAGGGGGATCTGCTCCAGGGCCCCGATGGTGACGACGTCGGCGTCTCCGATCCGGCGCAGACCGGGCGATGTCGCCGTGCTGTCGGCGACGACTGCGAGCACTCTGGCGCCGAAGGGCAGCCGCGAGCACGCCATGCGCAGGTCGTCGCTGCGGACCTTCGAGCCGCAGATCAGCACCACGACGCTGGCGAGCGGCATGGTCCGCGCGAGCACTCCGGCGAGGTCGTCGATGCCGCCGCGCCGCGGCCGGGAGTTCTTGACCGCCGACAGGGAATCGAGCAGCTGCTTGCCGGTGCCGGCGGGGAGTTCCCTGCCCTGCACGCGCACGTCGACCCGCTGCGAGTCGCGGATCGCGCGCAGGCCGATGGATCCGGCGGCGGACACCGCCAGCTCGAAGTCCTCGGGAGTCGCATACTCCGACCCGGCGCGCGACAGGCCGATCACGAAGTGCGAGCGGCGCGTCTCCTCGTACTGGCGCATCATCAGCGTGCCGGTGCGCGCCGTGGACTTCCAGTGCACGTGGCGCAGGTCGTCACCGGGCTGGTACTCGAGCAGCGCATGGAAGGAGACGTCATCGCGGGACAGGTCGGTGGCGGGAAGCCCTTCGAGATCGCGCAGGTATCCGAGCGACTGGCCGTCGAACAGGATCGTCCGCGGATGCACGAACAGATCAACCGGATCGTCGCGGCGATGAGCCCGCTCGAACAGGCCCAGCGGGTCGCCGCGGACGACGCTGACGGGGCCGACCTTCACGACACCGCGCTTCTGCGTGGGGATCGTGAAGAGCTCCTCGGCCTCTTCCCCCGGGGCGAGTCGCTGGATGCCGAACTCGCCGCGGCCGGCGCCGACCGGCAGCACGACGCGCGAGGGGAGGATGGCGCGGGTGCCGCGGTTGGCGAGCTTCAGCGCACCGATCGCGCGTTCTCCGACCACCACGCGCGTGCGCGCCAGGTCGAGCGACACGTCGTAGGCGGTGCGCCCGATCAGGAACAGCGCGCACAGGGCGACGGTGATCGCGATCACCACGGCGGCGAACGTGAACTCCGCCCAGCCCCCGACCTGCCCGAGGATCCACAGGCCCACGGCGAGGCCCATCAGCACCCAGGCGAGCGGGCGGACAGCGGCCGTGATCCGGCGGAGGCGCGCGAGGAGACGCGCGCCGATGACCGCCGCGATGTCGCGCCAGCCGGCGTCGCGGGTGGTCGGCGCGGGCGACGCCTCGAGTGCCTCCGTGGTCATCATGCCGCCGTTCGCGCCTGGGGTGCGGGGACGGTCTCGAGCACGCGGGCGATCACGACTTCACCCGTGGTTCCGGCGAACTCGGCCTCGGCGTCGAGCAGCAGGCGATGCTGCCACACCGGGCGGGCCAGGGTCTTGATGTCGTCCGGCAGGACGAAGTGACGCCCGTGCGTGGCGGCCCACACCTTGGCGAGACGGACCATCGCGATGGCACCTCGCACGGAGACGCCCAGACGCACGCCCGAGTCCTTGCGGCTCGCCTCGGCGAGTTCGGCCACGTAGCGCAGCACGGCGGGCTCGACGTGCACGGACGCGCCGAGGTCGGCCATGTCGGCGACGGCGTTGGTCGTGATCACGGCGGTGAGGCCGGCGGACGGGTTGCGGTCGGATGCTCCGGCGAGGATGCTCTCGGTGATCGCGAGGTCGGGGTAGCCGATCGAGGTCTTGATGAGGAAGCGGTCGAGCTGCGCCTCGGGGAGCTTGTACGTGCCGGCCTGCTCGATGGGGTTCTGCGTCGCGATGACGAGGAACGGGCGTCCGGTCTCGTGGGTGACGCCGTCGACCGTGACGCGCGACTCCTCCATGACCTCGAGAAGCGCCGACTGCGTCTTCGGCGAGGCCCGGTTGATCTCGTCGGCGAGCACGATCGACGCGAAGATGGGTCCCTTGTGGAACTCGAAGCGGTGCTGCTGCTGGTCGTAGATGGTCACGCCGGTCACGTCCGACGGCAGCAGGTCGGGCGTGAACTGGATGCGGGCGCTGGTGCCCTGAACGGTGGAGGCGAGAGCCTTGGCAAGGCTCGTCTTGCCGGTGCCCGGAGCATCCTCGAGCAGCACGTGCCCCTCGGCGAGCATGGCGGCGAGCACGAGCGAGACGACCTCGCGCTTGCCCTGCACGGCCTTGTCGACGTTGTCGACGAGACGGGTGAAGGTGCCCTGGAACCAGGCCGCCTGTTCGGGGGTCATTGTCATCGCATTTCCGTTCGTGTGTGGTTCGTGGATGTTCGCATGGTGGCTACCATGTCTGCTTCTCGTAGGCCTTGCCGTCGATCGTCACCCAGACCTGGTCGCCCCGGTATCCGTAGAAGCAGGGCAGCTCGATGCTGCCGTTCGCCGGGAGCTTCCTGGAGTAGTCGCCGCTGCCGATCTTGCCCGTCTCGCTGTAGCACGTGACGCTGTAGGTGCCGGCCTTGAAGTCCTTCGTGGTCAGCTTGAACCACTGGCAGTCGCCCGAGCCGCATCCGGACTCCCCGGCCGCCGAGCTGCCGTGACTCACCCATGCGCGCGGGTCCGGCGGCGGATCGGTCTTGGCGGATGCCGAGGCGACGGGCGTCCAGTTGCCGAGCGAATCCTTGGCCCGCACCTGGATGCTGTGGGTCTGGTTGTACCCGTTGCCCGGGGTGCGCGAGCCGGTGGCCGCGACGTCCTGCCATCCGCTCCATCCGCTGCCGTGGTTGACGTTGATCTGCGTGAGCACGATGTCGCGGCCGTTGTACGAGCCGCGCGAATCCCAGCTGATCTCGACGCTCGTGCCGAGGTTGCGCGCGCCCGCCCGTGGCGCGAACGGCATGCCGTACGGCACTTCGGTGATCGCGTTCGACGGACCGCCCGCATAGGTGGACCCGTCGACCGTCGCGACGCCGCGCAGTTCGACCGTGTAGCTCGTGCCGTTGCGCAGCCCCGTGATGCCTGCGCCGTTCGGCGGGTCGAAGCCCACGTCCCTGGTGATGTTCCCGAGCTCGGCCCAGGCGCCGCCGTTCAGCCGGTACTGGTACCGCACTTCTTCCCTGCGCGCTCCGTTGCGCTCCGACTCCGAGAAGGAGACCCACAGACCGCCATCGCGAGGGGTCACGCGCGCGAGTCCCGGCGGAGACGGGGCGACCACACCGCGTCGAGGCGCCGAGAGGGGGCTGCTGTCACCCCAGCCCGCCTTGTTGTGGGCCGCGATGCGGAACGTGTACGGGGTCTCCGACGTGGGCACCACGACGGCCTGGCTGCGCGCACCCGCGCCGGGCGTGATGGTGCGCACCAGGGTCGTGCCCTCGAACACCTCGAGCCGGTACGCGTCGATCGCGTCGCCGTTGCTGTCCGGCGGGATCCAGTTCACCTGCATCTGCGCCTGGTTCCCGACAGGGGCGAGCTCCTGGGTCGTGGGCGCGGCCGGTTGCAGCGGCGGACCCGCCGGCACTTCGGACGCCGACCACCCGCTCCAGCTGGACGGCTCCGGGGCACGGTTGTGCGCCTGGACCCGGACCTGGTAGTTGCCGCCGTTCTCGAGTCCCTCCCACACCAGGGACGTGCCGGTGGCCTGCTTCTGGGTGATGCCGGACGGCGGGGCGGGCGAGATCTCGAGCGTGTAGCTCTCCACCGGCGAGCCGGGCGTCGTGGGCGTGGTCCAGCTCACCTGCAGCGACTTGTCGCCGAACTTCAGCGTGGGCGGGTTGGGAGTGTCCGGCCGCGCGTCGGGTCGCGCGACCTCCGACGATCCCGACGGCTTCGACTCTCCGACCCGGTTCGTGGCGGTGACCTGGAACGTGTACTCGACGTTGTTCGTCAGACCGTCGAGCGTGCACGTGGTCGACTGGCAGTCCTTGGTGTACGGGCTCCCGTGGACGGACCGCACGGTGTACTTCGTGATCTCCGCGCCGTTGTTCGCAGGCGCCCCGTAGGAGAGCACCACGGTCCGATCCTGCACGCTCGTCACGACCGGAGTCCCCGGCGCCTCGGGGATGCCCTGCACGGTGACCACGATCTGACCGTTCGCCTCGCGATCGGCATCCTTGGTCGCGTCCTGGATGCGGTATCCGACGACCATGGTGCCGACGAAGGAGTCCCCTGGCGTCACGACGACCTGATCGCCCTTGAGCGAGGCCGTGCCGGTTCCGGTCTCCACTGCGGCCGAGACCACCTCGAGCGGGGTGTCGGGGAAGGGGTTGAAGTCGTTCGCGAGCACCGGCACGGTGATGCTGCGGCCCTGGTCGGCCTGCGAGATCGTGTCGGTGTTCGCGGCGGGCAGCGCCCGGTTCGAGGCCGCGACCACGACGCGGACGGTGCCCTCGATCGGATCGGTCGTGCCGTCGCTGATGCGCAGGGTCAGCGTCGTGGCCGAGCCCTTCGTCGCGTTCGACGCCGCCTGCACCGAGAGCGTGCTGCCGTCGATCGCGGCGGTGATGCCCTTGGTCTCTCCGCCGACCAGCCTGTAGTCGTGCTTGCCGGCGTCTTCGGGATCGGGGTCGGTCGTGAGCGCGGCGAGATCGAGCACGGTCGCCGCCTCGCCCGGTGCGACCTCGACTTCTCCGCGGATGAAGGTGGGCTGCTGATTCTCGGGCGGCAGCACGTTGATGGAGAGGTTGAGCGTGGCTTTGCGCCCCTCCGGGTCATCGGGTCCCGTGCCGTCCGTCACCTCGAACGTGATGGCGTCCTCGCCGAAGTAGCCGGGAGCGGAGGTGTAGACGAGAGTGCTGCCGTCCTTGACGAGGTCGGCTCCGTCGGCGTGCACGGCGGTCACCTTCGCGTGCTCGGTGATGACGACGTCGCCGCCTCCGGCCACCGTCACGTACTTCGACAGCGGCAGCTCCTTGGTCTCGCCGCTCTTGACCTCGACCGGCGACGTCGAGGTCAGCGTGGGGCGAAGGCCGTCGACGGCGGGCACGAAGAGGAACGCGGACGCGGCCTGGCCGTCCTGATCGGTGAGCGTGTACCGGATCAACTGGAGCTCGTCGGTGATCGCGACGCGAACCTTGCCGTTCTCGAGCGGGGTTCCGCCCGCCTCGACCTTCACGTCGAGGGCCTCGGTCGTACCGTCGGGGTCCTCATCGTTCTGCAGGATGTCGATGTCGGCCGTCAGCTCGCCGTCCGTGAGATCGGCGGGGCGCACGCGGTCGTCCCGCGCCACCGGAGCCTGCAGGGGCACGTCGTCGTCGACCGTGATCTGCAAGACCGCGGATGCCGTGGCGCCCCGGGAATCGGTGATCGTGTACTGCAGCGACGTCTCCAGCGCCCTATCCGGAGCCTGCACGAGGACGCGGTCCCCCGAGACGCGTGCGGAGAGCCCGTCGACGTCCGGCAGCTCGAGCCCCTTCTTCACGAGTGCGACCTTGTCACCCTCGGGATCGGAGTCGTTGACGAGCACCGGCACCGCGATCTCACGGCCCGGGCGCACCACGACCGCGTCCTTCACGGCGTACGGCGCCTGATTGACCTGCTCGGCCGGAGCGATACCGACCCTGATCGTCGCCGTGCCCTCCTTGCCCAGGCGATCGCGCACGCGGTAGGTGAACGTGTCGACCCCGGATGACCCCTCGAACGCCTCGTAGGTGAAGTAGTTTTGCGCGGTCTCGGTGATGCGGCCCTTGGTGGGGCTCGAGTCGATGTCGAGCAGCTCGACCGAGTCGCCGTCGGCATCGAGGCCGTCCAGCGGCACCGCGATGTTGACCTCGGTGCCTGCGAGCGCGCGAGCGACGAGGTCCTGCGGCCGAGGCGCCGAGTTCGTGTCCGCATCCACCGGAAGGATCTGGATCGTCACATAACCGGCGGCCTTCTGCCGGCGAGAGTCCACCGCCTCGTAGGTGAGATACACCGTCTTCGCCTCGGAGCCGGCCTTGAACCGCACGGTGTCCTGCGACACGAACGCCTCGCCGTCCTCCGGATCCACAAGCGGCTCGACGAGCTCGGGGGCGACGTGCATGACGTCGTCGCTCGGGTGCGTGTCGTTCTCGAGCACGGGGATCGTGACGACGTCTCCCGCACGCACGGTCGCCTGGTCGGGGTTCGCGACCGGCTGGAGGATCTTCTCCGGGGCGGGGATCGGGATCACCACCACCTCACCCTCGGCCGACTTCGAGCCGTTGGAGATCCGGTACGCGATGCGCACCTGTTCGTCGAGGGCACCCTGATCGGTGATGCGCAGGCTCTCGTGGTTGAGCACCGAGACCGAGATGCCGCTGCCTGGTTCCACCGAGACGGACTGCACGACGAGGATGCCGCCCGCCGGGTCGGTGTCGTTCGCGAGCACGCCGACGAGCACGTCGCCGCCCGACGGCAGCAGCGCGATGTCCCGCACCGCGACGGGCGGGAGATCGGTCTCGCTCTCCTCCGTCACGTCCACGCGCACGAGCCCCTCGCCGTTGGCCGGGCCCGCCGTCGCCAGATACTGCACGTAGTACGTGCCGGGCGCGTCGGCCGAGAACGTGAAGGTCTTGTTCGGGAAGTCGGGCAGCACGGTCGCGCCGGGCACCTCGTCGACGCGACCCAATCGCAGAGGCTCGCTGCCCGAGCTGGTGTCGTTCGCGAGGGGCGCCACCGTGACCTGCTCGCCCACCCCGGTCACCACGTGGTCGGCGTTGGTCTTCGGGTTCGTCGTGCCCTGAGGGCGCACGTCGAGGGAGATGGTCGCGCTGGCCGTCTCGCCGAGACCGTCCGCCACCGTGACCTTCACGTCCTTGCGGCCCTGCAGGCTCGCCGTCGCCTTGTACGTGATCTGGCCGTCGGTGCTGAAATCGACCTCGTCACCCGGCGCCGCCACGACGTCCTTGAGGTAGATGTCGTCGCCGTCGGGGTCGATCCAGTCGGGAAGGACGTTGTACGAGATCGTGCCGCCCGACTCGACCGTCAGCGTCGTCTTGCGCTTCGGACCGGGTGCCCCGTTCACGTCCCAGTCGTGCACGTCGAGAGAGACGACGGCGGTGTCCTTGCCGCCGCGCCCGTCATCCGCCTCGTAACTGAAGGATGCCGATCCAGTCGCCTTGTCGTCGACGTCGATCTGCAGAGAGGCGCCGTTGAAGATCGACTGCACTGTTCCGATCGACGGCTGCTGCTCGGCGAGGTGCGCGACGAGCACGTCGCCGTCGGAGTCGTTGTCGTTGTCGAGGACGGGCAGCAGCGTCGAGGCGCCTGGGCGCACGCCGAAGGAATCGTCCTCCGCGATCGGCGGTGTGTTCACCTCGCTGCGCTCGGGGAGCGTGGTCTCGACGGTCTCCTCGGTGTTGTCCTCCTGATCCTCGGACTCGCCCTCAGGCGGGATCAGGTCGTCCCAGTTGTCGACCCGCTGCAGGCTCTCGTTGGCCATCCAGGCCGCTCCGCCTGCGGCGTCGTTCAGGACGATGACGTCGCGGTTGACGCGGAAGATGAGGCTCGATGCGTCTTCGGCGCCGGGGACGTCGTCGTTCACGTCGTCGGCGTCGCCCGGGCAGTCCCGGATGAACGTCCCCGTGCCCGCCCATGCCCCGTAGGTGCAGCCCCGCAGCCAGACGGGTGCGGCCGGCAGCCCCTCGCCCCCTGCGGAGGTCTGCGTGGGCTCTGCACCGTCCAGGGGCACGCGCATCAGCGCCGACGGGGTCGCGAGCGAGACGGCATCCGTCTGCTCCGACGCCTGCTGCAGCACGGCATCCGCTGCGTCGCCGATCTCGGTGCGGAACCCGCCGGGAGCGGTCACGACGCCCGCTGCCGGGTCGAGCACGACGGGCGTGCCGCCGACCGCCGTGATGGTCGGGTCGCCCGAGGCGTCGATCTCGCCGATTGATGCCGCGGACGGATCCTTCGCCTGTCCCTCGCTGTCGACGGGGATCGTGACGACTTCGCCGCGCTCGGCCGACAGCGCGAACACCGTGCCGTCGCGCGCGACCGTCACGTCGGCGCCCTTGCCGAGTTCGGCGATGGGCTCTGCAGCCTGGATCTCGAAGCCTGCGATCGCCTGCACCGGGATGACCCACAGGTCGCCCGACCGGCGATCGAGGATCGCCGCCGTGAGATGCCCGAGGGCGACCTTCGCGGATGCCGGGATCGCCGTGGTGTCGGCAAGCGCCACCCGTGCGGGGTCGACGGCCGTCAAGGTCGACCCGCCCTCGTCGACCACGACGACGTTCGCCTCGTCCTGCAGGATGTCGTAGTCCTCGGCCGTCGTGCGCAGGCCGCCGTCGAGGAGTGTCGATTCGTGGTTGAAGTGCCCGACCAGCAGGCTCGACGTCTTCGTGATCCAGACGCCGCCGTCGTTCAGATCGACCTTGGCCGTGGGGTTGCCCTGATACGAGAAGGCCAGAGTGGTGAGTGCGATCGCGCCGGCCGCGACGCCGGCGGCGGATGCGAGCCGTCGCGGGCGCGCCCGCATCCACGTCAACGCCTTCATCCCCGGACTCCCCCTGGGTCAGCCACTCGTACTCTCCGCACCACCGCGAGCGGCGACGCACCCGTCGAGTCTAACCGCCGGTGCGACAGCCGCCCATGGGCAGAGCTGCCCATGGGAGCGCGTCGGCACCGCTAGAAGTTCCCCTCCTGAGCGCTCGACGGATTGCCGCCGATGATGTTCACGCCCTTCCTGGTGACGTAGCCGTTCCAGCAGTCGATGATCACGGAACCGTTCGAGGGGATGTTCACGGGGTAACCCGCGTTGTCCGAGAACACCTTCCCGTCGGCGGTGCACTCGACCCGATACGACCCGCCCGCGAAGTTCTTCGTGTTCAGCTGCACGTTGTAGCAGGGCCCGCCGTTCACGCTGGTGCAGCCGTTCTTCTTCTCCTGCCCCCGCGTCACCCAGGCCTCGGGCACAGGCTTCGTGTCCGTCACGGCCGACGCCGAGACGACGTCCGACCACTGACCGGCCTCGTCCTGCGCCTTGACCTGGATGCTGTGCGTCTCGCTGTAGCCGTTGCCGAGGCTGCGGCTGCCGTTCAGGCCGAGGTCCTGCCAGCCGCCGTTGTCGAGGCTGACCAGGACCTGCACGATGTTGCGGCCGTTCGGGCTCGGCGCTGACCAGGAGACCGTGACCGAGGTGCCCTGGTTGGCCGCCGAGACGCCGGGGTTGCGCACGGGTCCGAACGGGCGCAGATGCGCGGAGGAGGCGGACGACGCCCCTGGCTGCGACTCCTGCCCGCCGACGACGGAGTACGCCCTGACGCGGACCGTGTAGTCGCCGCCGTTGGCCGCGTTGATGCGCGTTCCGTCCCAGCTGCGGCTCCAGGCCCCGCCGTTCACGGAGTACTCGTACCGCAGCTCCGACGCCGCGGCGCCGTTCGTGTCGGCGACCGAATACGTCACGGTGACGTAGCCGTCGTGCTCCTGCGCACCCGTGATGGTCGGCGCCCCCGGGCTGCCGAAGGCGCGCTGCGGCGTCGATGCCGGGCTCTGGGCGCCCCATCCCGCCTTGTTCCGCGCGAGCACCGCATAGGTGTAGTCCGACGTCGAAGTCGCCACCGTCACGGTCTGACTGAGCTGGCTGCCGGCGATGCCGGTGACGCGGTTCACGACGCTGCCGCCTCGCATAACCAGGAGCTGGTACTCGGCGATCGCGTCGCCGTTCTGCGGCGCGGCGCCCCATGTCACGGTCATCTGCGCCTGGTTGCCGACGGATGGCGCGCTGTGCGCTGCGGGCGCGGCCACGGTCCCCGGCACGCCGGCCGGGATCTCGGAGGCCGACCATCCGCTCCAGCTCGACGGCTCCGGCGCCCGGTTGTGCGCCCGCACGCGCACCTGGTAATTCGCGCCGTTCTCGAGGCCCTCCCAGGTGAGCGAGTTGCCGGTGACCCCGGTCTTCTGCGCGATCCCCGACGGTGGGGCGGGCGAGATCTCGAGCGTGTACGACTCCACGGGCGAGCCCGGTGTGGTCGGCGTCGCCCAGGAGACCTTGAGGCTCTTGTCACCGAACACGAGCTTCGGCGGCTGGGGCGTGTCCGGGCGGGCATCCGGACGCGCCACGGCCGAGGCCGGCGACTTGTCGCCGTCTCCGACGCGGTTGGTCGCCACGACCTGGAACACGTACTCGACGTTGTTCGTGAGCCCGTCGAGCGTGCAGGTCGTCGACGTGCACTTCTTCGTGTAATTCCCGGCGACGGACGACACGGTGTACGAGGTGATCTCGGCCCCGTTGTTCGCGGGCGGCGACCAGGAGAGCACGACGGTGCGGTCCTGCACGCTCGACACGGCCGGCGTTCCTGGCGCATCCGGTACGCCCTGCACGGTCACGACGATGCGGCCGTCGACCTCGCGGTCGGCATCCTTCGTCGCGTCCTGAATGCGGTAGCGCACCACCATGGTCCCGACGAACTCTGCGTCAGGGGTGACCTTCACCTCGCTCGCGCTGAACGACACCGTTCCCGTCCCGGTCTCGGACACCGCGGAGACGACCTTCAGCGGGGTCTCCGGGAACGGGTTCACGTCGTTGTCGAGCACGGGCACGGTCAGCGGCTCGCCCTGGTCGGCCTGGGCGATCGTGTCGGTGTTCGCGGTCGGGAGGGACCTGGTCGACGCCGTGACCTGCACCGCCACCGAGCCCTCGACCGGTTCGGTCGTTCCGTCGTCGATGCGCAGCTGCACGGTCGCGGTCGTGCCCTTCGGCGTGCTGGAACCGGCTTCCACGAGCAGCTTGGTGCCGTCGACCCTGGCCTGCACTCCGCCGCCGGGCTGCCCGCTGATGCGGAAGCCGATCTTGTCCGCATCCTCCGGATCGGGATCCGTCGTGAGGGCGGCGAGATCGAGCGAGGTGGCCGGTTCGCCGGGGGCGACCTCGACCTGGCCGTTCACGAACACCGGCTGCTGGTTCTCCGGCGGGAGCACGATGATCGCGATCGTGAGGGTGGCCTTGCGCCCCTCGGGGTCGTCGGGACCGGTGCCGTCGGTGACCTCGAAGGTCAGCGCGTCCTTGCCGAAGTACCCGGCCTTGGACGTGTAGACGAGCGTCGACTGGTCCTTGATCAGCGGAGCTCCGTCGGCGTTCACGGCGCTGACCTTCGCGGCCTCGGTGATGACGACGTCGCCGCCGTCGGCGGCCGTGACGTACTTCGACAGCGGCAGCTCCACCGTCTCGCCGCTCTTGACCTCGACCGGCTTCGTGGTCGTCGGCGTCGGACGCAGCTCGCTGAGCGCGGGGACGAAGATGAACGCCGACGCCGCCTGGTCGTCCTGGTCGGTGATCGTGTAGCGGATGAGCTGCCGCTCCTCGCCGACGGTCACCCTGATCGAGCGGTCCTCCTGCACGACGCCCCCGGACTCGACCGACAGATCGAGCGCGTCGACCGTGCCGTCGGGGTCCTCGTCGTTCGCGAGCACATCGACGTCGACGCGCAGACTGTCCTTGGCGTCGGCGGCGACCACCCGGTCGTCGCGCGCCGTCGGCACCTTCAACGGAACGTCCTCGTCGACGGTGATCTGCAGCACCGCCGTCGCGGTGGCTCCCCTGGCATCGCGGATCGTGTACTGGATCGAGGTGTCCATCGCCGTGTCCGGGGCCTTCACGACGACGCGGTCGCCCGACACCCTCGCCTGGATGCCGGCATCCGGAGCGATCTCCAGCCCCTTCTTGACCAGGGAGATCGCGTCGCCCTCAGGGTCCGAGTCGTTCGCGAGGACGGGAACGCCGATCGTGCGGCCGGGACGCACGACGACGGTGTCCTTCACCGCGTAGGGCGCCTGGTTCGCCGCATCCCCCGGTGCGATTCCGACTCTGATCGTAGCGACGCCCTCCTTGCCGAGGCGATCGCGCACGCGATACGTGAACGTGTCGACGCCGGTCGAGTCGTCGAAGGCCTCGTACACGAGATAGTCGGTGCCCGACTCGGCGATCTGCCCCTTCGAAGGAGCACTGTCCTGGCCGACGAGCTCGACGGAGTCGCCGTCGGCGTCGATGCCGTCCAGCGGAATCGCGATCCTCACGGTGGATCCGCTGAGCGCCCGCACCGTGAGGTCCTGCGGCTTCGGGGCCGAGTTCGCCTCCTCGTCGATCGCGCGGACCTGGATCGTGATGTACCCGGCGTCCTTCTGACCTGCCGAGTCGACCGCCTGATACGTCACGTAGACGGTGCCCGGAGTGTCGGACGCGCGGAACCGCACCGTGTCCTGCGACACGAACGCCTCGCCGTCCTCGGGATCGACGAACGGCTCGACCAGCTCGGGATCGACGTGGAGCACGTCGCCGTTAGGATGCGTGTCGTTGTCGAGCACCGGGATCGTGACGACGTCGCCGGCGCGGACGACCACCTGGTCGTCGTTGGCGACGGGCGGCGACAGCAGCGACGGTCGCGGGATCGGGATGACGATCACGTCTCCCTCCGCGGTCTGCGTGCCGTTGGAGATGCGATAGCTGATGCGCACCTGCTCGTCGAGGGCGCCCTGATCGCCGATGCGCAGCGTCTCGTGGTTCAGCACGGAGACCGAGATGCCGCTGTGCGGCGGGACCGTGACCGATTGCACGACCAGGATGCCGCCAGAGGGCTCCGTGTCGTTGCCGAGGACGCCGACGAGGACCTCGCCGCCGGACGGAAGGAGGGCGACATCGCGCACGGCGATCGGCGGGAGCGCGGTCTCGGACGGCGGCATCACGTCGATCCTGACCAGGCCGGGCACGGCGTTGGGGCCCGCGCTGACGAGGTACTGCGCGTAGTAGACGCCTGCGGTATCCGACCTGAACGTGAACGAATCGTTCTGGAAGTCGGAGACGATGGTCGCTCCCGACACTTCGTCGACCCTCGCGAGACGCAGCGGCTCGCGCCCCGAGCTCGTGTCGTTGACGAGCGGCGCGACGGCGATGGTCTCGCCGAGGCGGGTGACGACGTGGTCGGCGTTGGTCTTCGGGAGGGTGGACCCGGACGGCCGCACGTCCAGGCGGAGCGTTCCGGCGGCGGTCTCGCCGAGACCGTCGGACACCACGATCTGGATGTCCTTGCGGCCCTGCATGCTCGCGACCGCGTGGTACGTCACCTGCCCGTCCGTCGTGAAGTCGACCTCGTCGCCCGGTGCGGCGATCACGTCCTGCAGGTACATGTCGTCGCCGTCGGGGTCGAGCCAGTCCGGCAGCACGTTGTAGGACACGGTGCCGCCCTCTTCGACCGCGAGACCGGTCGTGCGTCGCTGCGCGGGTGCGCCGTTGACATCCCACCCGTGCACCGAGAGCTGCACGTTGGCCGAGGCCTTGCCTCCTCGCCCGTCGTCGATCTCGTACTCGAACGAACCGGCGCCCCCGGCGTCCTCGTCGACAGCGATCTGCAGCGCACCGCCGTTATTCACCGGCTGCACGTCGCCGAGCGCCGGCTGGGCCTGGGCGAGCGAGGCGACGAGCACATCGCCGTCGGCGTCGGTGTCGTTGTCGAGCACAGGCAGCATGGTCGTGCGCCCGGGGCGGACGCCGAACTCGTCGTCCTCGGCCAGCGGGACCGTGTTCTGCTCGCTCCGTTCGGGGAGCGTGGTCTCCACCGTCTCCTCGGTGGAGTCCTCCTGGTTCTCGGTCTCCCCGTCCGGCGGGATGATGTCCTCCCAGTTGTCCACGCGCTGCAGGCTCTGGTTCGGAAGCCATGCCGCGCCGCCGACCGAGTCGTTCAGCACGATCACGTCGCGGTTCACGCGGAACACCAGGCTCTTGGAGGCCTCCGCGCCCGGAATCGTGTCGCTCACGTCGTTCGCCGCTCCCGCGCAGTCGCGCAGGAACGCGGCCGATCCGGCCCAGGCCCCGTAGGCGCAGCCGCGCAGCCAGACCGGGGCCGCCGGAGCGCCGGTGCCGCCGGCATCCGTCTTCGTCGGCTCCCCGCCGTCGAGCGGCACGCTCAGCAGCGCCGACGACGTCGCGACGGAGACCGCGTCAGTCGCAGCCGATGACTGCTGCAGCACGGCGCTGCCCGCATCGGCGATCTCGGTGCGGATGCCGCCCGGGGTGATCACGACGCCCGCCCCGGGGTCGAGCACCACCGGTGTGCTGCCGACGGCGGTGACCGTCGCGTCCTCGGCGTCGCCGATCTCTCCGATCGACGATGCGGAGGGATCCAGCGCATCTCCCTCGTTGTCGACGGGAACCGTGACGACCTCGCCGCGCTCCGGAGACAGCCCGAACACCGTGCCGTCCTTCGCCACCGCCACATCGGCGCCGGCGCCGAGTTCCGCCGTGGGGTCGGCGGCCTTGATCTCGAAAGCGGACAGGCCCTTCACGGGCACAACCCACAGGTCGCCCGACTTGCGGTCGAGGATGGCGGCTGTCCGGTGTCCCAACGCCACCTTCGCCGACCCCGGGATGGCCGTCGAGTCGGCCATCGTGACGCGCGCGGGGTCGATCACCGTGGCGGTGCTCGCACCGCTGTCGACGACGACGACGTTCGCGGCGTCCTGCACGATATCGAAGTTGTCCGTGCCGTTGCGCAGCCCGCCGTCGAGCACGGTGGACTCGTGGTTGAAATGGCCGACGAGCAGGCCGGAGGTCTTCGTGATCCACACGCCGCCGTCGTTCAGATCGACCTTCGCGGTCGGGTTGCCCTCATAGGCGAACGCCATGGTGGTGATCGCGACCGTGCCCGCGACGACGGCTGCCGCCGATGCCAGCGCCTTCGGACGCGCACGCATCCACGACAACACCTTCATGCCCGGCCCCCTGGATAGCTCGCTCGCGCTCGTCGCGCCCTCATGCGAGGAGCGCGAGGCACCCGTCGAGTCTAATCACGAGCGCGTCGAAGCGAATGGGCAGAACTGCCCATCCGCGTCGGTCACTCCCACCATCGCCGCTCGTACTCGGTGCCGTTGATGACCGCGGACGCCTGGTAGGTGCCCCAGCCGCGCGAGCCGTGATAGCAGCCGAGCCTGCCCTCGTAGTGGCCGTTGCCGTCGGTCGTGACCGAGTACGGACCACCCCACGAGCCCCAGTATCCGTCTGCCGGACGGTAGTCGGCGCACTGCACGGAGTAGGTCGTGCCGGCGGCGAAGTTGTCCATGTGGACGTAGTACCAGGCGCAGGTTCCGTCGCCGCAGTCGGCCTGTCCGTTCGCATCGCCGTCCGAGGTGATGTAGGCGGTGGGGGGCGGCGGCGGATCCGAGCTCGCGCTCGCGATGGCGCTCTCGGCGGTCTGCCCGGCGGCATCCGTCGCCTTGACGCGGATGCTGTGCGTCTGGCTGTGCCCGTTGCCCACCGTCTGGGCGCCGCTGGTCGCCACCGGCTGATACGCCCCGCCGTCGATGCTGATCTCGACCTTCGTGATCGCGCGTCCGTTCGCCGAGACACCTCCGTCCCAGCCGAGCGTCACGGTGGTGCTGTTGCCCGTCGCCGTCGCCCTGGGCGGCTTCAGCGGACCGTAGGGGTTGCCGGTGGCGACGTTCGAGGGGGCGCCGGGATAGCTCGTGCCCGAGACCGTGGCGAGAGCGCGCACCGTCACGTTGTAGTCCGTGCCGTTCGACAGGCCCGTGATGACGTCGTCGCCGGGCAGGTTCGCCCACGACCCGCCGCCGTTCAGGGAGTACTGGTAGACGATCTCGCTCGCCGACGCGCCGTTGCGCGAACCGGGCGTGTACGTCACCCGCAGTTGCCCGTCGGCGCCGGTCGGCGTCGCAGTGACCCCGCTCGGAGCGCCCGGCCGGTTGACGCCACGGCGCGGAGCGGAGGCGTCGCTGTACTCTCCCCAGCCCGCCTTGTTGTGCGCTCGGATCCGGTAGGTGTACGGCGTCTCCGAGGTCGGGACCGTCACCGCCTGCGTCTTGGCGTCGGCGGCCGGCGTGATGGTGCGCACCAGGGTGCCGCCCTCCCACACCTGCAGTTCGAGCGCGTCGAGCTTGTCGCCGTTGGTCCCCGGAGGCACCCAGTTGACCTGCATCTGGGCCTGGTCGCCGACGCCCTGGATCTCGGCGGTGGTGGGAGCAGCGGGCTTCAGCGGAGGCCCTGCGGGAACCTCCTTCGCCGACCAGGTGCTCCAGGCCGACGGCTCGGGCGCCTTGTTGTGCGCCTGCACGCGCACCTGGTAGTTCGACCCGTTCTCGAGGCCCTCCCAGACGAGGGAGTTGCCGGTCACCTGCTTCTGAGTGATGCCAGACGGCGGCGCCGGAGAGATCTCGAGGGTGTAGCTCTCCACGGGAGACCCGGGGGTGGACGGAGTCTTCCAGCTCACCGAGAGCGACCTGTCGCCGAACACGAGGGTCGGCGGGAGCGGAGTGTCGGGCCGCGCGTCGGGGCGGGCGACCTCGGACGTCGGGGAGGGATCGCCCTCGCCCACCCTGTTGGTGGCGGTCACCTGGAACGAGTACTCGACGTTGTTGGTCAGGCCGTCGAGGGTGCAGGTCGTCGAACGGCACTCCTTCGAGTACGAGCCGCCCTTGACCGCCTTCACCGTGTACTTGGTGATCTCGGCGCCGTTGTTCGACGGCGCTCCGTAGGAGATCACGACCGTGCGGTCCTGCACGCTCGTGATGGTCGGCGTCCCAGGCGCCGCCGGCACGCCCTGCACGGTCACCACGATCTGGCCGTTCGACTCGCGCTCGGCATCCTTCGTCGCATCCTGGATGCGATAGCGCACGACCATCGTCCCCACGAAGTCGGCGGCAGGGGTCACGACGACGTCGTCGCCCTTCACCGTGGCGCCGCCGCTGCCCGATTCGGTCACGGCCGAGAGCAGCGTGAGCGGCGTCTCCGGGAACGGGTTGAAGTCGTTCGCGAGCACCGGCACGGTGATGCTCCTGCCCTGGTCGGCTTCGGAGACCGTGTCGGTGTTCGCCGCGGGGAGGGGACGTGTGGATGCGGTCACGGTCACCTGCACGGTGCCCTCGATCGGTTCCGTGGTGCCGTCGGTCACGCGGATCGTGAGCGAGGCGACAGTGCCCTTCTCGACGTCGGAGGAGGCCGAGACCCGCAGCGTGTCGCCGTCGACCTGGGCCTTGATGCCGCCGGAGGCCCCGCCGACGTAGGTGAAGTCGTGCTTCCCCTCGTCATCGGGATCGGGGTCGTCCGTCAGGGCGGCGAGGTCGAGACCCGTGGCCTCCTCCCCCGGCGCGACCTGGATCTGCGCACCGGTGAACGAGGGCTGCTGGTTCTCCGGAGGCAGCACGTCGATCGGGATCGTGAGGGTCGCCTTGCGGCCCTCCGGGTCGTCCGGGCCGGTGCCGTCGGTGACCTCGAACGTCACGGCATCCTGGCCGAAGAACCCGTCCGCCGAGGTGTAGACGAGCGTCTTCTCGTCCTGCACGAGGTCGGCGCCGTTCGCGTGGACGGCGCTGACCTTGGCGTGCTCGGTGATGCGGGCGGTGCCGCCGCCGGCGATCCTGACATAGTCCGACAGGGGCAGCGACTTGGTCTCGCCGCTGACCACCTGCACGGGCTCGGTGGCGTCCTTCAGCGTCGGCCGCAGACCCGACACCGCCGGGACGAAGATGAACGCCGAGGCCTCGAGACCGTCGCGGTCGGTCAGCGTGTAGCGGATGAGCTGCATCTCGTCGGTCACGGTGACCCGCACCGTGCCGTCGGCCAGCTCCTTCGCGCCGTCGCCGAGCGTGAGCTCCAGACCCTCGGTGGTGCCGTCGGGGTCTTCATCGTTCTTCAGGATGTCGAGATCCGCCGTCAGCCCGCCGTCCTCGAGGTCCTCGGGACGCAGCCGGTCGTCGCGCGCGATCGGCGCGAGCAGCGGAACGTCCTCGTCGACCGTGATCTGCAGCACAGCGGATGCCGTCGCCCCTTTGGTGTCGCGGATCGTGTACTGCAGCGACGTCTCCAGCGCGTGATCCGGCGCCTCGACGAGCACCCGATCGCCGGAGACGCGGGCGGAGAGGTCGTCCGGGACCTCGAGACCGCCGTTCTCCTCGTCGACCAGGATGATCTCGTCGCCTTCGGGATCGGAGTCGTTCGCCATCACCGGCACGGCGATCTCGCGCCCCGGACGCACCACTACCGCATCCTTCACCGCGTACGGCTCCTGGTTGACGTCTTCCGGCGGAGCGATGCCGACGCGGATCGTCGCCGTGCCCTCCTTGCCGAGGTGATCGCGCACGAGATAGGTGAAGGTGTCGACGCCGGTCGAGCCCTCGAACGCCTCGTACGTGAAGTAGTTGGCGCCGGTCGCGTTGATGCGCCCCTTCGTGGGGCTGGAAGAGATGTCCAGGAGCTCGACCGAGTCGCCGTCGGAGTCGATGCCGTCCAACGGCACCGCGATGTCGACCTCGGTGCCGCTCAGGGCGCGCGCGGTGATGTCCTTCGGACTCGGCGCGGCATTCGTCTCGGCGTCGACCGGCAGGATCTGCACGGTCACGTAGCCGGCGGCCTTCTGCTGCCGCGAGTCGACGGCCTCATAGGTGAGGTAGACCGTCTTCGCCTCCGGGCCCGCTTTGAAGCGCACCACGTCCTGCGACACGAAGGCCTCGCCGTCGGCGGGATCCACCAGCGGCTCGATCAGCGCGGGTGCCACGTGCAGGGCGTCGCCGCTCGGATGCGTGTCGTTGTCGAGCACCGGGATCGTGACCACGTCGTTCGTCCGCACGTACACGACGTCCGGATTCGCGACCGGCTGCAGGATCGCGTCTGGCGCGGGAATCGGGATCACGACGACCTCGCCCTCGGCGGACTTCGTGCCGTTCGAGATCGTGTACCCGATGCGCACCTCGGTCTTGAGCGCGCCCTGATCGGTGATCCGGAGAGTCTCGTGGCCGATGACCGAGACCGAGAGACCGGTGCGGTCCTCGATGGACACGGACTGGATCACCAGCACGCCGCCCGCCGGGTCGGTGTCGTTGGCGAGAACGCCGATCAGGGCGTCGCCCCCGGTGGGCAGCAGCGCGACGTCGCGGACGGCGACGGGCGGGAGCTCGCTCTGGGCCGCGTCGAGCACGTCGACCCGGACGAGTCCCTCGCCGTTCGCCGCTCCCGCCGTCGCGAGGTACTGCACGTAGTAGGTGTTGGGCGTGTCCGACTCGAACGTGAAGGTGTCGTTCGTGAAGTCAGGGAGTACCGTGGCTCCCTGCACCTCGTCGACCCGGCCGAGGCGGAGCCGCTCGCGGCCCGAGCTCGTGTCGTTGGTCAGCGGGGCGATCGAGACCTGCTCGCCGACGCGGGTGACCACGTGGTCGGCGTTCGTCTTCGGCTGGGTCGAGCCCTGCGGGCGCACATCGAGGGAGATCGTGCCCGTGTAGACCTCGCCGCGGGCGTCCGCGATCACGACCTGGACGTCCTTGCGTCCCTGCAGGCTCGCCGTGGCCTTGTAGGTGATCTGCCCGTCGGTCGTGAAGTCGACCTCGTCTCCGGGGGCCGGCTCGACGTTCTGGAGGTAGATGTCGTCGCCGTCGGGGTCGATGAAGTCGGGGAGGATGTTGTACGAGATCGTGCCGCCGCTCTCGACCGTGAGGCTGGTCCTGCGCTTGGCGGTCGGAGCGCCGTTGACGTCCTCGTCGTGCACCGAGAGCGCGACGACGGCCGTGTCCGTGCCGCCGCGGCCGTCATCGACCTGATAGGTGAAGGATGCCGTGCCGGACGCGTTCTCGTCGACGGCGATCTGCAGCGAGCCGCCGTTCTGGATCGACTGCACCGCGCCGATCGACGGCTGCTGCTCGACGATCTGGCCGACGAGCACGTCGCCGTCCGGGTCGTTGTCGTTGTCGAGCACAGGCAGGAGGGCGGTCGCCCCTGGCCGGACACCGAAGGAGTCGTCGACCGCATCCGGCGGGGTGTTCTCCGCCTTGCGGTCGGGGAGCGTCGTCTCCACCGTCTCCTGGGTGGAGTCCTCCTCGTTCTCGGTCTCGCCTTCGGGAGGGGTGATGTCGTTCCAGTTGTCGACCTGCTGCAGGCTCTCGTTCGCCAGCCACGCCTCTCCGCCGACCGCGTCGTTGAGCACGATGACGTCGCGGTTGACGCGGAACGTGAGCGAGCTCGAGTCCTTCGCGTCGGGGATCTCGGCTTCGACGTCGCTGTCCGCTCCGGCGCAGTCGCGCACGAACCGCGCGGATCCCGCCCAGGCGCCGTACGCGCAGCCGCGCAGAGAGATCGGCTCCGCGGGTTTCCCGGATCCGCCGGCGCCGGTGGAGATCGGCTCGCCGCCGTCGAGCGGAAGGCTCAGCAGAGCATCCCTGGTGGCGATGACGACCGCGCCGGCCGCCGCGGACGCCCGCTGCAGCACGGCATCCGACGCATCCGCGATCCCCGTCCGGAACCCGCCGGGGGTCGTCACCTCGCCCTTCGCCGCATCGAGGACGACCGGGGTGCGTCCCACGGCCGTGATCCTCGGGGCGACCGAGGTGTCGAGGTCGCCCAAGGACGCGGCCGAGGACTCGAGCGCCTGCCCCTCGCGATCGACGGGGATCGTGACGACCTCAGCGCGCTCGGCCGACAGGCCGAACACGGTGCCGTCGACCGCGACGGCGACGTCGGCCCCCGCGCCCAGCTCGACCGTCGGCTCGGCCGATTCGATCTCGAAGGCCGCGATCGCCTTCACGGGCACGACCCACAGCTTGCCCGACTTCTGGTCGAGGATCGCCGCTGTCCGGTCGCCGAGGGCGACCTTGGCCGACGACGGGATGCGGCTGTTGTCGCCGAGCGAGACCCGCGCGGGGTCGACGGCCGTCACCGAGGACGTTCCACGGTCGACGAGCAGGACGCTGCCCTTGTCCTGCAGGATGTCGTAGTCCTCGCCCGTGGAGCGCAGGCCCCCGTCCAGAAGGGTGGACTCGTGGTTGAAGTGGCCCACGAGCAGACTCGAGGTCTTCGTGATCCACACGCCGCCGTCGTTCAGGTCGACTTTCGCGGTGGGGTTGCCCTGGTAGGCGAACGCCATGCTCGTGAGCGCGACCGCGCCTGCGGCGACCGCTGCCGCGGAGGCCAGCGCCTTCGGACGCGCGCGCATCCATGACAGCACCTTCATAGCTGGTTCCCCCCAGGGCCGCGGGCCCGACCCGACGACGAGGAGTCGCCGGTATATCCAGCGAGTTTACCTTCCTCGATCCGCCGCGCCCCCGGTCGTGCGTCGAATCGAGGGTGAACCCGTATGCGATGCGGCCCGCCCCCTCCGCTCCCGTTCGCTGAGCGAGGCGACCGTCCCTCCGGGGCTGTTGAGCGACGGAGCGCGGCGACCACCCTCACGGGCGTTGAGCTAGGGAGCGAAGCGCAGCGACTCCCGGCGCGTTGAGCACCCCGCGCGGGTCGTTGAGCGCCCCTCGCGGGTCGTTGAGCGAGGGAGCGTAGCGACTGAGACGAAACGCGGAATCGAGCGCAGAAACTCCTCCCGACACCTTCCTTTCTTCGAACTTATGTTCTATACATGGAGTATGACTTCCCTTGACGACGAGTTCGCGCAGCGGCGGGCGCTGCTGGACGAGTGGGTCGAGGTGCGCCGGCAGATCGCCGCGTTGGAGGCACGGGCGGCAGGCCTGCTGGGCGCCCGTCTGCGGGTGTACGACGCCGATGTGCGGCGCGATGGCTTCCATCGTGAGGCAGCGCACAGGTCGATGGTCGCGGAGTACTCCGCAGCCGGCCGGATCGCGCAGGGGACGCTCGAGCAGGGGTTCGTCGACGCGTTCTTCCTCGAGCGCGACTATCCCGAACTCGCCGCGTCTTTCTCCGCCGGGAAGGTGACAGCCGCGCACGTGCACGAGATCATCTCCGCCGGGTTCACGGTGCAGGACGCGATCGAAGACGGGCACGCGGATGCCGGAGTGCAGCAGGTGTACGAAGCGGCAGCGCTCGTGGTCGCCGAGGCGCAGACCCCGGCCCGCACGAAGGTGCAGGTGCGTCAGATCGCGGCCGCTCTCGCCGGGCTCAGCATGACCGAACGGCAGCGGCGGGCCCGGAGCGAGCGGACCGTGACGATGAAGAGCGTGGGCGACGGTCTCGCGCTGCTGCAGCTGGTGCTGCCCGAGCATCTCGCAGCCGCGATCCTCGACCGCCTCACCCGGTTCGCCCAGCACGTCATGGGCGCCCGCGACGACGCCGACCCGGTCCTCGACCTCGACATCCTCGACCACGGCGAAGACCCGGTCCGCCCGGAGAACCTCGACCCCGCCGACCCTGGCTGGGACGACCTGGTCATCTTCGGCGAGTCCGACACGTTCACCACCGACCCGCTCGTCGACCCGCTCACCGACGACGCCTCTCCCGACTTGGAGCATCCGGCCGTCGACGACCGCGGGATCGACGAGGTCCGCGCCGATCTCGCCGCCGACCTTCTCCTGGGGGCAGAGCCGACGACGGTGACCGGCACCGCGATCGAGAACATCCGGGGCCGGGTGCAGGTCACCCTGCGTGCGACGACCCTCGCCGGGCACGACGACCTGCCCGCGGAACTCGACGGACACGGCCCCCTGCACCCCGACGCCGCCCGCGACCTCGCCGCCGGCGCCGGACTGTGGTCGCGGTTGTTCGTCGACGCGACCGGCACGCTCATCGAGACCGACGCCTACACCCCGACCGCCGCGATGCGACGATACCTGCGAGCGCGCGACCCCCACTGCCGATTCCCCGGCTGCCGGATGCCCGTCCACCGCTGCCAGATCGACCACAATCACGACCATGCCCTCGGCGGGAAGACACGGACCGACAACCTCTCCGCGTTCTGCATCGCCCACCACACCCTCAAACACCCCGACCTCGATGAACGACACCGATGGACGGCCAGGCAGCTCCCCGGCGGAGAAGTCCAATGGACCAGCCCACTCGGCCGCACCTACGACGACCCACCACCCCGCCGCGTCATGTTCGCCTGATTCCCGACGCGAAGGACCCGTCGTGTGCGCCCTCGTACGATGACCCGGCGAACTCGACAGCGAACCCGGGCGCGCGAGGGCGAGCTGGCGGGATTCACCGCCACCGGCAGTCGATCCCGCGAACCGGTGAGCGACGCGGAGAGCCCCGCGAGGCGGCCGGCGGCCCGGGCTCAGGCGAAGACGGTGAATCCCAGCAGCACCAGACCGACGAGCGACATGACGCACGCCACGGACACCGCGGCCATGGCGTACAGGCTCCGTCGACGTGCAGCCTTGGTCACCGAGATCCGGTCGGCGTCGAGCACTCGCGTCGGAGCGTTGTCGCCGGGAGCAACGGGAGGGCGATGCGGTGTGCGCGGTGCCGCCCGGGGCTTGTAGATCGCGGGTGGCGGGGCCTCCTCGGCGACAGCCGGCGGACGGCTGACCGTGTCGTAGAGACCTTCGTCGTCGATCGCCGGTTCAGCGACCGCATCCGACCGCCTTCGCCGTCGAACCGCAACCGTGCGCTCCTCGATGGCAGCATCCTCCGGGGCAGTCGCCGCCCGTCGTCCCCGGTCCACGGCGACCGTGCGGTCCTCGATCAGATGCGTGCGGCCGTCGATACCATCATCGGACTCGGCTTCCCCGGCATCCGCCTGACGTCGCCGACCCATCACGACTGTGCGCTCCTCGATCAGCGCCGATCCGACGTCGAGGTCATCATCCGATTCGAGGCCGTCGTCGAGTTCCACGACTTCGGCATCCGGCCGACGGCGCCACCCCATGACCACAGTGCGATCCTCGACCGCACTCTCATCATCGTCATCCGGCGCGGTCTCCGCGGCACCGCCGCGTGTCCGCCGCCCCATGACGACCGTACGATCCTCGACCTCGACCTCGACCTCGTCTGCGCCTGACCGGACATCCGCGTCGACAGCTTCCGACTGACTCCGACGACGAGCCCTGCGGGTCAGCTTCACCGTCTCCTCTGGGGCGTCGTCTTCCGACCCCATCAGCCGCGCCTCCTCACCGGAACCGTGGTGCCCTCGAGCATGGTCGACGTGTGCACCGCCGAGGAGGACTGCCGGCTGTCGGTGGAGTCCTGCAGGCCGCCGGCGATTCCCCCCGAGACCACGTCGACCACGACGACCGAGATGTTGTCCCGTCCACCTGCCTGCTTGGCGCGGCGCACGAGTGCGGCGGCCGCGGTCTCGGGACGTCCGCACATCGTCAGCGTCGCCCTGATGCCCTCATCGCTGACCTCGCCGCTCAACCCGTCCGAGCAGATCAGCAGTCTCTCGCCGTTCACGACCGGCACGAGCCAGCTGTCGGCCATGTTGTCGTCGGCGCCGATCGCACGTGTGATCACGTTGCGCTGCGGGAACGTCGCGAGATCTTCAGCGCGCAGCTCCCCTGCGTCGACCAGCTCCTGCCCCAGCGAGTGGTCGATCGTGAGCTGCTCGAGTTCGTTGCCGTGGTGACGATAGACGCGCGAATCGCCGACGTTGAACACGAGCCAGTGCGGTACGTCCTCGTACTCGACGAGAGCGACGGCGGCGACCGTACTTCCCGCGCCCCGCGAGTGCTGTGCCGAGATCGTCGACACCGCCTCGTTCGCACGGGCGAGCGCCGAGCCGATCTCGGCGGTCGACACCCGGGTTCCGCCGAGCGGCGCGAATGCGGCGACCACGGCCTGGCTCGCCTTGTCTCCGGCTTCGTGACCGCCCATCCCATCGGCGACGAGGAAGACCGGAGACTCCGCGAACACCGAGTCCTCGTTGACGGCGCGCTTCAGGCCGACGTCGCTGAGAGACGCGACATTGAGGACGACGGATGCGAGTGTCACGAACCGGACTCCACCGCGACGTGCATGCCGACCTCGCCGAGCACGAACCGCCCGGCTCCGGTCACGCTCTCGCCGGCGTCGAGCAGAGTCTCGGCGCCGTCGTCTGCCACCACGACCACCCCGTTGGTCGAATGCAGATCCGTGAGGCGCCACTCGTCGCCCTGGACGACGAGCCGGGCGTGGGTCTTCGACAGCGTGCGCGTCTTGTCCGGGATCGACAGGCGCTGTTCGCCGGGTTCTCCCTCGGGATTGCGACCGATCACGATGCTGGTCGCGGAGAGAGCGAAGGTGCGGCCGTCGTCGAGGACGAGCACACGGCGAGGTCCCCGGCTGCGCTGCACGACGACCGTCGCTTCGATGTCGTCGTCGACGGGCGCCTCAGCCGGCGCGGGCGCAGGAATCGGCGCCTCGGGAACCGGAAGCACGACCGGCACGGGTCTGATCGATGCCGCACGATCGGTCCGGGCTCCCAGTCCGCCACCGCGCAGTCGCGGCGGCGCGGCGAAGGGGTCGGATCCGGCGGGCCCAGGAGCGCCCGGAACGCCTCCCGACGATTCGCCCGCTGCAGATCCGGCGTCGGAGGCCGGCGGGACGGGAGCATCGGGCGTGGAGTCGGGCGAAGGCACGGGTGCCTCAGGGACCTCGGCTCCGACAGACCCCGCGTCGGTCGAGGGCTCGGGATGCTCCACCGGAACGGGATGCGGCGAGGGCGCACCGGGTGCGATCGAGGAGGCTGCTCCGCCGGGCTGCGCGAGAGAACCGGGCCATGCGGGCGAGGGGGACTCGACAGACTCCATCGGCTGAGCAGCGGATGCCGGAACCTCGGTCTCGGCCGGCTCGACCTTCAGGGCGGGTTCCGCGGGCACGGGAGCCACGAGCGCGGGAGCCACGGGCGCGGGAGCCGCGGGTTCGAAGGTGTGTGCCGAAGGAGGCTGACCGGGATCGCCCTGCACGACGGGCGCGACCGGCTGCACCGGCTCAGCCCGGCGAGCAGGCTCGAGGGGTTGCGCAGGCTCGAAAGGCTGAGCAGGCTCCGCCGATGCGACCGGAGCGGTCGGAGGAACAGGCTGGCCGTGTGCGCCGCCCGCGACAGGCTGACCGGGCACTGCAGGCTGAGAACTCTCGAACGCCTGAGCGGATGCAGCGGGCGCCGGTGTCGGTTCGTGCGGCGCAGCACCCGGAACCGAGTCGATCAGTCCCTGCGGGATCGGCAGAGGCGCCGGGAGAGGCGTCGGCTGCGGAGAAGACGAGGGCTGCGGAGACGGCTGCTCGAAAACCGGGGCGGGAACGCCGCCGGCCGGATCGTTCGCGCCCGCTCCAGCACGGTTCGGGGCGGGGATGGTCGCATCGGGTGCCGGGGCGTCGGAGTACCTCGGGTCGGCGGACGCCGACGGGCCGGCATCCGGCCCGGAGGACTGCGGAACGAATCCGGGAGTCGTGAATCCGCCCGCCCCCGCGGACTGCGCCGGAACGAAGGCGCCCTGCGCCGGCGCGAAGGCGCCCGGTGCCGCCGGCTGCACGGGAGCGAACGCACCCGGCGCGGGCGCGAAGGATCCGGGAGCGGGCGCCGCAGCGCCTCCGCCGTGCGGGATCGGCGGAGCGAGGTAGCCCTGGGCGGACGGCACGCCTGCTGCGCGCGCAGCATCCGTTCCCACACGACGAGGACCGTGCAGTCCTGCCAGCCGATCGCCCTCCGGGTAAGGCGGAGCGCCCCAGGCGAGCAGCGTCGCCCACACTGGAGGCAGCAGGATCGCAAGCACGGTGAAGCCGGCGCCGCGGCCGAAGCGCTTGTTGATGTCGTGCGTGGCGAGCACCTTGAGATACAGGCCGTACAGCTGAACGATCGGGATGAAGTAGAACACGACGTTCCAGGCCGGTCGCCCGCCGATCTGCAGGATCGTCGCCTCGTTGAGGACCGGCACCCAGCCCTTCCAGCCGTCCTGCTCGAGCTTCGGGAACAGCTTCGACAGGGCGAACGCGTACCAGACGTACACGCCGAGCCCGATGAGCGCAGTCACGCCGGTGACGACGGCCGATGCCGCGACGAGGTCGGGGGCAGTGACCTCTGCCAGGAACCTGGGGTCTGCGACCGCGATCATGCGTCCTCCTCCTGCCGGCGGAGACCGGCCAATGCGAGCGTACCGAGTGCCAGATGGCGGCTTCCGAACGCGATCGTCCGTGTCGGCGTGATCCTGGCCACGAACGACCTCAGACGCAGCCGCGACCGCAGCGCGGCCCATCTTCCCTGCTCCGAGCGCAGCGCTGCGCGTTCCGCGTCGACCATGCTCCACGCCTGCTCCGCATCCTCCTCACCGGGCGGATGCGCGGCGAATACGGCCTGATCGACGAGGCGCGCGAGGCGCTCGGCGGCCGGACGCTCGACGGTTCGGGCGATCTGCACCCTGGTGCCCTCGGTCGCCATCGGGATCTCGTTGTCCAGGTACAGGTCCGTGAGCTCTTCCCACGCCCCCACCAGACTCGCCTCGGGGTCGGCCACGGTGCGGCGTGCCCTGCCGCGAAGCCTCTTGATCACGAGCACGACGATCAGCGGAAGCAGCAGCAGCGCGACCGCGAGCAGGCTGAGTCCGACGATCCGCGCGATGAACAGCACGACGGCGAGAGTGTCGGTCGTGGCCTGCTCGGGCGGCACCTCGCCGTCGTGCGAATCGCTCTGCGCCTGCGGCGGGTCGAGAGCCTCCGAGTGCGGCTGCTCGGGAACGGTCGGATGCTCGGGCAGCTGCTCGCCCTCGGTGATCAGGCTCGGCAGCTGGGCGAACTGCGGCGTGACGTCCACAGCGACCCACTCGCCCCCCGATGCGCGCACTTCGATCCAGGCAGCGATGTTCGCACCTGTGCACTCGGTGTCGCAGGCCGGCACGCCGGGAACCTTCTCGGCGGCCGGAAGGCGCGCACCGAGGACGACCCGGGACTCGAGCCCCCACAGTCGCGCGAGCAGCGCGGCCGCCGTGGCGAACTGCTCGTCGTCGCCGACGGCGGCCACGAGCATCTGAGGCGATGCATCGGCCCCCGCGCGGCGCTGCTGATCGACGAGCGACGTGAACAGCTCCTCGATCCGCGCGGTGGAGTGTCCGGCATAGCTCGGCGCGAAGGAGTAGCCCCCCGACGCCTTCAGCGCGGCGATCCAGTCGGCGGCGTTCTCGTCGTCGAGCAGCGCATGCGACAGGTATCCCCGCGCGCGCAGCCTCTCGATGAGCTCCAGAAAGCCGGCGCCGGTGCGCGGCAGCTCCTGCAGGTCCACCCATTCGGCGAGCGCTGGGTGCTCATCGGCGTCGAGCAGAGACTCGCCGCCCTGGACATCGGTCAGAGAGGCGGGCGCACCCGGCGCGTCGACGAGCACGCTGTAGCGGTCGCCGGGCACGAGGCCGGCGCCTCCGCTGGGCGCATCGGCGATCGTGATCGCGGTGTCTCCGCCGGCATCCACGTGGAAACCGTCCGCGAGCTCGTCGGCGCGCGACCCCGAGAACCCGGGCGCCTGTGCGAGACCAGAGGGCGCGGGCACCCAGATCCCGCTGTAGGCGTCGCCGACGGTCACGCCGAGCTGTACGCGACCGGGGCCCGCCGCTGCGGTGCGCGGCAGGCGCGTGAAACGGTCATCCGCGGCGATGTGGAAGTCCTGCCCGTCGTAAGCGTCGAGCGTCGCGATCCTGATGCGGTCGATGGCGCCGGGGTCGCCGTCGATCTTCACGACCGTCTCGTCGGCGCGCTCGGCCGTGAACCACGAGCGGTACTCGCCGAGCGGGCTCGGCTGCTGCTGCACGACGATCATCGGCTCGACCTCGTCGCGCAGCACCGAGCGGTCGTTCCAGCCCGCCGCCGCGGGTGCGACGGCGAGGCCTGCCACGAGCGCGACGACGACGAGGGCGCCGGACAGCAGATGACGGCGGATGCTGAGCCACACCGGTGTCGCCCGACGCGTGATGTTGTGCGCGGCGACCGCGCGCAGCGCCCGCGCACGTCGCAGGCGGGATGCGCCGACCAGGAAGACGAGGGCGACGACGAACACCGCGACGCCGATCAGCCATTCCCGAGGAGCCGGAAGGGTGAAGCCGAGCAGCGAGACGGGGGCGCTGGTGCCCGAGCCGCCGAACGCGATGCCGAACACGCTCATGGCCGAGACCACGAGGACGGCGACGGTCGAGCGGCGGCGACTGCGTCCGAGCACGAGCAGGGTGGCGATGAACGCGCCGAAGAGCACGACGACGAGGAACGGGATCAGCACCGCCTGGTACTCGCCGAGCGGAGGCTTCAGGGTGAGGATCTGCTTCCACCCCAGCACGACGCCGAGGACGGCGTCGCGCAGCCCGCCCACGAAGGCCGACGGCGACGACAGCGCAGACGGGATCGCGAGGGGAACCGCCACGACGACGTAGGCGACCGCGGCCACCACAGCGGCGAGCAGCGTGCCCCAGCGCAGCATCCGGGCGAGGACCGCCGCGACCATCCCGATCGATCCGCCCACGAGACCGACCGCGAGTGCACGCGGAGCGTCGTACAGGGGCCAGGCCGCCAGCGTCGCGAGCACGACACCCGCGAACACGTAGCCGAGGCCCCACAGATTCAGAGCGCTGAACAGGGGCCCCTGCTCGCGCCTCGACGCCGTGCCACTCATTTCAGGACCCCGCGGGCGAGCATCTGCGGCAGGTCGCCGAGGGCACCGAGCGTCATCACGGCGAGCTCGCGCGCGCTGCGCAGGGTCGGCTCCTGGCCGAGCTCGGAGCGCACCGCCACCGCCTCCACGGCTGCCGGCAGCGAGATCGCGGCCATCCTCAGGCGATCGAGAGGCATGAGCGATCCGGTCATCAGGAACGCGATCGACAGGTCGGGATAGGACTGCACCGTGAGCTTCGTCACGGATTCGAGGCGCATGACGTTGTCGCCGGCGTCGACGCCGCTCGTGGCGTCGAGAAGCGCCTTCGGAGTCACGGTCGGCAGCGTGCTGATCGACAGCACCTCGGCCCGCGCGTGCTCGGGGATCTCGTTGCTCACCACGAACAGAACGTCGCGCCCCTCGGTGACGCCCTGCAGCGCGAGCGAGGCGGCGGCGCTGACGGTCGTCTCGAACTCGTCGTCGCTGTCGTACGAAGAGGAGGCGAGATCGAGGATGATCGCGATGCGCGCATGGCGCGACTCCTCGTACTGCCGCACCATGAGCTTGCCGGTCTTGGCGGTCGACTTCCAGTGCACGTGACGCTGCGAATCGCCCACCACGTACTCGCGGACCGCGTGGAAGGAGAGGTCGGCGTCGACGAGCACCGAGCTGGGCGTTCCTTCGAGGTCGCGGATGAGCCCCGCGCTGGTGCTGGGGATGCGGACGGTGACCGGATGCACGTGGATGCGCTGCACCTCGGGCCAGCTCAGCTCGCGGCGGAGAATGCCGATCGGGTCGCCTCGGGTGATCGTCATCGGGCCCACGTCGATGATGCCCCGACGATGCGCCGCGATCGTGAGCTCCTCACGATGGTGTCCCTCAGGGCGCAGCAGCGGGACGTGGGCTTCGACCAGCCCCTCGCCCACAGGCACATCGACGACACCGGGCAGCGCGAGACGCGAGCCGTTGTTGCGCACGTCGAGCACGGCCCCGATGTCGGTGCCGGCGACCACCCGGTCGCGGCCGAGCGCGAGCTCGATGCGGTAGTCGTGCTCGCCCAGGATGAACGGCACGCACACCACGAGCAGCACGAGTGCGATCGCGGCCACCGCCCACGCCTCCACCCAGCCGAACAGCAGGCCGCCGACGAGGCCGAGCACCAGCGCGGCCGCGACGAGCACGCCCGCCGCCGTGACCGTCTCGCCGATCCACGTGTACACGCGACGAAGCATCCGTCCAGTGCGTCGCAGCATCCGGCGCGTGCCGAACACCGCGCCGCGGACCGGTCCGCGGCGCGTGCGGTCGTATCGCGTCACCGTCGACGTCCGGGTCGAGGTGCTCGTCCCGGCGGCGGTGCGCGTGATACACGACTCGGTGCTGTAGCTCACGCAGTCCCGTTCTCGCGCGGCGGTTCGACGTCGAGCAGGATCTGTCCCACGACGGCCACGGCCGTGACGCCGTCGAACTCGGCCTCCGGCTCGAGGACGAGGCGGTGCGCGAGGGCTGTGACCGCGAGGTCGCGCACGTCGTCGGGTGTCACGAAGGTGCGGCCCGACTTGGCCGCCCAGGTCATCACCAGACGCGAGAGCGCCAGCGCGCCGCGCACGCTCACGCCGAGGCGCACCTCGGAGGCGCGACGGGTGGCATCGACGATGCGCATGATGTAGTCCGAGATCAGCGGGTTCACGTACACCCCGCGGGCCATCTCGGCCATCGTGAGGATCGTGTCGGTGCCGGCGATGCTCTGAAGCGGCGGCTTCACCGTCGCGGCTCCCTGCAGGATGCGCATGGTCGCGGCGTCGTCGGGGTACCCGATCGAGGTCTTGATCATGAAGCGGTCGAGCTGGGCCTCGGGAAGGCGATAGGTGCCGCCCTGCTCGATCGGGTTCTGAGTGGCCATCACGAGGAACGGCGATCCGACGGGGCGCGAGACGCCGTCGACCGTGACCGTGCCCTCCTCCATGACCTCCAGCAGCGCGGACTGCGTCTTCGGGCTCGCGCGGTTGATCTCGTCGGCGAGCACGATGTTCGCGAAGACCGGCCCGGCGTGGAACTCGAAGGTTCCCTGCTTCTGGTCGTACACCGTGATCCCGGTGACGTCCCCCGGGAGCAGGTCGGGCGTGAACTGGATGCGCGAGCTCGACCCGTTGATCGTCTGCCCGATCGAGCGGGCGAGCGCGGTCTTTCCGGTGCCAGGGAAGTCCTCCAGCAGCACGTGGCCTCCGGTCACGGCGGCGGCGAGCACCAGCTCGACGACGTGGCGCTTGCCGAGGATGGCCTGCTCGACGTTGCCGGCGAGGATCGAGAACGTCTCGGCGAACCAGGCCGCCTGCTCTTTCGCGATGGTCATGAGATCCGTGCTTCCTTTCGAACCGGGTGTGGAGACGTCACAGGCACGAATCCATCCGATGAGTGATGGGGGAAAGCGTCGAGAAGGCGCCGTTCCAAGTGATCGTCACGTCGTACTCGCTGACGGTGTCGGGGACTCGCTTCGCCGAGAAGCCGTAGGAGCCGCTCGCCGCCCCCGAGACCTTCACGACGCTCTTCTTGTCGATGAGCGGCAGGCATTCGCCGAAGCTCACGTTGACGACGGTCGGCGCGGTCGTCGCGGTGATGGGCGCCTCATCGGAGCATTTGTCGGTCTCGCTCATATGGCAGGCCCTGACCGAGATCTTGCCGGGCGCCGAGTCGGCCGAGAGCGTGAAGTCGGTGCGCCAGGTGCCGTACAGCCGGTACCAGGGCACGAAGTCCGCCTCCACCGTCGGGTTGGGCTTCGAGGCGAGGCCGTAGCTGTAGCTGTTGCCGTCGCGCACCGGTGACGTCGCCACCGTGTAGGTCGTGTCGCCGCCCGGGCCGTCGACCCTGCTGAACACGAACACGCTGGTCGTGTTGGACTCGCCGACGCCGAAGCCGTTCGAGGCGCACACCTTGATCTTGTAGCGCTTGTACGACTCGAGCCCCTCGATGGACGGCGACGACGACTGCACCTCGGCTCCGGAGACCACGAGACCGCCCTTGCCGTCGGCGCTGCAGCCGGCGTCGCCCGAACGCCAGGCGAGGTACACGACCTGGAGCGGCTGCGTGCTGCCGTTGCCCTGTGCGACGACGCCGGAGACGTTCACCGCTGTGTTCGAGACGGCGACCGCCTGCGTGGAGCGCGGATCGAAGTACGGCGAGCCCGCGACCTGAACACTGGTGCTGAACGCGCCGCCCTCGTTGCCGATGTTGCCCGCTGGCGGCTGGAACTGGCTGATCGGCACGATCGTGACCGACTGTCCGCCCGGACTCAGCACGATGTCGGCCGTGGTGGTCGGCCCCTGACGCTGGATGACCTCGCCGGTCTCCTCCACGCGGAACGACGCCGCGTCGTTCGACGACGCGATCGTCAGCGTGGCCACGCCGCGCGAGGTGTCGGTGACGCCGGCCCGGTAGACGGGCGTCGCGGTGGCGTTCGTCACCTCGGGAGGGGCGTAGGCCCAGCTGGTGTGGGCCGAGGTCGGCGCCGATTCGCCCACGGAGTTCACGGCGACGGCGGTGAAGCTGTGCGGCGCTCCCGTGACGAGCCCGCTCACCGTGCACTGGTAGACCGCTCCCGACGCCGAGCACGACGCGTTCGCCGGAGCGCCGTCCTGCATGATCGCGACGGACGTGACGGCCGGATGCGCGTTCGCGGCTTCGCCCAGAGGCACCTCCAGCACGACGGTGCTCCGGGTGTAGCCGACCGTCGTCACGCTGGCGGGCGCCTGCGGGTACCCCTGCAGATCGAGCGTGAGGGTCCCCGTGCCGGTGCGGTCCTGCGCATCCGCGACGACGAAGGGGATGATGCACTGGCCGCCCGGCGCCTTGCCGCCGCCGGGCCAGCTCACCGAGATCGCGCTCTCGCCGGATGCGGAGGCCGTCGCGACGTCGCAGCGAGATCCTTCGCCGAGCGAGACGAGCCTGAGGCCGGCGCCGGGCTTGCCCTGGAACGGGTCGTACTCGCCCGCCACGCCGACGACCTCGATCGAGCAGTTCGCGCTGGTCACGACGCATTGCCGCGTCAGCGTCGCGCCGCGGGGCGCGTCGGGCGGGGCGATGCCGACGACGACCCGGAGGGATGCGGAGGCTCCGCCGAAGGCGGTGAGATTCACGTCCACGTCCTCGCGCGTCCCGGGCTTCGCATCGGCATTCGCCAGGATCGACACCGACGAACCGTTCTGCGTGACCGTGAACGAGGCGCCCGTGTAGACCACGCCGAAGTCGAGCGAGTTCGGGTCGCCTTCGCGACCGCCCTCCCACGAGGTCATGCCCGAGTACAGGTCGACGGTCTCGGACTCGCCCGGTGCGACGGTGTGCGAGATCGAGGTGAGCACCACCTGCGGGGACGCAGGACGGATGCCGACCGGCACCTCCACCGACGACCAGCGCTGCTGACCCTGCAGACGCACCTGCACGAGGCAGGTGTCGGACCACGGTGCCGCGGCGCCGGCCGAGTAGGCGACGGTCAGCTTTCCCTCCGCGGTGCAGCTCGCGGCCGCCCGCTGCACCGTGAACTCGCCGGTCGCGACCTCGACACGGTCCGACGAGGGAAGGTCGAGGTAGTCGACCACATCGAAGTTCTTGGACTTGTCCTCGTCGACGACGACGGGGGTCACCCCGGGCTTGAGCTGCACGCGCAGGTCGTCGAACGGAGGGATGCGCAGGAAGCCGTAGGCGACGACGTCACGTCCGCCTTCGGCTGTGCCGGCCAGCTGGAACGGGACGAGGGCGCCCTCGGCCGGTGCTTCGCCGACGATGCGGTTGCCGCTGACGGAGAAGCCCGGCTGTTCGCCCCACAGGCTGAGACGGAGCGAGCCGGGGTCGCCCGAGGTCCACTGCACGCGGTCGCTGACGACGTCCAGGCCGCCGTCGCTCAGCTCTCCCCTGGTGCGCGCAGTGAGCACGGTGTCGGCCACGGTGGGCTGATCGGTCACGGCATCCTCCGTGACCGTGACCATGACGAGGCCCTGCGAGGTGCTCTGCGTCCGGGTCGAGCGCACCGTGTAGATGTACGAGTTCGTGCCTTCCGTGTCCCCCGCCCGCAGCACGACCCTGCCGTCGTCGAGCGAGGTGCTGTCGTCGATGAGGGCCTTCAGCCGTTCGAAGTCGGGGTTCCCCTCCACCTGCGGCGCGTTCGGCACGAGCTCGATCAGCTCGAGGTCGCCTTGAGCAGGATCGAGGTCGTTCGCGCGCGGATCGAGGATGACGGGTGTCGACGAGCCGGCTTGCACCCGCACATAGTCGCTGTAGGTCACCGGCGCGGCGTCGTCCACCTTGCCGTCCAGCACGCCGATGCGCACCTGCCCCGTTCCCTCTTCGCCTGCGGGATCGCGCACGGTGAAGCTGAAGGCGACCTGGCCGCCCTCGACGCCAGCGGCGGGCGCGCGGTACACGATCGCGTCACCTGCTGCGGTCACCGTGGCTGTTCCCTGGCCCTTGCCGGGCTGGGAGACGTCGGAGAGCACGACGCTGTCGCCGTCGGCATCCACCCCCGTCGTCGGCACGGTGAGTGTGACGGCCTGCCCGCTGAGCACCCGCCCCGTGAGCGTCGGCGGCGTGGGGGCGCGGTTCGCCCCGGGTGGCACGACCGTCACCGTCACCGTGCCGTTGTCGGAGAGCGAAGGATTGCGCTCGAGCGACACGGCGTAGGTGAGGCGGTAGGTGCCCGGTGTGCTCGGAGCGAGATAGCGCAGGCTGTTGCCGTCGGCGAACACCAGCTCGTCGGGCTGCCCCGAGCCGGTCACCTCGGGCCGCACGATGAGGGCCTCGCCGCGGGGTGCGACGTCGTTCGCGGCGACGTCGATGCGCGCGAGACTTCCTGCGCGCACGGTGATCGCATCGGGGAAGATGATCGGGCGCGTGACGGATGACGGCGGTGCGAGGAAGACCGTCACGGTGCCCTTCACCGCGGCCCCGGCGCCGTCGGCCACCGTGACGCCGGCGGTTCCGATCACTCCGGACCGGCCGTTCTCCGTCGTGCCGCTCACCCGGATGCTCTCGTTGCCGACGATGCCGACGTTGAGCCGCGGAGACGAGCTCGTCGCCTCCGAGATGACGAGCACGCGCCCGCTCGTGTTCTGCACCGCGCGCAGCACGTCGACCGTGGTGTCCTCGCCCTCGCGCACGAAGGCCGTCAGCGGAGCCATCGCCAGCGCCGCAGAGCCGTCGACAGCCGTGATGCGGATGACCGCGGACTTCTCCGCCTGGGTCGTGACGTCCTGCGCGGTGTAGGTGACGATGTACTGTCCGGGCACGGCGACCGTGACGTCGACGGTGCCGGCGGCCGTGTTCGGCGACACCTCGAGCCCCTCGGCGGCCGCGGCGGTCTGCACGGCGTCGAGCAGCCGGTACGTGCCCGACCCGCCCGAGAGGTGGTCGGCGATGTCGATGGACTGCGGCTCGTCGACCCGCACGGTGAGAGCGACCGGCATGGCGACCATGGTCGGGCTGCCCGTGACGCGCACGTCGATGGTCTTCTCGGCCGTTGCTCCGTGCGCGTCCTGCACGATGATCGTGATGGCGATCGAGGCGTCGGAGGCGTTCGGATCGGTGTGACGGATGGCCACGCGTCCGTCCGCCATCGGGACGACCATCACGGGCGCGGCGGAATCCGTCTCGTAGGCGTCGCTGAGCACGAACGGGTCGCCCTCGGGATCGACCCAGCCCGCGAGCGCCGAGACGATCGTGCTGCCGCCCGGCAGCAGCTGCGGGGCCGGCCACTCCTGCTGACAGGCTTCGACCCCGCACCACACCGGAGCGGAGTTCACGTCGGGATCGACGACGGTGAGCGTGACGGTGGCCGGCTCGGACGATGCTGCGCCATCAGTCACCGTGTAGGTGAAGCTGGTCTGTCCCGAGGAGGCGTGCACGTCCACGACGAGCGACTGTCCGTCGCCGGCGAGAGACAGATCGCCGAAGCCCGCGTCGGCGAGGCCGCCGACCGACGCCGGGTCGATCGTCAGCACGTCCTTCTTGTTCGGATCGTGGTCGTTGAACAGCACCGGGAGGAGAACCTGCTGACCGCTGCGCACACCGAAGGAGTCGTCGACCGCGACTGGAGGGAGCTCCTCGGCGACGTCCTCGACGACGACCGTCCCCTCCTCCTGCTCGGTCTCGTCTTCGATGGCCCACTGCTCCAGCGGGATGAGCCGGCCCTCGGGCGCCGTCCAGATCAGGCCGGTGCCGGCTTCGACGAGCACGGCCCGATCGCCGTTGCTCTGCAGCACGGGCCGGATCGCGGCGGATTCGAGCGCTGCATCCGGCACGGTCAGCGGCACCGTCTCGCCGTCGGCCCACAGGGTTCCCGACTCCGTGTCGATCCACGCGGCGAGCGCTCGGCCGTCCACCACGACCGGGGCCGCGGGTACGCCGGCAGCCTCGGCGATGCGGGTGGCCTTGCCGCCGGACAGCGGGACCGACACGAGCCCGTCGCCGTCGGCGATGAGCACCGCGTCGCCCGATGCGGCCCCGCTCTGCAGCACGGCGCCCTCGCCGATGTCCGCGCTGACGGGATCGCTGTTCCCCGAGAGCCAGAGCCGACCCTTGTCGAGCTGCAGCAGCGCCCACGTGTCGCCGACCACCGTCATGGCGAGCCCCGCCGTGCTCTTGGGCGCCGAGGCGATCTTCTCGCCGTCGCCGACGAAGCGATGCTCGGTGACGTCGAAGCGCCGCACGGCGGCCTCCTCGGAGGAGTACATCACCAGGATGCCGTCGGGCGAAAGCCCGATCGCGTCGGCGGTGTAGGTGGGCTTCTCCTCGCCCTTCTCCACCTCGACGTCCGCGAAGGGGTCGACGAGAGCGGTCGCCGCCTTCGCCTCGAGCGTCGTCACCGAGACCTGGCCCGTGTCTGTGCGGTACGCGACGTAGGCGCCCGCCGAGACGATGTCCCTGGTGCCCACCGGCGTGGGCTGCGAGGCGAGCGGGGCGCCCTCCTCGCCGGAGTCCGAGAGCAGATCCTGCGGGTCTGCCGGGTCGAGGTCCCAGCGCTGCCGCGACCCCTGGCTGAAGAGCACGGCATCCGCGCCGCTCTGCCAGACGTGCTCGGGAGAATCGACGTCGCGGACCGTGTCGATCTCGGCGAGATCGGTGTTCACGCGGGCGTACTGACCCGAATCGCGCAGCACCCACACCGACGATTCCAGACGCGGGACCTCCTGCGCCTGGTACCCCTGCGCCGTGACCGCGAACGTCACGACGGCTGCGAGCGATGCGAGCCCTGCAACGGCCGCGATGATCCTGGCGCGGGAACGGGGACGGATCTCGGATGCCGCGCGATCGCCGATCGGCATCAGATCACCCCCGTCATCACGAGCACCGCGACACCGACGACGGCCAGCACCGCCATGCCGACTCCGGCGCCGATGAGACCCGCCGCGAGCGGAGAGCGCTGTCGGGACACCGCAGGAAGATCGTCGCGCTCGCGGGGGCTGCGGTCCTGGCGCGCGGCCCGAACGGCGCGGCGACCGCCTTCGTCGACCGTCGTCACGACGGGCCCGCGGGGTGCGGCATCCGAGAAGTTCACGGGGGCGGCCGCCGCCCACTCCGCCGACGCCGCTTCGAACGCCGTCGGAGCCGTGCCCAGATCGTACTGAGCCCAGCGCAGGCGTTCGGCGAACTCGGCCATGGACGAGAAGCGGCGTGACGGATCGCGCTGCATGGCCGTCGACAGCACCTCGTCGATCGCGCGCGGGAAGCCGGGCACGGGCACCGGCGTGTAGTGCGCCTTCACGATGCGTCGGGTGAGCTGTGCGCGGGAGTTCGCGGAGCGGTCGTCGCTCTCGAACGGCGTGCGCCCTGCGAACAGGGTGTACAGGGTGGCGGCAAGGCTCCACACCTCGCTGGCCACCGAGCCCGACACCCGCTCCTGCAGCACCTCGGGCGCGCTCCACGGCACCGACATCGCGATGATCTCGGGGTCGCCCTCGTCGACCACGGCGGCCGCGATGCCGAAGTCGGCGAGCACGGGTGAGCCGAGCGAGCTCATCAGCACGTTCGACGGCTTGATGTCGCGGTGCAGGAGGCCCGCACGATGCACGGTCTCGAGAGCTCCGGCGATGCGCACGCCGGCGTCGAGCACCTCGGCGACGGGCAGCGGGCCCTTCTTGTACCGCGTGCCCATGTTGTCCGGGCAGTACTCCATGGCGATGTACGGCCGGCCGTCGGAGGAGATGGAGGCCTGATAGATCGTCACGATCGCCGGGTGCGCGCTGAGCCGGGCCGAGATGTCGGCCTCGACGTTGAAGTTGCGCAGCACCTCAGGATTGACGGCATCCGCCAGCAGGACCTTGACGGCTGCGACCCGGCGGGGCAGATCCTGCTCGTACAGGAACACGTCGGCGAACCCGCCGGAGCCGAGCGGTCGCACATAGCTGTAGCCCGCGAGCACCGGCGGTGCCGACATGGTGCGCTTGGCCACTGCGATTCCCCTCGAATTCGATCACGGCGAGAGGCGCATCGAACCGATGGCGCAGTTCCCCCACCGGGAATTATATCCGTGGTCAGGGCTTGCCTTTTCGGGACTCAGGCCCGCCAGCACCCCTCGACGTGGTCGTCGACCATGCCGGCCGACTGCATCAGGGCGTACATCGTGGTGGCGCCCACGAACCGGAACCCTCGCCGCCGCAGCTCCTTGCTCATCGCCGTCGACTCCGGCGTGACGGCGGGAACGTCGGCCATGCTGCGGGGACGGATGCCGGATGCCGGCGGCGCGAACGACCACATCAGCTCGTCGAGCTCGCCCTCGGCCATCTCGCGGACGATGCGGGCGTTGCCGATCGTCGCCTCGATCTTCGCGCGGTTGCGGATGATGCCGGCATCCGCCATCAGACGTTCGATGTCGTCCTCGCCGAACTCCGCGACGATCTCGGGCTCGAATCCCGCGAACACCTCGCGGAACCGCGGCCGCTTGCGCAGGATCGTGATCCAGCTGAGCCCCGCCTGGAAGCCCTCGAGCGCCATCTTCTCGAACAGCGCCCTGTCGCCGTGCAGCGCGGTGCCCCATTCCTCGTCGTGATAGCGCCGGTACTCGACGTCGTCGCCGACCCACCCGCAGCGGTGTCGCGCATCGGGACCCGCGACCAGGGAGGTCATGCGAAGGTCGCCGCGTCGATCACGAACCGGTAGCGCACGTCGGACGCGAGCACCCGCTCGTAGGCGGCGTTGATCTCGGATGCCGGGATCACCTCGATCTCGGCGGCGATGCCGTGCTCCGCGCAGAAGTCGAGCATCTCCTGGGTCTGCGCGATGCCGCCGATGTTGGAACCGGCGAGGATCCTGTTGCCGCCGATCAGCGACATCACGCCGACCTCGAGCGGCTCGCCAGGGGCGCCGACGCACACCATCGCGCCGCCCACGTCGAGCAGGCTCAGGTACGAGCGCAGGTCGATCACGGCGCTCACCGTGTTCAGGATCACGTCGAAGGAGCCGCGCAGCTCCTTGAACGTGGCAGGGTCGCTCGTGGCGAAGTAGTGATCGGCGCCGAGACGGATGCCGTCGTCCTTCTTGCTCAGCGTCTGCGACAGCACGGTGACCTCTGCTCCGAGGGCGTGCGCGATCTGCACGCCCATGTGGCCGAGTCCGCCCATGCCGACGACGGCGACGCGGGTGCCGGGGCCGACGTTCCAGTTCCGCAGCGGCGAGTAGGTGGTGATTCCGGCGCAGAGCAGAGGCGCTGCCTTGTCGAGCGGGAGCGCGTCGGGGATGCGCACCGCGAAGCGCTCGGTCATGACCACCTGCTGGGAGTAGCCGCCCTGCGTCACGGTGCCGTCGCGGTCGACGCTGCCATAGGTGAAGACAGCGCCCTCGAGGCAGAACTGCTCCTGGCCGCGCACGCAGCTGCGGCATTCGCCGCACGAGTTGACGAGGCAGCCGACGCCGACCCGGTCGCCGACCGCGTGCAGAGTGACGGCATCGCCGACAGCGGCCACGGTGCCCGCGATCTCGTGGCCGGGAGCGAGCGGGTAGCGCTGCGGACCCCAGTCGCCGCGCACGGTGTGGATGTCGGAATGGCAGATGCCCGCGAATGCGACGTCGATCAGGATGTCGTCCGGGCCCAGCTCGCGGCGCTCGATGACGGTCTTCTCGAGCGGGGCGGCTTCGCGGGGGGCGGCGTAGGCGGTGACGCGGGTCATCTGTTCCTCTTTCGGTGGAGTGCTCTCCATTCTTCCTGTTCCGAGGTCGCCCGGTCGCCTTCCGCGGCGGAGGACCGGACGGTACCGTGGCGGTACGACTCTGGAGGGAAGTCCCATGCGCCCATCGGCCCTGCCCGCGCGGATCATCACCGCCCTGTTCTCCGTCATCGTCGCACCGGTCGGCGTCGGCGTCCTCAGCGTCGGCGGGAGGAGCTGGCAGTACGCGTTCATGGCATACGGGGGCGTCGACCCGGCGCAGCTCATCGGTCCGATCCTCCTGCAGGCGCTCGGCATTGTGCTGCTGCTCGCCGTCGTGGCGACCGGGTTCTGGAGCTCCGCCGGTCTTCTCGCCGCCGGCATCCTCTCCGTGGTCCCGATCGTGTTGGCGCTCTTCCCCGTCCTGCTCCTGAACCTGTATCAGAGCCCGCTGCCGATGGAGTGGGTGGACGGGATCATGTACGGCATCCCGCTCGCCCTGTTCCCCGCATTCGGAGCCATGGGGCTCGTGCTGCTGTTCTCGAAGCGCTTCCCGGCGCGACCGAACGTGGCGCTGAACATCGTCGGGCTCTTCGCCGCGCCCCTTCTGCTCATCGCCGGGGTGTGGCTGCTCACGCTCGGTCTCGCCAGGGGCACGGTCGCCGCTGTCCAGCAGTTCCGGTTCGACTTCGCGATCGACGCAGCCGCGGCGGTGCTCGCCGGCGTCGTGCTGATCGTCGCCGGCATCCTGGCGACCCGCTGGTCGCCGTTCGCCCTGCTCCTGCCGGCACTCGCGCTGCTGATCGTCACGCCGCTGTCCTTGACGCCCGCGAGCGGGTTCTCCGACCTGCTCTTCCGCACGTCGACCGAGCTGAGCCGCTCTCTGCTCCCGCTGCTGCTGACCGGCGCCGGTGTCGCCGCCGCTCTGAGCTACGCGTTGTTCACGGTCGTGCTCCTTCGTGCCCGGCGCAGAGCACGCGGCGGATCCGCACCGATCGGCGCCTACCCGCCGGCCTACGGGCACGCTCAGGCTCAGCCCTACCCGCTGGCCCAGACCTACCCGCCGGCTCAGCCCTACCCGCCGGCCCAGACCTACCCGCCGGCCCAGGAGTGACCGATATGGCACCCGCTGTCGGACTCCGCGCCGAGATCCGACAGCAGGTGCCGTCTCAAGCCCGGACGCAGACGCAGACATGGCGCCCCCTGTCGGAATCCGTGCGGGATTCCGACAGGGGGCGCCACGTCAAGGAGTGAGCGTCAGCGCTTCTTGGCCTTGAGCGCCTTCTCCTGCACGGGTGCGTCTCCGGATGCGGCGAGCTCGGCGTAGTACGCCCGGGCCTCGTCCTGCCGGATCTTCTCCGCGCCGCTCGCGATGGGTGCGCGCAGGTGCTCCTGCTCGTAGCCGAACGCGTCGACGAGACCGAGCGCGTGGGGGCGGAGACGGGCGCACAGGCGATCGATGTAGCTCGACACCGCCGCCGCACGCTGCGTCGACAGACGGCCGTTGATGAGGTACCAGGCCAGGTGCTTCTCGATGAGCTGCAGGCCGAACAGGTCGCGCAGCCAGGTGAGGACCTTCCTGGTCTCGGTATCCGTCGCCCGGTTCACGCCGTCGGTGAAGGCCTCCCACTGCAGCAGCTCGCCGTGGGCGCGGGCGGCCTCGATGAGCTCGGCCTGGTTCTCGTTGAACAGGCGGGCGCCGAGCTCCTTGTCCTTGCCCGCGGCGCGCAGACGCCCCGCGATGTCGGCGATCATCTGCTGCACGCGGCCGGCGAGGAGCTCGTGCTGCTGCTCGGCACGCAGCCCGTTCTCGACGGCTCGGGCGGTCGATCCGAGATCGGCGACGGCCTGGCCGAGCTGGCGGAGGCCGGCGCCGTGGAAGACCTTGCCCGCGGTCTGCCCTACGGCGAACTTCGCGAGGGCCGCGGCATCCTTGCCCTTGAACTGCGCCGCGTAGTCGGTGAGCAGGCGCTTGCCGACCAGCTGAAGAAGCACGTTGTTGTCGCCCTCGAAGGTGACGTAGATGTCGAGGTCGGCGCGCAGGCCGACGAGGCGATTCTCGAACATGAATCCCGCGCCGCCGCAGGCCTCGCGGGCCTCCTGCAGGGTGTCGAGGGCGTGCCACGTCGACAGCGGCTTGAGCGCTGCCGCCAGGGTCTCGAGGTCTTCGCGGTCGTCCGGGGTGTCGGTGCGACCCGAGAAGACGCCGTCGAACTTCTGCAGGAACTCGTCGTGCGCGAAGATCTGCGCGTACGTCGTGGCCAGGCGAGGCAGTAGGCGACGCTGGTGCTTGCCGTAGTCGAGCAGCACGACCTCCTGGCCGTCGGCTCCGCCGAACTGGCGACGCTCGGTGGCGTAGGTGATCGCGATCTTCAGCCCGAGAGCCGAGGCCCACGAGGCTGCGCCGTCAAGCGACACCCGGCCCTGCACGAGGGTGCCCAGCATCGTGAAGAAGCGACGACCAGGGCTGTCGATCGCGCTCGAGTAGGTGCCGTCGGCGGCGACATCGCCGTAGCGGTTCAGCAGGTTCGTGCGAGGGATGCGCACGTGGTCGAAGCTGAGGCGGCCGTTGTCGATGCCGTTCAGTCCGCCCTTGAGACCGTCGTCCTCGCGGCCGATGCCGGGCAGGTCGACGCCGTCCTCTCCGCGCAGCGGCACGTAGAAGCAGTGCACGCCGTGGTTGACGCCGTTCGTGATCAGCTGGGCGAAGACCGTCGCGGCGATGCCGTGCAGGGCTGCATTGCCGAGGTACTCCTTGGTGGCCGCACGGAAGGGCGTGTGGATCACGAACTCCTCGGTCGCCGGATCGTAGGTCGCGGTGGTGCCGACCGAGGCGACGTCGGAGCCGTGGCCGATCTCGGTCATCGCGAACGCACCGGGGATCTCGAGGCTCATGATGCCGGGGAGCCACTTGTCGTGATGCTCGGCGGTGCCGAGCTGGAGCACTGCCGAGCCGAACAGCCCCCACTGCACGCCCGACTTGATCTGCAGGCTCGGGTCCGCGACCACGAGCTCCTCGAACCCGGCGATGTTCCCGCCGTTGTTCTCCTCGCCGCCGAGGCGCTTCGGGAACGCCCGGTGCACCGCCTTGTTCTCGACGAGCAGGTGAAGCTGGCTGAGCACGCGCTCGCGGTGCTCGTCCTTGCCGAGGTCGTCCTTGCGCCAGAACGCCGGGTCCTTGATCATCTCGCGGGCCTGGCGACGGGTGTCGGCCCAGGTGCCCATCAGGAGCTCGTTGATCTGCTCCACATCGAGCTGCGGATTCTTCACTTCGGACACGGTGGCGACGTCGACCATGGCGTTCCTCTCAAAGGACTCAGGGATACGTCAATGGTAGGTGTGCGACAACACTGAAGGAACTCGCGTGTGGAGTTCGTACAAGCGGATGCCGCGACCTCGCCCGGTCGCGTTGTCACCACCGCACAGTCGCGCCCGCCGCGGGGCTACGCGAGCGACGAGGCGCGAGGTGGTGGTGCGGTCTTCGCGGCGTTCCAGCGCTTCACGACTCCGGCACTCAGGCGCTGCCAGGTGCGGTCGCGGATGAAGATCGAGTCGATCGCGATCATCGTGAGCGAGAACCAGGGCAGCCCCATCAGCACCGCGATGCCGATGTGGAACGACAGGATGCCGACGAGGGCGATGAGACGGGTCGGGCGCGTGAGCAGTGCGAGCGGGAACGCCACCTGCAGCAGAATCGATCCCCAGCTGAAGAGGACGACCATCGGGCCCCACGTCGTGACGAGGTCGCTGAGTACCGGCCAGGTGCCGAACCGCATGGTGTGCAGCGGGTTGTAGACCGCGTACCCCTGCTCCCACGGAGCTCCGCCGGCCTTGAACAGCGCGCCGGACGCGTAGACGAAGCAGACCTGCGCGGTGAGCGCGACCAGCGCGAGGTTGTGGAACATCGTGCCGAGCAGGGCCGGCTGGCTGCCCGGAGCGAACCAGTCGCCGCTCTTCGCGCGACGGCGAGCGTCGAGCGACCAGCGTGCGGCCGGGTCGGCGAAGAACAGCAGGAGCAGGGCGATGCGGAACATGTTGTCGCCCTGATCGCCCACCATGTCGTTGGCCTCGATGAACCCCACCCACATGCAGAAGAAGATCGGCAGCACGATGCGGAACCGCCAGCCGAGCACGAACAGCACGGCGAGCACGGCGAGCAGCAGGTACAGCGCCGTGTAGACGACGTCGTTGCCCATCGCGGCGTGGAACGCGCTGAACACCCAGATCTTCGGGAAGTCGCTGACCGGCTCGACCATCTCGCCGTTCCAGGCGGACCCTGCTCCGAACGTGTAGAGCCGGGTGCTGAAGTTCGACGCCAGCAGTCCGAGCGCGGTGACGCCGAACAGGATGCGGGTGACGGCGAGGCCGTACAGCGCCTTCTTGCCGTCGAAGAGCCAGTCGAAGACGAACGCCGAGACGCGGTCGACCGCCGACAGCAGCATGTTCCAGAAGCCCGCGATCATCGAGGCGGCGAACGTCAGCAGGCGGGCGGGCAGCGACGCCTGCGGCGACACGGGCTCGGGCGCTTCCGGCTTGTTCGTCGTCTTCGTCTTCTGAGAGGCGGATGCCTTCGCTGCCGACTTCCTGGGCACAGCATCCGCCTTCTTCTCGGTGTCGGGCGCGACGGTCACTGCTGGGTCCTCTCGAACTGGGCGCGGAAGACGTCGGCGAAGTCCTCGCGGCTCTGCCCCTTCTCCTCGATCGGCAGGCGCCAGCCCGTCGTCGAGAAGGTGGGATCGGGGCGCTGCGCGTTGGGGTTGTTGCGCTCGGCGAACGGCACCACGTTCTGCCGGCTCACCCGGTACTGCACCTTGACGACCGCGTCCGCTCCCCAGATCGCGTAGGCGACCTGCGTGGCGTACGCCGTGGCCAGATGCTCCGCAGCCATGTACTCGGTGGTGTCGGGGTTGTCGTCGCCCTCGAGCTTGTCGAAGGATCCGACCATCCATTCCTCCCAGCCGTCCTCGTCGAAGTCGAGCGCGGCGACCGCCTGCTGCTCGCCGTTGAGGTCGTTGTAGGCGTTCATCTGGTTGCTCGCGACCTCGCTGGACTGGATGCCGGCGCGTGGCGGGAACAGGTTGTAGCGGATCATGGAGATCTCGACGTCGGTGGCGCTGACCCATCCGGTCTCGGTCTCCTCGCCGTCCTTCTCGATGACCGCGCGGACGTTGAAGTGGTAGTCGCCGTTGATCGGCTCAGGGGCGAAGACGCTCCAGGACTGGCCGAACAGCGGCAGCATGTAGCTCGCGAGCACGTTCTGGGTGGGGATCTCCCGCAGCGCCGAGTACGGCGCGATCCACAGGAAGGACGCGCCGACGTGCCACAGCGTCAGCAGACACGCGGCGAAGGCGATGAGCTTCACCCACCAGGTCGGCCGCGGTCTGGCGGCGACGGCTGCGTCGCTCTGCACCGGTTCAGTGTTCGTGCTCATCGAAAGGTCCTTCTCATCACTGAAGGCCGGGGCCGCCCTGAACGGGCGACCCCGACCTCTGTCAGTGTCTCACTTACTCTGCGGTGACGGTCTCACGCTTGGAGCGTGCGACCAGCGCCGAACCGAGACCGAACATCAGGAGCAGGGCTCCGAGGACGATCCAGCCGTTGGGCGCCGTGCCACCGGTGGCGGCGAGGCCGGTGGCCACGACCTTGAACGTACCAGCGACACTGCCCGACTCTGCGCCGGTCAGGGTGACGGTGTGCGTTCCGAGGTCGGTGCCCGCCGGGATCGCCCAGGTGAAGGTGACGGTTCCCTGCGCGTTGGCGACCTGGGTGCCCAGTGCCAGCGGGTCGGAGTTCATCACACCGGTGACGACCTCGCCAGGCTTGAAGCCCGTGCCGACAGCAGTCTGCTGCTGGCCGCGCTCCAGAACCGGAACCTTGACCGTGATGCCGAGCTTGCCCGTCGGGTTCGCGTTCGCCGAGGCGTTCGCGGTCGAGGAGGCAGTCGCACTGCTGGTCGCGGTCGCCGTCGCGGTGGCGTCAGCCGTGGCCGAAGCCGTGGCGTCAGCCGCGGCGGTCGCCGATGCGTCGTTCGACGAGGTGGCGTTGGCCGCAACCGCTGCCGCCGCATTCGGGTCGGCGTCAGCCGATGCCGACGTGTCAGCCGCGCTCGTGGACGTCGCGTCCGTCTGCGCCGCCGCCTGAGCGGATGCCGCAGCTGCAGCGTTCGCCTCGGAGGTGGCCGTCGTGGCCGCATCAGCCGAAGCCGCGGTGGTCGCCGCAGCCTGAGCCGCGGAGTTCGCCGTGACGTCTGCTGCCGCGTTCGCGTCATCCGTCGCGTCGGCGAGTGCCGCAGCCTGAGCGGCGACCTGAGCCGACGCGTTGCTGTCGTCATCCGCCTGAGCCGAAGCTGCAGCCGACGCCGAGGCGTTGGTGTTCACCTCAGCCGTGGCAGCGGCGGTCGCCGTCGCGTCGGGGTCAGCCGTCGCGGTTGCGGTGGACGTCGCGCTCGGGTCAGCCGTCGCAGTCGCCGTCGCGGTCGCGTCGGGGTCAGCCGTCGCAGTCGCGGTGGACGTCGCGCTCGGGTCAGCCGTCGCAGTCGCCGTGGCGGTCGCGTCGGGGTCAGCCGTCGCAGTCGCCGTCGAGGTCGCGCTCGGGTCAGCCGTCGCAGTGGCGCTCGAGGTCGCACTCGCGACCGCGTCGACCGAAGCGTCAGCCGAAGCCGTGGCGAGAGCCGCGGCCTCTGCGTTCGATGCGGCGGACGTCGACGCGTCGGACGTCGCCGACGTGTCAGCGGCCGTGTTCGACGTGGCGTCGGCGAGAGCTGCAGCCTGAGCGGCGATGGCCGCACCGGCGTTGGCCGCCGAGGTGGCGTCAGCGGTGGCTGCAGTCGACGAGGTCGCCGTTGCTGCCGACTCCGCTGCTGCGCTCGCGTCGATGTCGGCTGCCGCGGAGGCGTCCGAATCGGCGTCGGAGTAGGCAGCCGCCTGAGCAGCGGCCTCAGCGACAGCTGCGGTCGATGCGTCGGCGTTCGCCGAGGCGGTTGCCGAAGCCGTCGCGTTGGCGTTGGTCGATGCGTCGCTCGATGCGTCGACGGAGGAGTCCGCCGTCGCCGCCGAGTCGGATGCGACGGAGGAGTTCGCCTCCGCGGCGGTCGAAGCCGCTGCGTTGACGTCGTCCGACGCGTCGGCCTGGGCCGCGGCCTGAGCAGCGACCGCTGCGGAGGCGTTGACGTCGGCGTCTGCGGTGGTCGATGCATCCGAGGAAGCAGTCACGGTCGCCGCTGCGACAGCAGCGGCTTCGGCGTCAGCCGTAGCTGCAGCCGAGGCGATCGCGGTCGCGTCGGAGAAGGCCGCAGCCTCAGCCGCCGCCTGAGCGGACGGGTCGCCGTCGGCAGTGGCGTCAGCCGATGCGGATGCCGAAGCCGCCGCATTCGTGTTGACGTCGCCGCCGCCACCGGCCGTGACCTCGGTCGTGTCGGTCGCGGTGACCGTACCGGCGGTGGCCGTCACGGTGTAGCCGGTCGCTGCGGGCGTTCCCAGGGGCACCGGGTACGCCGTGGTGAAGTCGCCGTTCGCGTCGGTGGTGACATCCACTGCCGTGCCGACGTTCGCGTTGCTCGGGTCGGTGAGCTGGAGCGTGACCACGGTGTTCGCGGGCCAGCCCGAACCGGTGACCGGAAGGCTCGTGCCTGCCTGCACCTGGGCGGCCGCGTCGATCGCGGCGGCAGCGACCTCAGCCGCGCGCACCGTCGAGGAGGCGAGGTCGAGGTTCAGCGCACCGAGGCCCGGGAGCAGCTCGAGGCTGATCGCGTTGACCGTGAACGATTCGGCACCGAGGATGCCCGGCGTCGGCTGCTCGTTGATCGTGATCTCCACGACCTCGTTCAGCGCGTCGAACAGCGGGCTCAGACCGGCGACGACCGGGTCGAGAATGCCGTCGATGGCCGGAGCGAGACCCGTGGTCACCGTGGTGACCAGCGTGTTGATGACCGGCGCAAGCGTGGACGTGAGCAGGTTGATCACCGGGGTGGTGACGAGGTTGAGCACGCCGTCGAGCGGAATGCCCAGCAGATCGCCGTCGACCGCCACGACCGGGCTGCCCGGGAGGGCGCCCGTCAGCTGACCGATCGTCGCGTCGACGGTGATGTCGACGTCGGCGTTCAGCAGCAGAGCCGTGACCTGAGCACCGAGTGCGATGTGGACGTTGAGGTTGTTGATCAGATCCGTGACGACGGTCGTGACCTTGGTGGTCAGCGTGCCCAGGGCCGCCGAGACAGCCGAGGTGATCGCCGAGATCGTCGTGTCGTCGAGGACGAGCGTGTTCGGGGCGAGACCGTTCAGGTCGGTCGCGGCCGGTCCGTTCACGATCTTGGCGAGATCGACCGAGATGAGGCCGTTCGCGAGATCGATCGAGACGATGCCGTTCGGGTCAGCGAGCGGCTCCGCGATCAGCGTGTTCGTCGCGGCGGTGATCGCCGCGTCGAGACCGTCGATCGAGATCGTGCCCCCGCCGACCTGCACCTGCAGGACAGCCGGAACGCCGAGGTTGAGGTCGACTGCGCCAACCACGGTGTCGAGGACTCCCCCGGTCCCGACTGCCGTGTTCAGAGTGTCGCCGACGCCGTCGAGCACTCCGCCGACCGAAGTCGCGACCGTGCCGACGAGCGGGCTGGAGACGTTCAGCTCCAGGTCCGCAACCGTGTACTCGGAGGCGACGTCGACGGTGCCGGTGGCGCCGGTGGCCGTCGCGGTCGACGCGATGGCGCCGAGCTCGAGGCCGAGGTTGTCGACGACCTGGTCGGTGATTCCCGCGACGCCGAGCTGCTCGAGCACGTCGGTCAGGTTGACCTTCGCGTTGCCGTATGCGCCCGGGTTGTTGATGTCGGTGGCGATCGCTCCGTCCGAGGTGATCGCGCCCGCACTCGCGGTCGAGGTGTTCGCCGTGGGCGACCCTGCGAACGAGTTGAGAGCTCCGAGCTCGCCGAGGTCGAGAAGACCGGCACCGGCGGGACTCGAGATCAGCGGAAGCTGCAGTCCACCCCCGAGGTCGACGGTCAGACCCTCGAGCAGGCTGAGGTTGAGCGGCGTGACGTTCGGTCCGACGTCGCTCGGGTTGCCGCTGACGGCCTGCGAGACATCGAGGATGCCTCCGCCGAGCAGTTCTGTGCGGATGACCTGGCCCAGGGCCTCGGAATCATCACTCGGTGCGGCCGTGGCGCCCATGGGCACCAGTGCGCTGGTGAGAATCACAGCGCCCGCGGTTGCCGCGGCGATGCTCCCACCGATTGCTCTGCGTTGCCGCAGAGACTTCCCCTCAAATATTCTCATTTGCCTCTCCCGTGTGATGCGGACTGTGTTCGCGTCACGCGGCCCTCCCCAGGCGCCGACGACAGGTCGGCAGAGCGCATGCCATGCCAGTATGTCGGTATTTGCGAGAGTATGTCCAGCGAACGCACAGATTCGTCGCACGCAGGTAGCGAATCGCAACAAAACTCGGCGAAGGGTTCCGCTCAGCCCTCGTACCCCTGCTCGTCGAGCCACTCGTCGCTGGGCACGCCGTTGAGCTCTTCGTGTCCCGCCGGCACGTCGAAGCGCTGTGCGGTGAGATCGCGCGGCAACAGGGTGAAACCCTGCCAGTGCATCTCCATGGGCGACTGATCCTCGTCGCGCGGAACGTGATGGAAGCCGATCGCGACCCAGGAGACCACGTCGTCGAGGCTCTCCCCCGCACCCCGCTGCACGAAGTCGAGCACACCGTCACCGCAGCCGAGGCGGGCGTTGCGGGTGGCGTACAGCTGGCAGTCCTGCGAATTCGTGAACGCGACGTCGTAGCCGGCATCCGCTCCGTGCTCGTGATCCTCGACGAACGTGAACGAATCGCTGCGCTCGAGGTCGATCTGATACGAGATCGGATGCCCGTCGTCGTTCACCACACCGGGAGCGAGCACGCGCCACCACCGGCGGTCGACCCACTCGGCGGTCACAGGACTGGCGAGAGGTGTGATGGTGCCCTCCACGACCGGCGACTGCGGGCCGCTCTCGCCGGTCGGCGCGGCGTCGTACTGCTCGACGGCCATGCCTGTCTCGCCCCCGAGCGCCCAGTCCACCCGCCACACCGCGTTGTGCGAGTGGCTGGCCGCGTGATCGTGATCGTCCTCGCCAACCGCGGACCCGTGCTCTTCGTCTGTGAAGTCGAAGGGCGAGAGGTCGCCGGTGGCGCCCAGCCGCACGCCGATCGAGCCGTCGGCGCCGAACACGTACTGCGTGACGTACTCGTACCATCCGACCCGCGACACGGTCGACAGTTGCCAGTCGGTCGTGCGGGCGACCGCCGGCGCGACGAGTTCACTCGAGTGGTACGCGAGTCCTCCGTCGACGACCTCGGAGCAGAGCACCTCGCGGTTGCGCGTCTTCCCGTACGTGCCGTCGTCGACGTCGGGGATGTCGGCGGCGAGCCGGTCGCCGATGCACGATTCCTTCTCGAGGGTCTTCATCTTCGTGCCGCCGAACCCGGACTCGCTGATGTCGCTTGTCAGCCGCTCGCCCGTGTCGTACGGCACCTCCAGTTGGGAGATCGCGATCGACGAGATGACGCTGATCGGCTCCGCCCCGGGCGGCGCGATGTGCACGTCCGACAGCACGAGCCCGAAGTCCGGGTCCACCGACCAGCACATCGACCATGTCGCCCCGCTGGAGAGGGTGCGGGCGAGCGGCTGCCCGTCACCGCACTCCAGATCGGCGACGGCCGACGCCTCGGGCGTCGGCGACGAGGAAGACGAGTCGGGGCCGGCATCCGTGCACGCGGCGAGCGCGAGCATCCCGACCAGCGCCCCGACGGCCGTCCACTGCACGTGCCTTCTCATCGCTCTCCCCCGACAGACATCTTCTTATATAGATGCGTACGCATTCTTATATAGGTGTGTACGCAAAGAATGGTGGCGACCCGACAGGCGGGCCGCCACCATCCTTTCCTTCCTGTTACAGCTGGTCGGTCACCACGCCGCGTCGGCGCATGATGGCGAACGAGGCGCCGAGAGCGATGAGGATGATCGCCAGCGGCACGTAGACCCCGGGCTCACCACCCGTCGTCGCCAGGCCGCCGCCACGGGACGTGATCGACAGGTTGACGGATGCCGCGTTGCCGGCGCCGTCCGTCGCGACGATCTTGTAGGTCCCGGGGGCGGTCCCCGCGGGGATCTTCACGGAGACCGTGAAGCCGCAGTTCGCGCCGACCGTGACCGAGAGCGCCGAGGCCAGGACGGCCTTGCCGTTCGCGTCGTACAGCTGCACCGTCGCCGTGCCGCCGGCTGCGAAGCCGGTGCCCGTCACGGTCACGGTCGATCCGGCCGTAGCCGAGGTCTGGTTGACCGTGATCGTCGGGTCGGTGCAGACCGCGGTCGCGGCTGCGACCGTGATCGGCGCCTCGAGCTCGGCACCGGTGGTGTCCGCCGCCGTGATCGAGTAGGCACCAGGAGTGGTGGATGCCGGAACCGCGACAGCGGTTCCTGCAGGCACCGCACCTGCGCCGTCGGCGTCGGTGACCACGGGGTCGCCCACCGGGTCGCCAGCGCCGTCGATCAGCGTCAGCGTGATCTCGGAGTTCGGCACCCAGCCGTCGGACGTGACCTCGGAAGACCCACCGGCCGGAACCGGAGAGACCGCCAGGAGTCGCGGAGCGTAGACGGCCACCGGGGCGATCGCCTCGTCACCGCCCTCGTCCGTTCCGACGATGGAGTACGTGCCTGCCGTGGCGTCGGCGGGGACCGGCACGGTGGTGCCTGCGGGGATGCTGCCATCGCCGCCTGCCGTCACCTCCACCGGGTCGCCGACCGGGTCACCTGCGGGGCTCGTGAGCTGGATGCTCACTGCTTCCGCCGGGTCCCAGCCGCTCGAGGTCACGGTCGACGTGCCGCCGGCCGGAACCGGGGACGTCGCCGTCAGCACCGGAGCGGTGCCCGCCGCTTCGACCTCGACCGCAGCCGAGACCTCCGCGCCGTTGGCGTCCGTGCCCACCACCGAGTACGTGCCGGCCGCAGTCGCCTCGGGAACCGGGACGGTGGTGGCGGCGGGGATCGCACCCGTGCCATCCGTCGTCACGTTCACCGGGTCGCCCACGGGTGCGTCGGCGCCGTCGGTCAGCTGCAGAGCGACCTCCGAGTTCGGCTGCCAGCCCGCCGACGTCACCGTCGTCGCACCGCCCGCCGTCACCGGAGAGGTTGCGCTGATCGTGGGTGCGTAGATGGCGAGCGGGGCCGAGACCTCGGTGTCGCCGTCAGTGGCCTCGATCGTGTAGGCGCCTGCCGAGACGTCGACCGGAACCGGGACCGTGGTGCCGTCGGGGACGTTTCCGTCGCCGTCCGTCGTCACGACCACCGGGTCGCCGACGGGGTTGCCGTCGCCGTCGGTCAGCTGGAGCGTGACCTCGGTGTTCGGCTCCCATCCGCTGGACTCGATGTCCGACTCGCCGCCGGCCGGAACCGGAGACGATGCGGTCAGGACCGGAGCGTTCGCCGCCACGACCTCGATCACGTCGGAGGCCGTTGCCTCGTTCGCGTCGGTGCCGACCACCTCGTAGTCCGCGCCTGCCGGGGTGCCGGCGGGAACGGTCAGGGTGGTGGCGGCCGGGATCGCACCCGTGCCGTCGGTCGTCACGTCCGTCGCAGCGCCCACCGGGTCACCGGCGCCGTCCGTCAGCTGCAGAGTCACAGCCGAGTTCGGCAGCCAGCCGGTCGACGTCACCGAAGTGGTGGCGCCGGCCGCGACCGGAGAGGTCGCGGTGAGGACCGGAGCGTAGATCGCCAGCGGAGCGGATGCCTCGTTGCCGAACTCGTCCACGGCCTCGACCGTGTAGTCGCCGGCGGTCGCGTCATCCGGGATCGGCACCGCGGTGCCGGTCGGAAGAGCGCCGGTGGCGTCGACGGTGACGGGCACCGGGTCGCCCACGGGAGCACCGCCGCCGTCGGTCAGCTGGAGGGTGACATCGGATGCCGGAACCCAGCCGGTCGAGGTGACCACGGTCTCGCCGCCGGCCGGAGCCGGAGACGTGACCGACAGCGCCGGGCTGAGGACCGCTGCGGTGACCTCGAGCGGTACCGAGACCTCCACATCGTTCTCATCCGTCGCGACCACCGTGTAGTCGGTGCCGGGCGTCGCCGTGAGCGGCACGGGGACGGTCGTTCCGGCCGGGACGCTGCCGTCGCCGTCCGTCGTGACGTCCACCGGGTCGCCGACCGCTGCGCCGCCGCCGTCGGTGAGCTGGAGGCTCACCGTGGTCGCGGGCACCCAGCCTTCGGAGGTGACCGTGGTCTCGCCGCCGGCCGGAACCGGAGACGTCGCCGTGATCGTCGGGGCGATCGCGGTCGGGTCGACAGTCACGGGATCGGTGATCTCCGCGCCGTTGTCGTCCGTTCCGACGATCTCGTAGTCGCCGGGCTCGGTGTCCGCCGGGATCTCGACGCACGTTCCGGCGGGGACGGCGCCTGCGGCATCCGTCGTCACCGTCACGGGTGCACCGACGGGGTTCCCGTCAGCATCCCTCAGCTGCAGAGTCACCTGCGTGTTCGGCAGCCAGCCGCCGGACGTGATGTCCGAGCAGTAGCCGGGAGCCACAGGGGATTCGGCATCCAGCGTCGGAGCGTAGACGGCGAGCGGGGCCGAGACCTCGACATCGTCCGCGTCCGTGGCGACAACCGTGTGGGGACCGGCGACGGCGTCAGCCGGAACCGGGACCACGGTGCCTGCGGGGAACGAGCCGGCGCCGTCGGTCGTGACGTTCACGGGGTCGCCCACGGGAGCGCCGCCGCCGTCGGTCAGCTGAAGCGTGACCGGGGCATTCGGGTTCCAGCCGTCGGACGTCACCGTGGTCTCGCCGCCGGCCGGAGCCGGAGACGTCGCCGCGATCGTCGGGTTGATGCCTGCCGCCGTCACCTCGACGGTGTCGGACACCGTCACCGTGCCGTCGGTCGCGTCGACCGCGTAGTCCGTGCCGGGCGTCGTGCCCGCCGGGATCGGAACGGTGGTGCCGGCCGGGATCGCTCCCGCGCCGTCGGCCGTCACGTTCACCGGAGCACCGACCGGCGCGTCAGCGCCGTCCGTGAGCTGCAGCGTGACCGCGGCGTTCGGCAGCCAGCCCGACGACGTCACCGCAGTGGTGCCGCCCGCCGGAACCGGAGACGCCGCGTCGATGATCGGCGCGTACACCGTCACCGGGGCGGATGCCTCGTTGCCGTCCAGGTCCGTGCCGACGACCGTGTAGGCGCCGCCGACCGCGTCCGCGGGAACCGGGACCGTGGTACCGGTGGGGACGTCGCCCTCGCCGTCGGTCATTACGAGCACCGGCGCGCCGGCATCCGCTCCGTCAGGGTCCTGCAGCTGCAGGCTCACCTGCGAACCGGGGATCCAGCCGCCAGAGGTCACCGTGGTCTCGCCGCCGGCCGGAACCGGAGACGTCGCCGTCAGCGTCGGAGTGATCACCGCGGCGGTCACCTCGACCGGAGCGGTGGCCTCGGCGCCTGCGGCGTCGGTGCCCACGACCGAGTAGTCGGCGCCGGGTGCGGTGGTGAGCGGAACCGGGATCGTCGTGCCGGCCGGGACAGCGCCGGTGGCGTCGGTGGTCACGGGGACCACGGCGCCGACGGGGTTGCCATCACCGTCGGTGAACTGGAGCTCCACCGCGGAATTCGGCTGCCAGCCGGACGACGTGACCGTCGTCGAGCCGCCGGCCGGAACCGGGGAGGATGCCGTGAGCACCGGCGCGTAGACGGCCAACGGCGCCGAAGCGTTGTTGCCGTCGGCGTCCGTGCCGACCACGGTGTAGTCGCCCGCCGGGGAGCCGGCGGGAACCGTCACGGTCGTGCCAGCCGGAACCGCTCCGGTGCCGTCGGTGGTCACGACCACCGGGGCGCCCAGGTCGGACCCGTCAGGACCCTGCAGCTGCAGGGTCACATCGGAGTCCGGGTTCCAGCCATCCGACGTCACCGTGGTCTCGCCGCCGGCCGGAACCGGAGACGTGACCGCGAGGGTCGGGGTCAGCGCCGCGGCGTCGACGGTCACGGTGTCGGTGACCTCTGCGCCGTTGGCGTCGGTTCCGAGAACCAGGTAGTCGCCGTCCGGCGTGGCCGCCGGGATCGTGAGGCAGGTGCCCGCGGGCACCTCGCCCGCGGCATCCGTCGTCACCGGAACCGGAGCGCCGATCGCCGTGCCGCCGTTGTCGGTGAGCTGGAACACGAGAGGCGAGTTCGGAAGCCAGCCGCCCGAGGTGATCGCCGTGCAGGTGCCGGGTGCGACCGGAGACTGCACGTCGAGCGTCGGAGCGTAGACCTCGAGCGGCGCCGAGATGGTGTTGGCGTCGGCGTCCGTGCCGACCACCGTGTAGGCGCCGGCGGGCGAGCCTGCCGGAACCGGGACGGTGGTGCCGGCGGGAACGTCACCGTTGGTGTCGGTCGTGGCCTGCACCGGAGCACCCACGGGGTCGCCGGTCGGGCTGGTCAGCTGGAAGTCGACCACAGAGGCCGGGTTCCATCCGCCCGACGTCACCGTCGTCTCGCCGCCGGCCGGGGCCGGAGACGTGACCGACAGGGTCGGAGTGAGAGCGCCGATCTCGACCGTGATCGTGTCGGTGATCTCCGCGCCGTTGCCATCCGTTCCGACGAGCGTGTAGTCGCCTTCAGGGGTGCCGTCGGGGATCGGGACGCAGGTGCCGGCCGGGACGCTGCCCGAGCCATCGGTCGTCACGACCACCGGAGCGCCGACGGCTGCGCCGCCCGCGTCCTGCAGCTGCAGGGTAACCGAGGTGTTCGGCAGCCAGCCGCCCGAGGTGATGGCGGAGCACGTGCCGGGGCCCGCGGGCGACTGCGCGTCGAGCGTCGGAGCGTAGACGACGACCGGAGCCGTCACCTGTTCCCCGCCCGGGTCCGAACCGACGATGGTGTAGTCACCCGCGGTCGCGTCCGCCGGGATCGGCAGCGCGGTGTCGGCCGGGATGCAGCCGGTGGCGTCGGTCGTCGCGGTCAGCGGAGCGCCGACCGCGGCGCCTCCCGCGTCGGTCAGCTGGAACGTGATGTCCGTGCTGGGCGCCCAGCCGCACGACGTCAGCGTCGACGAACCGCCGGCCGGAGCCGGGGAGGTCGCCGTGAGCGCCGGAGCAGCGAGGTTGCACGCGTCGGTGCGGACGCCCGCGTTGCCGACGTTGAACCGGGCCAGGCCTCCGATGACGCCGACGCTGAGCGCCGACACCTCGAGTCCCGAGGTGAGCGGTGTGCCGCCCCCTGCCGGAGTACAGGTCGCGGTGACCTGATGGTTCAGCTGCGCGGAGAACACGTTCCCCGCGATCAGGTCGAGGAACGGGTCGACCGCCGCGCGCACGGGCACCGTGATGAGGTCGGTCTTGACCAGGGTGAACGCGTCGTACAGCGGGTTGTTGCCGTCGGCGATGATCGGGCCGAGAGTCGCCGCCGCGATGCCCGCAGCGGTCCGCGCCGTGGCGATCAGCGGGCAGGAGACGATGTCGAAGGCGGCTGCGGTGCAGAAGCTGTTCGTGATGGCACCGGTGAGGTCCATCGTCCAGCCGGCCGTCGTTCCGGTGGCCGCGGCGACCGCGACGTCGATCGTCACTGCCTGAAGCGAGGCGACCGCCGCGTCCGTCGCGACCTCGAGCACCTTCTCGATCACATCGTGGATGCTCGAGGCGATGAACGGGTAGGTCGTGCTGTCGATGAGCTCGGTGTTCGGATCCTGGTTGTTGATCCCCACCGGACGGTCGGGGATCACGCCGTCGTCGTTGCCGCCGATGCGACCGAGGTCGACCGTGATGGTGCCTGCGCCGATGTCGATCGTGGCGAGTCCGTCGTCGGTCGAGATGGGCGCGAGGACGACCGCGTTCAGCACGTCCTGGGTCAGGGTCGTGTTGACGGTCGTGTCGATCGTCATTCCAGGCAGCAGCGCGCCGAGCCCGAGAGTCGTGTTGACCAGGTCGATCACATTCTGCTCGAGCGTGCCGGTCGCCGTGCTGACGCCGTCAGCCGCCTGCTCGATCACGGGCGAGTGGATGACGAGCTTCGCGTCGCCGACGCGGTACTGGCCGAGTCCGCCGACGCCGTCGGGGTCCTGAAGGACTCCGTCGATCGCCTGCGCCCATGCGCCGCCCAGGCCGAAGGAGAAATCGGCCTGATCGACCGCGAGGCCGGTCGCGCCGTCGACGCCTGCCGCTTCGAACAGCGACAGCAGATCGATCTCCGCGGTGCCGAAGTCGGCGTTGTCGCCGTCGAGCGTCAGACCGCCGTCACCTCCGGCGATGCCGGAGATGCCCTCGCCGTTGCGGCCGTCGGTGGCCGTCGACTCGCTGAGCAGTGCCCCCGCCTGCCCGAAGTCGATGAACTGGTCGATCGGGATCGTGATCCCACCGCCGAAGTCGATGAGTTCGGTGCCGAGGACGGAACCCGCGAACGGCTTGCTCTCGGTGCCGGGATTCGTGACGGATCCCTTGTTCGAGTGCGCGAAGCTCAGTGTGTCGGATCCGCCGAGAACGACCTCGGCGATGCTCGCCTCGGCCTCCGTCGGATCAGTCGGATAGGTGTCGAGACCTGCCGCAGACGCGGCGCTCGACGCGAACAGTACTCCTACGATGCCGAAGGCCACGCCGGAGACGAGTTGAGGCAGCCTGAGCCGCCCTGTCCCTCTCCGATCGACCTTTCCTCCATGTTCACGCATGAACATTCCCTCCTCATCCGATTTCGCATGAGGCAGGCTCCCCCCCAGGAACCAGCGGTACTCGCTGACGGGATCCCTCCCTTACGAGGGAGTCTGGACGCGCCCTGAGAGCGCGTCAAGAGGCAACATTCAGATATATCGGAGATGCCCGAAAGGCCCGTCGAACCCTCGCGAGGAAATACCTGTATCGACAGAGGTTTTCGGTCGATGCCCCGCGGGCGACCGCTTCCGGACACGACTGTCGCCCCGCAGGGAGGTGCGGGGCGACAGTCGGACGATCGGCCATCCGGAGAGGAAGATCGTCTACAGAGATGATTCCTTCGGCCGAGGAGACGACTCGCTAAAGAGAGAGGCCGTGGCCGAACCGGAACAGCGGATCGGCCGTGTCGAAGGGCACGTCGGGGCGCGACGCCTCGACCGCGGCCATCGACCTCGGCACGTCGAAGGGCAGCTTGCCGGTCGCGGGCGCCACGCCCGTGAGCACGTCGAGCAGGGCATCGGAGTTCGCTCCCCAGTTCGCGACGACCGCGTGGGCGGCGTCCACGATCGGGCCGAGGATCGCCGGCCGATCGAGGAACACATCTACGACAGTCGGAACGGATGCTGCGACCTCTGCGACGTGCGCGACGACCTCTTCGGGGAAATCGAGAGATCCGGCATGGAAGAAGTTCTCGAACATCGTCTCGCGCTGCTCGTACGGCGCCTGCAGACGCAGGATGGCGGCATCCGCCTCCTGCGGGGAGTCGACCACCTCGCCGAAGCGCGCAGCGGCCTCGGATGAGATCCCCTCGACGTACAGCTTCAGCCCTCGTCGCAGCGGCAGCACCTCGTCGTTCGAGAGCACCGCGATCGACGCCCGCTGCGCCTGCTCGCCCGCCGCACGGAACTCCGCCGACCCGACGATCGCGTCGGCCGCGGCCACATCGACATACGGGTTCTCGAAGAGGCCGAGCTCGAATTTCTCACGCAGCAGACGGCGCGCGGAGACGTCGAGGCGCTCTTCGGAGACCTCGCCGGAGCGCACCAGGCCGATCAGCAGATCGGTCTCGCTCTCGCCGCCGAACTGGTCGGCGCCCGCGTCCAGGATCTTCACCATCCGCTCCGCAGGAGTCAAGTGCTCGACGCCCCAGGCGCGCGCCGAGAAGTTCGCGCCCATTATCGGCTGGTCGGTCACCAGGCCCCAGTCCGTGCACACGATTCCGTCGAAGCCGAAGCGCTCCCGGAGGAGTCCGGTGAGCACTCCCTTGTTGAATCCGAAGCCGACCTCCTCGTACTGCGTGCCGACCGGCATGCCGTAATAGGGCATGATCTGACGCCCGCCCGCGGCGAAGATATCTTCGAAGGGAAGGAGGTGATGCTCGAAGTTGTCGCCCGGGTAGACCTGCTCACGGCCGTAGTCGAAGTGCGGGTCCTCACCGTCCTTCTGCGGGCCCCCTCCGGGGAAGTGCTTCGTCATGGTGGAGACCGAACCCGGACCGAAGGACGCGCCCTGGAAACCGCGTACGTAGGCGGCGCCGAGACGACCCGCGAGAGCGGCATCCTCTCCGAAGGTCTGCAGCTGGCGCGCCCAGCGCGACTCGGTCGCGAGGTCGACCTGCGGGTGAAGAGCGACGCGGATGCCGACCGCCGTGTACTCCTGGCGCGCGATGTCGCCGAAGCGCTCGACCAGCTCCGCATCGCGCGTCGCGGCGAGACCCAGGGGCTCGGGCCACTGCGAGAAGGGACCGGCGAACATGGTCGCGCCGGGGTTGTCGCTGAACGAGTGGCGGGGATCGGTCGAGATCGACACCGGGATGCCGAGACGGGTGGACGCCGCGAGCTCCTGCAGCCTGTTGTGCCACGCGGCGATGTCGCTCGCCTTCGGCGCCACGCCGAGCAGGTTGAAGTGGTTCATGTGACGGCCCGCGACGTACTCGCGGTTCGACGGGATGCCGAAGGTCGCGTCGCCCTCGGAGAGCTCTCCGCCCTCCCCCATCACGATCATGGTCTGGAAGAAGAGCCCGGCCTTCTCCTCCAGCGTCATCTCCCGCAGGAGCAGGTCGACGCGCTCGCCGACCGGAAGGCCGGCATCGAGCCAGGGGCGTTCGTTCTGTTCGGCCATGGTCACTTGACTCCCTTGATGCGATAGACGAGAACGGCGCCGGCGAGCGCGACGACCGCGCCGAACAGGTACCAGGTCGGGTAGCCGCCGAGCGGCGTGGCCGCGCCGAGCGCGATGATGCCGGGCGCGATCGCGGGGGCGATCGACTGCGGCAGCGCGTTGGCGATGTTCAGCACGCCGAGGTCCTTCGCCACGTCATCCGCGTTCGGCAGCACCTCGGTGGCGAGGGCCAGGTCGACGGAGAAGAACGAGCCTGCGCCGAGGCCGATGATGGCCTGCCCGATGATGACCACGGGGATGCTGGGGGCGACCGCGAGGATGACGAGGCCGACGACCATGATCACGCCGGCGATCGCGACGAACGGGCGCCGCTTGCCGACCTTGTCGGAGAGGAACCCGCCGAGCGGAGAGGAGATCGCCATGGCGGCCATCGAGGCGAGGTTGGCGGCGAGGATGATGCCGACGGCGCCCTGCTCGTCGAGGCCGAACTTCGTGACGAGGTAGAGCGGCAGGAACGTCGCGATGCCGGCGTAGCCGAACATCACCAGGAACTTCGTCAGCCACGTCCAGCCGAAGTCGGGGTGCGTGCGCGGGTTGAAGACGAACGAGCCGAAGAACATGCCGATCGTGAACCTCTCGGCCGGCTTCTCGGTCAGCACCCGGTCCTTCAGGATCGCCACGAAGACGACCGCCAGGATGAGGCTGATCACACCGGGGACGACGAAGCGCTCGAAGTCGCCGGGGAGGAAGTTCACGAGGAAGCTGCCGGCGAGGATTCCGATGGGCGTGGTGATGCCGACGAGGCCGGAGACCTTGCCGCGGCTCGAGACGGGCACCTGGTCGGGCAGAGTCGCGTTGGCGGCGGCGAGCACCGCGTTCATCGACGTCTGCACCAGGCACCAGGCGAGCAGCACGACCCAGATCGAGGATGCCGCGCCGATCAACACGAAGCCGCCGAGTCCGACGATGGCTCCGCCGAGGATCCAGGGGCGCCGCATGCCCCAGCGCGAGGTGGTGCGGTCGGAGAGCCGCCCGACCAGCGGGTTGGCGATCAGCGCGAACGCCGCGCCGACGCCCATCACGAGTCCGAGGCTGCCCTCGGTGTTGGCGGGGTCGAGGTGCTGCACCTTGAAGGCCATCGAGACCATGACCGGGGTGAGCAGCGCGAGGTAGACGCCGAAGTTCACGGCGGCGAGGCCGGGGGTGTATCCGCGCGGGGTCTTCGCGGGCGTCGTTCCGGGGAGCTTGAAGCCGGTCGTTCCGGCTGCGGCGGCGCTGGCCGCTGATGACAGCTCTGTCATGGGAGATCCTTTCGGGCAAGGTTCCGCCGGTCGTCCACGACTCGGCGCGCAATCGACCCTACATCAAACTCGACCGTTTGGTAAGTGAATATCGACCGATTGGTAATGCGCGAGGATAGAGTGACCCTGGAGGATGCGATGACCAGCACCCGCAACGCCCGCACCGCTGTGACGCGGCAGCGCATCGTCGAGGCTGCGCACGAGCTGTTCGTCACCCAGGGGTACCGCTCGACGTCTCTGCGCGACATCGCCGCAGCGGCATCCGTCAGCCACCCCGGCCTTCTCGGGCACTTCGCCTCGAAGGACGTTCTGCTCGCCGAGGTCGTCGCGCTGTTCGAGCAGGACAACGCGGACGTCTTCGACCTCGCCGTCGCGGCCGCCGAGCCCGGTGCGTTGATGTTTTCGGAGCTGGCCGCGCGTAACGCCACGACGCCCGGCTACCTCGAGCTGTTCGCGGCGCTCACCGGCGAAGCATCCGCCCCAGGCCATCCCAGCCACGAACGCATGCGCGAGCGATACGCGAACATGCGCGCGCTCACGATCGATGCGCTGCAGGACGCCGTCGACCTCGGCGTCATCGCTCCCGATCGCGACGTCGAGGCGGAGACCACGCGCGCCATCGCCGGGTGGGACGGTCTGCAGCTCATGGCTCAGTACCTGCCCGACCGCGTCGACGTCGTGGAGATGCTCGAGGAGCGGGAGTCGCTCTGGGCGATGCCGCTGGGCTGGCGGGATCCTGCCGAGCAGCCGCCGGCCGAGGAGCGCACCGGCGCGCTGCCGGAGCTCACCCTCAGCGGCCCGGACGACGGCGAGGACGAATCCGGCTACGCCGCCGGCCGACGGCGGCGAGCGCAGATCCTCGCCGATGCCATGCAGTTGTTCGCCCGCAGCGGCTACGGCGACACCAGCCTGCGCGACATCGCACAGGCGGTCGGCGTCTCGAAGTCGACCCTGCTGCATCACTACCCCACGAAGGAGGCGCTGCTGGGCGCCGTGCTCACGGAGCGCGACAAGGCGATCCGCATGCAGGGCGAGGCGACCGAGGCCCGTCGAGCGGCGGACCTCCTGCGCGGCATGCCTGCGGGCGCCCGGCGCAACGCCGCCGACGAACCCGGACTCATCGAGGTGTACGCGGTGCTGTCCTGCGAGGCCGTCCCCTCGTCGCACCCCGCGCACGCCTACTTCGAGAACCGCTTCGCGCGCAGCGTCGACTACTTCGCCGAGGTGTTCCGGCTCGCACAGGTCGACGGCGACCTCCCGGCCCACCGTGACCCGGAGCGCGAGGCGATCTGGCTCATCGCGCTCTGGGACGGCCTGCAGTACCAGTGGCTCTACGACCGGAACGCTGTCGACATCGCCGCGCAGCTGCACGCGCACCTCGAGGATGTGCTGCCGAGGCGCTGACCCTCACGCGAGCGCTGCGAGCCGTCGACGCGTCGAGCCTTCTGGGAGGATCGATCCATGAGCACAGAGAGCGCCCGGCCGAAGACGCTCACCGCCGCGCAACGCGGCGAGCGGAGGAAGAGGGCGACGTCGGGGCTGCGGACGTGGGGCCTCGCTCTCCTCGTGCTGTTCGGACTGTGGGCCGTCTTCTTCGGCATCCCGTCCGTGATGAGGAACCTGAACGCTCCGCCGATCTCTGAGGACTTCGGGCTGGAGGACGCTGTCGTCGCCCTTCGCCTCCAGGCCGACGACGTGTCGTATCTCGTGCTCGTGAACGACGCGGGGCAGACCCGGTCGGTCCAGCTCGATGAACGCGGGTTCGAGGACTCAGGACTCGCGTGGTCGGAGGCCGGCCTGAGCACGGGTGGCCCGGAAGACGAGTACCTGCTTCGTGAAGACGGACTCACACGTCTGCCGTTGCCCGCCGCGGGCGAGGCTCCCTCGGAACGGGCCAGATTCGCCACCGCCGACGGATTCGCCGTGTACACGGGCTCCGCAGAAGGCCAGCAGCTCGCGTTCGTGGACGCCGGAGCGGATGAGCTGACGGCCGTCGACGCGGGCTACACCAGCGCGGCGTTCGCAACCTGCGGCGATGAGCTCGTCGTCGTGGGCGAGAGCGGCGTGCGCACCGTGACAGCCGAGGCGACGGACTTCGACGGCCTCGGAGTGTTCGACGGCGTGGAGGCGCTCGTGTGCGATCAGGATCGGCTGTACGGCCTCGATGAGATCGTCTCCGACGAGAGCGCCTCGCATCAGACCCTGCGCATGTGGGATCGCGCGGCCGGCACGTCGAGCACGATCGAGATCCGCTATCCGGAGGCCGTGAACGCCTGGACGTCCGGCACGCCGTTCGTCTGGGAGGGGCGGTTGTACTGGGCCGCCCAGGCCACCCTGTGGTCGGTTCCTCTCTCGGGGAAGACCGACGAGATCGACGCGCAGGCCGCCGCGGACCTGAGCGGTTTCGTCGACGACTACTGGCCCGTCGCCGGCACCGGCGAGGGCGTTCTCACCGAAGCCGGCGGCCGCGTGTTCGGGGTCGCCGACGACACGGACTTCGTCAACCCCAGCCGCGGCGAGTCCTACGACAAGCTCTTGGGACTCGCCGTCTTCAGCGCCGACGCGGCCTCAGGGGAACGCAGGATCGAGATCGAGATCGACGACACCGACTTCCCCCGCAAGGACCTCCACGTCACGGCGATCGCCGTCGACCCGGACTGGGCCGCCGGCCGCTGACCACGCGGCTCAGGCCGCCGCGATCACCGCGAGCACGCCTTCGCCGTATGCCTCTCGCTTCTTCGCGCCGATACCGGTGATGCCGTCGAGGTCGGCGAGTGACGCCGGGCGGTGCTCGGCGAGCGCACGCAGCGTGGCGTCGCCGAACACGATGTAAGCGGGCACCCCTTGTTCGCGTGCGGTCTCGGCTCGCCAGGCGCGGAGCGCCTCGAAGAGCGGACGGTCACCGGCGTCCAGCGCATCCGCCGCACTCGCCTTGCGGGCACGGGGTGCGGATGCCGGTCGGCCGATCGTGTCTTTGCGCAGCGGCACCGGGGTCTCACCGCGCAGCACCCCGGCGGCGGGTTCGCCGGGTGCGAGGGTGCCGTAGTCCCCCTGCGCGACGAGGATGCCGCGGGCGAGGAGCTGGCGGATCACGCTGCGCCAGTCCTGGTCGGACAGGTCTGCGCCGATGCCGTAGGTCGCGATCTGCTCATGCCCCTGCTGGCGGATGCGCTCGGTCGAGGCACCGCGGAGGATGTCGATCAGATGCCCCGCACCGAACGCCTGGTTGCGCTCGCGCTTGAGCCGCACGACGGTCGACAGCAGCTTCTGCGCAGGCACGAGACCGTCGAAGGTGTCGGCGGGCTCGAGACAGGTGTCGCAGTTGCCGCACCCATCGACTCTCCCGGCTCCGCCGGTTTCGCTCAGGGACCGGGTCTGGGAAAGGCTCTGACCGAAGTACTCGAGAAGGTTCTGCCGGCGGCACTCGACGGTCTCGCACAGCGCGAGCATCGCGTCGAGGTGCTGCCCCATGCGCATCTTGAACGTGCGGTCGCCGGGGCTCTGGTCGATCAGCCGCCGCTGCTGCACGACGTCGCCGAGGCCGTAGGCCATCCAGGCGATCGACGGTTCGCCGTCGCGACCGGCTCGGCCGGTCTCCTGGTAGTACCCCTCCACCGACTTCGGCAGGTCGATGTGGGCGACGAAGCGGACGTCGGGCTTGTCGATTCCCATGCCGAAGGCGATCGTGGCCACCATCACGACCCCGTCTTCCCGGAGGAAGCGCGACTGGTTCGCGGCACGGACCTCGGCCGGAAGCCCGGCGTGGTACGGCAGTGCGTCGAAGCCCTGGGTCACGAGGTAGGAGGCTGTCTGCTCGACCGATTTGCGGCTCAGCGCGTAGACGATGCCGACGGATCCGCTCGGCTGGGAGCGGATGAATGCGACGAGCTGCTTGCGCGGATCGACCTTCGGCACGATCCTGTACTGGATGTTCGGGCGGTCGAAGCTCGCGACGAAGTGCTTCGCGGCCGCTCTTCCGTCGGCGCCGTCGAGGCGCAGGCGCTCGGTGAGCTCCTTGTGGGTCTCGCGAGTCGCCGTCGCGGTGAGCGCCATGCGCGGCACACCGGGGAACCGCTCGCCGAGGTCGCCCAGGGCGAGGTAGTCGGGACGGAAATCGTGACCCCACTGCGACACGCAGTGCGCCTCGTCGATCGCGATGACGCTGAGGGTGCCGCGCTGCAGCAGCGAGGTCGTGGCGGGGCTCGACAGCCGCTCGGGAGCCACGTAGATGAGGTCGAGCTCGCCGGCGACGTACGCCTGCTCCACCTCGCGGCGCTCGTCGAGCGACTGCGTCGAGTTCAGGTACGCGGCCTTCACGCCGTTCGCGCGCAGCGCGTCGACCTGGTCGTGCATCAGGGCGATCAGCGGACTGATCACGAGCCCCGTGCCCTCGCGCACGAGAGCGGGCACCTGGTAGGTGATGCTCTTGCCGCCACCGGTCGGCATCAGCACGACGGCATCCCCGCCGCTGATGACCTGCTCGACGATCTCGGCCTGGTCGCCACGGAATTCGTCGTAGCCGAAGACCGTGTGCAGCGCCTCGAGGGCCGTCGCGTAGCGGCTCGGCGTCGCCCGCCTCGGACCGGCTCCGGACGCCGCCACCGGCGTCACGGGGCCGGGACCCCAGTCGAGCGGGGGTTCGTACCCCGCACCCTGCGGCTCCCAGTCCATCGGCTCCGGGGTCTCGCTCGGCTCCCACCCGTCGCCCCAGGGCTCGTCTGCGTACGGCAGATCCTCGTAGGGGTCACGGGAGGTCTGCGGCATCTCTCCAGCGTAACGACCCGCGCCGACACCGGGCTGCGTTCTCCACAGCATCGCCGACGCCGCATCTTCATGCGGCGCCCGCTGCCGGAACTCCGGCGGCATTCCGACAACAGGCGCCGCCCGAACGCCGACGATCCGAGCGGGGAGACCGGGCGCGGGGCGTAGGTTGGTCGCATGACAGACACCACCGTCACTCGCAACGACGACGCGTCCCGCTACGAGATCACCGTCGGCGACGTTCTCGCCGGCTTCGCCGAGTTCGACCTGCGGCCCGGGGCGATCCGCTTCACCCACACCGAGGTCGACCCCGCGTTCCAGGGACGGGGGCTGGCCGGCATCCTTGCGAAGGCCGCGCTCACGGATGCCGCAGCATCCGGCGAGGCGATCGTGCCGCTGTGCCCCTACATCGCGAAGTACCTCGAGACTCACGACATCCCCGGCGCGGAGATCCGCTGGCCGAAGCGCCCCGGATCCGACTGAGCTACATCAGGCAGACGTCGCCGTAGTAGTCGGAGAGCGCCGTGCCCGCCTTCGCCACTGCGGCGTCGTCGTTGTAGGCGGCGAGCGCCGCCGCCGGGTCGTCGTCTATGGAGTCGACCACGGCCACGAGATAGGTATGCCAGGTCTCGAGATCGTCCGCCAGCTCGGCGGTCGGCTCGAGCTTCTCGGTGAGCTCGAGGCGCTCCTCAGCCTCGTCCCCGTCGTTCATCTCGGGGATCATCGGAGTGAACACGACAGCCGCCGTCTCACTGTCGTCATGGAGCGGCCCGCAGAAGCCCGCGTTGCTGCCGGAGGCGCAGCCGCTCAGAATGAGTGAAGCACCGAGGACGGCCAAGAAGGACGATGACGTGGCGGCGCGCATGGCGTCGAGTCTAACCAGCGGCACTCCGCGTCCGTCGTCCACTGGCGCATCGCAGTACGAAACACCGAGAAGAGGGAGCCCCGATGATACCTGTCGGTGAACGACGCATCGTCCTCGAACCGCGCGAGGTGCCGCTCGGCGGAGTGCGCGGCATGAACGTGCTGCGCGCGCTGCCGCATCGCAACCTTCCGACGATCGGCGCCTGGTGCTTCCTCGACCGGTTCGGTCCCGCCGACACGCGCATGCGGGTCGAGCCGCATCCGCACATCGGGCTGCAGACGGTGACCTGGCCCCTGGTCGGAGAGATCCGCCACCGCGATTCGATCGGTAGCGACGCGGATCTGCGGCGCGGACAGCTGAACCTCATGACCGCGGGCAACGGCATCTCGCACTCCGAGTACTCGATCGGCGACGAGCCGATCCCGCTCGATGCTCTGCAGTTCTGGGTCGTGCTGCCCGAATCGGCGCGGCACGGCTCGCCCGGCTTCGAGCGTCACACGGCCCTGCCCCTGGTCGCGCTCCCCGCGGTACAGGGGACGGATGCTGAGGCCACGGTCGTGCTGGGAGAGTTCGCCGGCGTGCGATCCCCCGCCACCGTGCACACTCCGATCGTGGGCGCCGAGATCGTCGTGCCCGCAGGGACGACCGTGCGGCTGCCGCTCGATGCCGCCTGGGAGCACGCCGTGATGCTCGTCGAGGGCGACGTCGCGGCAGCGCAGCATCCGCTCGCTCTGAACGATCTGCTGTATCTCGGCGACTCCCGTGATCATGTCGAGGTGTCGAGCGCCGAGGGCGCGCTGCTGTTCCTGCTCGGCGGCGAGCCGTTCGACGCCGAGATCGTGATGTGGTGGAACTTCGCTGGCCGCAGCCACGACGAGATCGCTCAGGCGAGAGCCGAGTGGGAGTCGGAGTCGGCCGGCGGCCCGACCGGTCGATTCGGGGTCGTCGAAGGCCACGACGTGCGCATCCCCGCCCCTCCGCTGCCCGACGTGCGGCTGATGCCGCGCGGGCGGAAGATCTGACGGATCCGCACAGCTCGACGCCCCGCACTCCGAAGAGCACGGGGCGTCGAGCGCTGAGCACTAGCGCGCGTCGACCGTCACGATCGTCGACACCGCCGAGTCGGCGTACCGCACGAGGCCGAGATAGCGGGCGCCGGCCGTGAGACCGGTCCAGCTGAGCTCGTAGCTCGTCTTCTCGCCGCGCACCGCGGCGATCGGGTTCGGGTTCGCCGTGAACGCGCCCTCACCGCCCGGCTGCACGTTGGCGTAGGTCATGTCCCACGTCATCGGCGCCGAGGTCGAGTACACGTTCGCCACGACCAGATAGGTGCCGGCTTCCGGCGCGGTGAGCGTGACCTGCTCGTCGGCCGAACCGGTCGCCGACTGCCACTTGGTGTAGTAGCGAAGGTCATCGGGGCTCACGACGTGATAGACCGAGAGGTCGAGATCGCTGCCCGCGTCGTCGGACGAGTCGAGGTCGAAGCGCGACAGCGTCGTGCCGGCCGGCACGTCGACGATCCACGACACGTCCTTGTTCTCGTCGCCCGAGGCCTCGTCGCCCGAATGGCCCTGAACCCGGCCGTCCGGGTCGGCGAGCAGGTCGAACGGGGTGAGACCCGACAGCCCGAGCGCGAGATCTCCGCTCAGACCGGGGGTGACCTCGACCGTGGTGGTCCCGTCGACGCCTGCGCCCGACACCTCTGCCGGAGCATCCGCCGTCACCGGGAACACCGCGATCGGCGAGCGCACCGTGTTCTTCGCGCTCGACCAGGTGAGCGATCCCGTCGCCCACTGCTCGACCGGGGCGCTGGTGTTGTCGAACGTCACCGTGAACGTCGCCGTCTCACCGGCGCCGCCGAAGCTCAGCGTCGACGGCTCGACCGTGACGTCGACACCCGGCAGGTCGACGGATGCGGTGAACGTGCCGGCCTCGGCAGACGTCACCGTGCGGGTGACCGTCTGCGCGCTGGCGAGCGATCCGATCGAGAACGAGGCGATGTTGAGATCGCTGCCGTCGATCGGGTCCACGCCGTCGAACTGCGCCAGGCCCTTGCCCTCGAGGAACGCGGCCCAGTCCTTCACGCCGTTCAGATACAGCAGCCCGGGCGACAGGTAGCGCTTCGGGTCGACCTGCCCCGCGCCCTGTTCGAACGGGTTCGTGTTCGCCGACCCGTCGGCGTTCACGGTGTCGTAGGCGGTCGTCATCATGGCCGACTTGATCTCGGCGGGAGTCGCGTTCGGACGCTCGCCGAGATACAGGGCGGCGAGGCCCGCGACGTGCGGAGCCGCCATCGACGTGCCCGAGAGGATGCCGAAGGTGGGCGCCTCGTCGGCGGCGTTGTTCGTCGCCGCGAGGATCGCGACACCGGGGGCCGCGACATCTGGCTTCATGACGTCGCTGCCGTCGGCCAGCATCGGACCGCGGCTCGAGAAGCCCGCGATCTGCGGAACCGGAGTCGTGACGCCGGTGGTGTTCTCGCCGATCAGCGTGACGGGGCGGTCGACCCCGCCCTGCACATAGGCGAGCACCGCCGCGCGGTGGGCGGAGGCGAGGTGCACGGTCGGCACGGCGTGGAAGTCGTTGTCGAGCGAGTCGGCGCCACCGGGCACGTTCACGAGGATCATCCCCGTGCCGCCGGCATCCTTGACCACCTGCGACTTCTCGGCGCGCGCGTTGTTGCCGCGATCGCAGACCACGATGTGTCCGGCGACCTTCGCAGGATCCAGAGTGCCCGGCAGGCACTGCTGCGCGTTCGCGGCGCCCGCGACGGCCGCATCACCGGCGTAGATCGACGGCCCGGTGACCTCGCTGCCGAAGGGCACGCTCACCGAGGCGCCCGCCTGCGCGAACCCGTCGAACGTGACGGTGCCCTCCCAGGTGGGGATGGTGGATGCCGCGACGGTCGTGTACCAGGGCGAGGCGTGGTCGGCGGTCGAGACGTCGGGGCCGTCGTTGCCGGCGCTGGCCGACACGAAGACTCCGGCGGCTGCGGCGTTGAAGAAGGCGATGTCCTCGGGCGCGAGCACGGTCTTGGCCGCGCCTCCGCCGATCGAGTAGTTGATCACGTCGACGCCGTCGGCGACGGCCTGGTCGATCGCCGCGACGAGGTCGCTGAGCGCGCAGATGTCGTCGGTGGTCACTGCCGGGTCAGGGCCCTCGTAGCAGGCCTTGTAGGCGGAGATCTTCGCGCCGGGAGCGACGCCCGAGATCTTGCCGAAGTCGACGTTCTCGATCGAGGCCTCGACGCCGAAGTCGCCGGCGGCCGTGCTCGCGGTGTGCGAGCCGTGACCTGCGCCGTCGCGCGGCGACAGGAAGTCGTACTGGAAGTCGAAGCCGTCGGCCTCGGCGCCCGTGTAGAAGTACTGCGCACCGATGATCTTCGACGAGTAGTCGCTCTTGTCCCACTCCTGGCCTTCGACCATCAGGGACCTGAACTGCCCGCCGTCGGACTTGTCGAAGTAGACGTAGGTGCCGTCGGTGTAGGGCTCGGCGCCCTTGTGACGGTTCTGCTGCTTCTTCTGCTTCTTGAGCTTCTTGCCCGCGAAGGACGGATGCTCGGGCGCGATGCCGGTGTCGATCACGCCGACCACGACGCCCTCGCCCGCCCGGTCGACACCGCCGGTCGCCTGCCAGATGCCGCCGCGGCCCTTCTTGTCGTCGCCGAGCCCGAGGAACGACGTCGAGGTCTGCGCGTCGGGGTGGCGGATCTCGTCGGGGTACACGTCGTACACATCCTTCGACGCGCGCAGCTTGTCGACCTGTTCGCCGGTGAGCTGGGCGCTGAAGCCGTTGAGCACGACCTGGTAGCTGGTGTCCGGAGTCACGCCGACCTGCTGGGCGAGGCTCTGCTGCTCGGTCTCGAGATGCTGGACGTAGCGCTGCGAGTCGGCGGAGTCGGTCTCGAGCTGTTCGCCCTCGGCGGGCTTCGTCGCCTTGAGACCCTTCACGTCGCCGGTGTAGCTGGCGAGGGGGTCGGACTTCATCACGACGATGTAGTGCCCCGGCGTGCCCTCGACGGGGGTGGGATGTGTCACCTCCTCCACTCCTGCGTAGCCTGCGGTGGCCGTCGAAGCGATGAACAGCGTTGCCAGGGTTGTGGCTGCTGCCATCCGGAGGGGGGTTCGACCCATGTGCTGCTCCCAGATGATCACGATGCGGCTGGGTTGCCGCACCATCGCTCAACGTAGCCGCGCCCCCGGACTCACACCAGATCCATAGGCGCTTCCTGGCCGATCGGCCAGGCCTCGCGTCCGATGGTCGACACTAGGCTGGAAGCGTGTCATCCCCCTCCTCCGCGCTCTCGACCCGCGTGCTGCTCGTGTGCGCCGCGATCGGAGTGGCGACCGGGATGCTCGGCGGCATCGCCGGCTGGATCACGGTTCCGGTGATCGCCGGCCCCGCGTTCCTCTACGGTCTCGTCCTCGGTTCGCACGTGCTGCCCGGCATCATCGCGCAGGAGGTGCTGCGGCGCCCGCTCGTCGCCCTGATCACCCACGTGATCGCGGCGCTCATCGCGAGCGCGTTCAACCCCGCGTGGACCATGCGCTTTCTCGGCACCGCCCTGCTGTTCGGCGCGATCCAGGAGGGCGTGGCCGCGCTCACCCGCTACCGCTCGTGGGGCGCGTGGCGGTTCTTCGTCTCGGCCGCCCTGATCGGGGTGATCGTGGCCGTCGTGGTGTACCTCGCGGTCGATCTGTCGGTCAGACCGGCCTGGGAGCAGATCGCCTATCTCGTGATCGCCGTGCTCGGCCCCGTGGCTTGGACCGCCGTCGGGCTCGGCATCGGGTCGGCCCTGAACCGCGCGGGCGTCGCGCGGCGCTAGCCGCGCGATCCGCCCGCGGGGTGGGGCGGGGCGCCGTCGTGAATCAGTCGGTCGTGAGCAGCACCTTCGTGGCCCGGCGCTCGTCCATCGCGCGGTACCCCTCGGCGGCCTCGTCGATCGGCAGCGTCAGATCGAACACCGCACCGGGGTCGATCTCGCGATCCCAGATCAGGCGGATCAGATCGGGCAGGAAGCGCCGCACCGGCGCGGGGCCGCCATGCAGGTGCACGCTCGAGAAGAACAGCTCGAGCCCGTCGATCGACACGTCGTGCGAGACGCCCACGAAGCCGACATGACCGCCGGCGCGGGTGGCGCGGATCGCCTGATCCATCGACTCCTGAGTGCCGACGGCCTCGATCGTCGAGTGCGCGCCGAGCCCGTCGGTGAGCTCCTTGATCTTCTTGACGCCCTCGTCTCCGCGCTCTTCCACGATGTCGGTGGCGCCGAAACGGCGGGCTAGCGCCTGCCGGTCGGCGTGACGCGACATCACGATGATGCGCTCGGCCCCGAGCTGGGCTGCGGCGAGCACACCCAGCAGTCCGACGGCGCCGTCGCCCACCACGGCCACGGTCTTCCCGGGGCCCGCCTCGGCGGCGACCGCGGCGAACCAGCCGGTGCCGAGAACGTCCGACGCTGCGAGCAGCGAGGGCACGAGGTCGGCGGGCGGCTCCCCGGGCGTCACGACGAGGGTGCCGTCGGCGAGCGGGATGCGGGCGTACTGCGCCTGCGTGCCGACGGCGCCCATCATCACCTGATGCACGCAGCGCGACTGATAGCCGGCGCGGCAGATCTCGCAGGTGTTGTCGGAGGCGACGAACGATCCGACGACGTGGTCGCCGGGCTTCACGAGGGCGACGGCCTCACCGACCGACTCCACGACGCCGATGTACTCGTGACCCATGCGCTGCGGGCCGTTCAGCTTCTCGATGCCTCGGTACGGCCACAGATCCGATCCGCAGATGCAGGTGGCGGTGACGCGGATGATCGCGTCGGTGGGTTCGACGACGACAGGCATGTCGAGTTCTTCGGTGCGCACGTCGCCGGGGGCGTGCATGACTACTCCGCGCATGACGGTTCCTTTCAATGGATGCTGGTGATGGTCGAGGTGGCGATCGGCTGCGGGACGCGAGCCGGACGGACGAGGAACACGAAGGCGAGGGCGGCCAGCACGAGGGACGCGACCGTGACGACGCCGAGGGGGAGGATGCTGGTCGCCCCCGCGATTCCGACGAGAGGCGCGGCGACGCCGCCGAACCCGAAGCGCACCATGCCGAGCAGTGAGGACGCCGTGCCCGCGATCTGCGGATACTCGACGAGGGCGATCGTGGTGGCGGGCGGCGATGTGACCGCCACGCCGCCCGCGAGCAGGAACAGCGACACGAGCACGACCCACAGCGGCATCCGGGTCAGCCCGGAGGCGAGGAGCCCGAGCGCCCCGATGCCTGCGACGATGATGCCGACGCTCAACGTGCCGCGTAGCGACCGGCCGGCCGTGCGCCCGGCGACGAAGCCGAGCACCATGAAGCCGGCGGAGTTCGCACCGAAGGCGAGCGCGTAGCCGAGGGGCGACAGGCCGTAGATGTCCTGCAGCACGAAGGTCGCGCCGGAGAGATACGCGAACAGCGCGGCGTACAGGAAGCCCTGGTTGAGGATGGCCCCGAGGAACACCCGATCGCTCACGAGCGTGCGGAAGTCGTGCAGCGTGCGGCCAAGGCCGCCCGTCGTGCGCGACGCGTGCGGCAGCGTCTCGTCGAACGCGACCAGGGTGATGATGAGGATGCCGGCGCCGATCGCGGCGAGGAACACGAAGAGTCCGCGCCAGTCCGTGACGCTGTTCAGCAGCCCTCCGATCAGCGGGCCGACGATCGCCGCGAAGCCGCCGACCACGGTGAGCCGGCCGTAGAAGCGGATCAGCGCGCCGCCCGCGTAGACGTCGCGCCCCGCGGCCTGGGCGATCACGATCCCCACGCCTCCGGTGAGCCCCTGCACCAGACGCGCGGCGATCAGCAGCTCGATGGAGGGGCTCGCCGCGCACAGCAGCGAGGTCGCGATGTACGCGACGATGCCGATGAGCAGGATGCCTCGGCGGCCGTACCGGTCGGAGAGCGGACCGGCGATCAGCTGGCCCGCCGCGAGACCGACGAGGCACGCGGTGACCGTGAGCTGCGCGACCGAGGTCGCGGCCGAGAGCTCGAGCGTCAGCGCGGGGAGCGCCGGCAGGTAGAGGTCCATCGAGATGGGGCCGAACACGGTCAGCAGGAGCAGCAGAGCCGGGAGCATCCGCTGGGCGAGTGATCGGGGCGAGGTGGTCATGACTCCAGCATCCGCTCTCGGGTGCGCGCATGGGAGTCCCTGCGAAAGTGTGTACCGGCAGGGCATCCCACGCCGGGTGCGAGCGGTCTAGCCTGCTGTTCATGGACAATCGAGCAGAGGTGCGGGAGTTCCTCATGTCGCGGCGCGCCAGGGTGAGCCCCGAGGACGCGGGGTTGAATGCGGGCGGCAACCGCCGTGTCGACGGCCTCCGCCGCAGCGAGGTCGCCGCGATCGCCGGAGTGAGCGTGGAGTACTACGCCAAGCTCGAGCGCGGCGCGATCGCAGGCGCCTCGGCATCCGTCCTCGACGCGCTCTCGCGCGCGCTCCAGCTCGACGACGCCGAACGCGCCCATCTGTTCGATCTGGCGCGTGCGGCCGACGGCATCCCGACGAGCGGGCGCTCCCGCGGACGCGCCGCGAAGGCCGCCGCTCCCCGGCCGAGCCTGCACTGGGCGCTCGACTCGATCACCGAGGCCGTGGCGTTCGTGCGCGACCCGCAGCAGAACCTCGTGGCGATGAATGCGCTCGGACGCGCGTTCTACACTCTCGTGGTCGGCGACGGCGGGCGGATGCCGAACCTGGCGCGCTTCCAGTTCCTCGACCCGGCATCGCACGAGTTCTACCCCGATTGGGACCTCATGGCGCGGATGTGCGTCGGCGTCATGCGGGCCGAGGCGGGGCGCGACCCGCACAACAAGGCCATGCAGGACCTCGTCGGAGAGCTGTCGACGCACAGCGAGACGTTCCGTCAGCTGTGGGCCG
>Ga0308158_10000259_pt1 | contig 108012 bp, 75 predicted proteins | sample PhyBR2_FD_201038 | JGI IMG/M metagenome (GOLD analysis project Ga0308158, IMG submission 201038) | Phyllosphere microbial communities from UC Gill Tract Community Farm, Albany, California, United States - DLSLB.R2 | ecosystem: Host-associated > Plants > Phyllosphere > Unclassified | place... | reverse complement strand
TCACCGCACTCGTCCTGCTGGCAGTCCTGCTGCCGGTTCTGTACTCCAACAATTACACGGCGTTTGCGGTGGTGGCCTGCGTCTTTTTCGGCGCCGCGATCTGGGAATGTTTTCGCCTGTTCAATCCTGGCGCCCGTAGCGCGATCCTGATCGCCGCCGCCTGGACGCTGGCCTTTGCCTACGCGTTCTTCGTGCGCGAGCAGGGTAATCCGACCTTCTGGTTCGGTATCGGTGTCCTGCTGTGGGGGCTGCGCTTCGCGCCCACGCTCAAGGTCGGCCTGCCGCCGCTGTCGAGCACGCCCAACACCTTGCTGAGCTTGCTGTATGCGATCGCGCTGGTGGCCTGCTTCGTGGCCATCGTCTACCTGTTCAATTATTCGGCCGTGCTGCTGCTGTCGGTGCTGGCGATCGTCTGGGCCGCCGACATCTTTGCCTACGTGTGCGGCAAGACCTTCGGCAAGCGCAAGCTGGCGCCGAGCATCTCGCCCGGCAAATCGTGGGAGGGCGCCATCGGTGGCGGACTCGTCACGCTGGTGCTGGCCGCCTGCACCGTCATGTTTGGTGGCGAAGCCTTTGCCGGCACGTTCGCCGTGCGTGTTCAGGCGGGCCTTGGCTGGCTCGGCATGTTCGCCGTGATTGCCCTCATCGTGGTTGCCAGCGTCGTTGGCGACCTGTTCGAATCCCAGCTCAAACGCCGCGCCGGCGCCAAGGACAGCAGCAACCTGCTGCCGGGCCACGGCGGCGTGCTGGACCGGATCGACGCACTCGTGCCGGTCCTGCCACTGGCGGCGCTGATCGCCACCTGGCTCTAGAAGGAAGTTCACATGCAACGCATTACCATCCTGGGCGCCACCGGCTCGATCGGCGCCTCGACCCTCGACGTGCTGGCACGCCATCCGGAGCAATACCAGGTCTACGCGCTGAGCGCCCATACCCGCGTCGAAGAACTGGCTGCCGCCTGCCGCAGCTGCCGCCCTGCGCGTGCCGTGGTCGGTACTGCCGACGCGGCCGCGCGCCTGGCGGCGCTGATCGCCGACCTGCCCACCAGCGTCGAATACGGTGAGCAGGCGCTGTGCGATATCGCGTCAAGCGACGACACCGATACCGTGATGGCCGCGATCGTCGGCGCCGCCGGCCTGGCCCCGACGCTGGCCGCAGCCCGCGCCGGCAAGAAGATCCTGCTGGCGAACAAGGAAGCGCTGGTCATGTCCGGCCAGTTGTTCATGGACGCCGTGCGCGAGCACAACGCCACGCTGCTGCCGATCGACAGCGAACACAATGCCATCTTCCAGTCGCTGCCCGCCGCCTTCGGCCGTGTGCCGGCGGCAGCCGGCGTGGCCAAGATCCTGCTCACCGCATCGGGCGGCCCGTTTTTGAACCGCGCCGTCGAGACGCTTGGCGACGTGACCCCGGACGAAGCCTGCAAGCACCCGAACTGGGTCATGGGCCGCAAGATCTCGGTGGACTCGGCAACCATGATGAACAAGGGCCTCGAAGTGATCGAAGCCCATTGGCTGTTCGGCGCGCCGGCCGACCAGATCGAAGTCGTGATCCACCCGCAAAGCGTGATCCACTCGATGGTGTCATATGTTGATGGCTCGGTGCTGGCACAACTGGGCAACCCGGACATGCGCACGCCGATCGCGCACGCGCTGGCGTACCCGGACCGGATCGCGTCCGGCGTGGCCCAGCTCGACCTGACGCAGATGGCGGCGCTGCAGTTCTTCCCGCCCGATTTCACGCGCTTTCCGTGCCTGGCCCTGGCCTTCGACGCGCTGCGCGCCGGCGGCACCGCCCCGGCGCTGCTCAACGCCGCCAATGAAGTGGCGGTGGACGCGTTCCTCGAGCGCCGCATTGGTTTCCGCGACATCGACCGCGTCATCCGCCATGCGCTCGACGCTGTCGAACACGGCCCAGCGCCCTCGATCGAGGCCGTGCTGGCCCAGGACGCGCGTGCCCGCGAGGCTGCAGCGCATGCGGTCGCCAGCCTGCACTGATTGACGGATACCGCCCAATGACCCTGCTTTACACCGTGCTGGCGTTTGCGCTGGCGCTCGGCCCCCTGATCGTGATCCACGAGTTGGGTCACTACCTGGTGGCGCGTGCCTGCGGCGTGAAGGTGCTGCGTTTTTCGATCGGCATGGGGCGCGTCGTCTGGTCGCGCCGCTTCGGACGCGATCAGACCGAGTGGGCAGTGTCGCTGCTGCCGCTGGGCGGCTACGTCAAGTTCCTCGACAGCCGCGATCCCGACGCCGGCCCGATCGACAAGAGCGAGCTGTCCCGCGAATTCACGCGCCAGAATGTCTGGAAGCGTATTGCCATTGTTGCCGCCGGCCCGCTGTCGAACTTCGCGCTGGCGATCGTCCTGATGGCGGCACTCTTCATGCATGGTGTGGACGAACCGTCGGCGCGCCTGCGCGCCGGGGCCGAATCGACGGATGCCTACCGCGCCGGCGTGCGCGGCGGTGAGACCGTGGTTGCCGTCAATGGCAGCGCCGTGCGCTCGTGGTCCGAGCTGCGCTGGCAGATCATGCACGCGGCGGTCGACAAGACCGATGCGCGCCTGGACCTGCGCAGCACGGGCGGCGGGGCCTACACCGTGGTGCTGCCCGCGTCCGTCATCGGCAAGCTCGATGTCGACAGCGACGTGATGGCCACGCTGGGCCTGGACCTGTGGCGCCCGCAGCCGCGCATCGACAAGGTCATCGCCGACGGGGCAGGGCAGCGCGCCGGCCTGCAGGCCGGTGACCTCGTGCTGCGCCTGAACGGCGCGCCGGTGGTGGACGGCATCGCCTTTATCGAGGCGGTGCGCGCTGCACCTGGCCGCGCGCTGCAGGTCGACGTGGAGCGCGCCGGCGCGCCCGTCACGCTGTCGCTGACGCCCGAGGCGGACGCCAATGGCCGCGGCGTGATCAAGGCGATGGTGGCGCAGGCGCCCGAGATGGTGACTGTCTCTTCAAGCCCGTTCGACGCCATCGCGCGTGGTGCCGAGCGCACCTGGGAAACGTCCACGATGACGCTGAAAATGATCGGCAAGATGATTACCGGCGAAGCGTCATTGAAAAATGTGACCGGTCCGATCACGATCGCCGATTACGCCGGACAGACCGCCCGCATTGGCCTCGTGAGCTATTTACAGTTTATTGCCTTTATTAGTATCAGCTTAGGCGTCATGAATTTGTTACCAATTCCCGTTCTGGATGGTGGCCATTTACTGTATTATTCGCTGGAAGTTTTGACCGGGCGTCCTGTTTCTGTGCGCGTCGTCGAGTTCGCACAGCGCGCCGGGGTCGGCCTGCTGTTCATGCTGATGGCGCTCGCCGTCTTCAACGACCTGGGACGCTTACTCTAGCCGCCCGCGGTTCGCTCCCCGGGAGCCCAGTCAAATCACCAAGCAATCGTTGTCCAAATGAGTGACCCTTTGATCCAGCCAATGAAATCACAACCAGATCGTTTCGCCTTGCCGTTCATTCGCCGCAGCCTGATTGGCTCCGCCGTCGTGGCGCTGTGCGCCACGCTGTACGCAAATAATGCCATGGCCGTCAACCCGTTCGTCGTCAAGGACATCCGGGTCGAGGGCATCCAGCGTACCGAGGCAGGCACCGTGTTCAGCTACCTGCCGGTGCGCGTGGGCGAAACCTTCGACGACGTCAAGGCCTCGAGCGCGATCAAGGCGTTGTACGCAACCGGCTTCTTCAAGGACATCCGCCTCGAAGAAGAAAACGGCGTGCTGGTCGTGCTGGTCGAAGAGCGTCCGGCGATTTCGTCGGTCGACTTCACGGGCACCAAGGAATTCGAAAAAGACATGCTGGTCAAGGCGCTGTCCGAAATCGGCGTGGCCCAGACCAAGATCTTCGACAAGGCGTCGGTCGACCGCGCCGAGCAGGAACTCAAGCGCCAGTACCTGTCGCATGGCCTGTACGGCGTCAAGATCACCACCACCGTGACCCCGATCGAACGCAACCGCGTCACGATCATGTTCAACGTGGACGAAGGCGATGTCGCCAAGATCAAGGGCATCAACATCATCGGCAACAAGGCGTTCAGCGACAAAGAGCTGCGCCAGTTGCTCGAACTGCGCCCGTCGGGCTGGTTCACCTGGTACTCGAAGGCCGACCAGTACTCCAAGCAGAAGCTGACCGGCGACCTGGAAAAGATCAAGTCGTGGTACCTGAATCACGGCTACCTCGAAGCCAACGTCGAATCGACGCAAGTGTCGATCACGCCGGACAAGCGCGACATCTACCTGACGCTCAACATCACCGAGGGCGAGCAGTACACCGTCTCGAGCGTCAAGCTCGAAGGCGAAATGTTCGGCCGCGAAGAAGAGCTCAAGCAGCTGATCCTGCTCCAGCCGGGCAAGACCTACGTGGGCGACCTGCAAGAGGGCACCAACAAGCTGATCTCCGATCGCCTGGGCACCTTCGGCTACGCATTCGCCAACGTCACGGCGAATCCGGAACTCAATCGCGAAAAGCGCGAAGTGGCCTTCACGTTCTTCGTCGATCCGGGCAAGCGCGCCTACGTGCGCCACATGAACATCACGGGCAATACCGTCACGCGCGATGAAGTCATCCGCCGCGAATTCCGCCAGTTCGAGAGCTCGTGGTACGACGCCAACCGCGTCAAGCTGTCGCGCGACCGCGTCGACCGCCTCGGCTATTTCAAGGACGTGAAGGTCGAAACGCCCGAGTCGCCAGGCACGTCGGACCAGGTCGACGTGAACATCGCGGTCGAAGAAAAACCAACCGGTAACTTCATGATCGGTGGCGCCTTCTCGCAGTCCGAGAAGTTCACCTTCACCGCGTCGATCTCGCAGGCCAACTTTGCCGGCAGCGGCAACACGGTCGGTATCGAACTCAATACCAGCAAGTACAACCGGACGATCGCGTTCTCGCAGACCAATCCGTACTTTACCGACGACGGCGTGTCGCGCGCGTTCTCTCTGTACCTGCGCACGTCGCGTCCACCGGCGCTGAACATCGGTTCATACACGGTGCGCCAGACCGGCGGCAACATGACCTTCGGCGTGCCGTTCTCCGAGTCCGACACCGTCTACTTCGGCGCGGGCCTGGAACGCACCGAACTGGAGACCGACGAATCGTCGCCATCCATCTACCGTACGTTCGTGAGCCAGAACGGCGGCCCGGCGAACGGTGTCGGTTCGGCCACCACCAACGCGATTCCACTGACGGTGGCATGGGGCCGCGACACGCGCGACAGCGCCGTGACCCCGAGCCGCGGCCGCTTCCAGCGCGCCAACTTCGAGGTCGATGCGATCGGCGACGCCAAGTACTACCGCCTCGTGTACGAACACCAGTGGTGGAAGCCGGTCACGCGCTGGATGACGCTCGCCCTGCGCGGCGAGTTCGACTACGGCAAGGGCATCGGCGGCAGCGCCTACCCGGTCTTCAAGAACTTCTATGCCGGCGGCATCGGTTCGGTGCGCGGCTACGAGAGCTCGTCGCTGGGCGTGGTCGACCAGCGTTACTACGATGCGATCGGCGGCTCGAAACGCATCATCGTCAACGCCGAACTGCAGTTCCCGTTCCCGGGCAGCGGCACCGACCGCAGCCTGCGCTGGTTCACCTTCGCCGACGGCGGCCAGGTGTTCCAGGAGGACGCGAAGATCCGCTTCGGCGAGTTCCGCTACTCGGCCGGTATCGGTCTGTCCTGGATTTCCCCGGTCGGTCCGCTCAAGTTGAGTTATGCTAAGCCGCTGAATTCGCTGCCGGGTGACCGCCTGGAGCGCTTCCAGTTCCAGATGGGTACCGGCTTCTGACCGGCCCACTGCGTCCTGAAGAACGATTGCGAGAGACTTTATGTTGAAAAATCTGATTGCCTCGCTGCCTGACGGCTTCAAGCCCACCGTGGCGCCAGCCTTGCTGCTGGCCGCGGTGTGCGCGTCGCCGCTGGCACAGGCGCAGGCGCAGGTGGCGACGGGCCGTATCGGCTTCGTCTACACCGAGCGCCTGATGACCGACTCCAAGATGGCCAAGGCGGCCGACGCCAAGCTGGCGGCCGAATTCTCCAAGCGTCAGAAGGCCGTCGAAGAGATGGTTGGCAAGTTCAAGGGCGCGTCCGAGAAGTTCGACGCCGAAGGCAGCAGCCTGGCCGAGCTGGAACGCACGCGCCGCGCGCGCGAGCTGTTCAACATGCAGAAAGACGTCGAACGCATGCAGCGCGAGTTCCAGGAAGACCTGCAGCAGCGCAAGAACGAAGAACGCGCCGCAATCGCGCAGAAGGCCTACAAGCTCGTCGAACAGTACGCTGAAGCCGAAAAGCTCGACGCGGTGCTGGTCGAAGCGGCGTGGGTGAATCCGCGCGTGGACATCACCGACAAGATCCTCAAGCTGCTCGACAAGTAACACCTGTCGGCAGTGTTTTCCTGCTTTACCGATTTTGACTCACACTGAAAGACCGAGATGGGCATTCGACTAGGCGATTTGGTCGAGCGCTTCGGCGGACAGCTGGTGGGCGACCCGAACCTCGAGGTTACGGCGATTGCTCCCCTGGACACGGCCGGCGCTTCGCACATCAGCTTCCTTTCCAACAGCAAGCTGCGCGCACTGGCGGCGCAAAGCGGGGCCGCGGCCCTGATCCTGTCGCCGCTGGACGACCCGACGGTGGCCGCGACCTATGAAGGCGCGCGTATCGTCACTACCAACCCTTACGCATACTTCGCCCGCGCGGCGCAGTATTTCGCCTCGCTGACCGACCATGTGCCGCCCGCAGGCGTGCACCCGAGCGCCGTCGTTGCGCAGACTGCCGTGATCGATCCGAGCGCCCACATCGGGCCGCACGTGACGATCGACGACGGCGCCGTGATCGGGGCGCAGGCCGTCATCGACGCCGGCTGCTACGTCGGGCGCAATGCCGTCATCGGCGAAGGCACGCACCTGTTCGCGAACGTGACGTTCCACGCCGGCTGCCGGATCGGCAAGCGGGGCATCCTGCATTCGGGCGCCGTGATCGGCACCGACGGCTTCGGGTTCGCCAACGAAGGCGGCGTGTACATCAAGATTCCGCAGACCGGGCGTGTGCTGATTGGCGACGATGTCGACATCGGCGCCAACACGACGATCGACCGCGGCGCGCTCGAAGACACGATCATCGAAGACGGCGTCAAGCTCGATAACCAGATCCAGATCGGCCACAACACCCGCATCGGCGCGCACACCGCAATGGCCGGCTGCGTCGGCGTGGCGGGCAGCGCCAAGATCGGCAGCCGCTGCACGTTCGGCGGCGCCGCCATGGTGCTGGGCCACCTCGAGATCGCCGATAACGTGCATATCTCATCGGGTAGCATGGTATCGCGCTCGGTGCTCGAACCGGGCCAGTACACGGGTTTTTACCCGCTGGCCAAGAACGCCGAATGGGAACGCAGCGCCGCGATCGTGCGCAACCTGGGCTCGATGCGCGAAAAACTGCGCGCGCTCGAGAAAACCATCAAAACCCTCACAGAACAACAACAATGACTACGCCAGAACTCACCACCCTCGACATCAACCAGATCAAGGAATACCTGCCGCACCGCTATCCGCTGCTGCTGGTCGACCGCGTGCTGGACGTCGAACTGGGCAAGCGCATCGTCGCGATCAAGAACGTCACCATCAACGAAGAATTCTTCAACGGCCACTTCCCTCACAAGCCGGTGATGCCGGGCGTCTTGATGATCGAAGCGATGGCGCAGACTGCCGCGATCCTGTCGTTCATGACCATGGGCGTCAAGCCCGACGAGAACTCGGTCGTGTACTTCGTCGGCATCGACAATGCGCGCTTCAAGCGGCCAGTGGAGCCGGGCGACCAGCTGCGCATGGAAGTCGAAATCGTGCGCGTCTCGCGCGGCATCTGGAAGTACAAGGCCGTGGCCACGGTCGACGGCAAGGTCGCTGTCGAGGGCGACTTGATGTGCACGATCCGGGGCGCCGCCGAAGCGCCGATGAAAGGCGCCGGGGCGGCACCGGCTGCATCCACGCCCGAGTAAGGAGACGTGATGAGCAAGATTCATCCAACCGCGATCGTCGATCCGCAGGCCCAGCTTGACAGCTCGGTCGAGGTCGGAGCGTACTCGATCGTCGGGCCGAACGTGCGCATCGATGCCGGTACCGTCATCGGCCCGCACGTCGTCATCGATGGTCACACGACGATCGGCAAGGACAACAGGTTCTTCCAGTTCTGCTCCATCGGCGCCGCGCCGCAGGACAAGAAGTGGCAGGGCGAGCCGACGCGGCTTGAAGTGGGCGACCGCAATACCGTGCGTGAATTCGTCAGCTTCAACCTGGGCACGGTGCAGGATGAAGGCGTCACGCGCCTGGGCAACGATAACTGGATTTCGGCCTACGTCCACCTGGCGCATGACTGCCAGGTGGGCAGCAATACGATCTTTTCGAACAATGCGCAGCTCGCGGGCCACGTGCACGTGGGGGACTGGGCGATCCTGTCCGGCTTCGTCGGCGTGCACCAGTTCTGCAAGATCGGCGCGCATGCGTTCATCGGCATGTACACGAGCCTGACGCAGGACGTGCCGCCGTACGTGCTGGTATCGGGCAATCCGGCTGGTGCGCGCGGCGTCAACCTCGAAGGCCTCAAGCGCCGCGGCTTCACGCGCGAGCAGCTCGACGGCATCCGCAGCGCCTACAAGCTGCTGTACCGGAATGGCCTGACGCTGGAAGAATCGAAAGCCGCGCTGCAGGCCGAAGAAGAACGCCTGCCGGCAGCGGCAAACGACATTCGCCTGCTGCGCGATTTCCTCGGCACCGCGAGCCGTGGCATCGTTCGCTGACGGCGTGCCGTCCGCCGCGGGCCGCGATGTGTCGCTGGCCCTGGTGGCGGGCGAGGCGTCCGGCGACATGCTGGCGGCGCGCCTGCTGGCCGGGCTGCGGCCGCACCTGCCGGAAGCGCGTTTCCACGGCATCGGCGGGCCGCGCATGATCGAGCAGGGCATGGTCAGCGACGTCCCGATGGACCTGTTGACGGTGCGTGGCCTGTTCGAAGTCATTCCCCGCTACCGCGAACTCAAGGGCATCCAGAGCCGCCTGCGCGATCGGCTGATCGCCGAGCGGCCGGCTGCCTTCATCGGCGCCGACTACCCTGGCTTCAATCTTGGCCTGGAAGAGCAGTTGCGCGCGGCGGGCATTCCGACGGTGCACTTCATCGGGCCGCAAATCTGGGCCTGGCGCGGTGGCCGCATCAAGAAGATCCAGCGTGCCGTCTCGCACATGCTCGTCATCTTCCCGTTCGAAGAAGCGATCTACCGCGCTGCGGGCGTGCCCGTGACGTATATCGGGCATCCGCTGGCCGAGACGATTCCGCTTGTGCCTGACGTTGCCGGTGCGCGCCGCGCGCTCGGTTTGCCGGTCGATGCGCGCGTCGTCACCGTCATGCCGGGCAGCCGGATGGGCGAACTGAAATACCTGGCCGAGCCATTCGTGCGCGCCGTGCAGCTATTGGCGGCGCGGGATCCCGGCCTGCGTTTTGTCGTGCCGATGGCCGGTGAGCGCCAGCGGGCGTACTTCGACCAGATCGTCACCGCAGCCGGCCTGCAGGGCGTGGAACTGATCGTGACTGCCGAAGGCTCGCATACGGCGATTGCCGCCGCCGACGCGGTGCTGGTCGCCTCGGGTACGGCCACGCTGGAAGTGGCGCTCTTCAAGAAGCCGATGGTCATCGCCTACAAGGTCATGCGCGCTTCGTGGGAGATCATGCGGCATATGGGTTACCAGCCGTGGATCGGCCTGCCCAACATATTGGCGCGCGAATTCGTCGTGCCCGAGCTGCTGCAGCATGCGGCCACGCCCGAAGCAATGGCCGACGCCGTCTGGCGCCAGCTGGAAGACTCCGCAGGGCGCGAGCGCCTGGCGCAGCGCTTCCTCGACATGCACCACAGCCTGCTGCGCAACAGCGCCGAAGAGAGCGCGCAGGCGGTGTTGCAGATTATCGGGCGTACGGCGCCCGGAACACGTAGATGACAAAAACCAGAATCAATCTGTATCCCGGCCTGCCCACCAGGGGCCGGCCGTTCACCGCACTGGACATCGTGTGCGGCGTTGACGAAGCCGGGCGCGGCCCGCTGGCAGGACCCGTGTTTGCGGCGGCCGTCATCCTCGATCCGCGCCGTCCGATCGATGGCCTGCGCGATTCAAAAAAGCTGACCGCCGCGCGGCGCGACGAACTCGCGCCGCTGATCCGCGCCCAGGCGCTGGCCTGGGCGGTGGCAGAATGCTCGTGCGAAGAAATCGACAGCATCAACATCCTGCAGGCGACGATGCTGGCGATGCGCCGCGCCGTTGAGGCGCTGCAGCATGCGCCGACCATCGCGCTCATCGACGGCAACCGCTGTCCCGAGCTGACGGTGCGCGCGCACGCGATCGTCAAGGGCGACGACAAGGTCAATGCGATTTCGGCCGCGTCGATCCTGGCCAAGACCGCGCGCGACGCGGCGCTGGTGCGGCTGCACGAACAGTATCCGCAATATGGTTTCGACCAGCACAAGGGCTATGGCACCGCGCTGCACCTGGAACGCCTGGGCACGCACGGACCGTCGCCCGCGCACCGCCGCTCGTTCGCACCGGTGCGCGGGATGCTGCAGACCGACCTGTTTGGCGCCATGGCTGGCAATGTGGTGAGCGCATGAAGACCATCACCTCGCGCGACAACGCGTTTTATAAAGAGATCAAGGCGCTGGCCACCAGCTCACAGGCGCGCCGCAAGGCCGGCCACAGCCTGCTCGATGGCGTCCACCTGTGCCAGACCTGGCTCGACCTGCGGGGCGCGCCGCGCCACTGCGTGGTGTCCGAGGGCGCGCTGGGCAACCCCGAAGTGCAGGCCATCGTCGCGCGCTGCGGCGCCGTCAACGCGCCGGTGACGGCGCTGCCCGATGCGCTGTTCAACGCCGTCAGCCAGGTCGAGCATGGCGTGCACCTGCTGTTCGTGATCGACACGCCGCAGCCGGCGACCGCGCCGGCGCTGGTGATGGCCAGCGTGCTGCTCGATGGGGTGCAGGACCCGGGCAACGTCGGCTCGATCCTGCGCAGCGCTGCTGCTGCCGGCGTCAAGCAGGTGTATTGCAGCCCCGGCACCGCCTTCTGCTGGTCGCCGAAAGTGCTGCGCGCGGCGATGGGTGCGCACTTCGTGCTGGAGATTTTCGAGCATGTCGAACTGGCGGACCTGGTGCGCACGGCGCAGGTGCCGGTGCTGGCCACCAGCGGCTATGCGGCCGAAGGCCTGTATACGCTGGACCTGCGGCTACCTGTGGCATGGGTGCTGGGACACGAAGGGCAGGGCGTCTCGACCGAGGTGCTGGACCTGGCCACGCACCGCGTCGCGGTGCCGCATCTGGGGCAGGTCGAGTCGCTCAACGTCGCGGCCTGCGCCGCCGTGTGCTTCTTTGAAGGCCTGCGCCAGCAGCAGGCATAGACGGCGCCTGCGCCATCCAGTAGGCTAGCGGCTTGTAACGTGGAGTAACGATGGACATCGCGCATTTGCATTTTCTGGTGGCGCAAGCCGACTTTCCCGAGCGCCGGGCGCTGGCGGCCTTGCTGGGCCAACTCGGCGCCGGCCAGGTCACCGACGTCGCTGACGGCATGGCGGCGCTGCAGGCACTGGAAGCCGGGGCCACGCCCCCCGTCAACGTCGCAATCATCGACCTCGACTTGCCCGGCATGGACGGCTTGATGCTGCTGCGGCGCCTGGGCGAAATCAAGTGCGCCGCACGCCTGATCGTGACTGGCGCGCAGCCGGCCGACCTGCTGTTCTCGGTCGAAACGCTGGCCGAAGCCTTCGGCATCGAGCTGCTCGGCGCCATTGCCCGGCCTCTTACCGCGGTGACCCTCAAGCCCGTGCTGGACAACTACACGCCATTACCGCGCGTTGTGCAGACGCCGTCGGAGCCCCGCTTCACGTTCCAGCAAGTGGGCATCGGCCTGCAGAAGCGCCAGTTCGAGCCGTACTTCCAGCCGAAGATCGAACTGGCGACGGGGCAGGTGAAGGGCCTCGAAGTGTTCGCGCGCTGGAACCATCCGGAGCACGGTGTGCTGGGGCCGGCGTCATTTGTCGATGCGCTGGGCGACAGCGGCCGCATCGACTTCCTTGACTGGAGCATGATCGAGTTGTCGGTCGAGCGCCGGCGCTGGCTGCAGGACCAGGACATCGCCATCCCGATCTCGCTGAACATCGCCTCCGAGACGCTCGCTCACCCCGCATTCGTGCGCCAGATGTCGGCATGCCTCGAGCGCCACGGGGTGGCTGCGACCGACGTGACATTCGAGATTTCGGAATCGTCGGTCCTGAACACCGACCCCGACTTCATCGAGCGCCTGGTCCGGCTGCGGATGATGGGCTTCGGCCTGGCCATCGACGACTACGGCACCGGCCGCTCAAACCTGCAGCTGCTGGCGCGCATCCCGTTCACCGAACTGAAGATCGACCGCAGCTTCGTCGATGGCGCCTCACGCCGTCTGCCGCTGAGCACGTTGCTGCGCTCCTGCCTGAGCCTGGCCCACAGCCTGGACCGCAAATCGGTCGCTGTCGGCGTCGAAACCCGCCGCGACTGGGACTTCCTGCAAGCCCTCGGCTGCACCTACGCCCAGGGCTACCACATCGCCAACCCCATGCCCGCCACCGCATTCCCTGCCTGGCTCAATGACTGGCGCCAATACTTCTAGCCCCGTAGGGCGCCTCTTGCCTTCACGTCAGGTGCGCGCTGGCGGGGCGGTGGAGTTGCGCGTCACCAGCTCGAGGCTGTAGCGGATCCTGGCCGGCTTGATCTCGGCACCCTGGATCAGGGCGATGACCTCGGTCACCGCGCGCTCGCTCATGGCGTCGTACGGCGGGCGCATGGTGGTCAGTTTGGGGAAGACGTAGCTCGACGTCGGAATATCGTCGAAGCCGATCACCGACACATCGCCCGGCACCGACAGGCCGCGGCTCTTGAGTGCATCCATGGCGCCGAACGCCATCTCGTCGTTGGCGGCAAAGATCGCGCTGGGCGGCTGGGGCAGCGCCAGCAACTGCTCGGTGGCCGCATAGCCCGAGGTCTGGTTGAACGCACCTTGCACCACCAGAGCCGGATCGGGGTCGACGCCCGCGGTGGCCAGGGCCTCGCAATAGCCTTTGTAGCGTTCCGCGCTCTGCCCCGTGCCAGGGGTGCCGGCGATGAAGGCGATGTGGCGGTGTCCCAGCGACAGCAGGTGCCCGGTCGCGGTGCGAGCGCCCATACGGTTCTCGACTGTGATCACCGGCACGTTCATGTCCTGCGCTTCGGAATTCATCAGCACGCAGGGGAAGCGGCATTCGTTGACCACGTCCAGGTACTGGTCGCCACAGGTTGGCAGTACCAGCAGCAGGCCATCGCATAGCTTGCTCAGCATCTCGCTGGTGGCCATGCGGCCCGGGCCGGCGAGGCGCTCCGCGTTGAAAATGATCAGGTCATAGCCGCGCTGGCGCGCATGGTCGCTGATGGTGCGGATGATTTCGTGCAGGACCACGGAACCGTAGTTGTTGACGAAAACGCCGATCAGGTTGCTTTTGTCGCCGCGCATGCGCCGCGCCAGCATGTCCGGCGTGTAGTTGAGTTTTGCAGCCGCTTCCATGATGCGCGCTCTGGCGGCTGCCGACACGTAGCCGACCCCGCGGATCGCCCGCGACGCCGTGATCGGGGATACCTCCGCCAGCTTGGCCACTTCACTCAATTTGCTCGGTTTGCGCATGCGCCACCTGTTGATTTCGATACGGTGATTGTAGTGCTTCACTGCAAACCCGACAGATCAACGATGTATGTGGTGACGATACCACGTGCCATGAAAATATAAATTTCGTGATTTTTTCGCACGAATTCAGGTACTTGCGTGAGCGTTTCGCGCGGAAAAAATCTTGACGTCTTGCAAATCAAAATGGCAATGGTAACGTGACCACATGCCCAGAGTGCGGAGACACCGGGCGCTGTAGTTCACCTACGGAGACAGAAATGAGAGAGAAAATGTTAGTCACGCAGCTGGCGCTCGCGCTGGCTGCCGCTTACGGTACCCATGCGCATGCCCATACGGCGACCGATGCGCAGGAGGGTGCAACGCCCGCCTCAACCACCCCGGCCAGCGCCGCAGCGCCGGCTGCCGACCCACCTGTCGCCACTGTCCTGGTGACAGGCTTTCGTTCCAGCCTGCAGAAGGCGCTGAACCTCAAGCAGCAGGCCATCGGCGTGCGTGATTCGATCGTGGCCGAGGACATCGGTAAATTCCCCGAGGCGAACATCGCCGAATCGCTGCAGCGCGTGCCGGGCGTGATCCTGGTGCGCGACGAGAGCTCGGGCGAGGGGCAGCGTATCTCGATCCGCGGCCTGCCGACCGCGTATTCGGTGACAACGCTCAATGGCGCGCCGGTCAACGCCACGTCCACCAGCGGTATCGGCGGCGCGGCGCGCGGCTTTAACTACGACGTGTTCGCGTCTGAACTGTTCGGCCGCGTCGACTTCTACAAATCGCCACTGGCCGAGCTGACCGAAGGTGGTCTGGGCGGCGTGGTCGATTTGCAGAGCCCGCGTCCCTTCGACAATCCGAAGGGCGCGGTGCGCTATGGCGCCACGGCCAGCTACAACACCACGTCGAAGAAGATCGACCCGATGGGCTTCGCGCTGATGTCCAAAACCTGGGGCCAGTGGGGCCTGCTGGTGGGCGGCTCGCACTCGGGCGGCACCAACAACCGGTCCGGTTTCGAAGCGACCGGCGGCTACAACAGCTCGGCGCTCGGCAGCCAGAATCCGGTGCGCGGCAATTTCGCGCTGGCGCTTGACTATAACGACCCGCGCGCCAACCTGTCGGGTTACACCCGCGAGCAGGTCGACAATGCGCTGCTGCCCCGCATTTACCGGTTCTATGGATCGAGCAACGAGCGCTCGCGCGACGGCATGGTGTCGTCGCTGCAGTACAAGACGCCGACCCTGAACCTGTCGTTCGATACGCTGTACTCGAAGCTGGAGAACGAGCGCGACGAGATTTTCTTTGGCGTCCTGATCCGCAGCACGCGCACCACCGAGGCCGGTCGTGCCACCGCAGCGCCGGGCACCAATAACCACAACGGGCTGGTGCCGATCGACGTAAAGATCGATCCGTCCTCGAACCTGCTGACCGGCACCTTCGGCAATACGTCCTACAGCAGCGGCGCCCTCTACAGCACCGACGAGACGCGCTTTCGCTACAACGCCCTGAACGCCCAGTGGAAAGCCACTGACAAGCTGACCCTGACCGGCCAGATCAGCGACAACTCCAGCAAGGCCGAGCGCGCAAGCACCGAACTGTCGGGCCAGATCTTCGGCATCACCTCGACCATCGACTACGGCAGCGACCACGTCTATCCATCGCTGTCCTCGCCGACCAGCTATACCGATCCCGGCAATTTCGCCGGCTTCGCCAACTCGACCGGGTTGTTGCGTGAGCTCGACAAGGGCCGCCAGGCGCGCCTGATCGCCGACTACGACTACGCGTTGCCGGGCGAGTGGTCCGGCCGTCTGAAGGGCGGCGTGGTCTATGTCGAGACTACCAAGGACATCCACAGGCGCAACGGCACTGCGAACGGGACCGCGAAGATCAACCAGGCGGGTGCGGCCGGCATGCGCTCTGGCATGACGTCGAACCTGCCGATCGACAACCTCGACATCGGCGCCGGCTGGCCAGGTACCTGGGCCACCTTTAACCGCGATTACGCGTACGGCAACTTCAATCCGTACACGCTCAATCCCGATGGTACATTCTCCCCGGCGGACAGCTTCACCGCCGTGGAGGAGGTCCGCACCGCCTTCGTCCAGTCGGACTTCCGCGGCCAGGTCCTGGGACGCGAGCTGCGCATGAACGCGGGCGTGCGCTATTCGGAAACCCAGACCGACATCGCCAATTACAAGCGGCGCGGGGCCGGCCTGCCGTACGATCCGAACGAAGAGCACGGCAAGTACAGCAATGTGCTGCCGGCGATGTCGGCGGCGTTCGACCTGACCGATACCCTGATGTGGCGTGCCTCCTGGGGCAAGACCATCTCGCGCGCATCGCTGTCGATCATCGCCGCCCAGACCGTCGTCCCGAACCCGTTCGACACCGTTGCCACGTCAGGCAACCCGAACCTGCGTCCGCAGGCGTCGACCAACATCGACACCAGCCTCGAATGGTACTTTCAGCCGGGCGGCCTGCTGTCCGCGGCGCTGTTCAAGAAGGAGCTGACCGACGCCACCGCGAACGTGTCCACGCAGACCACGTTCGGTGCGCTGGGTCTGCCGGATACCGTCATGGGCGCGCTGTTCCGGGATGCTTCCGGCCGGGTCGATCCGAACCTGCCGATGACGCTCAACACGTCCATCAATGCAGGCAAGCAGACCCTGAAGGGCCTGGAACTGGCGTACCAGCAGAACTTCGACTTCCTGCCTGCGCCGTTCAAGGGCTTTGGCGCGCTGGCCAGCTACACCTACATCGACCCGTTCAACAGCGCCAAATGGATCACCAATGCTGGCCGCGAGATCGAGGTCAATTCGGTGCCGAAGTATGCGTACAGCGTGACGGGCTTCTATGACCGTGGTCCGCTGGCCGTGCGCTTCTCGTTCAATCAGAAGGGCCGGTCGCTGCACGGAGGCAATCCGCGCAATAACGGCGACGACCTGATTCGCTGGAACGGCGCGCGCGGTTATTTGGATGGATCGATCAGCTACAGGATCAGCGACAAGCTGGAACTGCGCCTCGACGCGCTGAACCTGTCGAACACCCTGGTGTACGACTACTTCGAGGACGCCACCGGCCAGTACGGCAGCGGCAGGAAGACCCGGATGGACTACGCCAAGTACGACGGCCGCACGATCAAGATCGGCCTGCGTGGCAGCCTGTAAGCCTGGTGGCTGCAACGTGACGAAGCCGGGCAGCGGATGGTTGGTCCGCTGTCCGTTTCCGCCATCTCTTTCTGGTGCGCGCATGACATCACCTGGACTTTTCTCCGCTCTCGTTTCTATTGCCCTGCTGCTGGGGGGCTGCGTCTCGCCCGGTGATGGCGGGCCTGTCAATGTGGTCGAGGTCGGGCCGGGCTGGGCGAAAAACTCGGTCAACGCCGTGGTGTTTCGCAAGAATTCGCTCGTGTCCCACGGCGACACGCAATACATCGCGTTCTACGACCAGGATGCCAATGTGGTACTGGGCAAGCGCCAGCTCGGCACTGCACGCTGGCAGTTGCAACGCACCCAATACCGCGGCAACGCCGCCGACGCCCACAACAGCATCAGCATCATGGTCGACGGCGACGGCTTCCTGCACATGGCCTGGGACCACCACAACGACCCGCTGCGCTACGCCCGCAGCCTGCAACCCGGGTCGCTGGCGCTGGGCGAAAAGCAGCCGATGGTGGGCCTGGACGAGGGTTCGGTCAGCTACCCCGAATTCCATCTGCTGCCAGGCGGCGACCTGTTGTTCTTCTACCGAGACGGCGGGTCCGGCCGCGGCAATCTGGTGCTGAACCGTTACGACCGGGCGCGCGCCACCTGGACCCGCGTGCACAGTAACCTGATCAGCGGCGAGTCGCAGCGCAACGCCTACTGGCAGGCGTTTGTCGACCAGCACGGCACCATTCACGTCTCGTGGGTGTGGCGCGAGTCACCCGACGTCGCCAGCAACCACGACCTGGCCTACGCCCGTTCGATGGACGAGGGGCGCTCCTGGCAGAGCACGTCGGGCACGCCCTACGCGTTGCCGATCACGGCCGCGAACGCCGAGTACGCGGCCCGGATACCGCAGAACAGCGAATTGATCAACCAGACCTCGATGGCGGCGGACAAGGGCGGCAACCCCTATATCGCCTCGTACTGGCGCGCGACCGGGGAGCAGATCCCGCAGTACCACGTGCTCTATCACACCGGCAGCCAGTGGCGCCAGCTTGACCTGAACTTCCGCACCACGCCGTTTTCGCTCAGCGGCCAGGGCACCAAGGCCATTCCCATCTCGCGACCGCAGATCATGGTCGATACCAGGGCCGACCGGCCATCGGGCCTCTTGGTGTTTCGCGACGAGGAGCGCGGCAGCCGCGTTTCGGTGGTGCGGATCGAAGACTTCGACGGCGCCAGGTGGTCGGTGCGCGACTTGAGCGCATCGTCGGTCGGCGCCTGGGAACCGAGCTTCGATACGCAGTTGTGGCGCCAGCGCGGGGAGCTTCATCTGTACGCGCAGCGAGTCCGGCAGGCCGACGCCGAAGGCGTGGAAGAGGCCGCGCCGACCCAGGTGCAGGTGCTGGAGTGGACGCCGGCCTTCAACAAGTGAAACCACGAGGATGACAACACCAATGTTCAAGAGACGACTGTACCTGAAGGCGCTGCTGGCCAGCGGCGCGGCGCTGGGCGCCGGCTGCACCATGGGCGCGCCCAACCGCAATGCCACCAGCGTCAACGCGACCCGCATCGAGGTGCTGGAAACGCTCACCCGCGCCAACGACTACTGGCAGGCCAACCATCAGCCCACCAGCTGGGCATTCTGGGACTACGCCGCCTACCACACCGGCAATATGGAAGCCTACGCCGTCACCGGCAATGAACGATACCTCCATTACTCGACCGCCTGGGCCGAGCACAATGGCTGGAGCGGCGCGAAATCGCCGGACAAGGCGGCGTGGAAGTACCAGTACGGCGAGACCGACGACTTCGTGCTGTTCGGCGACTGGCAGATCTGCTTCCAGACCTACGTCGACCTGTACCGGCTCGATCCGGCCAAAGACCGCCGCAAGATCGCCCGTGCGCTCGAGGTGTTCGAGCATCAGATGCGCACGCCGAACGTCGATTACTGGTGGTGGGCCGACGGCCTGTACATGGTGATGCCGGCCATGACCAAGCTCTACAAGGTGACCGGCGACAAGCGCTACCTCGACAAGCTGCACCTGTACTTCGTCTGGGCCGATCAGCTGATGTTCGACCAGGACGCCGGCCTGTACTACCGCGACGCCAAGTACGTCTACCCGAAGCACAAGACATCCAACGGCGGCAAGGACTTCTGGGCGCGTGGCGACGGCTGGGTGTTCGCGGGCCTGGCCAAGGTGCTGGCCGACCTGCCGAAGGATCACGCCGCCTACGCGCTGGTGCTGGACCGCTACCGCCGCATGGCGCGCGCGCTCAAGCCCGCGCAGCAGGCAGAGGGCTACTGGACCCGCAGCATCCTCGACCCGAACCATGCGCCGGGACCGGAGTCGAGCGGCACCGCCTTCTTCACTTATGGCTACCTGTGGGGCATCAACAGTGGCATCCTGAATCACGACGACTACACGCCGGTGGTGGCCAGGAGCTGGGCATTCCTGTCGCGCACCGCGCTGGCCGACAGCGGCAAGTTCGGTTACGTGCAGCCGATCGGTGAGCGGGCCATTCCCGGCCAGCGCGTCGACCAGGAATCGACCGCACCGTTCGGCGTCGGTGCCTTCCTGCTGGCCGCCGCCGAGATGAGCCGGTTTGTCGGCGGCTGACCGTGGCCGCGAGGTGTCTGAACCCTGGACTTTCGCCGCAAGGCGCCATGCATATCGAGTGATACAACCATGACCACCACCATTCCCCGCCGCCGCCTCCTGCAAGGCGCGGCTGCCGCCGTCAGCGGCGCGCTGGTTCCGATGCGCGTCGTCGCGCAGGCCGCCTCGCCGCGCTTTGCCATCGGTTCGCAGGACTTTCTGCTGGACGGCAAACCGATCCAGATTCGCTGCGGCGAGATGCACTTCGCCCGCGTCCCGCGCGAATACTGGGCCCACCGCCTGCGCGCCATCCGCGCCATGGGGTTGAATACCGTCTGCGCCTACCTGTTCTGGAATTACCACGAGTGGCGCGAAGGGCGCTTCGACTGGGCCGGGCAGCGTGACGCCGTCGAGTTCTGCCGGCTGGCGCAGCAGGAGGGCCTGTGGGTCATCCTGCGGCCCGGCCCGTATGCCTGCGCCGAGTGGGAGATGGGCGGGCTACCGTGGTGGCTGCTCAAGAAAAGCCCGTCCGACAGCTTCCTGCGTTCGCGCGATCCGGCCTTTGTCGAACCGGCGCGCCGCTACCTGGCCGAAGTCGGGCGCGTGCTCGGCCCGATGCAGGTCACCCGGGGCGGGCCGATCCTGATGGTGCAGGTCGAGAACGAGTACGGCTTCTTTGGCGAGGACAAGGAGTACATGCGCGTGATGCGCCAGGCACTGCTGGACGCGACATTCGACGTGCCACTGTTCCAGTGCAATCCGACCAATATGGTCGCCAAGACCCACATCCCCGGGCTGCTGTCGGTGGCCAACTTCGGCAGCGATCCCGAGCGCGGCTTCGCGGCGCTGAAGGCGGTCCAGCAGGGCCCGTTGATGTGCGGCGAATACTATTCCGGCTGGTTCGACACCTGGGGCAATCCGCACCGGCGCGGCGACAATGCGCGCGCCCTGCAGGACATCGCGTACATGTTGAAGAACAACGGCTCGTTCAGCCTGTACATGGCGCACGGCGGCACGACCTTTGGTCTATGGGCTGGATGCGACCGGCCATTCCGGCCCGACACCACCAGCTACGACTACGACGCCCCGATCAGCGAGGCCGGCTGGGTCGGCACCAAGTTCGAGACCTACCGCGAGGGCATGCGCCCGTTCCTGGCGCCGGGCGAAACCTTGCCCGAGCCACCGGCAAACAATCCGGTCATCACCATCGACGCCTTCGCGCTGAACGAGACCGCGCCGGTGTTCGCCAACTTGCCCGAGCGCGTCATCAAGACCGCGTCGCCGGAGCCGATCGAGCACTACGACATCAGCCGCGGGCTGGTGGCCTACCGCGTGCGCCTGCCAGCGGGGCCGGCCGGCGTACTGGCCGCCGCCAAGGTACGCGACCTGGCCTGGGTGCATGTGGACGGCAAGCTGGTCGGCACCATGGACACGCGCTACCGCCGCTTCTCGGTCGCGCTGCCGGCGCGCAGCAAGCCAGTCACGGTGGACATCCTGCTGTACACCATCGCGCGCGTGAACTTCGGCATGGAGGTGCATGACCGCAAGGGCCTGCACGGGCCGGTGACGTTCACGGCCGGGGAGGGCACTCCCCAGGCGGTGGAAGGCTGGGAGATCCGCGCGATTGATTTCGACGCCGACGGCGTGCTGCCACCGTTGAAGTTTGCCAAGGGCCGGGCGAAGGGGCCCGCGTTCTGGCGCGGCAGCTTCGATGTCAAACGTACTGGCGACACGTTCCTCGACATGTCCAGCTGGGGCCAGGGCATCGTGTGGATCAACGGGCGCTGCCTGGGTCGCTACTGGAACATCGGGCCGACCCAGACCATGTACCTGCCGGGTCCGTGGATCAACAAGGGACGCAACGAGATCGTGGTGCTGGACCTGACCGGACCCGCCGTGGCGCGCATCGCCGGGCGCGCCGAGCCGATTCTCGACGACCTGCATCCAGAAAAAGACCTGCCGCGTCCACCGAGCACGGTCAAGCCCGCGCTGGGCAATGTCAAGCCGGCCCATGAAGGACAATTTTCGCCCGGCGGCGCCACCCAGGAGGTGCGGTTTGCCGCGCCCGCGAAGGGCCGCCATTTCTGCCTGGAGTCGCTGAACGCCTTTGACGGCAAGCAGTATGCGGCGGTGGGCGAGATCGCACTGTTCGGCCCTGACGGCAAGCCGCTCAACCAGCAGTCCTGGACCATCCTGTATGTCAGCAGCGAAGAGCGCAAGAAAGAGGATGGCTCGGCGCTCAACGCCATCAACGGTCAGGCGTCGGATCACTGGCACACGGCGTTCAGCGGCAGCGGCGCCGGCGCGGCGCACCCGCATCAGCTGATCGTGGATATGGGACACGAGGTGGACGTGGCCGGCGCGCGCTATACCCCGCGCCAGGGCGCCGAGGGCGTGACTGGCAGGATCCGGCAGTACCGGATGTATGTGGGCGAGAAGCTGGTTACCGATAAATAGGCAACGACGCGAGCGACGACTGCGTGCCGGTGATAACGACGAATAACAATCAGGAGACACGATGGAACGACGCAATTTTCTCGGCGCGCTGGTAGCCGGTTCGGCCGCCACGCTGGCCACCGCAGGCGAGGCAGGCGCTGCAAACAAGCCGGCGGCCCAGCCGGCCAACGACCGCGCGTACATGGCGGGCCTGCTGCAAAGGATGACCGAGCCGGTATTGTCCGCCATGGCCAGGGGTGAACTGGTCAAGAAGTTCGAACTCGAAGTCAGCCCGACCTGGGACGGGCGCGACAAGCGTGTCAGCTACTTCGAATGCTTCGCCCGGCTGATCGCGGGCGCCGCGCCGTGGCTGGCGCTGCCGGACGACGGCACACCCGAGGGGGCCACCCGCAAGCGCCTGCTGGACATGGCCCGGCAAAGCTATGTTAACTCGGTCGACCCAGCCAGTCCCGATCGGCTGATGTGGGAGGGCCCGGGCCAGGTGCTGGTGGACTCGGCGTACTACACCAACGCCCTGATGCGCGCGCCGCAAGCGCTGTGGGAACCGCTCGACGCCACCACCAAACGCCGCATCGTCGACCACATCAAATCGCTGCGACGCATCGAGCCGCCGTACATCAACTGGATGCTGTTCGCGGCCATGAACGAAGCCTGGCTGATGTCGATCGGCGAAGCCTACGATCCGATGCGGATGAACGTCGCCATCCGCAAGGTCAACGAATGGTATGTGGGAGACGGCTGGATCAAGGACGGCGAAACCTTCCACTTCGACTATTACGGGTCGTACGTGATGCACCCGATGCTGTGCGAGATCCTGGAAGTGCTGGAAAAGTACAAGGGACCGTTCTGGAATGGCAAACCGGACGAGATGCGCGCACTGGCCTTCAAGCGGATGCAGCGCTTCTCGGAGCACCTGGAGCGCTTCGTGTCGCCCGAAGGCACGTTCCCGATGTTCGGGCGGTCGCTGACCTACCGCACCGCGGCATTTCAGCCGCTGGCGTTGTTGGCACTGAGGAAGCAACTGCCAGCCAAGCTGTCGGAAGGGCAGGTTCGCAGTGCCATGCGCGCGGTGCACGAGCGGATCTTCTCGGCGCCATCGAACTTCACCAGGGGCGGTTTTCTCACCATCGGTTTCGTCGGCGCCCAGCCTGAACTGGGCGACTGGTATTCGAACAACGGCAGCATGTACATCACGTCGGCCAGCTTCCTGCCGCTCGGATTACCGGCGACAGATTCGTACTGGACTGCGCCGGCGCAGGACTGGACGCAGAAAAAAGCGTTTGCGGGCGCCAAGTTTTCGAAGGATTATCACGTTGATTATTAAAGCCGGGGCGGGTGAAGTGCGCGTCCTGGCGCAGGTTGCGCTGGCGTGGTGTGGGCTACTTATGAGGCTCGCCACAGAACAATAAAGGCTGCTACAAGCCGAAGGCGACCGACTCGGCGGGGCTTGTTCCAACCGCAGAAAGCTTATAGGCTGAGCCATACTCGACAGGCCGCTTTCGGCCAAGAGCAGACATTCGTGTAAGACATTCCCGCCAACCTGCGCGTGGCTCGGGTGCGCGTGAGCTGACTCATTGATCGGTACAATGCTGCATCTGGTCAAAGTGAAGTTTTCAGAATGGCGACGTCCTCCCCAGCGCAAGGTCTGCAGTCAAATATAGGATGTGCGGTCGACTCAACGAACAACGGGTTGGTGATACGCGAGTTAATCCGTCAATATGACTGGGAAGGTACCGCTCTCGGACCACTGGCGACGTGGCCTGTCAAGTTACGCGTAATCGTTGACCTCATGCTGGATTCGGCTCAGCCCATGGCCGTATGGTGGGGAACTGCCCGCCTTCAGATCTACAACGATGCGTTCGCTCCGCGCGTTGATGCCGAGCACAGGATCACTGCGCTGGGGCATCCTGCAGCAAGCACTTGGGGGCATAGGTGGGCGATTATAGAGCCCCTTGTAGAGCATGTTTTCCATACTGCTACTTCTAAAAACTACGATAAATTTGCATTCAATATCGAACGCAATGGCAGGCTCGAGGAAGCTTTCTGGGACTATTCTTTAACGCCGATACGTGATGACGACAACGTTGTTCTCGGCGTGCTCGTTCTTTCAACAGAAACTACCGAGCGAAGCCTGTCGGCGCGGCGCCAGGAAACGCTTGACCTTCTGCGTAAAGGTCTTGCCGACGTAACAACCCCTGAGCAGTTATCGGTGGCTTCGGCGCATGTGGCTTTGGTTAATCCAGTGGATTTGTACAGTGTGAAGTTGCTGCCGCTTAAGACAGCTGATGCCCTAAAGGTCGTCCCCCATGGATTGCGTGTCAAGGTGCACGAGGTAGGAATCAATGTCGATCTTGCCATCGATTTTACTGCAGCGCCTCAAGTTGCTTTAGACGAGCGCTACCGGGCGTTCACTGAGCAATTCAGCTTGTTAGTAGCAAATGCCCTACAGCGAATTGAGACCGAAGCAGACCGTCGCAAGACAGAAGCGGAACGGGATAGGTTGTTACTCGATGCGCCTGTAGGTGCGGCTGTCATGCATGGCGAAAACCTCGTCTATCACTTGGTAAATTCAGTGTATGCCGCCGTAAGCGGACGACCATCTCACCAGATGGTTAACAAGCCTTTTGTCGAGGTTTATCCTGAACTGCTGGGTTCTCCTGTGCACGAGAAATTTAAGGAGGTATATCGAAGCGGCGAGCCCTTCATCTCCGAGCCGACGCTCGTGCAAATTCACCGCAACGGTGGCGCATTGGACGACCGGTATTTTACGTACAACCTGTCGCCACTGCGTACCCTCACCGGTGAGGTATTCGGGTTGATGGTGATTGCCGTCGATATCACTACCGAAGTAGAGTCCCGGAGCCACGTCGAACGATTGAACGTCGAGCTGCAAGCCGCCGCGCGTGCGAAGGACGAGTTTCTGGCGATGCTTGCCCATGAACTGCGCAATCCCCTCGCCCCCATCGGCGCAGCTGCCGAACTCCTGCAGATCATGGCCCTGGACGAAAAACGCGTGCGCCAGACGAGCCAGGTCATCGGCCGGCAAGTGCGACATATGACTGCGCTGGTGGACGATTTGCTCGACGTCTCACGGCTGACTCGTGGACTTGTCGACCTAGACCGGGCGCCATTAGACATCCGGCATGTGGTGGCCGATGCGGTAGAGCAGGTCACGCCACTGATCCAGTCACGGCAGCACCGCCTCGCCTTGCACTTGCCGCCGCAGATGACCGTCGTCAACGGCGACAAGAAACGCCTGATCCAAGTCGTGGCAAATATCCTTAACAACGCAGCAAAATATACGCCCGAGAACGGCAATATCGTATTGAGCGTCGAGCTACATGCGGACCATGTAGCCATCGAGGTAGAGGACAACGGCATCGGCATGGAAGCCGGTTTGACGACGCGTGCATTCGACTTGTTTACTCAGGCGGAACGCACGCCAGATCGATCGTCGGGTGGACTGGGGTTAGGCCTAGCGCTCGTCAAGAGCCTCACTGAGCTCCATGGCGGCCGTGCCAGCTGCAAGAGTCCGGGAGTGGGCAAAGGAAGCACGTTCTCCGTGTATTTGCCTCGACAGATCGACAGTAAAGCCGAACGCAATGGCCAGCACGGCGACCGGACGAATGAAGAGAAAACGGCTTCCCTGCGCATTCTGGTCGTTGACGACAACAAAGACGCGGCGGCCATGATTGCAATGCTGCTTGAAGCGTTGGGCCATCACGTCATGGTAGAACATTCTTCTCGTAAGGCACTCACACGCGCCATGCAGGATGCACCGCAAGTGTGTGTCCTCGATATCGGCTTGCCAGAGATGGATGGCCTCGAACTTGCCAAAAGACTGCGCGCCCAGCCTGAAACGGTGAACGTCCTTCTTATCGCAGTGACTGGCTATGGCCAGGATCAGGATCGTCAACAAACCAAGGCTGCCGGATTTGATCATCACCTGGTCAAACCCGCAGACATCAAACAGCTTTCAACCATACTCGCGAACATCAAAACGGTGTAGTCGAGAGTCTGCTTTGGGTCGGTAGCGGCCTGTCGTGACAGTCAGTGCTTTTTCAAGCCAGGCAACCTGCTAATCTGACCTGAACGGCCGGGTTCGGCCACAAGCCGCCAGTGCACCCGTGCACCTGTGCAGGGAATACAATGGTCCGGCGAGGCGCTTCGCCTGACGCCGACATCGTTAATCATGCCGAGAGCCTGACCTATCCATGTACCTGATCAACTCGAAGACCGGAAAACCTGTAGAGGTCACCGATGAGGACCTTAAAGGGTATGGGAGTGGCGAAAAGCCGAAGCGATCAAGCTTCGGAGCGAGACCGAAGAGCAAGGATGACCAGACCGACCGGCCCAGCAAGCTTCCGCAACGTACTTTTGAGACGGAGGAGGCGCCGGCGCAGGATGGTGTGCCCAAAATCACACGCAGCTCCGACTACAAGAAGAAGGTTCCCAAGACCAGTTTCGGGACGAAAAAGCCTGCTCCTGGAGAATATGCAAGGACGTCCGACAAAAAGCCAAAGTACAAGGCGCGCGACCCGGCTCAGCCACAGCAAAAACCGAAGCAACCGGCGCACCAGTATGCCGGATGGCTCCTGTCCAAACGGGAGTATTCGGCAGCCGTACTGCGGCGCAAGCTAGTCCTGCGAGGCTACAGCGAACAGGAGGCAGATGACGCACTGATCCTCCTGCAGGGGTTGAATTACCAGTCAGATGAACGGTATGCGGAGATGAAAACCCGGCAGATCGAACCACGGGTCGGCGACGCGCGAGTCGCCCTGACTCTCCGACAGAAGGGTATCGACGAGCAACTTACGAAGGCAACCATCGAGCAAATGGAGCCGGAAGATGAGCGCGTTGTCGTTGTGGTCGAGAAGTTTCGCAAGGACATTGCACAGACGGGGATGACACAAGAACTGCGGCAGAAGGTTTATCGCTTCCTGGCTTACCGGGGTTTCAGCGGCCATTCGATAAATATCGCCATGGAGCATCTGAAATCGGGGCCTGAATATGACTAGACGTTGCACTAGTAATGCGATGTGAAGCGATCAAGGCGCAGAAATTATTTCAAGATTTCCCTGCGCGATTGTGGGTGACACGGCGTTAGAATTCCGAGGCGATTTTTCTTGAGCCAATAATTTCCTGCTTGATAGGCTACCTCGGGGCTAGCGGCGCTAACGGGTGCCTGGGAAATGATGTGCTTGGACCGGTTGGCGGCTACTAGCCAGAGCCAGGACAGTCAGCCACCTAGGGCGCACACAGAATTTTCAAGTGAGCAATTCTGTCCGGTAGACTGAGGATGATGGAACTTCCTCTATCGGCCAAGAGCGGACCTTCCGATGAATTACGAAAGAGCCAAACAGATGAACGACGAACTTGTGGCAAACATCGTGTCATTCGAGGAAGACGATGCCGTGGCGGTTCTCGCATTCTGGGCTGAAGAAGCGCAGTCTTCTCAATACCTGATGCTTCAGTTTCCTTTGCAAACGGACGAGCAAGACAGACGTCTTCGTCTGGATGGTCTGTACATCGAACGAGATGATCAAGCGTTCGGGTGCCACCACGGGGTAGAGTCAATAAGGCGGAATGGTGATCGCATCGAAATCGATCTGAATACGGAAGGCAAGCGACGGCTGAAAGTAGATCGAATAGTCATTGTTCCCGTGCCCTGGAGTCCAACAATCGACCAAGGGCTCGCCCGCTTCGCCGAATTGTCACGAGGCGAATATGATGTCCTGTTCCAATGAGGATGCGACCGTCTGCTGCGTCTTGAATGCACATTGTCAGGCAATGCAAACGGCCGACAGGTTGTGGCAAACACTATTTGCGCGGACACCTGCCAAAATCGTCTTGTCTCATGAACGACCTTATGGGATACGTTACGTTCGGCCACTCCCTGCGCCTGCGCCGGCCTAAGCCAACAGGTCGCAGAACAGCCACATGGCGCTGGCATCACGTCACCGCGCGCTCGCATGACCGGTCGAGCCGACCGGCCACCGTGCCTGCAGACGCCGGTATTCGTCAGTCGTGATATTCAGGATGGACCCGTGGCGCTTCTTGCTCTGCCCATAATCGACATTCGCGGCATTGACGCGGCGAAAGCGCTCGGGCCGTGACAGGTCGTCGCTGACCAGGGCCAGGTAGCCACCCTTGCGGGCATACTGGTCGACCCACATCCCCCATTCGCCCGTCTGCGCAATTTTGAAAAGAATCGGACCTTCGACATCCTTCCCGGTCAGTCCCAGCGGTTGCAGGTCGCCCAGGATGTTCCACTTGCCCATCAGCGTCGCCGCACCTTCAACTGTCAGCTGGCCGTCGCCCGAGGCGCGCACGTAGCGGTAGCGCGACTTGGGATCGTCGACCTTGACGATCTGGGTATCGATCAGCCCCGTTGTGCCGGGCCTGTCGATATAGAGCGCGGCCGGGGTGAAGCTGACGAAATCGCGTGTGCGGGACGAATAGATGCGTGGCTTGGTGACGCCGTCGGCCGGCGAGATGGTCGCCCAGTAGACGAGGTAGTCGCCGCGGGCCTCATCGTAGATGGCTTCCGGCGCCCAGGCGCAGCCGGCGTCGGGAATGGCGCCGGCAACGTCCACCAGACGCGGCGCCGACCAGGTGACCAGGTCGGCCGATTCCCAGATCACCAGTTTGGTGCTGCCCTGGTTCATGGCCGCAGGCCAGCCTTTGCCGTTCGCGATACGCAGGTCGGTGGCCAGGATCCAGAACCTGTCGCCGGTCGGCGAGCGGACGATTGCCGGGTCGCGCACGCCGCCGTCGCCGAGGGTGCTGCGCAGCACGGGCTTCGATCCGTTCAGGTCGGTCCAGCGGTAGCCGTCCTGGCTCGTGGCGAAGTAGAGCTGTTCACCGTCGACGGTCTCGCTGGTGAAGTGCACCAACAGGTAATTGGGCTGCGCCGCGGCCGTGGCGCGCGGGGCTGCAACGGTACCAGGCGCGCTGCAGGCGGACAGCAAAGCGACGCTGGCGCTGCACAGCGCGATTCTGGCGGCGGTCCGGAGCATCCTCATCATGGTTTCGGTACGCCCTTGCCGCCGACGATTGGTTCGCCGATGTCGCCTGGCTGGAAGGCCGGCTGCATCGGGTCCATCGGCAGGATGTTCCCTTGCGCGTCGAACGTCATCTTCGCCAGTACGGTCTGGCGCCGGTAGCCATTGCCGTCCGGGATGGCATGACGATGGTAGGCGACGTACCAGCGATCCGTGCCCGGGACATTGACGACGCTATGGTGGGCGGTGCCGACTGCCGGTCCGTTTTTTTGAAGGACGATGAAGTTGGTCTGCGCTGCCCGCACCGGTCCCAGGGGCGAGTCGGCCGTGCCCCAGCCCACCCGGTAGTTCGGGCTGCGCGCATCGTCGATCGACCACATGAAGTAGTAGGTGCCCTGGCGCTTGAACACGACCACGCCTTCGCGGAAGTCCTTCATCGGGATGCGGTGCACGGCCCCGTCGAGCGTGACCATGTCCGGTTTCAGTTTGCGGACGTTGGCTTCGTCGCCGTTGCCCCAGTAGATGTAGGCCTGGCCATCGTCGTCGATGAACGGGTAGGGGTCGATGGTGTTCGTGGTCATCGTGGCGTCGCGCACCAGCAGCGGCTTGCCGAGTGCATCGACAAATGGGCCGATGGGGGAGGTGGCGGTCGCGACGCCAATCTTGTGGTCAGCGCTGAAGTAGAAGTAGTAAGTGCCGTTGCGTTCGATGGCGTCCGGCGCCCAGGCCTTGATATTGGCCCATGCCAGGCCACGGCTGACGTCGAGAATCATGCGCTCTTTCTTCCACGTGAGCAGATCCTTCGATGACCATACCGAGAAGTCGGTGGTCATCCAGTTCGGCTTGTCCGAGGTGGGGTAGAGGTAGTAGGTGTCGCCGAAGACCCGGATCGACGGATCGGCAGTGAAGCCGTCAAGGGCAGGCGCCGGCGCCTGTGCCTGCGCGTGGGAGAACACCAGGGAGCTGGCCACTGCCACGGCGATGGTCGACAGGAGGGAACGATGCATGTGCGGATGGACTCTGCAGGGACGGAAATCCCATTATGGGCGATGTCGCCGGCTGCATTCCGTACCGACGGCGAGTGCTCAGCATCTTGATTGATTCGGCGCCCGGCGTTCGTATGCCGCCCCCCGCTCTATACTGCCGGGCCAGGCACAGCCGCGCCGCGCCGCCTGTCCCTACTGGAGATGTCGATGACCCAATCGTTCCGCCGTCCGCTTGCCTGCCTGGCCTTGGCCCTTGTTGCCGCAGGCAGTTCGCTCCACGCCGCAGGGGCCGACACGACAATCCGCAATGGCGTGTTCTGGAAGGACACCGCCGGCACACCGATCTACTCGCAGGGCGGCGGCATCCTCAGGATCGGCGCCAGGCATTACTGGTATGGCGTGAAGTATGCCGAGGCGGTCAACTATGCGCGCGCGCCGGGACCGACGACCGACCAGCCGCACTTCAGCGCGGTCACGGCGTATTCGTCGACCGATCTGGTGAACTGGACGTTCGAGGGCGACGTGCTGACGCCAGCTGGCCTGGGCCAGCAGTTCGACCCGAATGCCTGGCTCGGTCGCATGGGCGTGGTGTACAACAAACAGACCAGCAAGTATGTGTTGATCACCCAGTACAGCAGCAAGGGCACGGGTGGCGGCGTGCTGTTTGCCACGAGCGACAGTCCGGCCGGCCCGTTCGTCTTCGAGCGGCTGCAGGCGCGCATCGACAACGTGGCGACGCCGACCTCGGGCGACCAGACCGTCTTCATCGACGACGATGGCAAGCCGTACCTCATCTTCAGCAATAACGGCGACCGCCGCCAGCTGTACGTCGCGGCGCTGCGCACGAGCGACTACCTGGCGATCGAACCCGCGACGCACATCTACAGCGCGCCGGCCGGCGGGCGCGAAGGCAATGCGATGTTCAAGTACAAGGGCCTGTACTACTTCTGCTCATCCGACCTGCATGGCTGGAACGCGTCGCGCAGCTTCTACATGACGTCGCCGAACATCACCGGGCCGTACACGCCGGAGAAGATCATCGAGGGCACCGAGGCGGACTTCTCGCACGTGTCGCAGAACGGTTTCTTCATCCCGGTCCACGGCAGCGCCGGCACCACGGTGCTGTATGCGGGCGACCGCTGGAGCAATTTTGCCGGCAATGGCCACGGCTACAACGTCTGGGCGCCGCTGTCCTTCGATGGCGCGGCGCCAAGGTTCAATTCGCTCAGCGAATTTGTCCTCGACGCGTCCAAGGGCACGTGGGCGGTCGGCAAGGGCAACAACTATGTGCGCAACCCCGGCTTCGAGGCGGATCGGGTGCGCCAGACAAGCGTGGCCGGGTGGGTCAGCAGCTGGACGAGCCTGAAGGGCGACGCGCCGTTCATGAATGTGGCGGGCGGCCGCGCCGGCAAGTGGGCCCTGACGCTGCGCCATCCGGGCCAGACGATGGGCAGCGCGATCCAGAACGTGACGCTGCCCGATGGCAGCTATACCCTGAAAGCGTGGATCAAGAGCAGCGGCGGCCAGCGCGTCGCGCGCCTGTACGCGGCCGGCCACGGCGGCGCCACGGTCGCGCTGGCCTTGCCGGATCAGCTGGCGCAGTGGACCGAAGTCACGCTGCCGGGCATCCGGGTCACTACGGGCAGCGTCCAGATCGGCGTCTACTCGGAAGGCAAGGAAGGCGATTGGCTCAGCCTGGACGATGTGAGTCTCGTGCGCGACTGAGCACGCCCCGCGTCCATGCGGCGCGGTCGAAAATCTCAAAACCGTGAGTGTTTCATTCGGCGCGACGATATCGCTTGCGACGCTTGCCGGGATCTACATAGACTGGCAATCCGCTCCAGTCGCTTCAACAATACCACCATGACCTTCTTCGATTTCGCCGGCGCAGCGCGCCTGCGCAAGGCCGCCGTGCGCCTGCTGCCGCTGTGGTTCGGATTGCTCGCCCACGCGCATGCCGCCGACACGAACCTGAACGCGGGCTGGCAGTTCTACCGCGTTGATGACCGCCAGATCGCCAGCGCCGACCAGGTGCCGGCCGGCGCCTGGACCCGGGTCGACCTTCCGCATGCAGCGCGGCTCGAGCCGCGCGTGCCCACGGCGCCCTGGCAGGGCACGGCGTACTACAAGAAGCGGCTCGACGTGACGCTGCGCCCGGGCGAGCGCGCGATCCTGCGTTTCGAGGGCGTCATGAACGTGGCCGACGTCTGGTTGAACGGCACGCACCTGGGCCAGCACATGGGCGGTTACCTGCCGTTCGCGTTCGACATCACTGCGGCCCTGAAAGCCGGTGGCGCCAATGAACTCGTCGTGCGCGCCAATAACGAGGACAACCCGGTCACCGGTCCCAAGCCGCTCAAGGACCTTGACTACATCCAGCACGGCGGCATCTACCGCGACGTGCGGCTCGTGATCAAGCCGGCGGTGCACATCACGGACGAGATGCTGTCGAACACGCCGGGCGGTGGCGGCGTGTTCGTCACGTATCCGAAGGCAGGCAAGGCGGCGGCTGTGGTGCAGGTCAAGACCGAGGTCGCGAACACGTCTGGCGCCGCGCAATTGGTCACGCTACGGCACGCGCTGGCGTGGCAAGGCAAGGCAGTGGGCCAGGGGCAGGAACAGGTGCGCCTGGCGGCTGGCGAACGCCGCCACGTCACGCTGTCGATCGCGCTGGACCGGCCGAAACTCTGGTCGCCCAGAGAACCCAATCTGTACGCGCTCGCATCGACGGTCGTCTCGGCGGCAGGCACGGACGCGGTGACGCATCGCATCGGTGTGCGCCGCCTCGCCTTCGAGGGCGCGCGGCTGCTGCTCAATGGCGCGCCGCTGCAGCTGCGCGGCGTCAATCGGCACCAGGAATACCCGTACGTCGGCTATGCGCTCTCGCCCCAGGCCGATGCGCGCGACGCGCTGCTGATCAAGCGCTACGGCTTCGACTTCGTGCGCCTGTCGCACTATCCGCAGTCGCCGGCTTTCATGCGCGCGGCCGACGAGCTTGGGCTCATGGTGCTGCCGGCGATCCCCGGCTGGCAGTTCCACAACCCGGACCCGGCGTTTGCACGCCAGGTGGTGCAGACCTGCGCCGACATGGTCCGGCGCGACCGCAACCACCCGAGCGTCGTGGCCTGGGAATGTTCGCTCAACGAGACGCAGATGCCGGACCCGTTGATCAAGGCGCTGCACGCGACCGTGCACGCCGAATACCCGGGCGACCAGGCCCACTCGGCCGGCTGGGTGCCGCAGACCTATGACCTGTACCTGCAGGCGCGCCAGCACCGGATCGGCAGCAAGCATCCGCTGCCGGCCAAGCCGCTGATCGTTTCCGAATACGGCGACTGGGAGTACTACGCGATGAACGCGGGCTTCAATCAAACCGCGTGGGCCGACCTCAAGCCGGCCGACCGCTCCAGCCGCCAGGGCCTGGGGCAGGGCGAAGCGCGCCTGCTGCAGCAGGCCCGCAACGTGGCCGAGGCCCGCGACGACAATGCCGCCACGCCGGCCTTCGCCGACGGCTACTGGGTCATGTTCGATTACGCGCGCGGCTATGCGCCCGATCTGGAAGAGTCGGGTGCGCTGAGCATCGAGCGCCTGCCCAAGTTCACGGCCCAGTTCTTCCGTTCGCAGCGCAGCGCAATGGAGCGCTCACCGCAGTGGGGCGGCGGCCCGATGGTCTTCATCGCCAGTTACTGGCAAGCCGGTTCGGCGCCGCGCGTGCGGGTGTTCTCGAATGCCGACGACGTCGAGTTGCGCCTGAACGGCAAGCCGGTGGGCCGCCAGAAGAGCGGGCCGTCGGCAGCGCACCCGCACCTGGCGCATCCTCCGCTGGAATTCGAGACGGGCGGGTTCGTTCCCGGCGAACTGGTGGCGCGCGCGTACACCCAGGGGCGACTCGTGGCCGAGCACCGCGTGCGCACGCCGGAAGCGCCGGCAACGCTGGCGCTGGAACTCGACGACATGGGCGTGCCGGTGGCCGAGGGCGACCTGGTGTTCCTGCGCGCACGCGTGCTCGACGCCCGCGGCACGACGGTGCCTGCGAGCGGCCGCGACGTCGCGTTCTCCGAAGTCCAGGGCGCGCAGATCGTCGGCAGCGCCGTCGCGCCGCTCGAAGCAGGCGTCGCCAGTGTGCTGGTGCGGCTCACGGGGCCACGCGCCGGTGTCGCGGCGCAGGCACGGCTGGGCGCGCTGACAGGCAGCCTCGAACGCTGACCAGCGACGCGCCCCCTCGACCCCTTGTTTCAACGGGCCGTCCTGACCCGGGCAGTGCAATTCAGGCATACGCAGGCATCACCAATCGTTAGCTAACGGAGACAAAATGATCCATAACAAAGCTAGAGCCTCGTACTTCCTGCTCGCACTGCTGGCCGCCACAGTAGCTGGCAGCGCGAGCGCCGTCATCACCATCCCTGGCAAGCAGATCGAACGGCTGGACCGGGGCGCCGTTGCCATCAGCGCCGGCGGCGGTGTATTTGTCAGCTGGCGCCAGCTCGCCCCCGATGCGCCCGGCACGCGCTTCAATGTGTACCGCGGTGCCACGCGCCTGAACGCCGCGCCGCTCGATGCGTTGAACTACACCGATCCGTCCGGGACGACAGCGCATGACTACACGGTGCGCGCCGTCGTCGGTGGCGTGGAACAGGCGGGCGCCGCTGCAGGCGCCACCTGGAACAAGCCCTACCTGGCGATCCCGGTGCAGGCGCCGGCGGCGGGCACCACGCCAGACGGCGTGGCCTACACCTATGAACTCAACGACGGTTCGCCGGCCGACCTCGATGGCGACGGCGCCTACGAAATCATCGTCAAGTGGCAACCGACCAACGCCAAGGACAACTCGCAGTCGGGCTACACGGGCAACACCTACCTGGACGCCTACAAGCTCGATGGCACCCGCATGTGGCGCATCGACCTGGGTAAAAACATCCGCGCCGGCGCCCACTACACCACCTTCGTGGCCTACGACTTCGATGGCGATGGCCAGGCCGAGGTGATGGCCAAGACGGCCGACGGCACCGTCGACGGCAAGGGCGTGGTCATCGGTTCGGCCACGGCCGACCACCGCAGCCCGAATGGCTACATCCTCACGGGGCCGGAATTTCTGACCGTCTTCAATGGCTTGAGTGGCGCGGCCATGAAGACGGTGAATTACTTGCCGGCGCGCGGCAGCGTGGCCGCCTGGGGCGACAACTACGGCAACCGGGTCGACCGCTTCCTGGGCGGCGTGGCCAATCTCGACGGCAACCGCCCGAGCGCCGTCTTCTCGCGCGGCTACTATACGCGCGCGGTGATCGCAGCCTGGGACTGGCGCGACGGCGCCTTGAGCAGCCGCTGGGTGTTCGATACCGACGTCGCCGGCGCCGCCGCGCGCGGCCAGGGCGCCCACTGGTTCGCAACCGGCGACGCCAATGGCGACGGCCGCGACGACATCGTGTATGGCGCGGCGACGATCGACAGCTACGGCCAGCTGCTCTACACGACGGGCCTGGGCCACGGCGACGCGCTCCACTTCGGCAAGTTCGACCCGAACCGCGCGGGCCAGCAGGTCTACATGATCCACGAAAGCCCGGCATCCTACGGCGCCAGTGGTTCCGGCATGCACGATGCGGCCACGGGTGCGCTGATCTGGGGCGCGAGCGGCGCCAATGCGGACGTGGGCCGCGGCGTGTGCTTCGATATCGATCCGGCCTATGCTGGCGCCGAGTGCTGGGCTTCGCGCGGCGGCCTGCGCAGCGCCACCGGGGAACTGATCCAGGCAACGCCGCCCAATTCCATGAACTTCGGCGCATGGTGGGACGGCGACCTGCTGCGCGAAGTGGTCAGCGGCGCTGCGGTGCAGAAGTGGGATCCGGCCACCCGGACCCTGGCCACGCTCATCGACGGCGCAGTCAACGGCGCCACGACCAATAACGGCACCAAGGCGACACCGGTGCTAAGCGCAGATCTGTTCGGCGACTGGCGCGAAGAGATCGTTCTGCGCAACAGCACCAATACGGAGCTGCAGATCTACAGCACGACGATCCCCACCGGCACCCGCATCACGACACTGATGCACGACCCGCAGTACCGCAGCCAGGTGGCAGGCCAGAACGCCGGCTACAACCAGCCGCCGCACCCCAGTTTTTACCTTGGACACGGCGCGACGGCGTTCCCGCAGGCGCCGGTGCATGTGCCGTATGACGGCAGCGGCGCCGTGCAGGCCGAGACCGCGCTCGTCGGTGGCAATGTGCAGGTCATGGCCGACCGCCCGGGCTTCCGGCACATCGGCTTTCTCAACTTTCCGTTGAAAGGCGGCAGCGCGCAGTTCCAGCGCATCCATGGCGGTGCAGGCGGGGTGAAAACCATCACGATCCGCTACGCCAATGGCAACCCGACCCCACGCACGGGCGTGCTGCGCGTGAACGGGACCGCGCAGCCGATCACCTTCCGCCCGACCGGCGCCTGGAACAACTGGACGACGATGAGCGCGAGCGTGAACCTGGTCGCTGGCCAGGACAACACGCTGCGTTTCGAGTCGACCGGTCAGGGCCTGGGCAATCTCGATGAACTGACGGTGCCGTAAGCCGTTTTCTTTCCTCTTTTGATGACAAGGTAACCCCATGAAAAAGCTTCACATGCTGTTCGCGATGGTGCTGTACATGCTCGCCCAATCTGCCTGGGCGGCGCCAGTTGGCTGGTACGACCTGAAGGCAACCTGGCGCGACGGCGCGTTTGACGGGCAGTTCTACTACGACAGCAGCGCGCCCACGCACGTCACGGCGGTCCAGGGCACGCTGGTCGACCTGGTGCGCACCGTCGCCATCGACCGGGTCTGGAACCTGAGCCAGGACGAGCCCCAGCCATGGCTCTTTCTGAGCAATACCAATTCCGCCGATCCGGGTGGCCATGACGCCGGCTTTTACCTGACCCTGGTCGACCTGGGCACGTCGCTCACGCTCGACCTGGCCGGGATGAATGGCCTGTACGACTGGAGCGACTGGGATGTCTACAATCCTGCCCAGCTCGATGATTCGCCGCTGGTGTCGTTCAGCATCGTGCAGGCGAATGCCGTGCCGGAGCCGGCCAGTGCGATGCTGCTGCTGGGTGGGCTGGCGGGGCTGCTGGCGCTGCGCCGCCAGCGCGCCGTCAACGGTTGACGCACAGGGCCTCGGTTGGCCCGGGCGCGAATCGCTCGGCCGGATGATTATTGTTGGCCGGGCGACGAGAGGCGGGCGGCGCGGTTGCATAATCCATCGCACCCTTAGTGATGATGGAGACACGATTTGCCAACCTTCCTCCCGGCCCGGCGCCGCTTCGTGCAGCTCGCGGCCGCCCTGGCAGCCGTGCCGGGGGCGCCGGCCGTCTCCTCGGCCGCCACTGCCAATCTCCCTGGCAAGGGCAAACCGGTGGCCGGCACTGCGCTGCGCTGGCTCGACGGCCAGGCGCCCGCCCGCTTCGAGGGCGCCACGCTCGGTGTGCCCTGGCCGCGCGGTACGCTGCGGCTGCCGGCCAACAAGACGCTCCGGTTCACGCTTGGCGCCGGCGCGCCGGCGGTCCAGTCCTGGCCGCTGGCCTACTGGCCCGATGGTTCGCTCAAGTGGACGGCGCATGCGGTTGCTGCCGGCGCCACCGCCCCCGGCTGGGACCTGAAGGCCGGCGCCGGCACTTCAACTACGCCTGGCGTATCGGTCACGCAGTCCGCGGCGGCGATCGTCGTCAGCGCGGGCGAGCTGGCCTGGACCGTGCCGACGAGCGGCGAATACCTGATCGACAGCGCTACGCGCGCCGGCCGCGTAACGATGCAGCATCTGCGACTGGCGGCGCTGCGTCAGGATGGCGCCGAGCTCGAAGGGGCGGGCAGCGTGCGGCGCGAGGCATTCACCAGCAAGGTCACGCGCGTCGCGCTCGAGCAAAGCGGCCCGGTGCGCGTGGTGCTCAAACTCGATGGCGTGCACGCTGCGCGCGCTGGGGGTAGCCGCACCTGGCTGCCGTTCTCGGTGCGCCTGTACTTTTACGCTGGCGCGGACAGCGTGCGCATCGTCCATTCGTTCATGTTCGACGGCGACCCGGCCACCGACTTCATCGGCGGGCTGGGTGTGACGGCGCAGGTGCCGATGCGCGATGCCACCTACGACCGTCACATCCGCTTTGCCGGCGAAGGCATTGGCGTGTGGGGCGAAGCGGTGCGGCCCGTCACGGGACTGCGGCGTGATCCCGGCCAGGCATTCAAGGATGCGCAGGTTGCCGGCAAGGCGCTGCCGCCGCTGGCCGGCATGGCCACGACGGTCCAGGATGGCATGCAGTGGATCCCCGAGTGGGGCGACTTCACGCTGGCGCAGCCGACGCCGGACGGCTTTACGTTGCGCAAGCGCACCCGCAGCGGCCATGCCTGGATCGACGCGAATGCCGGCACCCGTAGCAAGGGCCTGGTCTATGCAGGCGGCGCGTCGGGCGGCGTCGCGCTCGGCTTCAAGGATTTCTGGCAGCGCGCGCCGGGCCAGCTGGATGTGCGGGGCGCTGCGACCGACCTGGCCGACGTCACCGCGTGGCTATGGTCGCCGTCGGCCCCGGCGATGGACATGCGATCGTACCGTTCGGCCGACGGCATGGACACGTTCGAGAAGCAGATCGCGGGCCTGAACATCACCTATGAGGATTACGAGCCGGGCTGGGACGCGTCGACGGGCGTGGCACGCACCACCGAGCTGCAGCTGTGGGTGCTGGGCGGCACGCCGTCACACCAGGCGTTCTCGGACATGGCCGGGCAGGTGGCCAATCCGGCCCGGCTGGTGCTCGATCCCGGCCGGATCCACACCTGCGGCGTGTTCGGCGACTGGGACCCGGCCGAGCGCAGCACGCCCGCGCGTGCGGTGATCGAGGATCATCTGGCGTTCCGGCTCGACCAGTACCTGCGCGAGGTCGAGCAGCACCGCTGGTATGGCTTCTGGTCGTACGGCGACGTGATGCACAGCTACGACAACGACCGCCACATGTGGCGTTACGATATCGGCGGCTACGCCTGGGACAACTCGGAGCTCTCGACCGACCTGTGGCTCTGGTACAGCTACCTGCGCACCGGGCGCGCCGACATCTTCAGGCTGGCCGAGGCGATGACGCGCCACACGGGCGAGGTCGACGTCTACCATGCGGGCCCGTTCAAGGGCTTCGGCACTCGCCACGGCGTGCAGCACTGGTCCGACTCGTCCAAACAGCCGCGCGTCTCGAACGCGGCCTACCGCCGCATCTATTATTTTCTGACTGCCGACGAGCGCACTGGAGACCTGATGCGCGAGCTGCTCGATTCGGACGCCGACCTGCACAAGGTCGACATCGGTCGCAAGTTACGTCCTGGGTCCACTCCCGGTGCGCTACCCACCAGCGCGCCGTCGCCCAGGCCCTATCCGCTTGTGGAAGCGTCGTTCGGCACCGTCTGGGGTTCACTGGTAGCGGCCTGGCTGGCCGAGTGGGAACGCACGGGCGACACGCGCTGGCGCGACAAGATCGTGAATGGCATGCGCACGATCGGCGCGCTCGAGCGGCGCTGGTTTGCCTCCAGCGCGCCGTACGATCCGGGCACCGGAAAATTCAGCGGACCGGGCGACGCCGTGCGCCTCTCTCAGCTCAATGGCGTGTTCGGCGTGGTCGAGATGAGTTCGGAGTTGCTGACGCTCGTCGACGAGCCGGGCTACCGCAAGGCCTGGCTCGAATACTGCCGCAACTACAACGGGTCGACGGAGGAACTGGTTGCGCTGCTGGGCAGCGCGCCGCGCGGGCGCGCCCAGCCCGATTCGCATTCGCGCCTGACCGCCTATGCAGCCCACCACGAGCGCGACCGGGCGCTGGCCCTGCGCGCCTGGCGTGAACTGTTCGCATCGGGCTTCATGAAGTCGCATGCGCGGGCGCGCAAGGTTGGCGGCGTGGCGGTGCTGCGCGCGCTGGACGAACTGCCCGATATCAGCACCAACGGTTCGGCCCAGTGGAGTCTGGCGGCGATCCAGAACCTGGCACTCGTTGGCGACACGTTGGATGAGGCGGCGCGCGCCGCGTCCACAATTTTCTACAACACGTCCCCGTAAAAGGAATCCCAGCGATGCCCACTTCCTGTTCCAGCCGCCGCCGCACCACCATGTCGCTTCTGGCCGCGCCCTTGTGCCTGGGTGCCTTTCCGGCAATGGCCGCGCAGGCCAGACAGGCCGACATCACGGCCCACGGCGCTGTGCCCGACGACAGAAAGGTCAACACCGGCGCGATCCAGAAGGCCATCGAAACGCTGGCCTCCAGCGGCGGCGGCACGGTCGTCGTGCCGTGCGGCGTGTTCGTCAGCGGCGCGTTGTTCTTCAAGCCGAAGGTCAACCTGCACCTGGCCAGTGGCGCAGTCCTGAAATGCTCGACGGACCTGACGCATTTCCCGGCCGGGCGCACGCGGATCGAGGGCCACTTTGCTCCGCACTTCAATCCGGCCCTGATCAATGCCAATGGCTGCGACCACTTCCAGATCAGCGGCGAAGGAACGCTCGATGGCGCCGGGCGACCGATTTGGGACCAGTTCTGGAAGCTGCGCAATGCGGCCACGGACCCGGGCAACTTCCCGAACATCAGCGTTCCGCGCGCCCGCCTGGCGCTGATCGAGCGCTCGCGCGGCGTGATTGTCGAAGGCGTGACGTTCAAGGATTCGCAGTTCTGGAACCTGCATTTGTACCGCTGCCAGGATGTACTGGTGAAGAATGCGCGCTTCGCGGTGCCGGACGACTATCAGCAGGCGCCCAGCACCGACGGGATCGACATCGACAGCAGTCAGCGCGTGACGATCGACGGCTGCTACTTTTCGGTGACCGACGATTGCATCGCCGCCAAGGGCTCGAAAGGCCCGTTTGCACTGGACGACAAGGACAGCCCGCCCGTGGTCGGCATCCGGGTGCGCAACTGCGAATTCCGGCGCGGCCACAGCGTCATGACGCTCGGCAGCGAAGCGACGCTGGTGCGCGACGTGCTGGTCGAGGATTGCCGTGTGACCGGGCACGTGCTCAATGTGGCGGTGCTCAAGCTGCGGCCGGACACGCCCCAGCACTACGAGAACATCCACCTGCGCAACCTGACGCTCGACTCCCCGCGCGGCGCGATCGTGTCGGTGCAGCCGTGGACGCAGTATGTCGACCTGAAAGGTGCGCCGCCGCCGAAGTCGATTGTACGTAATCTCAGCCTGGTGGGGATCAAGGGCCGTTACGGCGGTTTCGGCAAGATCGCCCCGAATCCGGGCCAGACCGCGATCAGCGACATCGTGTTCAGGGATATCGCGCTGACCCTGGCCGACCCGCGGCCGGACATCACCGGCGCGAGCGGGGTGCGCCTGGAGAATGTCGTCGTCAATGGAAAGCAGGTGACGCTGTAGATGCCGCTTTGAGCCGGCCCGCGCCCGCAGCGGCGCGGCACACGTGCACGGTGGCCTGCTCGCCATTGGGCGCGCGGTAGTCGCGCGCCACGGCCAGGCGGGCCGCCTCCACCAGGCGTTCGGGCATCAGCGCCACGACACAGCCGCCGAAGCCGCCGCCCGTCATGCGCACACCGCCAGCCTCGCCGATGGCCGACTTGATGATCTCGACCAGGTGGTCGATGGCAGGCACGGTGATCTCGAAGTCGTCGCGCATCGAGACGTGCGACTCGGCCATCAGCACGCCCATGCGCGCCAGGTCGCCGGCGGCGAGCGCCAGCGCGGCCGCTTCCACGCGCGCGTTCTCGCTCACCACGTGGCGCGCGCGCTGCAGTACGACCGGATCGAGGCCGGTGCCCACGGCCTGCAGGGCGGCCAGGTCGACGTCGCGCAGGGCCGGCACGCCGAAGTAGCGCGCAGCTGCCTCGCACTGCTCACGGCGCGTGTTGTAGGCACTGTCGACCAGGCCACGGGTGATGTGCGACTCGACGATCATGATCGCCGCCCCGTCAGGGATCGGCACCGGCCGCACGTCGAGCGAACGGCAGTCGATCATCAACGCATGGTCTGCGACCCCGCAGGCGGAGCTGATCTGATCCATATTGCCGCATTTGCAGCCGACGAAGTCGTTCTCCGCGCGCTGGGCGATCAGGGCGCCTTCGATCGGCGTCAGGTCCTGGAACGCCGGCTGGGTGGCGAACAGGGTGCAGACCGCCACCGACAGCGAGGCCGATGACGACAGGCCGGCGCCCTGCGGCACATCGCCCGCGATCACGAGGTCCATCCCGCGCGCGGCGCCGTGCACCGATTCGCGCTCCAGCAGTTCACGCACCACGCCGCGCACGTAGTTGGCCCACATCGGAGCGGCCAGGCGTTCGATCGGCGCGTCCAGCGAAACCGTGTCGATGGGGTCGTCGTAGTCGGCCGCCACCACCCGCAGCAGGCGGTCGTCGCGCTCACGCGCCACGATCACCGTGCGGTAGCCGATCGCGCAGGGCAGCACCAGGCCATCGTTGTAGTCGGTATGCTCGCCGATCAGGTTGACGCGGCCCGGCGCCTGGACTTCGATCGTTGGTGGCTGGCCAAATGCGGCCAGGAAGACATCGGCCGCGCGGGCCGTCAGGAAATCGCTCATCGTGTTGTCAAATTGTGGGTTCGGCCGGGAGGGCGTCGAGGTAGTGCACGTCATCGGACACGGCGCGCAGCATGGCGGCTGCCTGCTCCGGCGTCAGGTCACGCTGCGCTTCCGCCAGCATCTCGAAGCCCACCATGAACTTGCGCACGGAGGCCGAACGCAGCAGCGGTGGATAGAAATGGGCGTGCAACTGCCAGCCGTCAGCATTGTCACCCCGGTCACCCCGGTCACCCCGGTCATCCTGTCCATACGGCGCGCCGTGCCAGCCCATCGAGTACGGGAACGAGGTCTGAAACAGGTTGTCGTAGCGCGTGGTCAGGCGCTTGAGGGCAAGCGCCAGGTCGGTGCGCTGGTCAGCGGTCAGGTCGTCGAGGCGGCGCACCGCGAAGCGGGGCAGCAGCAGGGTCTCGAACGGCCATGCGGCCCAGTAGGGCACGATGGCCAGCCAGTGTTCGGTGGCGACCACGACCCGTTCCTGGGCCTGGGCTTCGCGCTCGACGACGTCGAGCAGGAGCGTGCGGCCATGCTCGGCCCTGTAGGCGCGCTGCTGGCGGTCTTCGCGTGCCGGTAGGTCGGGCAGGAAGCTTGTCGCCCATACCTGGCCGTGCGGGTGCGGATTGGAGCAGCCCATCGCCGCGCCCTTGTTCTCGAACACCTGAACCCAGCGGTAGCGCTCGCCCAGCTCGGCCGACTGCGCGCACCAGGTATCGATCACCTCGCGCAGCGCCGGCAGCGCCAGCTGCGGCAGCGATTTCGAATGGTCGGGCGAGAAGCAGATCACGCGGCTGGTGCCGCGCGCGCTCATGCTCTGGAACAGCGGGTCGGTAGAAGCCGGCGCATCGGGCGTGTCGGGCGTCAGTGCGGCGAAGTCGTTCTCGAAGACATAGCTGCCCTGGTAGTCGGGATTGCGTTCGCCGTTGACGCGCGTGTTCCCGGCGCACAGGTAGCAGCCGGGATCGTGGGCCGGCCGCGCGGCGCGGTCGACGGCCTCCTGCTGCCCCTGCCAGGGGCGCTTGGCGCGGTGCGGCGATACCAGCACCCAGTCGCCGCCGAGCGGATCGTAGCGGCGGTGCGGATGGTCGGAAGAATTGAACATGATCGGGCCTTGTCTGGTTCGGATAGCCGGAAGACTACCATCCGAGCCCGTAAATGGCGACCAGCAGCACGCAGATCACGGCCGAACCCAGGGCGAAGCCGCCATCGACCCGGAACAGCGTGCGGTCGACCTGCATGCGCTTGAGCGAACCGTCCTGCCGGGCCATCGTGCTCATCACGACCATGCCGATGACGACCATGATGAACACGATCAGCATCCGGTCGAGGAACGGAATCTCGTACACGCCGGCGCCATTCCGGACGGCGAAGCCGATCGGCGCCAGGAAGCCCAGGTCCATCGCGAGCGGCAAGAACTTCAGGAAAATCGAGAACACCAGGCCGCCGATGGTGGCGAACATCGCCGCCGCGGCGGTGGTCTTGCGCCAGTAGAAGCCGAGCAGGAACATGGCCAGGATGCCGGGCGAGACGAAGCCCGTGTATTCCTGGATGTACTGGAAGCCGCCTTTCTTGTCGATGCCCATCAGCGGCGCGAGCATCACCGCCAGCGCCATCGAGACGACCACCGACACGCGGCCGATCCACACCATGCGCTGCTCGCTGGCTTTGCGGTTGAAGTGCTTGTTGTAGACGTCGAGCGTGAAGATGGTGGCGATGCTGTTGGCTTTGCCGGCCAGCGAAGCGACCACCGCCGCCGTCAGGGCCGCAAAAGCCAGGCCCTTGATACCGGCTGGGAGCAGGGCGAGCAGGGTCGGGTAGGCGCGGTCGGGATTGAGTTCGCCATTGACGCGCATCGCGTCGCCCAGCGTGCCTGACTTGTCGAGCGCATACGCGGCGATGCCGGGCAGGACCACGATCACCGGCATCAGGAGCTTCAGGAACGCCGCGAACAGCAGGCCCTTGCGGGCGGTATGCAGGTTGGCGCCGAGCGCGCGCTGGATGATGTACTGGTTGCAGCCCCAGTAGTTCAGGTTCACGATCAGCATGCCGCCGATGATGGTCGACATGCCCGGCAGGTCCATGTAGTGCGGATCGTCGCGCGACAGGATCATGTCGAAGTGCTCGCCCGCACGCAGATACAGTTCGCTCATGCCGCGGATGGCGCCCTGGCCGCCGGCCAGCGCCGCCACCAGGTCGAGCGCGATCCAGGTGGTCACCAGGCCGCCGATCACGAGACACAGCACCTGGATCACGTCGGTGTAGCCGATGACCTTCATGCCGCCGAGGGTAATGATGGTGGCGAACACCGCGAGGAACAGCATGCAGGCCATCACGTCCAGACCCGCGATGCTGCTGATCGCCAGTGCGCCGAGATACAGGATGGCGGTCAGGTTGACCACCACGTACAGCCCGAGCCAGAAGATCGCCATCGTGGTGGCCACCGCCTTGCCGTAGCGCTGCTCGAGGAACTGCGGCATCGTGTAGATGCGGTTCTTCAGGTAGACCGGCATGAAGAAGATGGCGACGATCACCAGCGTCAGCGCCGCCATCAGCTCGTACACGGCGATCGCCATGCCGATGCGGTAGCCGGAGCCGCTCATGCCGATGAATTGCTCGGCCGAGATGTTCGAGGCGATCAGCGAAGCGCCGATGGCCCACCAGGTCAGCGATCCTTCCGCCAGAAAGAAGTCGTGGGTGGCCTTGCCGGTGGTGCGCTTCTTGCGCCAGTAGATCCAGATGCCGTAGGCCGAGATGGCCACGAAGTAGACCAGGAAGACGAAGGTGTCGAGGGTGGTAAATGGGGTCATTGAATTAACTGTCTCTGTGCGGCCGGGTACGAGCGTCCCGCCTGCTGTTAGTTGCCTGACGCGGCGCGCGGCCTTCGCCCCCCGGCGCACTGTGTCGGTAGGCCGGCAGACGAATAGTACTCTGCGGCACGGCTACTGCTGTGGGCAGGACTACTCAATCTGGTGATTGATTGACAGCAAAATGATCGGTCCGGCGATGTTGCGTGAAATCGCGCCGGATAAACCGGGTTGTGGTGGCAGCTCTCGGGGTTCAGTCCGACGGCGGCATGCCGTAGTAGTCCGGCGCGCCGTCCATCACGACGTCGATGCGATCGAGCACGACGCCAGGGTCGAGTGCGTACACGCGCAGGGTGTGGCGTCCCGGCGCGAGCCGCTCAAGCGTCTTGCTGCGCACTGCCATATTGCCCAGCACGTTTTGCTTCCATTCGTCGCTGCGCCCGACTGTCGTGTAGTCGAGTGTCTCGAGCGGGCCTTCGTCCAGCTGCACCGCGATGCGCACCCGGTTTTCGGCGGTCAATGCATGAACCGGCAGCGCGACGAAACGCACGGTGGCGCCGCCTTCGCTATGGGTCTGGAAGCGGTATTCGAGCGGCGCTGCGCCGTCGAGGGCATCCGCGCCGCGCGAGGCCAGGTTCAGGCGTGCGCGCATGGCCTTGCCCGATGTGCCCAGGCCGGGCTGCGCTTCCCAGTCCGGCGCGGGCGCGGCGCCGGCCGCCGGCAAGACCACGATCCGTTCGCGCTCGCCCGCCACCGCGCCATCGGGCGCCTGCATCTGGACGTTGACCTTCAGCGTGTGCGCGCCGCAGCGCAGGGAAAGCGCCGGATCGGCCGTCCCGTCAAAGTGCACGGTGAGGCGCTGCTCGTGGCCAAGGCTGGCGTCGAGCCGGCCCGATGCGACGTCCACGCGCACGCCGCGCGCGCCGGGCGCAAGCGACCAGGCGGCGTCCTCGCCGCCATGGCTTACCAGCGTCAGCTGGCGGCGGATGGTCCGTCCGGCCGGCACCACGAGGGTGCTGGCCTCGACCGAGTATGGCGCCGGATAGACCAGGCTGCAGCCGCGCCGTGCCGACATGCCATAGACCGGATACACCGGTTCGGCGAAGACCGGCAGCCCGCGCGGCGCGATGTCCATGAAATGGGCCCATTTGCCATTGGACAGGCCGTTATAGCGGGCGGCGTCGGCCACCAGCCTTGTGTGGGCCGCGGCTGCCTGGCGTACGTACAGGTTGGGTGACGGTCGTTGCTGGCGCGCGTAGTCGGCGGCCAGGTCGAGCTTCAGGATGCGTTCGTTCAGGCTGGCGCTGGAACGCACCGGGTACAGCACCAGCTGGAAATACGCATCGTGCAGGGATGCAGGCAGCGTGTCGTTCAGCAGTTCAGCGCGGTGCACCAGGTCGCGGTAGGCGGCCAGGCGCCGCTCGGCTTCCTCGCCGCCGGTACGGATGTACCCGGTGGTGCGCACCTGGCGCGTGGGTTCGGTCTGGCTCCAGCCCATGAATTCCGGACGGCGCTCCCAGGCCAGGCGGTAGTATTCCAGCATGATCGCAGCGACCTCCCCGGCATGCGTGGCGCCGAACTGGCGCGCAGCCCAGGTGGCCAGGTGATCAGGCGGCGCCTGGCGCAGCACGTTCGCATCGAAGGCGGCGTCGAGGAAGTACTCGGTCAGGTATTCGTTGGGCTTGATGTCGCCCACGTTCAGGACCCAGAGCCGATGCGCGCCGGTGGCCCACGCGCGCTGGAGCTGGTCGCGGATCAGGGCAGGGTGGGTGGTGCCCAGCCACAGGTAGTCGTGCGGCCGGCCCCAGTACGACACGTGGTAATAGATGCCGTTGCCGCCGCTGCGGGCGCGCTCGCGCGGCGTGCCGAGCTGGCTCAGGTAGCCGTAGTTATCGTCGGGCCAGACCAGCGTCGCGTCGTCCGGCACCCGCAGGCCGCGGTTGTAATAGTCCAGCACTTCCTTGTACATCGTGAACGCCTGCGGGATGCGCGCGGCCGGCTTGCCCAGGCTGCGCTCGAGCATGGCGCGCTGCAGCGTGACGACGTCTTCCACGGTCGCGCGCGCATGGTCCGGGCTCGTCGCCCCCTCCATGGCCGAATCGTGCACGCCGCGCAGGCCAAGGGTGTAGACGTTCTCGAAATCCTTGACCTCGTCCACGCGGCCCTGCCAGTAGCCGAGCAGCGCGTCGCGGTTGGTGAACCAGTTGAATTCGCCGAAGGACGTTCGCCACTCGCCGACGTTATTGCGCATCATCGGCTCGGCATGCGAGGTCCCGACGACGATCGCATGGTCGTCGGCCGCCTGGGCATTGCCGGGGATCGTGTAGAAGGCCCCGGTGCTGTCGTGCATGGCGGGCCACAGCAGGTTGGCTTTCAGGCGCCACATCAGCTCGAACACGCGTGTGTAGGTGCGTGGGCCGATGTCTCTGGCGGGATCGTGGGTCTTCGCGGCCCACGGCTGCAGGCCCCAATCCTCGTCGTTGATGAAGATGCCGCGGTAGGCCACGGACGGCGCGGCCGACAGCCGCAGCCCGCCGTCGAGTACCAGGTTGGCGCGCCGCGCCGGCCTGACGTCGGCCCACCATTCCCACGGCGAGACGCCCAGTTCGCGCGACGCGTCGACCACGCCGTAGACCGCGCCGCGGCGTTCGGCGCCGGCAATGAGCAGGACCTCGCGGTCCCCGGCGCGGCCGGCGGCGCGGATATAGCGCTCCTGCTGGCCCGCCAGCGGCGTCAGGTCGATGTTTATGGCAGCGGCGGCCTGACGCACCAGCGCCGAGTCGGTGGTGCCGATCACGATGCAGCGCTGCGGGCAGTCGGCCAGCCGCACGGCGCGCTGGCTGGCGATGCCGGTCAGCTGTTCCAGGTCGCGCCCGAGCAGGTCGCCGGCCAGCTGCATGGTAACGCTGCCGTCGGTGACGAGTACGGGCAGGGCGCCGTCACGGTCCAGGGCGAAGGGGCCGGCGTGGACGATGCCGCTTGCCACCAGGGCACCAACGAAGAGCAGGCACAACAGTTTCATTGGTGTCGGGTTCGGGACAAAAGACGGGATATGGTAATGCGGACTGAGATGTCAGTCATGGCTGGAGCGCTCAACTGCATGAGCATTTGGCGCACGCGATGTCACCCGCATTGGCAGGACGCGCCCAGATGCTCCGGGGTTTCTGCCGCCAGACCCAGGCCGATCCAGTCACGAGATTGATCGCTGCCGGCGCCTGCGCGCACCTATACTCGGCTGGCACTGATATGTCAGCTGGCCTGCGCCGGACAATATCAACAGACGGGACACCATGTACACGCTTTTTACCGCCTTCTGGCTCTTTCTCGCTGCAGCCACCTGCCTCCCGGCATCGGCGCAAGACCTCCGTCCGACTTTCCTGCTCACCGGCGCGCTGCAGCGCGACACGCAGGATCTGTCGGGACAGTGGACCTATTCGAAGGACCTGTACCGCACGGGCCTGAACGACATCAACGGCTGGGTCGCCAAGTCACGCATGCAGCGCTTTCGCGACGTCGATGTCGCCGCCGTCGAAGCCAGGGGTGGCGTGGACTTTTATGAGTTCGACCTGGACCGCGGGCCGATCATCAATGTGCCGGGCGCCTGGAACGCCGCCGTGCCGGAGCTGCGCTACTACGATGGCCTGGTCTGGTTTCAGCGCAAGTTCGCCGCCCAGGCACTGCATGGCCGGCGCGCCTTCCTGCGCTTCGAGGCCGTCAACTATCGCGCCTACGTCTACCTCAACGGCAAGGAGATCGGCCGCCACGAGGGCGGCTTCACACCGTTCGTGCTCGAGGTGACCGAGGCGCTGCGCGCCGGCGGCAACCGCCTGGTGGTGGGCGTCGATTCGAGCCACGATGCGCAGTCGATCCCGACCTTCATCACCGACTGGGACCTGTACGGCGGCATTACGCGCCCGGTGCGCCTGGTGACCACCCCGGCCACGTTCATCGACGACGCGACCGTGGGCCTGCGCCCGGACGGCCGCATCGCCGGCGAAGTGCGCCTGCAGGGACCGAAGGCAGCCAACCAGCCGGTGGAGATTGCGATCGGCAAGCTGGCCAGTGCGCGCGCGGTGACCGGCGCCAACGGCCGCGCCGTCTTCGACCTGCCGGCCCCGAAGAACCTGGAGCGCTGGTCGCCTGACCAGCCCAGGCTGTACGATGTCCGCGTCGCCGCAGCCGGCGACGAGTTGCGTGACCGCGTGGGCTTTCGTACCATCGCCGTCAAGGGCAGCCAGATCCTCCTTAATGGCAAGCCGCTGTACCTGCGCGGGATCTCGCTGCACGAAGAAGAATTCGGTCCGAACCCGGCGCGCAACATGACCGGGCAGGCGTCGCGTGCGCTGCTGCACGAGATCAAGCATGGCCTGAACGCGAACTACGTGCGCCTGTCGCACTACCCGCACGCAGAGACCACGGTGCGCCTGGCCGACGAAATGGGGCTCCTGGTATGGAGCGAGATCCCGGTCTACTGGAGCGTCGACTGGGACAACCCGGCGGTGCTGCGCAAGGCGCTCGCGATGCAGGCCGAGACCATCTACCGCGACCGCAACCGCGCCGCGGTCATCCTGTGGAGCGTCGGGAACGAGACGCCGGTGGCGCCGGCGCGCACGCGCTTCCACGCGGCGATGGCCGACAATGTGCGCCAGCTCGACCCGACCCGCCTGGTCAGCGCCGCGCTGCTGGTCGAACGCAAGGGCGACGAACTGCAGATACAGGACCCGCTGGTCGACAAGCTCGACGTGCTGGCGGTGAACGTCTATGCCGGCTGGTATGGCGGCGACTCGCTCGAGGCAATCCCCAGACTGAAGTGGAACGTGCCGGGCGGGCGGCCGCTGATCCTGTCTGAATTTGGCGCCGACGCTCTCGCCGGCTACCGCGACGACGGCATGAAAAAATTCAGCGAGGAATACCAGGCCGAGTACTACCGCAAGACGCTCGCGATGGCCGACGCCATTCCGACCCTGCGTGGGATGTCACCGTGGATCCTGAAGGATTTCCGGTCTCCGCGGCGCGAGCACCCGGTGTTCCAGAACGGCTGGAACCGCAAGGGCATCATGTCCGAGACGGGCGTGCGCAAGCAGGCATTCGGCGTGCTGGCCGATTACTACCGCAACAAGGACCCGGCCATGCCATGAAGCGCCGGGACCCTTGTGATCAATCCGGATACCTGGGCCCCGTGGTCACGAACTTCCCACCCTGCAGGAAGGTACTCAGGTCGTCCTCCGGCGGGTAGGCAAACGGCTGGCCCGCGTCCACGGTGAACCGGGCCGAGCTGTCCTTTGCCTGGAACGCCAGGTGGCGCGCGGCGCGGTCGTCCCACCAGAGGCCCGGATTGTCGGACACGCCGAAGGCGATCGTGTGGCCCACACGCGGCGTCACCAGCGCGCGGCGCAGCAGTTCGACCAGGTCGTCGAGGCTCAGCCACGTCACCATCTGGCGGTGCGTGACCGGCTCGGGGAAGCAGTAGCCGATGCGGATGCACACCGTCTCCACCCTGAACCGGTCCCAGTAATAGCGTGACAGGTTCTCGCCCCATACCTTCGACAGGCCGTAGTAGCCGTCGGCGCGCGGCAGCATGCCGGCGTCGACGCGCTCGCTCGTCTCGTACATGCCCATCGTGTGATTGCTGCTGGCGAAAACGACCCGCCGGATGCCCAGCTTGTGCACCGCTTCGTACAGGTTGACCAGTCCCAGGATATTGGCTTGCATGATCGGTGCGAATTCGACCTCGGTCGACACGCCGCCGAAGTGCAGGACGGCGTCCACGCCGTCGCACATCCGCAGTACCTGGTCGCGGTTGGCCAGGTCGCATTGCACGACCTCTTCGCCGGGGCCCGCAGGGCCGATATCAGCCACGTCGGCCAGGCGCACGATGTCGGCAAAGGCGTGCAGGCGTTCGCGCAGGCGGCGGCCCAGGTTGCCGCCAGCGCCGGTGAGGAGGATGCGTCGGAATGGTTTGCTCATGGTCGTGGGTCAACAGGAAGAACGTCGGAGCGCCATTACCGGGCGATTTCGCGCGAGCGTCAATGCAGCCAGCGCGATTGCTCACGATGTTGAGCGAAACGGCCCCTCACATGCGCATATCGCTCAGGTACATGATTCTTTCAAGGCTTCATGGAATGTCGCAACACTCCACACATAGAATGTTTTCAAGGCCGAGCAGTACACCGATAACAGAGCCCATGGAGACGATTGATGAATCATGTAACGACACGCACGCAAGTGCTTCACCCGACCCGCTGCGCGCGAGCAGTAGCCGCAGTGATTGCCGTTCTGGCTGCGCACGGCGCGATGGCACAGGACGCCGCGCAGGCCACAGCGGCGGCAGCAGCGCCCGCGGCCAGTACGGCGCCAGCCACCATCAGCGACGCGCAGACCGCGCCCGCGGTGGTCTATATCGCGGGCACGCGCCGCTCGGTGGCCTCGGCCATCGACCGCAAGCTGCGCGCCAGCACCGTCTCTGACTCGATCGTGGCCGAAGACATCGGCCAGTTCCCGGACAAGAACGTCGGTGAAGCGCTGTCGCGCGTGACCGGTGTGCAGCTCTCGCGCGATTTCGGCGAAGGGTCGCAAGTGTCGATCCGCGGCGTCGAGCCGGACCTGAACCGCATCGAGATCAACGGCATGTCGGTGCTCAGTACCGGTGGCAATGCCGGCCGCGGCGCCGAACTGCGCGAACTGGCCTCCGAGCTGATTGGTTCGATCGACGTCTACAAAGGCATCACCGCCGACATGACCGAAGGCGGCGTGGGCGGCTCGGTGTCGATCAAGACGCGCAAGCCGCTCGACTTCAAGGAGCCGACGATCGGCACCAGCATCTCGGCCGAGCACTCGACCTCGCGCGGCGGCGTCCAGCCGCGCGCCAACCTGTACATGGCCGACAAGTACCTGAACGGCAAGCTGGGCCTGATGGCCAACTTCGTCTACGACAATGTCCACACGCGCAACGACTACGCCCGCAACACGTCGTGGCGCTTCATCCAGGACTGGGACCGTTCAGCGGAGAAGACGGTGGTCAGCCGCGACGCGGCGCTGGCGGCCATCGGCGACCAGGCCGGCTGCTCTGCGGCCGGCCTCACCACCGCGCAGCGCACCGCCTGCCTCAGCCAGTGGTACGACTACTCGCCGGGCATCGCGCGCTACGGCATCTGGACGCGCGATCACAAACGCTCGTCGGGAGAAGTCACCGCGCAGTACGAATTCAGCAAGGACTTCAATGCGTGGGTCAGCTACCAGGCCAACATCCAGCGCCAGCGCCTGAACGACCGCAACTTCGGTACCGACTTCCCGAACGCGTCGCGCCTGGCCAACACCGGCACGGCGCCGGTCTACAATCCGGCCACCGGCGTGCCGACGACCGTGGGCCGCTGCAATGCGCCGACCACGACGCCATCGGACATGGTGATCACCAACCACCATGTCACGTCCTACACGGTCGGCAACTGCCTGTTCGCCGCCGGCCAGGGCGGGCAGGGCGCGTTCGGCACCTCGTCGCGCGATTTCCAGCTCGATATCGATTCGCGCTATACCACCTCGGGCTTCAACTTCAAGCGCGACCGCCTGGAGATCGATGGCCTGTTCGGCACCTCGAAGTCGCTGTACGACAGCGACAGCAACAACATCTCGCTGACCCAAAACGCGCCGGGCCTGAAAGTGACGCTGGACGAACAGGGCCTGCCACGCTTTACCTTCCCGGCCGGCTACAGCCCGGATGATCCGGCTTCCTACGTGCAGGCACAGCTGCAATACCGCCCGAGCGAAACGAAGAACAGCGAAGACCAGGCCAAGATCGACCTGCGCTACCGCCTGTCCACGCCATTCTTCACCCGGGTGCACTTCGGCGCGCAGGCACGCCGCGCCGAATCGACGCAGTACAACGGCGGCGGCTACCTGGCCAGCAATGGCGCCAACCTGTCCTCGACGGCTGACGACATCAACGTGCGCGGTGCGAACGTCAACCAGACCGCGATCTACGATCCGCTCTACCGGGGTAGCGCGCAGCGTCCGAACGACGCGCAGTCGTTCATCAATTCGGGCTTCGCCACGAGTTACCTCAACGCGGCGCAGATGGCGAACCTGATCAGCGCCGTCAGTGGCCGTTCGCCGGGCACCTTCTTCGGCGGCCTGGATGACGTCAAGGGCCTGCCTTCGGGCTGGATGTCGCCGGTGTATGCGAACGGGGTCCAGTTCTTCGACACCTCGGCCTTCAACCACGACTTCCTGTACAACGCGCCGGGCAGCGATGGCAAGACGTATGCGCAGATCCCGGCATTCGGGGTGAAGGAAAAGATTGCCGCAACCTACCTGCGCCTGGATTACGCGACCCAGCTGTTCGGTTATGAGGTCGACGGCAACTTCGGCATGCGCTACACCCGGACCGACAACAGCTCGTCGGGCCTGTCGCGCTACGCAGTGCGTACCGCCACCTCGCCCGGCTCGGCCACCTTCACCGACGTCGTCGTGAGCAATACGGTGTCGACGGTCGATAACACCTACCACGACTGGCTGCCGAGCTTCAATGGCGCCTTCTGGTTCATCGATAACAAGTTCCTGGCGCGCGTCGGCTGGGCCAAGGCGATGGCGCGGCCGCGCATGGACCTGCTGGCGCCGAACGCCACCTGCGTTTTGAACAGCGGTAACCCGCAGTTCGGCGGCGAAGGCGTCGACACCTGCACGGCCGGTAATCCCGAACTGAAGCCGTACCGCTCCACCAACACCGACTTCAGCCTCGAGTACTACCCGACCCGTGACAGCCAGCTGTCGCTGGCGCTGTTCCAGAAGGACATCTCGAGCTACGTGATCGAACGCGTGCTGACCCGCGACGTGGACCTGTTCAAGAATGGCCAGCGCTTCAACGTCACCCAGGCCGTCAATGGCGAGGGCGCAACCACCAAGGGCATCGAGCTCGCCGGCCGCACGGCGCTGACCTTCCTGCCAGGCTGGCTGGGTGGCTTCGGCGTGGACGCGAACTACACCCGCATGGACTACAAGTATGCGGCGGGTACCGAGCGCCTGAATATCCTCGACGGCACCGTCCTGCCTTACCCGGGCATGTCCAAGAGCGCGTACAACCTCTCGCTGTGGTACGACCAGGGGCCGATCAATGCGCGCCTGGCCTATACCTGGCGTGACCGCTTCTTCACCGGCAGCAACGATGTCTCGGGCAACCCGGTGTTCCAGGAAAAGACGGGCTTCCTTGACGCGAAGATCCAGTACCGCTTCAACGACCGCGTGTCGCTCTCGCTGGAAGGCAAGAACCTGACCGACGAATCGCAGCGCACCGACGCTGGCGACCCGTTCCGGATCAACGAACTGGCCTGGTCGGGACGCCGCTATTTCCTGACCCTGGGCGTCAAGATCTGATTCCTGCCTGTCTGTCTGCAGCCAGTCACCTTCGGGTGGCTGGCTTTTTCGTTTGAGAGGACACGATGAATATTGCCTACCTTCCCGCGCTGGGCATGCTGCTGGCGCTGGCCGGCTGCCAGGTCGCGCCCACGGCGCCGGCCGAGATGAGTCTTGAGACCCGTTTCGCCAATCCGCTGGTGCAGCAGCGCGCCGATCCCCATGTTACCTTGCAGCCGGATGGCTGGTACTACTTCACGGCCACGGTGCCCGAATACGACCGTATCGAGGTGCGCCGCGCGCGCAGCCTGAACGACCTGGGCAAGGCCGGGGCGAACGTGGTCTGGCGCAAGCACGCCAGTGGCGAGATGGGCGCCCATATCTGGGCGCCGGAACTGCACCGCATCGACGGCAAGTGGTACCTGTACTTCAGCGCAGGCCGCGCTGACAAGGTATGGGAGATCCGCCTGTACGTGCTGGAAAACAGCGCCGACAATCCGCTGGAAGGCGAATGGATCGAGCGCGGCCAGCTCAAGACCGGCTGGGAAAGCTTCGCCCTCGACGCCACCACGTTCGCGCACCGCGGCCAGCGCTACCTCGCCTGGACCCAGGGCGCGCCCGACGGCAGCAAGGGCACCAATATCTACCTGGCGCGCATGGACGGGCCGCTGGCGATCCGCCAGCCGGCAGTGCTGCTCACGCGGCCCGATCTGCCCTGGGAACAGATCGGCCACCATGTCAACGAGGCGCCGGCGGTGCTGGTCAAACATGGCCGCGTCCTGCTGACGTATTCGGCCAGCGCCACCGACGCCAACTATGCGCTGGGCCTGGTCAGCGCGCGCGAGGACGCGAACCTGCTCGATGCCGCGGCCTGGACCAAGTCGCCGGTCCCGGTGCTGCGCAGCAGCGAGAAGAACGGCCAGTACGGCCCGGGTCACAACAGCTTCACCACCAGCCCGGATGGCAAGACCGACATCCTGGTCTACCATGCGCGCAACTACCGCGACATCGCCGGCGAGCCGCTGCGCGACCCGAACCGGCATACGCGCGCGCAGCCGGTCACGTGGCGCGCCGATGGCATGCCGGATTTTGGCGAGCCGGTTGCGGACTGATGTTTTTTTTCGGCGCGGCGCGACCATCCCGCCCGTCTTGATGACGATTTGCAGCGAAGGAGTGCGGTATGAAGTGGCTTCACACGATCGACGAACCTACGATGGGCGGCATGGCCGCAGTGGCCGCATTGGCCACGGCGAGCGCCGCGCTGTGCGGCACCGCCGCGGCGCAGGAACTGGGCATTCCCCAGGGTTCCGGGTTGGAGGCGGCGGCCCACGCTGCCAAAGCGAGGGAAACCGCGGGCCAGGTCGTCCTGATGCCGGCGCTGAGCGCCGGTACCGCCAACGCCCTGAGCATCCTGGCGTCGAACGACGGCGTCGACTTCACGTCGCTGGCATCGGAAACCTGGACCCCGCCTGGCGGCGCGCTGCGCGACCCGGCGCTGGTGCGCCACGCCGATGGCCGCTACTACCTCGCCTATGCGAATGGCGCCGGCGGCATCGGCCTGGCGCGTTCAAGCAATTTGCGCCAGTGGGAATTCGTGCGCGACCTGCCGTCAAGCGGCGCAGCCAGGCCGGGCTGGGTGCGCGACCGCGACGGGCGGCTGCACCTGGTGCTGGTGTCGGCCAGCGGCGCGCAGGTCGTCACGCCCGATGCGGCGTTCAACGACTGGCCGGCGGCGCGGCCGCTTGAGGGACTGGCCGGCCATGCCGGCGCCGTGGTGCTGGCCGATGGTGACAGCTATCTGGCGGTGGCGCGCGCGCCGCAGGGCGGGCAGCTCGTGCTGGCGCGGGCCCCGGCGCTGGCCGGCCCATGGCGCGTCGAGGCCACGCTGGCCGGCTTCGGCCAGGACGTGACGCCGTACGCCCTCGTGCCCCATGGATCGGCGCTGCGCCTGTATGGCAGCGACGCGCAGGCGCGTGCCTGGCATGCCGACAGCGCTGACAGCGGCCGCACCTGGGGCGAACGGCGCTTTCTCAAAGGCACGGCGGCGATGGTGGCCGGGTTCGGGGCGATGCAGGATGAGGCCAGGCTGCTCTCGGCCGCCACCGCGCCCAAGGGGAAACCAAAGCAGGTGGACTGGGACCAGTACTCGCTCAAGATCGACGGCAAGCGGGTGGTGGTGTGGTCGGGCGAGATCCATCCGTTTCGCCTGCCCAACCCGTCGCTGTGGCGCGACGTGATGCAGAAGATGAAGGCGCTGGGCTTTAATGGCGTGGCGTTCTATTTCGACTGGGGCTACCATTCGCCGGCGCCGGGCGTGTACGACTTCTCGGGCGTGCGCAACGTCGAGCGCGCGCTGGAAATCGCCAAGGAAGAGGGCATGTACATCATCGCGCGCACCGGCCCGTACATCAATTCCGAGCTGACGGGCGGTGGTTATCCGGGCTGGATGTTCCGCAACCGTGGCGAGGCGCGCACTGACGATCCGGTCTACCTGGCCGCAGTTGACGAGTGGATGACGCAGGTGAACGCGATCATCGCGCGCCACCAGGTGACCGATGGCGGCGGCACCGTGATCGCCTACCAGCTCGAAAATGAGCTGGGCAAGGTCGAGCCGAAGCACGTGCGCCAGATGGCGCACCTGGCGCAGAAGGCCCGGCAGGACGGCATCACGGTCCCGTTCTTCCACAACTCCGCCGGGCGCCTGCCCGACTGGACGCCGAAGAATTCGACGGCGCCCTGGGCCAATCCCGGCCCGACCGACCTGTATGCGTTTGACGGCTATCCGGGCGGCAGCTGCGACGTGCACGCCAACCCGGCGGGCGCCAACAAGGCCCCGGACTGGGGCATCTACGCCACGCCAGGCCCGCGCGCCGGCGCGCTGTCTTCGCCCGGTACGCCCGGCTTCGCGGCGGAGCTGGGCGGCGGCTGGTTCGACTACTGGGGCTCGAACGGCACCTATGCCTGCACCGCCGAGCGCCAGGGCAAGGGCTACCAGCGGGTGTTCTACGGCACCAACCTGATCAACCGGATCACGATCCACAACGTCTACATGACCTTCGGCGGCACGTCCTGGGGGTGGCTGGCCGGGCCGGTCGTGTACACCTCGTACGACTATGGCGCAGCGATCTCCGAAGACCGCGGCCTGCGCGAGAAGGCCTACGCCCTCAAGCAGCAGGGCATGTTCGTCCAGGCTGCCGAAGCCGTGCTGGCCGAGATGGACAAGGGGCCACCGCTGGCTGCAGAGGGCGGCAAGGTGAAGGTCTACCACAACATCAACCGGCGCCTGGGCACGCATATCGTGTTCGCGGCCCACAATCCGGCCGACGGCAAGGGCGAAGAACGCTTCAGCGTCAGGCTGGCCACGCGCGATGGCGAGTACACGGTCGCCTCGGGCATCCGTGGCCAGGATGCGCGCATGCTGCTGGCGTCCTACGACATGGAGCGCCAGCGCCTGGTGTACTCGACGTCCGAACTGCAGACGCACCTGCGCGACGGCGCGCGCGATATCGCGTTGCTGCACGGGCGCGACGGCATGGCCGGCGAGACGGTGCTGCGCTACGCGAGCGCGCCGAAGGTCGAGGTCCTGGCCGGGACCGTGCAGTCGCGCTGGGATGCGACCAAGGGTGACCTGGTGCTGAATTACGTGCACGACGGCCTGGCGCGGGTACGCGTTTCGGGCGGTGGCCGCGCGCCGCTGCTGCTCCTGCTGGCCGACGAAAAGGCCAGCATGCGCTTCTGGACCCAGGACACCGGCGCCGGCCGCGCGTTGCAGTTCACGCCAGCGCTGGTGCGTTCGGCCAAGCTGGCCGGCGGCACACTGGCGCTGCGCGGCGATATCGACGCGGACGCGGGCATCGAGATCTGGGGGCCTGCATTCGAAAGCGCCAGCTTCAATGGCCAGGCCCTGGCGTTCACGCGCCAGCCCGATGGCAGCGTGCGCGCTGCGGGCCTGAAGGGGCCGGACGCCGTGCGCCTGCCAGACCTGGCCCGCACCGCCTGGACCCGGCGCATGGACAGCGTGGACGCGGCGCCCCGTTTTGACGACAGCACCTGGGTCCAGGCGGACCGCCGTCCATCGGCGGCGCAGACCTGGACCATGCCCGAACGCGGCCAGCCGACGCTGGCGATGAGCGACTACGGCTTCCACCACGGCGACGTGTGGTACCGCGGCCGCTTCACCACAACCGATCCAAAGGCCAACCAGCTCGAACTGTTCTATGGCGCGGGCGGCGCCGGCATGATCCAGGTCTGGGTCGATGGCCGCTTCGCCGGCCAGCACGAACTGGACGTGGGCCGCGCCTTCCCGGAAACCACGGACAGCGTCAAGGTGTCCCTGGGCGACTTGAGGCCGGGTGAGCACGTGGTCGCGGTCATGGTGCGCAACAACGCCCATAACTGGAACCTGATGGCGGACGACTTCCACCGCGAAGCGCGCGGCCTGATCTCGGCCTCGCTGACAAAGCGCGGCGGCCAGCGCTTCGCCACCCCGATCGCCTGGCGCATCCAGGGCCGCCAGGGCGGTGAGGCGCTAATCGACCGCGTACGCGGCCCGATGAACAACGGCGGCCTGTACGGCGAACGCACCGGCTGGCACCTGCCATCCACCCCGGTCCAGGGCTGGACCAGCGCACGCCCGACCGAACCGCCGCCGGCTGCCGGCACCTACTGGCTGCGCACGCAATTCAAGCTCGACCTCCCGCGCAACCACGACATCCAGCTCGGCCTGGCCTTCGGCGACACGACAACGCCCCGCTCCGACCGCGAAAACCGCGCGCTGATCTTCGTCAACGGCTGGAACATGGGCCAGTTCATCGCCCACATCGGCCCCCAGCGCACATTCGTCATCCCGCCCGGCATCCTGAACCCGAACGGCGACAACACGATCGCACTCGCCGTCACGACAAACGGCCGCCCCGAAAACGCCCTCGAACCCGTGCAATTGATCAACCTGCGCACCACCCGCGGCGGCGTCCCCCTCGAACTGATGCAAGGAGCCGACCAATAAAACAATGAGGGTCAGCGTCAGATTGTTTGCCAACTTCAGTAAATCAATTGGCAAATAATTCGACTCTGACCCTCATTGTGGTTGGGGTGAGTAGTTGAACAATCAGGGTCAGAGTCAGATTGTTTGCCAACTTCTGTAAATCAATTGGCAAATAATTCGACTCTGACCCTAATTGCAGGTTGTGGCGAGTTGATGTGTGGGCGCGTCAAGGGTGAGGGCGCTGCGCCAGGTGTTGCGGTAGGCGGCGAGGCCCTCGATCGTACTTGGGGGTGTGGGGTGGTGCTGGCCGGGTGGGGTGGCGGCGCGGTAGCGCAGGAGCCAGCCGCCGCAGGTGGTGCCGCTGGCGTCGTCGGAGTAGCTGACCGCTTGCTGCGGGCGCAGGCTGGCCAGCAGGGGGCCGAACCAGGGGTTGGCGGTGAAGCTGCCTTCGACGGTGATCGGGCCGCGCGCGCCGAGCGCGTCGAGGCAGTAGTCGGTCATCAGGACGCAGTACAGCGTCGCCAGCGCGAAGCGTTCGCTGGCGTCGATGGGCGCGGGGCCGTCGATGCGGCCTGCCTTGCCGGCGAAAGGCCCGCCGCCATCGGCGAAGCACGGGATGGCCATCGTGCCGCGGGAGACCATCTGTTCGAGCTGGTCGAACGAGCAGGTGGCTGGCTGGTCGCCTGCCAGGGCGCCGAATTCGCGGCCGCCCATGAAGCGCATGCAGGCCACCGGCTGGCCGTGGGCGCTGGTGTTGGCCAGCATGTCGGCGTCTTCGCGCAGGCCGGCCAGGTCGGCGCCGAAGGCGGCGGCGATCAGCCAGGTGCCGGTGGAGAGCACTGTGCGCGGCGTGGTGGCGCTGTCGCCGCCGAGGTAGCGCATCAGCGAGGCGTTGCTGTCGTGGATGCCGCACAGGACTTCGCAGTCGGGAGGCAATCCCGTGGCCTGCGCCACGTCCGGGCGCAGCACGCCGAGCGTGGCCCAGGGCGGCGCCAGCGGGGGCAGCCGGGCTTCCCAGCCCATGCGCGCGACCAGTGGTGAGTAATCCTGGCGCACCGGGTCCCACAGGTCGGTGTGGCAGCCGAGCGAGGTGGCCTCGCCGGCGGCCACGCCGCACAGGCGCCAGGCCCAGTACTGCGGGTACATCAGGATATGGCGTGCGCGCGCGAATGCGTCAGGATGCTCCTGCTGGAGCCAGGCGAGCTGGCGCCCGAGATTCAGGCCGGCGGGCAGCAGCGGCGAACAGGTCTGCGCATAGGCCGGGCGCAACGCCGCGTAGTCCAGGCCCGGCAACGCCGCTTCGTAGTCGAGCACCGGCAGCACCAGGCCATCGTCGTTGACCAGGGCCGCGGTGGCGCCATGGGTCACCGGGACGATGGCCGAGATGCGGGCGCGGCCCGCGAACGCGCGGCAGGTCGCCAGCATCCAGGTCCAGATGCCCTCGGTGTCATGGTGCGGGTAAGGGCCGTCGTGCAGGATCGCGTTGGGCCGGCGCTGTTCGGCGAGCAGCCGTCCGTCGGCGTCGACCAGGGCCAGCTTGACGTTGGTCTTGCCGATATCGAGGACGATCAGGGCGTCGCCCGGAATTGCATGCATGTGCATCCGTTCTTTCCTGCTAGTGGCGGGTTGGCTTGCCGCGCATCAGGCGCGACAGCGAGATCGTGGCCAGCAGCAGCACGCCCACCACGATCGTCATGTAGATGCCGGGCACGTTGGCCAGTGCCAGGCCGTAGGTCACCGCGCCCATCGTCAGCACCGCCAGCAGCACGCCGCCAATGGTGCCGGCGCCGCCGGCGATGCTGACACCGCCCAGGATCACCATCGTGATGATCTCCAGTTCCCAGCCGGTGGCGATATTCGGCCGCGTGCTGCCGATGCGGCCGGTCAGCAGGAAGGCCGCCAGGCCCGCCATGGCGCCGGTCAGCATGAACAGGCCAAGGCGGTAGCGGTCGACCGCGATGCCCGAGAAGCGCGCGGCGTCCGGGTTGTTCCCGATGGCGAAGATGCGCCGGCCCGGTGTCGTGGCGTGCAGCACCACCGCGAACAGCAGCGCAAAGCCGAGCAGGATCACGAACGCGCGCGGCACCACGCCGAAGAAGGTGCCCTGGCCCCAGTCGGCCATCAGCTGCGGGTAGTTGGTGAAGGCCTGGTCGCCCAGCGCGACGCTGGCCAGGCCCCGGTACAGCGCGATGGTGCCGATCGTGACGACGATCGAGGGCAGCATGAAGCGCGTGACCAGGAAGCCATTGAGCCAGCCGCAGACCAGGCCCGTGCCGACGGCCACGAACACCAGGGCCTCGGGCGGTGCGCCCGCCTGGTGCGCCATGCCCATCGCCACCGACGACAGGGCCAGCGTGCCGGCCACCGAAATGTCGATCTCGCGGCAGATGATCAACAGCGCCATCGGCAGTGCGATCAGGGCCTTCTCGCTGAAGTTGACGGTCCCGTCGAGCAGGTTGTACGGGTCGAGGAAATGTTCGAGCGAGACGCCGCCGATGACGAATACCGCCAGCAGCAAGAGCGCAAGAAGGGTCTCCCAGCGCGCCAGCACGTGGCGCAGGGTCGGCTTCTGGCGGTCCAGGATCGTATAACGGGACGTGGTCACGGGCTTGGGGCCTGACGTAATTGGTGGTGGGACATCGACCGGGACGATGGTTCGCGCATTCATGCGGCGCTCCTTGCGGCAGGAAGTTGGGACTGGTGCAGCGGCAGGATCTGGCGGCTGCGCTTGCGGTTGCCGCGGGCGTTGAGCAGGACGGCGACCAGGATCACGGTGCCGGTCAGCGCGCTTTGCCAGAACGGCGAGACCTGCAGCACCGGCAGCGCGTTGCCGATCACCGACAGGAACAGCGCGCCGAGCAGCGTGCCGAGCACCGAGCCGACGCCGCCGGCGATGCTGGCCCCGCCAATGACGCAGGCAGCGATCACGGTGAACTCGAAACCATAGGCGATCTCGGTATACGCCACAGCGTAGCGCGCCACCCACAGGTAGCCGCACAGCCCCGCGACCATGCCCGACAGGCCGTAGGTCCACAGCAGCCGGCGCGCGGTCGGGATGCCGATATAGGCGGCGCATTGCGGTGCGTTGCCGATCGCGTACAGGTCGCGTCCGAAGCGCGTGGAGCGCGCCACGAAGGCCATCGCCAGCACGGCGCCCAGCGCGATCCAGACCAGGTGCGGCAGGCCGAGAAGGCGCTGCAGCGGGAAGGCGACGAAGTTCGCGGGCATCTGGTGCGCCGAGACCCAGGCGCCGCCCGAGATCACGAACACCAGCCCGCGATACACGCTCATGGTGCCCAGGGTGACGACGATCGGTGGCAGCGCCAGGTAGCCGACGAGATAGCCGTTGACCAGGCCCAGCGCCAGGCCGGTGGCGGCCGCCGCCAGCATCACGAAGGCCAGCGGCAGGCCGGGATGGGCGGCAGCGAGCATCGCCGCGACCATGCCCGCCAGCGCCAGGGTGGAGGCCACCGACAGGTCGATGCCGCGCGTGACGATCACCAGCATCTGGGTCAGCGCCAGCATCACGAGCAGGGTGCTGTCGGTGAGCAGGTTGGACAGCGAACCGACGCTCAGGAACACGGGGGAGCGCAGGCCAACCAGCAGCACCAGCGCGACCACCATCAGGGCCAGCAGCGCCTCGCGCTGCCGGAACAGGTCCGGGATGCTCATGCGGGTTTGTATACGTTTGCTCATGCTGCCGCCTCCAGCCCCAGGTCGACCCCGGACGCCGCAGCGACCACGGTTTCAGGCGTGGCCTCGGCGCGCGTGAATTCGCGCACCACGCGGCCCTGGCGCATCACGACCACGCGGTCGGCCAGTCCAAGCACTTCGGGCAGTTCGGACGAGACCAGGATCACGGACAGGCCGCGTTCGACCAGTTCGCTCACGAAGCGGTGCACGGCGGCCTTGGAGCCGATGTCGATGCCCTTGGTCGGCTCGTCGAGGATGATGACCTTGGGGTCGGTGGCCAGCCATTTGCCGAGCACCACCTTCTGCTGGTTGCCGCCCGAGAGTTCGGCGACGTGCTGGGTCAGGAAGGCGGCCTTCAGTTCGAGCTGTTCGGCAAAGCGCCGGGCCAGCGCCGCCTCGGCGCGGGCGCGCGGGAAGAAGCCGAATGTCGACAGGATCGGCAGGGTGATGTTGTGCATGATCGGCAGCGTCAGATGCGCGCCATGGTGCTGGCGGTCTTCCGGCACATACGCCAGGCCGCTGGCAATCGCTTCGCCGGGCGTGCGAAACACCGCCGGCTTGCCCTCGAGGCGCACGGCGCCGCTCACCTGCGTGGTCAAGCCGAACAGCGCCTGCATCACTTCCGAGCGGCCGGCGCCCACCAGGCCATAGAAGCCCAGGATCTCGCCCTTGCGCAAGGTGAAGCCCACGTCGTGAAATTCGGTCGGATGGCACAGGCCTTCCACTTCCAGCAGCGGTGCGCCGAGCGCCACGTCGGCCTTCGGATACGCCTGGTGCACGGCGCGGCCCACCATCAGCGCCACCAGTTCGGGTTCGCTGATGTCGGCAAGGCGCCCTTCGGCGACGAACTGGCCGTCGCGCAGCACCGTGTAGCAGTCGGCCACTTCAAAGATCTCGTCGAACTTGTGCGAGATGAAGATGACGGCGGTGCCGCTGGCGCGCAGCTGCCCGATGATGCGGTACAGCTCGCGGATCTCGCGCTGCGACAGCGCGGCGGTCGGCTCGTCCATGATCACCACGCGCGCATCCTGCGACAGCGCGCGCGCGATCTCGACGAAGTGGCGCTGCGCCACCGACAGGTCGCGCACGCGGGCGCGTACCGGCAGCGCTACTTCCAGGCGCGCGAACAGCTGCTCGGCGTCGGCCTCGATGCCGGCCCAGTCGATGCGCCCGCTGATACCGCGCGTCGGATGGCGTCCGACATAGATGTTCTCGGCGACGGTCAGTTCGTCGAACATCACGGTTTCCTGGTGCACGGCAGTGATCCCGGCCGCCATCGCTTCCTGCGGGCTGCCGAAGGCCACGGCCTTCCCGTCGAGCAGGATGGCGCCTTCGTCGGGCCGGTGGATGCCGGTCAGCGTCTTGACCAGGGTCGACTTGCCGGCCCCGTTCTCGCCGATCAGGGCCATGACTTCGCCGGGGCGGATGGACAGGCGCACGCCATTGAGCGCGCACACGCCGTTGAAGCGCTTGGTGATGCCTGTCAGCTGCAGGACCGGCGTGGTGGACGGGCCAGGGCGTGCTGCTGCATCGTGTGCGCCGTCAGTCGGGCGCAGGGGAGGGCTTGTCAGTTGGGTCACTGGCATTCGGTGTCGCAAAACAGATGAGGGGCGCCGCGCGCGACATGCGCGCGGCGGACGGGCCGGGTCAGAACAGCTTGGCGAACTTGTCGACGTTGCCGGCGTTGTACGTGAGCGGCGCACCGAGGTCGGCTTCGCCGTTGGCGTCCAGCGTTACGGCGCCGAGACGGCCGACTGAAACGCTGGCACCCGCGCCGGACGTGGCCTTGCCGGTCACGAACTGGTGCGCCGCATACGTGGCGGCATATCCGAGGTCGATCGGATTCCAGATCGCGAACTCGCGCACCGCACCGCTCTTGACGTGGCCGGCCATCTCGGACGGCAGGCCGAGGCCCGTGACGAATACCTTGCCGACCAGGCCTTCATCAGCGACGGCCTTGCTGGCCGCGACGATGCCGACCGTGGTCGGGGCGATGATCGCCTTCAGGTTCGGGTGACTGCGCAGCAGGCCGATGGCTTCGCGGTAGCTCTTGTCCGACTGGTCGTCGCCATACACGGTGGCCACGAGCTTCAGGCCGGCGTACTCGGGCTTCTCAAGCGTTTTCTTCATCACGCCGATCCAGAGGTTCTGGTTGGTCGCCTGTGCCGACGCCGACAGGATCGCGAGCTCGCCCTTGCCTTGCAGTTCGGCCGAGGCCATTTCGATCTGCTTCTCGCCGATCAGCTGCGCGTTGGACGGGTTCAGCTGCATCTGGCGCCCGCCCGGGGCCACCGCGCTGTCGAACGAGATCACCTTGATCCCGCGCTGCATCGCCTTTTTGGTGATCGGCATCAGGGCGTTCGGGTCGTTGGCCGAGATCACGATGGCGTCGACCTTCTGGCTGATCAGCGAATTGATGATCTCGATCTGGCCTTCGGCGCTGGGCGTCGTCGGGCCGGTATAGATGATCTCGACGCCGCCAATTTCGGTGGCGGCATCCTTCGCGCCCTGGTGGGCGGCGTCGAAGAAGCCATTGCCGAGACTTTTCACGACCATCGCGATGCGGGTCTTTTCAGGCTGCTGGTCGGTCTTCTTGTCGGCGCAGCCGGCCAGGCCGGCAAACACGCCGACCGCTGCCGCGGCGAGCAGGAGCTGTTTGATCTTCAATGGGAAATCTCCATCAGGGCGGCGGACTGCATGTCGTATTGGGGATTGAAGCGCGAGGCGCGCAGCGCCAGCGATTCGCCGTCTGGTTCGACCGTGACCACTTTCACGCCATACTGCTCGAGCAGCTGCACGGCCTTGTCGGACGCGTCGGTATCGGTGATGACGGTGGACACGCGGTCCAGTCCGCACAGGATCAGGCCGGCCTTGCGCGCGAACTTCGAGCTGTCGGCCAGCACGATCAGTTCCTCGGTCTGGCTGATCAGGCGCTTCTCGGCCTGGATCAGCATCGGGTCGGCTTCCATCAGGCCCAGCAGCGACAGGCCATACACGCTCATGAACATCTTGCCGGCATAGTGGTGCTGGGTGATGTCATTGTCGAACGGCGACAGGATGACGTTCTGTTCGCGGTACACACGTCCGCCCGGGACGATGATCTCGTTCTCGCTCGACACCAGCAGGCGCTCGGCCATCAGGAACGAGTTGGTGAGGATCTTGAGCTGCTTATCGGTGAGGAACTCGGCCATCATGAAGGTGGTGGTGCCACCGTTGATGATGATCGTCTCGCCGTCGGTGCACATGCCGGCCGCATGGCGGGCGATGGCGCGCTTGCGCGATGCGAAGCACTGGATATTGTTCTGGAACGTTTCGCTCGTGAGCGGGAACTGGCGTGTCCTGGGCAGCAGGTTCTCGGCCCCGCCGCGACTGCGCGTGAGCAGGTTGCGGCCAGCCAGCCAGCTGATATCGCGCCGGACCGTTGCCGGGGACGCATTGAGCCATTCAACAAGCTGCTGGACCGTTACCGTCTGATGCTCGGCAAGCAGTTTCAGCAAACGCTTGCGGCGTTTGTGATTCACCATATTTGTCTCCTCCTTATGCCGTCTGTATTTTTGCGGCGTGGAATCCGTCGTTCGGGCCTCTTTTTCAGCCCAAATCGCGGTTTGTTGGAAAAGAGTAATTTCAAGATGCAATAAGGTCAATCACCCAATGATCAATTGATTGATTATTTGCGCACGTTGCGCTGCACAAACGCGCAATCCAATCACGTTAATGATTGATTGGAACTTGCTCAGCAAGTTGATTGCTTCCTCGTTGACACCCCGGTGGCCGCTGATTTCTACTGTCTGCCGACGCCGTATTGCGCAAGGCAGGCCGGCCGCAGTACTGGAATGCAGGACATGGAAGAGACGCATCGATCATCGGTCGATGACAAAACAATCAACTAGGAGAAATTGATGGGCGCTTTGAGCGAAATGAACCAGCGTGAACCGATCACCTCGCGCTGGGATGCCAGCGTCGCTGCCACGCTGAGCGAGCCGGAACTATTGCTGTACCGGTCCAACCTGCTGGGTTCCGACCTGCGGATTACCAATTTCGGCGGCGGCAACACGTCGGCCAAGATCGACATGGTCGACCCGCTGTCGGGCGAGCAGGTCGAGGTGCTGTGGGTGAAGGGCTCGGGCGGCGACCTGGGCAGCATCAAGCTCGACGGCTTCTCGACGCTCTACATGAGCAAGCTGCACGCGCTCAAGAACCGTTATCGCGGTCTGGAGAACGAAGACGAAATGGTCGCCTACCTGCCGCACTGCACGTTCAACCTGAACCCGCGCGCAGCCAGTATCGACACCCCGCTGCACGCCTATATCGCGCACCGCCACGTCGACCACATGCACCCGGATGCGTGCATCGCGATTGCCGCCTGCAAGAACAGCAAGGAGCTGACCGCCAAAATCTTCGAAGGCGAACTGGGCTGGCTGCCATGGCAGCGCCCGGGTTACGACCTGGGCCTGAAGCTCGAAGCCGTGTCGCAGGCAAACCCGCAATTGAAGGGCCTGATCCTGGAAGGCCACGGCCTGTTCACCTGGGGCGATACCTCCGAATCGTGCTACGAGACGACCCTGGCGGTCATCAAGCGCGCCGAGGATTGGCTGGCGGCGAACATCCAGCAGCCGGTGTTCGGCGGCCAGGCCAAGCAGGTCTTGCCGCCAGCCGAGCGCGCCGCACTGGCCGCCCGCCTGATGCCGCTCCTGCGCGGCAAGATCAGCAAGGACGAATTCAAGCTGGGCCATTTCGACGACAGCGACGCGGTGCTCGAATTTGTCACCAGTGCCGACCTGGCGCCGCTGGCGGCCCTGGGCACCTCGTGTCCCGACCACTTCCTGCGCACCAAGATTCGCCCGCTGGTGCTGGACTTTGATCCTGCCGCGCCCGACTTCGACCGCCTGGCCGCGAGCCTGGACCAGGCACTGGTGGACTACCGCGCCGACTACACCGCCTACTACGAGCGCTGCAAGCGCAGCACCAGCCCGAAGGTCCGTGACGCCAATCCGATCATCTACCTGATCCCGGGCGTGGGCATGCTCGCCTTCGCCAAGGACAAGGCCACCGCGCGCATCGCCGGCGAATTCTATGTCAACGCGATCAATGTGATGCGCGGCGCGAATGGCGTCGACACCTACGTCGGCCTGCCGGAACAGGAAGCGTTCGACATCGAATACTGGCTGCTCGAGGAAGCCAAGCTGCAGCGCATGCCCAAGCCGAAAAGCCTGGCCGGGCGCATCGCCCTGGTCACCGGCGGCGCCGGTGGCATCGGCCAGGCGGTCGCCCGCCAGCTGCTGCAGGAAGGCGCTTGCGTGATGCTGACCGATATCGATCCGGAGGCGCTCGAACAGGCGGGCCGCGACCTGGTCAAGGTCGGCGGCAAGGACAGCGTCGGCATCGTGCGCGCCAACATCACGAGTGAAGACGACGTGGCCGGCATTCTCGAGGCAGCGTCGCTGCGCTTCGGCGGCGTCGACCTGCTGGTCTCGAACGCCGGCATCGCCTCGGCGGCGCCGCTGGACGAAACGACGCTCGAGATCTGGAAGCGCAACCAGGACATCCTCGTCACCGGTTACTTCCTGGCCAGCCGCGCCGCTTTCCGCATCATGAAGCAGCAGGGCCTGGGCGGCAGCATGATCTTCGTCGGCAGCAAGAACGGCCTGGTGGCGTCGGCCGGCGCCTCGGCCTATTGCACCGCCAAGGCCGCCGAGCTGCACCTGGCACGCTGCGTGGCGCTGGAAGGCGCCGAATACGGCATCCGCGTCAACGTGGTCAATCCGGACGCGGTGATCCGCGGCTCGCGCATCTGGGACGGCAAGTGGAAGGAAGAACGCGCCGCCTCCAACAAGATCGAAGCCGACGACGTCGAGGAGTTCTACCGCAAGCGCAGCATGCTGAAACTGGCCGTGCTGCCGGAGGATATCGCGGAAGCTGTCTACTTCTTCGCCAGCGACAAATCGGGCAAGAGCACCGGCAACATCCTGAATGTGGACGCCGGAAACGCCGCCGCCTTCACCCGATAAGTTAAGATAGATAAAATCACAACATGCCGGGATGCGGCCCTTGACGGGCACATCACCGGCAATCGGCGGGTTCGCCCGCCGGCCTCAAGGAGACAAGTATGACGAGCGTAATCGACGCCAGTCTGGTCGCGGACCAGAATGCGAAGCACCACGCACAACTGCAGGCCGACTATGACGCATTGGGCGGCATGCTGGATCGCCGCGGCCTGGACATCGAACAACTGACGGCGCTGGCGCAGACCTTCGCGGTGGCGGTGCCCAGCTGGGGCGCCGGCACCGGCGGCACGCGCTTTGCCCGCTTCCCGGGCCGGGGCGAGCCACGCAATGTGTTCGAAAAGCTCGAAGACTGCGCCGTGATCCACCAGCTGACCCGCGCCACGCCGAGCGTGTCGCCGCACTTCCCATGGGACAAGCCGACCGACACCGCCGAACTGCGCGAGACGGCGCGCGCGCTGGGCCTCGTGTTCGACGCGGTCAATTCCAACACCTTCCAGGATCAGCAGGGCCAGGACCAGAGCTATAAATTCGGCAGCCTGACGTCCAACAGCGCCGCCGTGCGCGCCCAGGCCATCGCCCACAATATCGACTGCATCGAGGTCGGCCAGGCGATCGGCTCGAAGGCGCTGACGGTCTGGGTCGGCGACGGCGCCAACTTCCCGGGCCAGCACAACCTGCGCGGCGCGCTCGAGCGCTACCTGGACAGCATGCGCGAGATCTACGCCGCGCTGCCATCTGACTGGAACGTTTTCATCGAGCACAAGCTGTTCGAGCCCGCGTTCTACGCAACCACCATCGCTGACTGGGGCACGAGCTTCGCCTGCGCCACCGAGCTGGGGCCGAAGGCCAAGTGCCTCGTCGACCTGGGGCACCACGCACCAAACACGAACATCGAGATGATCGTGGCGCGCCTGGCGCAATTCGGCAAGCTGGGGGGCTTTCACTTCAACGACAGCAAGTATGGCGACGACGACCTCGATTCCGGTTCGATCAATCCGTTCCAGCTGTTCCTGGTATTTAACGAGCTGGCCGACGCCGCCAAACGCGGGGGCGACGCCTTCAACCCGGCCTATATGCTGGACCAGTCGCACAACGTGACCGATCCGATCGAAAGCCTGATGAGCAGCGCGGTCGAAGTGCAGCGCGCCTTTGTGCAGTCGGCGCTAGTCGACCGCGTGGCACTGGCCGGCCTGCAGGAGCAGAACGACGTGCTCGAAGCAGCGCAGACGCTCAAGCGCGCCTTCCGCACCGACGTCAGCCCGATCCTGGCGATGGCACGCGTGCGCCTGGGCGCCGCTGCCGACCCCGTGGCGTGCTACCGCGCCAGCGGCTACCGCGACCGCGTCGCGGGGCTGCGGCCCGTCAAGCCGGGCGCGAGCAGCAGCGGCATCGTTTGATCCACCCATCGGCGCCTGCGAGCGCCGATCTTCTTTACGACCTACCAGCAGGAGCAGCAAGACCCATGAGCAGCCACGCCACGCGCGCCTTCCGCATGAAACTCAAGGCCGGCAACGAAGCCGAATACCGCCGCCGGCACGATGAGATCTGGCCCGAGCTGGCCGAACTGCTGGGCGGCGCAGGCATTTACGACTATGCGATCTTCCTCGACGAAGCGACGCTCGATCTGTTCGCGGTGATGAAGCTGCACCCGGGCCACGACCTTGGCCCGCTGCCGCAGCATCCGGTAATGCGCAGATGGTGGGACTACATGGCCGACCTGATGGACGTGGAGCCGGGCAACCGGCCGAAGGAATGGCCGCTGACCCAGGTGTTTCACCTGGCGTGAGTGTCTGCAACAGACCCGTCGGGATGTCACGCCATCGACGGCGTCGGGCATCCTGACCGAACCGGCTGCTTCCGAACCGAAGCTGGCATGCACGACGGCTCGTGAAATTTCCTGAGAGAACTTGCTTTACTTGCAAGAAATATTCGGCTACATTATCGAACTTTCAACAAAGCGACAGTCAACATGACGTTCCGTCTGCGCATTTCGGACACCCGTCATGTCCTTTGATATCGGTTCAATACTGGTCGCCATGACGCTCACGATGGTGACCATGGCGTTAGCGCTGTTTGCCGTCATGGATGGGGCTGACAGAGCGGCAAGGTGTGCGCAAGTCAGCGCAGGCTTGCAAGCCTGCGGATGGTCGCTATTGCTCGCATCAGGCGCAGTTGCGCCGCTCAGCATGTCCGATGTCATCCTGTCGACCCTGTCGATGGCATGCATTTCCGGCAGCTTTGCCTGTAGCGCTGCCGCGTTCGAACTGTGGGCCGGTCGCGAAGCGATCGCCAAAACCCCTGCGGTTCTGGCGCTATGCTTGACAGCCGGCTACGCAGTCGGTTTTGCCAACTATGCCTTCCGGGTAGGTTGGGCCAACGGACTGCTCGCGCTGCAGATGGCATTCATCGTTGTCACCCTGTTGAAAAAGCCGCATGCCGCGAGTGCGCGCTGGCGCTGGCTCCCGATCGTTGGACTCACTGTCCAGGGCTCGGTCACCGCTTGCCGCGCGGTGCTCGGAGCGTTTTATCCCGCTGATTTTCCGGCTTTCCTGACGCCGCATCCAATCAACGTCGCGTTCGCGTTTGCGGGCAACTGCACGGTCGTGTTGCTCATGATCGGCATGCTGCTGGCATATCGCGAGCAGGCAGCACAGGCACTCGAGCGGCTGGCGACGACGGATGGTTTGACTGGTGTTCTCAACCGGCGAGCGTGGCTGGCATTGGCGAACGCAAAGCTTGCAAGTACGGATGCCGCCGATCGACCGCTCAGTGTTTTGATCATGGACATTGATCATTTCAAGCAAATCAACGACACGCGGGGGCATGATGCCGGCGACCGCGCGCTTCAGTTGTTTGCCAGGCTGATGCAGGAAGCCAGCCTTTCCGGTGACCTGGTCTGCCGGTACGGAGGAGAAGAGTTCTGTGTGCTGATGGCAGGAGAGCAAAACGCCGTGACGAACTTCGATCAACGACTGCGCGCCAGGTTGGCTGGTACGGTAGTCGAGGCGCTCGGGCACCAGATGACGTACAGCGCCGGCCTGGTAATGCGCAAGTCGGCCGACAAGCAGATTTCGGAGTTGCTTTTACGTGCTGACCAGGCCCTCTACCATGCCAAAACGACCGGAAGAAATCGGACAATCGACGCAGTGGATTTGCGCTGGCTGACTGAATTGGCGACTCAGCCAGCGGTCGCGCAGAGCAGACGTGTCTGAAGGCATCAGGATTACCTCCAGATGATCCCCTCCAGCTCTGCAACATCACAGTTGAGCTGAGAAAATGGGTCGAAAGAAGCGATGAAGTTATCGAGCAACGCTGGCTCGGAGACCAGGTACATTGTGGTCGAACTTGCCACTTTTCGGTCCTGAAAAACATCGAATTCCGATTCTGCATGGATTCGCACGAAAAGCTTGGCCTGGGCGACAAAATGGAAACGAATGTCGAGTGCACCGGACGCGTACTCGGATCCGAACTCACCGAAGCGTAAATTGAAGATTCCGCCGTAAATTTGATCCTTGAACTTGCCTAGTTCTTGCGCTGCCTTTTTAAGCTGACTGAACCCGACGTAAATGTCCGTTGAAAAAAGTGAGCGTCCGTCACAGATTTCAGCGCGAAGCATGATCATGTCGTCATCTGTCCACTCTCTCTTGAAAAGAATAGCTGGCTTCATTGTCGCTTTCGTTGGTGTACGCCTGAACCATTAAAGGTCCGATTCAAACCGATAGCAGAGTTTGCCATGTGCTGTATACCTCAGCGGGGGCAAGGTCTGAAGCTGTCGATCAGTCGCGTGATGTGTTGTGAAGTCGCATTGGTAGATCGAATCAACCTTTGCGCGATGGCCGATGCAACGCGCTCCCAGGCGCTTTCGACGCCGCAATGGATTCCACCGCGTTTCAGCGCAAGCCGTTGCAAACGCCACAGTGTGTGATTCTTTCCACCTATGAGTCAGTATTTGTTCCATAATGCAATTAATGTTGCAGATGGTAATTAAAATTCTTCGGTTTAATATCTGCGATGCGAACAACTTATACTCAACGGAAAATTATCAATGGCACTCGTAATTAAGAAATGGTACGCCAGCACGACTAAAAACGAAGATGGAAACTATGTGCACCTGATTGGGCGCGAGGCCGGTCTGTTCGCCTGGCTCTTGTCAGTTATCGGTATCGATCCTACTACGGAAGTCGAAATCGGGGACGCGATGATCGTGTTCACTGTCGGCTCGCTATCTGGCAAGCAAAAACGTGTAATTCCGATGCTGTCGGTCTGCTCGGCCTATTATGGCTACGTCAAACCCTGGCAAATGGCCCTGTTGCTCGGTGTGCTTTTGACGCCATTGTTCGGAGCCGGCTTGATTGTCGGTCCACTGTACTATTTCCTGAACAAGGAACTGACGGTGGGTATCGTCGAGAACTCGAGCTGGATCGGTGGTTTCGCGTTCAAGCGCTCCGTGATCGAGGGCCAGAATATTGATGAACAAAAGGCGTATCAAGTCATCGACATTATCCGCAGCCTGATCGAAGCAAAGACGGCTTGAGCGGTGGTACAGTCCTGTGCATACTGCCCCCGCGAACGCCAGGGCAAAGACACAGGACATAGTTTGTTTTGACGGGCAGCGCCAGTCAGCCAGCGCGATCGAGCAATCCGCGCGCGCGCAGCCATTCCTCCGCCCGGCGCGGCCACAGCGACGCGGTGCCCAGTCCATCGCGCATGCCCATGCCGTGCGAGCCCTGCTCGAACAACAGCATCTCGGCCGGCACCTTGGCGCGCGTGAGCGCCTGGTAGAACAGGATGCTGTTCTCGACCGGCACCGCCTGGTCGGCCTGGGTGTGGACCAGCAGGGTGGGCGGCGTACGCGCCGTTACCTGGCGTTCGAGCGACATCAGCGCGATGTCAGCCTGGCCGGGCGTGGCGCCCAGCAGCGCCTTGCGCGAGCCTGCGTGCACGGCCGGGCCTTCCATCGTGATCACCGGGTACATCAGCATCAAAAAGTCGGGCCGCGCGCTGACGCGGTCGAGCACCGCGCCGGTGCGGCCCGATGGATGGTCGAACAGCGTGCCCGCGCTGGCTGCCAGGTGGCCGCCAGCCGAACTGCCCATCACCCCGATCCGGTCCGGCCGCACCCCGAAGCGCGCCGCCTCCGAGCGCACCAGGCGCACGGCGCGCAGCACGTCCTGCAGCGGCGCCGGGTGGCCGAAGTCGCGCATGCGGTACTTGAGCACGAAGGCGGTGATACCGAGCGTGGTGAGCCAGCGCGCGGTCTGCTCGCCCTCGCGGTCCATCGACAGGCGCTCGTAACCGCCACCGGGGCACACGATCACGGCCGTGCCGTTCGGGCGATCGACCGCCGGCAGGTAGAGCGTGAGGTCCGGATCGATCACCTGGCTGACACGGCCGTTCTCCGTCCTTTCGGGCCCGAGGCCGGCGCGCATGCCCGGCACGCCCTCGGGCCACAGGGGCAGCACCGTGGGCGCAGCCGCCCGGCCAGGCAGCGGGAGGGCGGCCGCCAGCATGCCGGCGCCGATTGCGTGCAGGGTGGTTCTCCTGGATGCGTCCATCGCGTCCTCCTTTTGCTCAGCGCGCAGGCGCGCCGCGTTTCAGCCATGCGTCCGGTACCGGCACCACCACGATATTCATGGAGCGGCCGTCTTCGGCCAGCATGGCGGACTGGATCTGGATGCGGGTGCCGTCGGCATTGAAGGTCGGGTGCGGATGGTCGGCGGCCGTCGTCTTGTGGCCGGTGGTCAGCAGCATCATCTCGCGGTTGCGGCGGTCGATCAGATACACGCTGCGGCTGAAATCGTCGCCGACGGCAAAGCGTCCGTCGCTCGAGCCATGCACGTGCCACAGGCCGCTGCCCGATTCGGTCTGGCCGACGATCTGCATCTGGCGCGTGCGCAGGTTGACGATCGCCAGGCCGGTCGGCTTTTCGCGGGTACCGGTGACGCCCCAGCCATCGTCCTGTCCCGGGTTCGCGCCGCCGACGCTGGTGGCAGGGCCGGTGACCGCGGCGGCCGCGCCGGGAATGGCGCGGTGGCCCATGATGGCCATCGCCACTTCGTCCTTCGAGATCACCGCTTCGTGCGTCACCCATTCATACGACGCTTCCGGGTACAGCGGACGCAGGCCGGTACCGTCGGCGCGTACGGTCCAGGTGCGCTGCGGCGACTTGCCGCCGGTCTCCCAGCAGAATACGATCTCGCCCGGGTTCCACAGGTTGGCCTGGATGTGGCCGACCTGGAACGGCACCGAGACCACGTGTTTGACTTCGCCGGTGCGCACGTTCAGGCGCGCGATGCCCTGCGGGCCGGCGCCCATCTGGCGCGGGCCGAACGCCGCTTCGATCTTCGTGCCCGGCGCGAGGTGTTTGGCGGCCTGGCCGGGACCGACCTTGAAGTAGACCCACTCTTCGTCGGCATCGAGCGCGAGGTCGCCGCCTGCTTCCAGTTCGGCCGGCAGGTTCGAGACCACGCGCTGGTACGTGGCCGCCGGCTGCATGCGCTTGCTTGCGCTGTCGGCCAGCACCCGCGCCAGGTCGGTCTCGACGATCTGCAGGCCGGTATCGGCCTTGCGCATGTAGTACAGCTTCATCGATTTGCGCGCCAGGTTCAGCATGCCGGTGTAGCCGCCCTCGGTCACCTGAACCAGGTCGCCCGTCTGTTCGTTGACCGCCAGCGCCTCGCTGCCGGCGAGAGCCGAGCGGAATACGAGCCACTTGCCGTCCGACGTCCATTGCGGGTGGGTCGGGTAGATCTTCGAGTCGCCGTGCGGTTTGCTGGTCAGGAAGGTGAGCATCGTGCCGGTGACCGGGTCCTTGACCAGTTTGCGCTCGGACGGAAAGCGTTTGCCGATCTGGGCCGACGCATCGGCGCACAGCAGCAGGGCGACGGCCAGGCCGATCGCGGAGGTGAAAAGAGGGCGCATGGGAGTGTCTCCGTATTGTGGATGTTGTCCGCTCATTGTTGCAGTACGTGTTGCTCAATTCCAATCAGTTTGTTGATTCTTTCTGCGTATTGACTGCCGCTGCCGGCAGCGCCGCATAAAATCCGCATACAACAAGGACATGGAGACCCTGACGATGACATCCCTGCGCGCCCCGTATCGCATGCTGGCCCTGGTGCTTGCCTGGCTCGTGCTGGCCGGCGCTGCCGGGCGCGTGCAGGCGCAGGCGCCGGCGGCTGCCGCGGCCGTCAATACGGACCCTGCGCGCGCCCAGGTCGTGCTGCCCGAGCCGGCCAATCCGGCGCTGCCATCGATCATCCTGATTGGCGACTCCACCGTGCGCAATGGCCACGACGACGGCCAGGGCAAGGGCGCGCAAGGCCAGTGGGGGTGGGGCAATCCACTGGCGGCGCACGTCGATGCGTCGAGGGCCAACCTGGTCAACCGCGCAGTGGGCGGGCTGTCGAGCCGCACCTACATCAGCAGCGGGCACTGGGCGCGCACGCTGGCGCTGGTCAAGCCGGGCGACATCGTGATCATGCAGTTCGGGCACAACGATGCGTCGCCCGTCAACGACGACAAGCGTGCGCGCGGCTCGATCCGCGGCGTGGGCGACGACGTGCAGGAGATCGACAACCTCCTGACCGGCAAGCGCGAAACGGTGCACAGCTACGGCTGGTACCTGCGCAAGTTCATCGCCGACACGCGGGCGAAGGGTGCAACGCCGGTCGTTGCCTCGCTCATCCCGCGCAAGGCCTGGATCGACGAAGGACCGGAGCAGGGCACCGTGCGCCGCAACGGCGCCGACTACGCCGGCTGGGCGCGCGAAGTGGCGCGCAGCGAACAGGTGGGCTTCATCGACCTCAACGAACTGGTAGCGCGCCGCTACGACGCGCTGGGCCGCGAGGGCGTGATGGCGATGTTCCCGGCCACCGTGCCGGAGGAGCGCATCCACACCAACTGGGCCGGCGCTGCGCTCAATGCGCAGGTGGTGGCGACCGAACTGAAAACCCTGGGCGACCCGCGCATGGCCGTGTTCCTCAAGCCCGTGGACGACGTGCGGCCCGTGGTCGATGCGCGCACCGTGCGCGACGAGGCTCCGCGCGACCCGGCGCTGCCAACCCTGTTCCTGGTGGGCGACTCCACCGTCAAGAGCGCCGGCCAGAACGGCGCGATCGGCTGGGGTGAGCGCATCACGCCGTTGTTTGACACGCGCCGGATCAATGTGGTCAACGCCGCCATCGGCGGGCGCAGCAGCCGTACATTCTTTACCGAAGGCCGCTGGAACCGGGTCGTGGCTCAGCTCAAGCGCGGCGACGTGGTGCTGATCCAGTTCGGCCACAATGACGGCGGGCGCATTGGCGACCCGGCCTCGAAGAACCGCGCATCGGCGCCTGGCATCGGTCCTGATACGGTCGAGGACACCCGGCCCGACGGCAGCAAGGAACAGGTGCACAGCTTCGGCTGGTACCTGGCGCGCTACGTGGCCGACGCCAAAGCAAAAGGCGCGACCGTCATCATCGCCTCGCCGATCCCGCACCGCGACAAGTGGCAGGACGAGCGCGACTTCGCCAACTTTGCCGACTGGGGCCGGGAGGTCGCGCGCAGCAGCGGCGCCCATTTCATGGACCTGACGATGCTGGTGTCGGACGGCTACCGCGCTATTGGCGCAGCAAAGGTCGATACCTTCTTTTCCGACGCACGCACCCACACGAACGCCGCCGGCGCCGAATTCAATGCGCGCCAGGTGGTCGCCGGCCTGGCTGCACTTCCGGGTAACCCGCTGCGCCCCTACTTCGCGGCGCTCGTCTCCTGCGACACCTGGGGCGAGCGCGGTGCGCTTCTGCACCAGGACAATTTCGACGGGCCGCTGACGGGCTATATCAGCGAATACGCGAGGAAGCCAGGCAACGTCGTCGCCAACGTCAACGGTCGCCTGCTGCTCGACGTCGATTCGGGCGCCACCATCTGGCTCGACAAACCGCTGTCGGGCAACCTGTTGATCGCCTACACGCGCAGGGTGGTGGTGGATGGCGGGCCGAATGACCGGCTGTCGGACCTGAACCATTTCTGGATGGCGCAGGATCCCCATCGCGCCAGCCTGTTCACCCGTTCCGGCAAATTCGAGGAATACGACGACCTGGATCTGTACTACGCCGGCATCGGCGGCAACGGCAACACCACCACACGCATGCGCCGCTACGGTGCCGGCAAGCGCGAACTGGTCGGCGAGCGCCTGGCGCCGACCGACCTGCTCGAGGCGAACCGCGACTACCGGATCGAGATCCTCGTGCGCGACGGCTGCACGCGCATGCGCGTGGACGGCCGCGACCTGTTCACCTATCACGACCCGCAGCCCCTTACGCGCGGGTATTTCGGTTTTCGTACCACGTGGTCGCGCCAGACCATCGACGGACTGACCATCCATCAAATCAAATAACAAGGAGACTTCACCCATGCATTCCCTCAAGCCGTGCCAGACCCTGATGGCCATTCTCGTCGCGGGGCTGTTCCCGTTGTCCCTGAACGCGAGCGCGCAGCACGCGCCGCCGCCGCAGGAAAAGGGACCGGCACCGGCCGACGCCATGCTGCATGCGCTGGAGGTGAAGTATCCGACGCCGTACCGCGCGATGGACGCGGCCGAGATCAAGACCGTGCTGGACCGCGTGTTCACGTACCTCGAGCGCACCACGCCCGCTGAACTGATCGACAAGACCACGGGCGCCGCCATTACCGATGTCTCGACGGCCAATCCGAACGCGGTGCTCAAGCCGGGCGACTTTCGCCTGAACAGCTATGAGTGGGGCGTGACCTATATCGGCATGCTGGCCGCGGCCCAGGCCACGGGCGACGCGCGCTACCAGGACTACGTCACCAAACGCCACACGCTGCTGTCGCAGCTGACCAAAACCTACCTGCCGGTCGTGCGCGCCGATACGGCGAACTCGCATGCGCCGATCAAGGGCTTCCTGAACCCGCACGCGTTGGACGATGCCGGCGCGCTGTGCCACAGCTTCATGAAGTCCAAGGTCGCCGGCTCAAAGGTCGACTACACCCAGATGATCGGCATCTGCGGCGACTTCGTCACCAACAAGGAATATCGCCTGAAGGATGGTACGCTCGCGCGCGGCGGCCCGGATGGCAAGGGCGGCCGCAAGATGCGTCCGCTGCCGGACACCCTGTGGCTGGACGATATGTTCATGGGCGTGCCGACCATGGCGTACCTGGGCAAGACGACGGGTGACACCAGGTACTACGACGACGCGGTGCGCCAGGTGCAGCAGTTCTCCAAGCGCATGTTCAATCCGAAGCTCGGCATCTACATGCATGGCTACGTCGAGGGCATGCGCGATCATCCGGAACTGCGCTGGGCGCGCGCCAATGGCTGGGCCGTGATGTCGATGGTCGAGGTGCTGGAAGTGCTGCCGAAGACCCACAAGGGCTACAACATCGTGCTCGAGCAGCTGCGCGCGCATATCCGTGGCCTGGCCAGCTACCAGAGCCGCGACGGCTTCTGGCACCAGCTGATCGACCGCAACGACACCTACCAGGAAACCTCGGCCACCGCGATCTATACGTACGCGATCGCGCGCGCGGTCAACCGCGGCTACGTCGATGCGGCGATGTACGGGCCGATGGCCAACCTGGCCTGGAATGCGGTGGCCACCAAGGTGAAGCAGAATGGCGAGATCGAGGGGATATGCGTTGGCACCGGCATGGCGTTTGACCCGGCCTTCTACGCCTATCGCCCGACCAGCGTGAAGGCGGCGCACGGCTACGGCCCGACGCTGCTGGCAGGCGCCGAAATCATCGAGATGAACAAGAAGTTCAAGTTCGGCCTGAACGACAGCGGCCTGATGTTCCAGGGCGGCCGCGACTGATCCCACGAGGGCTGCGCTCCCTCGCAGAATAGGTACTCAGGGCGCCAGCGTCCTGAGGTGCTCGACCAGGCTGGCCGGCGCCGCAAACGCGGTCCCGTGCCGCATCTTGGGTGGAAAGCGCATGCGCGCGCTGACGTCTTCCCACTGGCGCATGTCGCGCGAACGCAGCGCGCCGTAGTGCCCGGCGGTGTAGGCATCGAAATACAGGATCACCTCGTCGCCCACCTGCAAGCCGCTTGGCCCCTCGGCCCACAGCCCCGGCGGCGTGATGGGCGCGCCCAGCGGGCCGAATGGCCCTTGCAGGTTGTCGGCGGCGGCAACCTGCAGGTACTTCTTTGGCGGATACCGCGTCTCGTCCTTCACCACCAGCCAGTCGCGGCCCAGCGCCTGCACGAAGGTGGCGTCGATGACCGAGAAGCCCGGCTCGTAGAACAGCGTCGTTGGCGTGAAGCTGGTGAAGTCCTTCGTGGTGGTGGCGTAGATGCGGTGGTTGTACTTCTTGTCGCCGGCGGCGTCGCCTTCGGCCTCGGTCTGCGGGAAGCGGCCGGGAATCGTTGACGCCCACAGGATCAGAAAGCGGCCGCGCGCCGCGTCGTAAATGATCTCGGGCGCCCAGGCGTTGAGCGCCTGCGGCTCGTGCGCCATCACCGGCAGGCCGCGCTGGGGCGACCACTGCACGAGGTCCGGTGAGGACGCGTAGCCGATGCCGGTATCGTTCCAGCCGCTGGTCCACACCATGTGGAACATGCCGTCCGGCCCGCGCGCGATGCACGGGTCGCGCATCAGCCGGGTCTTGCCGACGGTCGGCGCCAGAAAGCTGGCGCCACCGCGCAGCGCGTCCCATTGATAGCCATCGCGGCTGGCGGCGAAGTGCAGGCCATCGGCGCCGTTGCCCAGAAAGTACGAGAACAGATAGGCCTGCTCTTCGCCCGGACGGGCGCTGCCCTGCATCGTGCTGCAACCGCCGAGCAGGCCGCCGGCCAGCAGGCCCAGTGCGCGACGGCGCTTCATTGCTTGCTCCGGTTGCCTGCCTTGGTGCCGACGAGCGGATTGCCCTCGTCGCCGAGGGGCCGCTGCTCCGTGCGGCGTGGGCTCGGTGGCACCGTGAAACGGGCCACCGGATCGGGATGGGCCGGGTCGAAGCGGAATTCCGGCACCAGGTGAACCGTGAGCGGGATGCCAGCCTGGCGCATGCCGAGAGCAATCGCCTTGGCCATCAGGTAACTGCCGTAGCTGTTGTGGTGGGTGTTGTCCAGCTTGCCCGGTGCGGGTGACGCGAAGGCCGCTTTCGATCCTTCGACGCCGAGCGCGCCGTAGATCGTCTTGCTGTACGTGTTCAGGTCGATGAACGGCACGCCCAGTTCACGTGCGCTCTGGCGCGCCGCTTCGGCGTAGTCGGTCAGCGAGGGCTTGACCTGGCCGGCCTCGTCGAAGGCGCGCCGTTCCACGGGCGAGACCAGCACCGGCAGGCCGCCACGCGCCCGCACCGCGTCGACGTGGGTCTTGATTTCCGCCTTGTAGGTGGTGTACGGGCCGCTGCGGCCATCCTTGATCTGCTTCTGGTCGTTGTGACCGAACTGCATCAGCAGCGTGTCGCCCGGCTGCATCATGCTCAGGATCTTGTCGATGCGGCGGCGCGCCAGCGAATCGCGGTAGGTTTCGCCCGATTGCGCATGGTTCGAGACGGCGACGCCTGGCCCGAAAAAGCGCGGCAGCATCTGGCCCCAGCTGTTGAACGGCTCGCCCGGCTGGTCGCTGACGGTGGAGTCGCCCAGCAGGAACAGCGTCGGCACCCTGGCCGGCACGATCTCCAGGCGCTGCACGGCGGTTGGGCTGCCATTGAATTCCAGCGTGAGACGGCCGTCCCAGTTCCAGGCTTCGGTCTCGGTCTCGCGTGGGGCCTTCAGGTCGACGACGCCGGCGGCGACGCCCGGCACTGCGGCGATGCGCGGCGTGCGTACGTTCACGACAAAGGTACGCATTACGCTCTGGCCGGGGGCAGTAAACACGTTTTCGAGCATCAGGCGGCGCAGCTCGGTCTTGACGGTCGTCGCCGCTGCGCGCCCGTCGTCGCCCAGCACGACGGTGACAGCATAGTTGCCCTCTGGGAGGTCCACTGAAAAATAGCGGGCGTTGCCCTCGGCGCCGGGCTCGAAACCGTAGCCGCGCGCGGCGTCGTAGAGCATGCCGGGGGCGACCCGGGTGTGGCTGGCGGGTGCGGCCGCGGCGCCGAACAAGAATTGGGTCGGCGCCGCGGCATGCGCCTGCGTGGCCAGCAGCGCGGCCACGGCGAGAGCGAGAGCAAGTGAACGGTTGGTCATGGCGGTGACATCGGATCAGGTGGGTGGCAGCGCATCGCCGATCAGCGCCAGGTTTTGGATCGCCGCCAGGCCCCATTGCGCGGTGTCGTTGGTCGTGACCCACGGTACCTCGGTGACGGGATTGAGCGTGGCCGGGCCGTCGACCTTGCGCGCCACGAACGGCGGATAGGGCCGGCCGGCACTGGCAAATTCGGTCCAGGCGCGGCGCGCCAGTGCCGGGTCGTTGCGCTTCCAGGCGGCGTACGCCGTCAGGCGCGAGTGGCCGATCACGAGGACGTCCGACCCGCCATGCGGCTTGCCCAGGCGGCGCGCCTGTTCTTCTTTCGGCGCGCTGTACAGGGCGCAGTAGTCGACCCAGGCGCGCTCGAAAGCCTTGTCGCCCGTGAGGGCAATCAGCTCGTCGAACACTTCGACCGCCCCGAACACGGCATTCAGGTGCGACGCCTTGACGTTGTCGCCCGCCATATTGTGCAGGCGGCCGGTCTCCGGTTCGTAGCCCATGCGCTCGGCGCTGAAAAAGCCGTGCGGCATGGCCGCGATGTCGCGCATGCAGGTCACGATTTTGTCGCGGTAGCGGGTGTCGCCGCTGCGCTCCCATTCGGTGAGCCAGTTGGCGGCCAGCGAGGCCCAGTCGGTGCCGAAGCTGGCGCGTACCGGGTACGGTCCCTTGGGTGGCTGGTTGGCGAGTTTGCGCACCGGGTCGACTGCATCGAGCCGGCGGTCGGCGTCGAGCACTTCGCGCATCACGTCGCCGGTGCGCTCGTCGGCTGTCAGGTAATAGTACATGCGGCGGTAGACCGCGGTGCTGATGCGCACCTGCTTGGCGCTGCAGCCCCAGTGCTGGACATTGTGGCGTGTGCCCAGGCCCGCGAAGCGGCCCAAATGATAGGTGTCGACGTCGCTGGTGTGGCGCACCATCGCTTCGCCCATCCGGAAGATGTCGGCGCGGCCGGTGCGCAAAAACGCGTACCACAGCCACAGGTCCGGCGAGAGTTCCGAGTTGGCCCAGGCATAGCCGCCGACGTCGTAGCGCCATTCGTGTCGGTCGGTGTCGTAGGTGTGGCGCACGTCGCCGTGGTCCCAGAAGCCATACCAGCGGCGCTGCTCGACCTCGTCGCGGTAGAACGCGAAATGGGCGTCCAGCCGGTCTTCGATGTGCGCCCTGGCCGGCGTGGAGCGGTCCGGCAGCGCGATCAGGTTGCCAAACACGCGCGTGGCCAGGATGTGGGCGGGCGCCGCGACCAGTTGCGGCGGGGTCTGGACGGCGGCGGCCATGCGCACCATCGCCTCGCGCGCCGGCGTGGCATCCAGCGCCCACAGGGTAAATTCGCTGCTGCGGGCCACGCCCACCGGCGTGCCGAAGCCTTTTTCGTAATCCTCGTAGGTCACGTCCAGCGCCTGCAGTTCGTCGGCGTGCGACGCCATGCCCATGCCGTCGTGGTAGAAGCGCAGGTCCATCGCCGGCGCGTCGGGCGACCAGATCCACAAGGTCACTTGCGCGGCCTCCGTGTGGGCATTGCGCACGTCGAGCTGGGTCGGATGGCGCTGCCAAAAGTCGCGCATGCCGAAGGCCAGCCCGCCGCTGGCGCCGCCGATGTAGCCCAGCCCCGGCGCGCGCCGGCCCCAGGCCGCGTCGATCCAGCCATGACCGGCCTTGGTCCGCTTGCGGATGCGGAAGCTGTCCGGCGAGAGTTGGGCCAGGCTGTAGTCGCCCCAGGCCGGGATCAGGTGCAGCGACTTGTTCACGCGCTCCGCGATCGGCGGCGTGGCCAGGCCCGCGAGCTGCGCCTTGCGCACTGCGTCGCCCGGATCGCGCCGCAGGCCCGTGAGGTTGCGCACGCCTTCGGCCCACAGGCCGCCCGCTTCGCCGGCGAAGCGCACGTGGCGGTCGTGCGGGGCATCCGTGAGCGGCACGTCGAAGCGCAGTCCGAGACCACGCACGAAGTCCTTCTGCTCATCGCCGTCAAACACGAAGGTGTGCATGATGCGCACCGATTCGGCGCCGGCGTAAAAGTACAGGCGCACGGTGAATGGCAGCCAGGCCCGCTTGCCATCGACGGCGCGGTGCATGCCTTCGAGCTTGACCACGCTGCGCAGCCCGCCGTTCTGCTCGAGCGTCACGCGATCGAGCCGGCTTTCGTAGGCGGCCTGGCGCGCGCTGCCCTCGGGGCTGTCGTCGCACAGGGCCACCAGCTTGCCGGCGCGTGCGATCTCGCGCCCGCCGCGGCGGATGCTCCGCACGAGATCGGCGCCCTGGCGCGGGATCGTGCATTCGATGACGCCGGTATTGATGACGATCGCGTCCGGTCGTTCGGTGATCGCCAGCCGCGTGCTTGCGGGTGCGGCCACGCTGCCCGCACGAAGGTGCAGGCGTCCGGGCACCCTGGCCTGCGGCGGCAGCGCATGCGCCGTCCACTTGAGCGAGCCATCCGGCCAGTAGGCGGTCGGCCAGCTCTGGCTGGCGATGTCGCCATCATCGCCGGACAGGACAAATGCCTGGTCCTTGCGCCAGGCGCCGCGCGGCCACGGCACGCCGAACGTGGTGCCGGTCATGAGAGCGGGCGTGCCTTCCAGCCAGGCCAGGTCCACCGTGCCTGGCGCGGCGACGGCGGCCGGTGCGGCCGCTGCGGCGGGCTGGCCGGCACGCACGCCCAGCGGCAGCGCCGCCGCCAGCGCGCCGGACTTGAAGAACGCGCGTCGTGACAGCGGCGCCATCGTCAGCGTCCCGCCGTCATGTTCACATTCACGCGCACCGGCGCGCGCAGCCGCGCCGCTTCGTCTGCCACGTGCTTCTTGTACTCGGCCTGGGTGGCGAACGGGCTGCCACGGGTCCAGGCAGCGCCGACGTGGTAGCTGATCGGCTGGCCGGATGTGACCGGCGCCGTCACCAGCGCATTGCGCTCGTCGGCGGCAAAGCCCGACGCCGGCGGCACGATCAGGGCCACGCCGAAGTCGCCGAAGCTGCGCTGCGTCACCCACTGCACCAGGCTGCCGTCGACCTTGTTCTCGCTGAATTCAACCTTCACTTCCTGGCCCTTGTCGCTCGGGCGCTTGTTCAGGCCCACGGCGGCGGTGAGCGTCGACGGGCCGGTGAACGTGAAGGTGCTGTCGATGCGGTCGAAGTAGCGGCCGGCGTCGACCGTGAAGCGCTTGACCTCCGTGACCTTGGCGCCGGCGGCGTCCCAGGCGTCGTAGCGCAGTTCGAACACGGTGCGGATCGGGCCATTGGCCAGGATGGTCCAGTCGGTGTAGTTGGCGCCGACGTGCAGCGTCTTGCCATCCCAGATACCGGTGCCGCCGGCGCCGCGGGTCGTGCCGACGTTGTACATGTCGATGCCTTCGCCCAGGTCGACGTGGTAGTGGTCGTGGCCGATGTTGTACCAGCGGTCGACAACCGGATACGGCACGCGCTTGAACCAGATGTCCATGCCGCTCGTGGCCAGCACTTCCTTGTCGCTGCCGGCCGGTGCCGGTGCCCCCAGCGCCGGGCCATAGGCGCGGTGGGCCAGCTTGTCGTTTTCCCAGCCGAAGTCGTCCAGACGTTCCTTGACGAAGCGCGCATAGGTTTTGGGCGGGAACGGCGGCACGACCGCCGTGGCTTTCTCGATGGTGAAGGTGGCACTCTTCTCGCCAGCCTTGAAGTCGTGCTGGAACAGCAGTTCGCCGTAGGCTGCGCCGACCATCTGCGGGTCCTTGGCCGTGGCATTGAGGTTGGTGACCTGATAGGGCAGGCTACGCCCGGCCGCGTCCTTGATGACCAGCTGCTGCGAGCGCGCCTGCGGCAGCGCCTCGTTGACGCGGGCCCAGGGAATCGCGATGGTTTCGGCCGGCCGCGCGATGTCGAGCGCGTGGCTGGCGGTGACGGACAGGCGCTCGGCGGCGGCCGCGTCGAACGCAAAGACGGACGCGAAGGCGGCAAGGGAAAGGGAAAGGCGCAGGATCATGGCGGGGAGCGTTATCGAGGCTGTTGGGAAGCGGGCGGCGGCGTCATGCCTTCGCCAAGGAAGAAACCCGGATGCGGCGGCTGGTTGTAGGCCGCGTTCTGCGCGGCCACCTGCACCCGGTACTGCGAATCGTGCATCAGTGTCGTGATGCGGTGGCGGGTCGGCGCCGTGGTGGAAAACACGAGCAGCGCGTCGTCGTTGGCGCTGCGCCAGACGACTTCTTCGCGCCAGTCGCCGAACAGGTCGGCCGACAGCACGGGATTGGCCTTGGTGCCGTTGATCGAGGCGGCGCCATGGCGCGCAGCGTCGAGCAGCGGCTCGAGGCGCTGCGCCTGCGGGTTCCACTTGTCGATCCTGGTGCCGTCGAGCGATTCGCGCAGCAGGTCGCCATCCCACCACAGGCCGAAATTGAGCGAGCGCGGCCGCACGGCCGAGATCTGCACGCCGGCCGCGTTGTAGAGGCCGCCGACGGGATTCGTGATGCCGCCGGTGCTGGCCCAGCACTCGTTGCCCGGGTGGGCGGGGTCGATGTCCATGCAGATGCCGCGGCCCACATCGATGGTGCCCGGGATGTGCCACAGGATTTCGCCGGTGGCTGCATCGTGCATCTCGGCGCCATGGCCGCGGTAGCACGAGGGCGACTCGTGGACCATGAACACCTGCAGGCCGGGGCGGTCCGGCATGTGTTTGCCGACGTGCAGCGCGTCGCCGTGGCACAGGCCCGTGCTGTACATCAGCGTGCCGTCGCTCCTGATCGTCGCTGCGCCATACACGATGTCGTCGCGGCCGTCGCCATCGGCGTCGGCCACCGCCAGCCAGTGGGCGCCCTGGCCGGCGGCGCTCTGGTTGGCCGGGACGTCGCTGTCGAATACCCAGCGCTGCGTCAGCTGTCCGCCGCGCCAATCCCAGGCCGCCACCACGGCGCGCGTGTAGTAGCCGCGCGCGAAGATCGCGCTCGGGCGAGCACCATCGAGGTAAGCCACGCCGCCGAGGAAGCGGTCGACCCGGTTGCCGCTCGTATCGCCCCAGGCCGCGACGTCGCCGCGTGGCGGCGTGTACGGGCTGCTGGCCAGCGCTGCCCCGGTACGGCCGTCGAACACGGTCAGGAACTCCGGGCCTTCCAGGATGAAACCATCCTTGTTGCGGTAGTCCGCTGTGGCGTTGCCGATCACCTTGCCCGCGCCGTCCACGGTGCCGTCGGCCGTCTTGGCCATCAGCTCGGCGCGCCCGTCGCCGTCGAAGTCGAAGGCCAGGTAGGTCGTGTAGTGCGCGCCGGCGCGGATGTTGCGCCCCAGGTCGATGCGCCACATGAACGTGCCGTCGAGCCGGTAGGCGTCGATCAGGGTCGCCCCGGTATGGCCGCGGTGGGCATTGTCGTGCGCATTGGTCGGCTGCCACTTGACCAGCAGTTCGTAGGCGCCATCGCCATCCAGATCAGCAACCGAGCCGTCGTTGACCGCATAGGTAAACGGCGTGCCGTCGGGCTCCACGCCGCCCGCGGGCTTGCGCAGGGGGATGGTCTTGAACGGTTGGGGCCAGGCGGCGACAGCGCGCGCGCCCTCGCTGCGCTCGGCCCCTCGCACCACCGCGCGCACGCTGTAGGTCGCGCTGGCGGCGCTGCCGGTGTCGACGAGATTGGTGGCGGCGAGCGGCGTGGCGTTCACGCGCACGCCGTCGCGGTACAGGTTGAAGGCGGTGGCCGGGTCGTCGGTGCCAAGAGCGCGCCAGCTGACGAAGTTGCCAGCCTGGGTATGGATCGCGACAACGCCGCGATCGAGTGCCTCGCGTTGCCGCCCGGAGGTGGTGCAGGCGGTGCAGGCCAGTGCCAGCAGGCCGAGGGCCGCGCCGCGCTGCAGCAGGCCGAGGTGGGGTAGGGGTGTCATCTGGCCGAGTATTCATTTTCCATTCGGAACGTGTCAACCGGTTGGCGCCCGGGCGGTCCATTTAATCAGGCGCTTGAGCGTTTGCCCTCTGTCGTCAATACGGCCGGTGCGCTCACGGCGCTGATTATCCGCGCCCGGCAATGGACGGGCGCGGGCGGGCCGGCATACACTGCCGGTTCGATCCGCTCACAGCGCCGCCTCGCACACCGTCCATGATCATTTCGTCCGCCACCGATTTTCGCCAGGCAGCGCGCCGGCGCCTGCCGCCGTTCCTGTTCCACTATCTCGACGGCGGCGCCGGCGCCGAGCAGACCCTGCGCAGCAACGTCGACGACCTGCAGGCGATCGGCCTGCGCCAGCGCGTGCTGCGCGGCTCCGAAACGCAGGACCTGGGCGTGCAGTGGTTTGGCGAAGACTATGCGCTGCCGATCGCGCTGGCGCCGGTCGGCCTGACCGGCATGTATGCGCGGCGCGGCGAGGTGCAGGCGGTGCGCGCCGCCTGCCGCCGCAACATCCCGTTCATCCAGTCGACCGTGTCGGTGTGTCCGCTGGCCGAGGTGGCGGCGCAGGCCTCGCACCCGATCTGGTTCCAGCTGTACGTGCTGAAGGACCGTGGCTTCATGCGCGACGTGATGCGCCGCGCCTGGGAGCTGGGTTCGAGGACGCTCGTGTTCACCGTGGACATGCCGGTGCCGGGTGCGCGCTACCGCGATGCCCACAGCGGCATGAGCGGCCCGAACGCCCCGCTGCGGCGCGTGCTGCAAGCGGCGCTGCATCCGCGCTGGGCCTGGGACGTGGGCCTGTTCGGGCGCCCGCATGACCTGGGCAATATCTCGGCCTACCGTGGCAGCGTCACTGGCCTGGCCGACTATATCGGCTGGCTGGGCGCCAATTTCGACCCGGGCATCGCCTGGCCCGACCTGCAATGGATCCGCGACGAGTGGCAGGGTAAGCTGATCATCAAGGGCATCCTCGACCCGGACGATGCGCGCGACGCGCTGGCCTTCGGCGCCGACGGCATCGTGGTCTCGAACCATGGCGGGCGCCAGCTCGACGGCGCGCCATCGAGCGCGGCGGCGCTGCCGGCCATCGCGGCCGCCGTCAAGGGACAGATGACGATCTTCGCCGATGGCGGCGTGCGCACCGGCACCGATGTATTCCGCATGCTGGCGCTGGGCGCCGATGGCGTGCTGCTTGGCCGCGCCTTCGTGTATGCGCTGGCGACCCAGGGCCAGGCCGGGGTCGAGCGCCTGCTGCAGATCATGGAAAAGGACTTGCGCACCACGATGGTCCTGACCGGCGTGCAGTCGGTGCGCGAGATCGGGCCGCACCTGCTGGCGCCCCGCGCCGGACTGTAACGCAGCGCGACCCTGGTGGCTCAGTACTCGTTTGCTCAGTACTCGCGGCGGTCGGGGGCGATCTCTTGCAGGATCGTCGTGGCGATTTCTTCGATGGATTTTGTCGTTGACGAGAGCCAGCGGATGCCTTCGCGGCGCATCAGGAGTTCGGCTTCGTTGACTTCATAGCGGCAGTTTTCGATGGACGCGTATTTACTGCCGGCGCGGCGTTCGTTGCGGATTTGCGAGAGGCGCTCGGGCGTGATCGTCAGGCCGAACAGCTTGGCCTTGTACGGCGGCAGGTTGCTCGGCAGGCGGCCGCGTTCGAAGTCGTCCGGGATCAGCGGGTAGTTGGCGGCTTTCAGCCCGTATTGCATCGCCAGGTACAGGCTCGTTGGCGTCTTGCCCGAGCGCGACACCCCGACCAGAATCACATCGGCATCGGCCAGGTTCTTGTGCGACTGGCCGTCGTCGTGCGCCAGCGAGAAGTTGATGGCTTCGATGCGGTTCTTGTATTCTTCACTGTCGACCGCGTTGTGGATGCGGCCGATCGTGTGCGTCGACTTGACGTCCAGTTCTTGCTCCAGCGGGGCGACGAAGGTCTGGAACAGGTCCATGTGCATGCCCTTGGCCGAGCGGATCACGCTCGACAGGTCGTGCTTGACCAGGGTGGAGAACACGATCGGGCGCTGGCCGTGCAGCGCGAAGCTGTCGTTGATGCGGCGCGCGGCGTCGTGCGCTTTTTCGATGGAGTCGATGAAGGGCAGGCGAATCTGCCGGAAGCGCATCTCGAACTGGCTCAGGACCGCGTGACCGAACGTCTCTGCGGTGATACCGGTGCCGTCGGACACGAAGAACACGGTGCGGGAGGGGGCCGGCGCCAGTGCGGGCAGGGACTGGGGATCGTCGATCATGGTCGGTTTGTTAAGCTTTGCTGACAGAGTTGCATGTAAAGTGCGCTGCACATCCCCGTTTCGCGGGGTAGAATGCTCGGCAACGGATTTTGCATTGTGCTGCACACGGGCCAGAATAACAAGAATACGCGAATCGCGCCCCCGCCTTGCACCGATGCACCAACAGGTTTCCATCATCAAGTAAGGTGTTTTTTATCATGACCAATCCAGCTACTGCAGCGATCCAACCGGGGCAGGCCGACAGCGTCTACGTCGCGTCGTTCGAAGACTTGCGCATGACCGACGTCGAGTCGGTCGGCGGCAAGAACGCGTCCCTCGGCGAAATGATCAGCCAACTGGCCGGCGCCGGCGTGCGCGTGCCAACCGGCTTTGCCACCACGGCCGATGCCTTCCGCGACTTCCTCGATCACAGCATCGACGGCGGCGCGTCCCTGGGCGAGCGCATTGCGCGCCGCCTCGACAACCTCGACATCGACGACGTGCGCTCGCTGGCCGTCGCCGGCGCCGAGATCCGCGAATGGATCGTCGCCACGCCGTTCCAGCCGCGTCTCGAACAAGAGATCCGCAACTTCTACGAGCGCCTGTTCGCCGACTCGGAAACCGAAGTCTCGTTCGCCGTGCGTTCGTCGGCCACCGCCGAAGACTTGCCGGATGCGTCGTTCGCCGGCCAGCAGGAGTCGTTCCTGAACGTCGTCGGCATCGACAACGTGCTCGAGGCGATGAAGCACGTGTTCGCGTCGCTGTACAACGACCGCGCGATCTCGTACCGCGTGCACAAGGGCTTCACCCACGCCGAAGTCGCGCTGTCGGCCGGCGTGCAGCGCATGGTGCGCTCGGACACCGGCGCCGCCGGCGTCATGTTCACCATCGACACCGAATCGGGCTTCAAGGACGTCGTCTTCATCACGTCGAGCTACGGCCTGGGCGAGACCGTCGTGCAGGGCGCCGTGAACCCGGACGAATTCTATGTCCACAAGCCGATGCTCGAAATGGGCAAGTCGGCCGTCATCCGCCGCAATATCGGCTCCAAGCTGATCAAGATGGAATTCACCGCCGAAGCCAAGGCTGGCCGCTCGGTCAAGACCGTCGACGTGCCGATCGAAATGCGCAACCGCTATTCGCTGGTCGAAGAAGAGATCATCGAGCTGGCCAAGTACGCCGTCATCATCGAAAACCACTACGGCCGTCCGATGGACATCGAGTGGGGCAAGGATGGCCGCGACGGCAAGCTGTACATCCTGCAGGCGCGTCCCGAGACCGTCAAGTCGCAGCAGAAGTCGACCGATGCGCAGCAGCGCTTCCACCTCAAAGGCACCGGCACCGTGCTGACCCATGGCCGCGCAATCGGCCAGAAGATCGGCGCCGGCCGCGTGCGCGTGATCACCGACCCGTCCGAAATGGACCGCGTCCAGCCGGGCGACGTGCTGGTGGCTGACATGACCGATCCGAACTGGGAACCGGTCATGAAGCGCGCCGCAGCGATCGTCACCAACCGTGGCGGCCGTACTTGCCACGCTGCGATCATCGCGCGTGAACTGGGCGTGCCGGCCGTCGTCGGCTGCGGCGATGCGACCGATGTCCTCAAGGACGGCACCCTGGTCACCGTCTCGTGCGCCGAAGGCGACGAAGGCATGATCTACGACGGCCTGCTCGAAACCGAAGTGACCGAAGTCGCGCGTGGCGAACTGCCACCGATCAAGACCAAGATCATGCTCAACGTCGGCAACCCGCAGCTGGCCTTCGACTTCCAGTCGGTGCCGAACAGCGGCGTGGGCCTGGCGCGCGTCGAGTTCATCATCAACAACAATATCGGCGTGCACCCGAAGGCGATCCTCGAGTACCCGAACATCGACGCCGACCTGAAAAAGGCCGTCGAATCGGTCGCCCGTGGCCACGCATCGCCACGCGCCTTCTACGTCGACAAGCTGGTCGAAGGCGTCTCGACGATCGCTGCCGCGTTCTGGCCAAAGCCGGTCATCGTGCGCCTGTCCGACTTCAAGTCGAACGAGTACAAGAAGCTGATCGGCGGTTCGCGCTACGAGCCGGACGAAGAAAACCCGATGCTGGGCTTCCGCGGCGCGGCGCGCTACCTGGCCGACGATTTCGCCGAATCGTTCGCGATGGAGTGCACGGCCATGAAGCGCGTGCGTAACGAGATGGGCCTGACCAACGTCGAGCTGATGATCCCGTTCGTGCGCACGCTCGGCCAGGCCGAGGCAGTCGTGAACCTGCTGGCCAAGAATGGCCTGGTGCGCGGCGAGAACGGCCTGCGCCTGATCATGATGTGCGAAGTGCCATCCAACGCCATCCTGGCCGAGCAGTTCCTCGAGTTCTTCGACGGCTTCTCGATCGGCTCGAACGACCTGACCCAGCTCACGCTGGGCCTGGACCGCGATTCGGGCATGGAGCTGCTGGCCAAGGACTTCGACGAGCGCGATCCGGCCGTCAAGGCCCTGCTGTCGATGGCGATCAAGGCCTGCCGCGCCAAGGGCAAGTACATCGGCATCTGCGGCCAGGGTCCTTCGGACAACCCTGATTTCGCGCAGTGGCTGGTGGAAGAGGGCATCGAGTCGATGTCGCTCAATCCTGACTCGGTGATCGACACCTGGCAGAAGCTGGCGAAAATGTAAGCAAGCGCGGGCACCTGGTGCTCGCGAGGCCCCCGCTATCCATTTCGGGTAGCGGGGGTTTTTTTTCACCACAATAAAAAGGAGACACACCATGGCCGACTGGACCTACTGGCTGATCGGGGCCGGCATACTGATTGTGGCCGAACTGTTCATCGGCACGTTCTACCTGTTGATGATCGCGCTCGGCCTCGTGTTCGGCGCACTGGCTGCATGGCTGGGCGCGAGCGGCGCGTTGCAGACGTTGATTGCGGCGGCGCTTGGGATTGCCGCCACGCTGGTCTTGCGCCGCACGCGCTTTGGCCGCGGCGGCCGGCGCGCCGCAGCCAACGACCCAAGCATCAATCTGGACATCGGCCAGCGACTCAGCGTGCCGCAGTGGCACGGCGGGCGCGCGCGCGTACTGTACCGCGGCGCCCTGTGGGACGTCGAACTGCGCGCCGGCCAGGAAGCGCAGCCGGGCGAGCACGAGATCGTCGAAGTGCAGGGCAATCGCCTCATCGTCGCGCGGCAGTGATCCTGCCCAACCCTTTCAACCCGCATCCAACCGAACCTCAAAGGCCATCACATGGAATCGACCTTCAGCATCGTCGCCCTGATCATCTTCGTCATTGCACTGGTCTTCGTCTTCAAGACCATCAACGTCGTACCGCAGCAGAACGCCTGGGTGGTCGAGCGCCTGGGCAAATACCACGCCACGCTGGCGCCGGGCCTGAACTTCGTGGTGCCGTTCATCGATCGCATCGCCTACAAGCACAGCCTCAAGGAAATCCCGCTCGACGTGCCACCGCAGGTCTGCATCACGCGCGACAACACGCAGTTGCAGGTCGACGGCGTCCTGTACTTCCAGGTGACCGACGCCATGCGCGCATCCTACGGCTCATCGAACTACCTGCAGGCGATCACGCAACTGGCGCAAACCACGCTGCGCTCGGTGATCGGCAAGATGGAACTCGACAAGACGTTCGAAGAGCGCGACCACATCAACACCCACATCGTCAACGCGATCGATGAATCGGCCGCCAACTGGGGCGTCAAGGTGCTGCGCTACGAGATCAAGGACCTGACGCCGCCGGCGGAAATCCTGCACGCGATGCAGGCGCAGATCACGGCCGAACGCGGCAAGCGGGCACTGATCGCTGCGTCGGAAGGCCGGCGCCAGGAACAGATCAATATCGCCAGTGGTGAGCGCGAGGCGTCGATCGCGCGCTCGGAAGGGGAGAAGCAGGCGGCCATCAACCGTGCGATGGGCGAGGCGACGGCGATTGTGGCGCTGGCCGAAGCCAGCGCGTCAGCGCTGCGCCAGGTGGGTGATGCGATACAGTCGCCGGGCGGGATGGACGCCGTCAGCCTGCGCGTGGCCGAGCATTATGTGGATGCCTTTGCCAACCTGGCAAAGACCAACAACACGCTGATCGTGCCTGCCAATCTGGGCGACATCAGCACTGCCATCGCCAGCGCCATGCAGATTGTCAAGGCGCAGCGATGAACGGGCGTTAGAACCCGACGGTCGCCGACACCGCCACGGTGCGCGGCGCCGCCAGCACCAGGTAGCCCGAACCCGGGTAGCCACCGGCCGAGGCCCAGTAGTTCTTGTCGGCGACGTTGTCGACACGGGCGCGCAGCGTCAGGTCACGGTCCATGAAGGTCGTGCGGTACGTTGCGCCAAGGTCGACGCGGGTCCACGACGGCAGCTTTTGCGTGTTGGCGCCATCGGCGTACTGGGTCGCCGTGTAGACAGTGCGGGCGTTCAGTGCCAGGCCTTGCACGCCAGGCACGTCCCAGTCGGCGCCGATGTTCAACTGCGTTTTTGGCACGCCGATTGCATCCTTGCCCTGGTTGATGCCGCCGGCCGTGACGCGCTGTTCGGCGTCGATCACCGTCAGGCCGCCCAGCACGCGCAGGCCGCGCACCGGATTGCCGAACACCGACAGCTCCAGGCCGCGGTTGCGCTGCTCGCCGAATACACCGAACACGCGGTTCTGCACATAGGCGCTTGGCTGGCTGGTCGAGAACACGGCGGCGGTGACGCCATAGCGGCCGCTGTCGAACTTGACGCCTGCTTCGCGCTGGCGCGATACATACGGCGCGAAGACCTGACCCTGGTTGACGATGTTGTCGCCGGAGGCGACGGCGCCGCGCTGCAAGCCTTCGCTGTAGTTGGCGTACACCGACAGGTCCTTGCGCAGCTTGTAGACGACGGCGGCGAACGGGGTGTTCTCGCTGGCCTCGTACGCCGAGTTTTCCAGGCCGGTGCCATAGTCGTAGCCGTAGTCCTTGATACGCTGGTGGCGCAGGCCCAGATTGACCAGCACCTTGTCGTCCAGCAGCGACAGCGTGTCGGCAATCGCCAGGCTCGACAGGATTGCCTTGGACGTCACGAGCGGATTGCCCATGTCGCCGCCCGTGAAGAACGATGACGATGGCGCTGCCACGTCACGCGGCGTGTACACATTCGACGCGAAACCGGCGAAGTCGCTCAGGCCATAGGCGTTGCGCGACTCGCTGTGGAAGCCCGAGGCCGAGGCGCTCAGCATGTGCTTGATGAAGCCGGTGCGCAGCGCGCCGCGCACGCCCACTTCGCCGGTGCGGACCTGGTCCTTGCGGATATTGTCGAAGCGGGTCATGGTGCCGTCGCCATTGGCGTTGTTGACCGTGATCGACGACAGGATGTTGTATTCCTGGCCGCTACGCGCGCCCAGTGCGGCCCAGGCGACGGCGCCGCCGGCCAGGTCGACTTCGGCGCGCACGGTGCCGAAGGTGTGGCGCTCTTCCGAGATGGTCCATGGCTGCGCGAAATTGCGGTCGGCGCTTGGCGCCGCGATCATCGGGGTGGTGGCGCCCAGCGTCACGCTCGGGCGTGCCTCCGTCAGTTCGTGGTCCTGCGCGCCGATGTCGGCCGACAGGCGGAAACCACGGCCGCGGTAATCCACGCCCAGCGAATACACGCTCAGTTCACGGCCTTCGCGATCGACTGCGGTGTCGCCCTTGCGGTGCGCAACGTTGACGCGCACGCCGGCGCGGCCTTCCGGTCCGAAGCGGCGGCCCAGGTCGATGGCGCCGTAACCCTGGCCGCCCGTCTCGGCACCGAGCGTGACTTCGCTCAGGTCCTGGTTGGGCGCGCGCTTGGGCAGCAGGTTGATCGAACCGCCGATGCTGCCGCCGGCAGGGGCCGCGCCGTTGATGAAGCTGTGGGCGCCGCGCAGGACTTCAACGCGTTCGACCAGTTCGGTTGCGACGAACTGGCGCGGCAGCAGGCCATACAGGCCGTTGTATGCGGTGTCGTCCGAACCGACCGCGAAGCCGCGGATCATGTACAGCTCCTGGTAGTTACCGAAGCCACGCGCGACACGCACCGACGGGTCGTTCTGGACGACGTCGGCCACGCTGCGCGCCTGCTGGTCCTGGATCAGCGCATGCGTGTAATTGGTGCTGTTGAACGGCGTGTCCATGATGTCGACGTTGCCCAGCAGGCCTAGACGCCCGCCGCGCGCGACCTGGCCGCCGGCGTAGACAGCCGGCAGGCCCTGGGCCGATGCGTCGGCCGACGCGCTGATGACGACGGTCGGGACGGCGCTGTCGTCCGTGGCCGGCGCGCCGTCCTGGGCGAATGCGGTACCTGCAGCGAGGAGGGCGGCGGCGAATGCGGCCGGGGTCAGGGCGAAACGGCGAGTGTTCATGTGATGCAGTCTGGGTGAATAGGGTAGCGCGCATTCTATCCTCGCGCCTTGCAAATGTAAATGAGAACGATTATTATTCTGGACTCATTGAATCTTGCCATAGGCACGCGCAACCATCATGTCACCCGTCTCCCTGCGCCGCTGGGGCTGGATCCACAAGTGGAGCAGCCTGATCTGCACCATCTTCATGCTGCTGCTGTGCCTGACCGGTCTGCCGCTGATCTACCACCACGAAATCGGCCACCTGCTGGGCACCGAGGTGGAGCCGCCCGTGCTGTCCACCCCGATGCCGCAGGGGAACGTCGACGCCGTGATCGCGTCGGCCAAGGAGCTGTATCCGGCCAAGAAGCCGATGTTCATCTCGCAGGAAGCCGACGTGCCCGAGATCTGGAACGTCACGCTGGCCGACCACATGCACGACCCGAACTACAAGCCGATCGCGGTCGATGCACGCACCACGAAAGTGATTACCGAGCCGGCCTTCGAGGGTGGCGTCTTCATGTCGACGATGCTGGCGCTGCACGTCGACCTGTTCATGGGCCTGCCCGGGATGCTGTTCCTGGGCTTTATGGCCTTGCTGCTGCTGGTGGCCATCGTCAGTGGCGTCGTGCTGTATGCGCCGTTCATGCGCAAGCTCGATTTCGGCACCGTGCGCAAGGAGCGCAGCGCGCGCCTGAAGTGGCTCGACATGCACAATATGCTGGGCATCGTCACGCTGGTCTGGCTGTTCGTCGTCGGCGGCACCGGGATGATCAATACCTGGGCCGACCTGATGTACAAGTACTACCAGAAGAACGAGCTGGCGCAGATCCTCAAGCAGTACGAAGGCAAGAAGCCGCTGCCGCACACCGCGTCGGTGCACGATGCGATCGAGACGGCCAGGGCGGCGCTGCCGGGCATGCGCGTGGCCTTCGTCGCGTTCCCTGGCACTGACTTCAGCAGCGAGCACCACTACGGCATCTACATGAACGGCAACGAGGCATTCAGCTCGCGCATGTACCGGCCGGTGCTGATCGATGCGAACACGGGCCAGCTGACCGACTCCCCGGTACTGCCGTGGTATCTGAAAGCGCTGCTGGTCTCGCAGCCGCTGCACTTCGGCGACTATGGGGGACAGGCGATGAAGCTGCTGTGGGCGCTGCTCGACATCGCCACCATCATCCTGCTGGGCACGGGCCTGTATCTGTGGCTCAAGCGCGGCAAGACGGGCAACGCCACCACCAAGGTCGCGGCGCACGCGCACCCGCTACCGGCAACGCCAACACTCACCGGAGAACGCTCATGATCCGCACACCATCACAAATCTGGGGCGCGCCCATCGTGCTTGGCATCCTCACCACGATCGGCCTGATCTCGGCGCTGCTGGGCGACGGCATCTGGGACGCCGTCTCGGCCGTCGCGCTCGGCATCCCGTGCCTGCTGGGCGTCTGGTTCGGCATGCGCCGTACGCCGGCGCAGCGCAGCGCACTCTAGGCGCACACCGGCCCAGGCTGTATACTCGGTCCCTGGAAGATACCTGGCGCGGCGCCTTGCCCGCCCAGGCATCCGGTCATTATCGAAAGGGCCTCATGTTTGCAGCAGTCGACCTCGGGTCCAACAGCTTCCGCCTCCACATCGGCGAGCCGGCCGGTGGCCGCATCCACATCGTGCGCACCGCGCGCAATCCGATCCGCCTGGCGGCCGGTCTCGATGCCGACAATATGCTCAGCGAAGCGGCAATGCGCAGCGCGATCCACTGCCTGCAAGAGTTCCGCAAGATCCTCGACGAATACCAGCTCGACGCCATGCGCGTGGTCGCCACCAACACGATGCGCGTGGCGAAGAACGCCGACCTGCTGCTGCCGCTGGCCGAGAACGCGATCGGGCACCCGATCGACATCATCTCGGGCGAAGAAGAAGGGCGCCTGATCTACATGGGCGTGGCGCGCGCGATCGAGCGCCACGACGAGCGGCGCCTGGTGATCGACATCGGCGGCGGCTCGACCGAAGTCATCGCCGGCACCGGGGGCGACATTGGATTGGTCGAATCCTTCGGCATCGGCACCCAGCCGCAAACGCTGGCGTATTTCCCGGATGGCCGCATCACCGCGCACAATTTCGACGCCGCCGTCACGGCCGCCCGCGCGCGCTTCGAAGACGCCGCCTCGCTGTACCACGCCAAGGGCTGGGACACCGCCTACGGCTCGTCGGGCACGATGCGGGCGATTTCCGAAGTCATCTCGCGCAACGCCATCGGCGACGGCACGGTCTCGCAGCACAGCCTGCAGGCACTGCGCGCCATCCTGCTCGACCTGGGTCACGTGGAGGCGTTCGTGCTGCCGGGCGTCAAGCGCGAGCGGGTGCCCGTGATGGTTGGCGGCCTGACGGTGCTGATCGGCGCGATGCAGGAGCTGAAGGTCGAGCGGCTTACCGCCATCAATGCAGGCCTGCGCCTGGGCGTGCTGTCCGATCTGGAACTGCGCGCGAACCGGCGCGACCGGCGCGACGCCGCGATCCGTGCCTGCATGGGGCGCTTCCGCGTCGACAGCGGGCGCGCTTTGCGCACCGTGGGCATCGCGACGCAGCTGTTCGAACGCCTGCAGCCGCAGGGCGAGACGCACCGGCCGTACCTGGCCTGGGCCGCGATGCTGCACGAAATCGGCCTGGCGATCTCGATGAGTGGCGCGCACAAGCATGGCGCCTACATCGTCGAACACGCTGATCTGGGTGGCTTCACGACGCGCGAGCAGCGCATGCTGTCCACGCTGGTGCTGGGCCAGAAAGGCAATCTGCGCAAGATCCGCGAAACGCTGGTGGAGGCCGACCTGGCCAAGGCAGTACTGGCGCTGCGCCTGGCGATCGTGCTGATGCACGCACGCGCCGACGACGATATCGCCGGCCTGCGCCTGCGCATGAAAGCACGCATCGACCTGGATCTGCCGGCGGAGCTGATGCGCAAGCACCCGACGCTCGCGCCATGGCTCGAGAAAGAAGTGCAGGCCTGGGGCGAGGTCGGGGTCCCGTTCCAGGTACGCCAGGTTTAACGCAGCTTGCCAATCACATCCGGCCCGGCCACGAGCCGGATGTACGGCATGCCGTCGCTGGCCTTGTGCTCGATCCAGAACACGCCACCCTTGCGGATGCGCCAGTCCTGCTTCTGCCCGCACAGTAACAGCGAGGCCACGTCGCCCAGCAGCGGCTGGTGACCCACGACCAGCACCGGCTGCCGATGGGTTGGCCAACCGCAGGCCTCGACGATCGCTTCCGCGCTCGACGCCGTGCTCAATGCCTCGCTCACCTTGTAACGCCGTCCCAGCGCGTCGGCCGTCTGCACGCAGCGCGTGGCGGGGCTGACCAGGATGCGGCAGTCGGCCGGCAGTTTGCGCTCCAGCCACGCACCCATGCGGGCGGCGTGGCGCTGGCCTTTCGGTGTGAGCGCGCGATGTTCGTCGGCCAGTTCAAGCGAGCCTGGTTCGGCTTCAGCGTGGCGCCAGAGGATCAGTTCCATTGTCGATTTCCTTGTTGGGGGCGCTCTCGGCGCCGAGCATGTCCATCAGCGCCTGCTGCGCGCTGAAGCCAACCTGTTTGCCGCGCGGCCGGCGGCGGCGGTAGCGGCCATCGCTGCCCAGTTCCCAGGCATTCACATTGTCCTTCAGGTAGGGCAGCAAGCCTTCGCGCATGATGCGGCGCTTGAGCAGCGGCGCGCGGATCGGGAATGCCACCTCGACCCGGCGGAACAGGTTGCGGTTCATCCAGTCGGCGCTGCTCAGGTAGGTGTCGTGTTTCAGGTCGTTGCGGAAGTAATAGATCCGCGTGTGTTCCAGGAAGCGCCCGACGATCGAGCGCACCTTGATGTTCTCGGACAGGCCTTCGACACCCGGGCGCAGCGCGCAGGCGCCGCGGATGATCAGGTCGATCTTCACGCCCACGCACGACGCGTCGTACAGCGCCTTGATCACCGATTCATCTGTCAGGGAATTCATCTTGGCGATGATGCGCCCGGGTTTCCCCTGTTTCGCCAGCTCGGTCTCGTTGCGGATCGCGCGCACGATTTCCTTGTGCAGCGAGAACGGCGCCAGCCAGATGCTGGCCAGCAGCTTGGGCCGCGTCATGCTGGTCAGGTGGATGAAGACTTCATTGACGTCCGAGGTCAGGTCCTCGTCGGATGTGAGCAGGCCAAAGTCGGTGTAGAACCGGGCGGTGGTGGGGTTGTAGTTGCCGGTGCCGAGGTGCGCGTAACGGCGCAGGCCACTCGGTTCGCGGCGCAGCACGAGCGCCATCTTGGCGTGCGTCTTCAGTCCCACGACGCCGTACACGACCTGGGCACCGGCCTTCTCGAGCTTTTCGGCCCAGTTGATATTGGCTTCTTCGTCGAAGCGCGCCATCAGTTCGACGATGACGGTGACTTCCTTGCCGCGCTCCGCCGCGGTGATCAGCGCCTCGACCAGTTCGGAATTGCTGCCCGCACGGTAGATGGTCTGCTTGATCGCCACCACGTTCGGGTCGGCCGCCGCGCACTGGATGAAGTTGATCACCGGCTGGAACGATTCGAACGGGTGATGCAGCAGCGCGTCTTGCTTGCGTAGTGCTGCGAACATGTCGGCACCCGACAGCTTGCCCGGGTAGCCCGACACATACGACGGGAACTTGAGATCCGGCTGATCGTGCTGGTTGACGATTTCGAGCAGGCGTCCCAAGTTGACCGGGCCATCGACCGTGAAGAGGCGGCTGCGGTCGATGTGGAACTGATTGAGCAAAAAATCGGCCAGGTGCGCCGGGCACGAACGGCCCACTTCGAGGCGCACGGCAAAGCCGTACTGGCGGCCATGCAGCTCGCTTTGCAGCGCCTGGCGCAGGTTTTTCACTTCTTCTTCATCCACCCACAGGTCGCTGTTGCGCGTGACGCGGAACTGCGAATACGAGACCACTTCGCGGCCCGTGAACAGCTCGGCCATGTGCGACTGGATCACCGACGACAGCAGGCAGTACGAGCTGCCTGGTTTATCGGACAGGTCGTCCGGCAAGCGGATCACGCGCGGCAGCACGCGCGGCGCCTTCATGATGGCGATGCCCGAGCCGCGCCCGAACGCATCCTTGCCACTGAGTTCGACGATGAAGTTCAGGCTCTTGTTGATCACGCGCGGGAACGGGTGCGCCGGGTCGAGGCCAATGGGCGTGAGCAGCGGCCGCACTTCGCGGTCGAAATACTGCTTGACCCACGCGCGCTGCGCCGGATTGCGTTCACTGCGGTGCAGTAGGTGAATGCCTTGCCCGGACAGCTGCGGCAGGATCTCGTCATTAAACAGCGCGTACTGGCGCGCGATCAGGTGGCGGCACTCGGCGCTCGCGCGTTCGAGGTCGGCGGCCAGGGTCTCGGGCAGTTCGCTGTCGTTGCGGTCGATCTGGTAGGTGGCGAGCAGGCTGGCCACGCGCACTTCGAAGAATTCGTCCAGGTTGCTCGCGACGATGCACAGAAAGCGCAGGCGCTCGAGCAGCGGTACGGTGGGGTCTTCCGCCTGTGCCAGCACGCGGCGGTTGAATTCGAGCAGCGACAGCTCGCGATTCAAATAGGCGCTGCCGTCGGAAAATTGTTTCAAGTCAGCCTCGGTGGCCTTTTTCTTCATATCCATGGTCTGCGGTCGTAGTCGTCCCGCAATCAGTCTAGTTGTCGAATATGACAGCGTGGTGACACTGCTGTCAGGGTTGCATGGTTAACGAACAGCTAAGCATCGACGGTTGATCGACATTTACTATTGATGACTCCACCACCCAATCAGGAGCAGTCCGTGATCAATCTTGTCCGCGCCAACAAAGGTTTTCTGCTGTTTCTGCTGCTGTTCGGCGTGTTTCGCACCGCGGTCGCCGACTGGAGCCCGATTCCATCCGGGTCGATGCGGCCCAATCTGCTCGAGGGCGACGTCGTGTTCATCAACCGGCTGGCGTACGACCTCAAGATACCACTGACTGAACGGCAAGTGGCGCACCTTGGCGATCCTGTCCGCGGCGACGTGGTCGTGTTTTATTCGCCGCTCGACGGCACGCGCCTGATCAAGCGTGTGCTGGCGTTGCCGGGCGACCTGGTCGAGATGCGCAATGACCGCTTGAGCATCAACGGGGAAGAGGCTGCCTATGCGCTGGCCGGGACCGCACGCGAGCAGGCCGGCGGCCGCGAGGTCGACGCCGTCCGGCTTAGCGAGTCCGTGGGCGGCACGCACCAGCGCGTACAACTGCTCCCACGCGTGCCTGCGCTGCGTGACATCGCGCCGCTGCGCGTACCGCCCGGCCAGTACCTGATGCTCGGCGATAACCGCAACAACAGCGCCGATTCGCGCGTGATCGGCCTGGTGTCGCGTGCCAAGCTGCTTGGCCGTGCCGAACGCGTCCTGGTTTCTGCCGACTACCAGCACGACTGGATGCCCCGTTTCGAGCGTTTCGGCATGGCGCTGCGCGCCGACTGAAAACAGGGCGGCGCCGAATCGATGCGGCCGAAATCGATTACAATCGCAGCCCTCCAATGCCCGTCATCCGGCCCCATGCATCGTGCATCGTGCAGCGCCGGCAGGTCTTCCGAAAGCGCCGTCCATGCAAAAACTCCTCACCGTCATCCTCGCCTGCCTCGGCATGATCGGGGCCCTGGCCATCGACACTTACTTGCCGTCGATGCCGGCCATCGGCGCCGAATTCGCGGTCGGGCCGGTCGCGGTGCAGCAGACGCTGAGCGTGTTCCTGTTCACGTTTGCATTCATGATGCTGTTCTACGGGACGCTGTCCGATTCGTTCGGCCGCCGCCCCGTGATCCTGACCGCGCTGACGGTCTACACGCTGGCCTCGATTGGCGCCGCCTGGGCGCCGAGCTTCGGCTGGCTGCTCGTGTTTCGCGCGTTGCAGGGCCTGTCGGCTGGCGCGGGTTCGGTGATCGGCCAGGCCATCGTGCAGGACCGTTTCTCGGGCGCGCAGGCGCAGCGCATGATGTCGCACATCATGATGGTGTTCGGCCTCGCGCCGGCGATCGCGCCGATTCTGGGCGGCTGGCTGCACGTGACCTTTGGCTGGCGCTCGTCGTTCGTGTTCCTGGCGGTGTTTGGCGCGCTGCTGATCCTGGTGTGCCTGAAGTTCCTGCCCGAGAGCCTGCCGCGTGAAAAGCGCCAGGTCTTCCACCCCGGAACCATCGGCCGCAACTATGTCAAGGTGCTGCGCCATCCGCAGTTCGTGCTGCTCTCGCTGGCGCTGGGCCAGGCGTTTTCGGGTTTGTCGCTGTACATCGGCTCGGCCTCGAATTTCGTCATGGTGATCCTCGGCCTGCCCGAGACGGCGTTTGCCTGGATGTTCATCCCGCTCGTCGGCGGCATGGTGGTTGGCTCGGCCTGGGGCGGCAAGCACGCGCACAAAAGCACGCCGACCCGCATGATGTGGCTGGGCTTTGGCGTGATGGCGCTGGGCGCGGCGTTCAATGTCGGCTACAACGCGTTGTTCACCGCCGCCGTGCCGTGGGCCGTGCTGCCGCTGTTCGTCTATACGTTCGGGCTGTCGGTCGCGATGCCGGCGATCCAGATCACCGCGCTGGGGCTGTTCCCGGATAACCGCGGCCTGGCCTCGTCGATGATCGGCTTCATCCAGATGATGTCGTTCGCGCTGGTCTCGGGCCTGGTGGCGCCGCTGCTGTTCCATAGTGCGTTGCACCTGGCGCTTGGCGTGGCGGCCGGGCTGGCGCTGAGCTTTGGCGCCTGGCGCCTGTCGGTACTGATGGCGGTCAAGCCTGCCGTCATCGCGGCCTGAGTGCGGGATCCGGCGATTGGCATGGCGGCTTGACAGGGGAAGCGCAGGTCGTGTTGATGAATGAGCCGAGCAGGTCAGGGCGCAGGCGCACGAACACCTGGTACTGTTCCCGACCCATGAACGCGACCTGACCGCGCCGACCGGCGCCCGCGTGCGCGAGTTGCCGGCACGGGACGCGTAGAACGGCTTAGCGCCGGTTGGTCTTCATCGCCGCATCGACCTCGCGCTTGGCGTCGCGGTCTTTCTCGGTCGAGCGCTTGTCGTGCTGCTTCTTGCCCTTGGCCAGGCCGATCTCGCACTTCACGTTGCCCTTCTTGAAGTGCAGGTTCAGCGGCACCAGCGTGTAGCCGGAACGCTCCACCTTGCCGATCAGCTTATCGATCTCGGCGCGGTGCAGCAGCAGCTTGCGCGAGCGCAGCGCCTCGGGGTGGCTGAAGCTCGACGTGGTCGTCAATGCACTGACGTGCGCACCGAACAGGTACAGCTCGTTGTCACGGACGAGCACGTAGGCTTCCTTGATCTGCACCCGGCTTTCGCGGATGGCCTTGACTTCCCAACCCTCCAGCACGAGACCTGCCTCGTAGCGGTCTTCGATGAAGTAGTCAAAAAATGCTTTTTTATTGTCAGCGATGCTCATGAAAAGGCGAAAATTCGCGTGTCGGTTAAACTACTGCTATTGCGCCAACGGTGGCGCCACTTGCAAACGACCCCCATCATAACAAACGGTTGACCAATGGCAGTAGTGCACAAATCAGTTTTCCTTGGCTATAGCGCAGAACAGATGTTCGACCTCGTTGCCAAAGTCGAAGATTATCCCAAGTTTCTTCCCTGGTGCAGTGGCGTGAACATCGTCGAACGCACCGATGACAAGCTCGTCGCGGCCCTGCAAATTAATTTTCACGGCGTCAAGCAAAGCTTCACGACATCGAACCACAACCAGCGCCCGACCCAGATGAAGATGCACCTGGTCGACGGCCCGTTCAAGCTGCTCGAGGCCACCTGGAGCTTCAAGTCGCTGCGCGCCGATGCCTGCAAGATCGAGTTCGACATGCAGTACGAGTTCTCCAGCATGATCCTGGCGCAGATCGTCGGGCCCGTGTTCGGCATGATCGCCAACAGCATGGTCGACTCGTTCTGCAAGCGTGCCGAGGTTGTGTATGGCTGATGTCGCGGCTCCGCTGCTCGGCGTATCGGTCTGCTACGCCAGCGACAAGGTCGAATGGCTCCGTGACCTTCAGGTAGAACCCGGCACGACGATCGGCATCGCCATCGAGCGCAGCGGCGTGCTGGAAGCCTTCCCCGACATCAATCTGACGACGCAGCCGGTAGGCATCTACGCGAAGAAGAAGACGCTCGACACCGTCCTGCGCGAACGCGACCGCATCGAGATCTACCGGCCGCTCGTGGCCGACCCGAAAGAGTCGCGCCGCAAGCGCGCGGCCAAGCGGGAAGGCGCTAGCGGCAGTCCTGCAGCGCCTGATTGACCTGCGCGGACCGCGCGGCCCGTTCGGCGTCCGTCATATAGCTTTTCTGGCCATCCTGGCCGTAGCGCGCGATGCGCGTGCCGGACGCGAGCTGCGCCTGCGCCTCGCGTGTGGCGTTGCAGCGCTCGGCCAACTGGCGCGCACGCTGTGCTTCTTCCTGCGCTTTCAGATTGGCTTCGTCGCGTGCCTTGGTGCGCGCGCGGTAGGCGGCTTCCTGTTCGGCCAGCGTGGGCGGGCCTTTCGGCGGCATCGGCTTGGCGGCTGGATCGGTGGCTGCCGCATCCGTTGGCGTGGCGGCAGGGGGCGCGGGTGCCAGTTCGGTGGTTGCGCGGCCCGGCGCCTTGACGATCTTGCTGGCTGGCGTGCCGGGTGGGGGCGGGCGATCGGAATACTGGCGCGTGCCGCCGGGGCCGATCCAGACGTACTGGGCCTGCGCGGCCGTGGCGGCAAGGAAGAGCAGGGTGGCGCTGAGGGCGCGGTACGGCATTTGCGACATAGTTATTGCTCCTGAGAATTAACAGATTTCGCCATGCTTCGGCCTGGCTGTCAATCGCAAACCGTACCGCACCAACTAAATTTGGGCCAGGGCGGCGACGGAAATCACGGGTTTCTGTATAATTCGCTTTTGCGCCTATAGGAAATACTATGCGTCTCCTCCAAAAAGCACTCACCTTCGATGACGTGCTGCTCGTCCCGGCCTACTCCAACGTTCTTCCGGCCCAAACTTCCCTGCGCACCAAGCTCACCCGCAATATCACGCTGAACATTCCGCTGCTGTCCGCCGCGATGGATACCGTGACCGAAGCGAACCTGGCGATCGCCATGGCGCAAGAGGGCGGTATCGGTATCATCCACAAGAATCTCCGTCCAGCCGACCAGGCGCGCGAAGTCGCGCGGGTCAAGCGCTTCGAAGCGGGCGTGCTGCGCGATCCGATCACCATTCCACCGACCATGAAGATCCGTGAAGTGCTGGCGCTGTCGCAACAGCACGGCATCAGCGGCTTCCCGGTGGTCGAGGGCAACCAGGTCGTTGGCATCATCACCAACCGCGACCTGCGTTTCGAAGAAGACCTGGAAGCCGAAGCGCGCGCCAAGATGACACCGCGCGACAAGCTGGTGACCGTGAAAGAAGACGCGGACACGGCCGAAGCCAAGCGCCTGATGAACAAGCACCGCCTCGAGCGCGTGGTCGTCATCAACGATAACTTCGAACTGCGCGGACTGATCACCGTCAAGGATATCCAGAAGTCGCACGAACACCCACTGGCCTCGAAGGATTCACAGGGCAAGCTGCTCGTGGGCGCCGCTGTCGGCGTTGGCGAGCGTGACGAAGAGCGCATCGAGCTGCTGGTCGCGGCCGGCGTGGACGTGCTGGTGGTCGACACCGCCCACGGCCACTCGCAAGGCATCCTCGACCGCGTGCGCTGGATCAAGGAACGTTACCCGCACGTGGATGTCATTGGCGGCAATATCGCCACCGCATCGGCCGCGCTGGCGCTGGTCGAAGCGGGCGCCGATGCGGTCAAGGTCGGCATCGGCCCTGGCTCGATCTGCACCACCCGCATCGTCGCCGGCGTGGGCGTGCCGCAGATCACCGCGATCTCCAATGTTTCCGAAGCGCTTGAAGGCACCGGCGTGCCATGCATCGCCGACGGCGGCATCCGCTTCTCGGGCGACATCTCGAAAGCACTGGCTGCAGGCGCGCACACCGTCATGATGGGCAGCATGTTCGCCGGTACCGAAGAAGCACCGGGCGAAGTCATCCTGTACCAGGGCCGCAGCTACAAATCGTACCGCGGCATGGGCAGCCTGGGCGCGATGGCTGATGGCTCAGCCGACCGCTACTTCCAGGAAGCGTCGAGCAAGGCCGACAAGTTCGTGCCTGAAGGTATCGAAGGCCGCGTGGCCTACAAGGGCAGCGTGCTGGCGATCATCTTCCAGCTGATCGGCGGCGTGCGCCAGTCGATGGGTTACTGCGGTTGCAGCACCATCGAAGAGCTGC